>Ga0310694_10003229_pt1 | contig 16094 bp, 15 predicted proteins | sample 174DNAGHGhighgp2_FD_203884 | JGI IMG/M metagenome (GOLD analysis project Ga0310694, IMG submission 203884) | Sheep rumen microbial communities from Palmerston North, Manawatu-Wanganui, New Zealand - 1742 DNA GHGhigh gp2 (v2) (version 2) | ecosystem: Host-associated > Mammals > Digestive system... | reverse complement strand
CCGCTGCTTCGCGCCACATCGCGCCGCGCAAATAGCCGCTGCTTGCATCGGGCGTAGCCAGGCCATATCGATTGTTGGTAAACCAAAAGGGCGCAATATCTCCGCTGGCTGCGGAACCCATCGCCTCAGCCTTAAATTGCACATCCTCCCCCAGACGGCTCAGTTGTGCGTGAGCTTTCAAGGGGAGGATGGCAAGGAGAAAAAGTGTGCTAATCCACTTGTTCATTTTATTTCTCCGTGTGGCTGTGCGACGACGAGTCGTGACCGTATTTGCCGTAAAGTCCGTACTTGCCGTACTTGCTGTAGCGGCCATATTTACCATAGCCGTAATAGTAGCCATACTTCTTCTTCTTCATGTCCATGCCATTAAGCACTAAGTTTACTTTCGGCAGTTTCTTCTCGTCTCTCAGGCTGTTTATCAGCTCGAAGCACGAGCGTGGAGTATAGTCTGCACGGCAAACGAAAATTGTCATGTCTGCGGTACGTGAAATGGAGAGCGTGTCGCTTACAAGGCCTACGGGAGGCGTGTCGAGGATAACGTAGTCGTAGTGATCGCGCAGGTGCTTGATGGCAATATCCAGTTGCTCGCGTGAAATCAACTCGCTGGGGTTAGGCGGGATGATGCCGGCTGGCAGAATATCCAAGTTCTGGTTCACCACACCAACGTTTATTTGCTCTTTGAGCAGCTCGTAACTGGTGTCGTTGCTGGTGAGGAATGTGGTGAGTCCCTTTTTGTTGCTCGGAAGTCCGAAGAGGCGTACGAGTCGCGGCTTGCGAATGTCGAGGCCGACAATAATCACATGTTTCCCCATTAAGGCCAAAGACATGGCGAGATTGGTGGAAACGAAAGTTTTGCCTTCGCCAGGAATGCTACTGGTGCACGTTATGACGCGTTCGCCTGAATCCAGAATGAAACGTAGGTTTGTGCGCAAGCCACGGAAGGCCTCCTCCATCATGTCGTTGCTGTTCTCACGCACCACGAGTCCGTTATCCGCGCTGTTTTCATTTGCTGCCAAAGGAATGTCCGCAAGGATGGAAGCTTTGGTCAGTTTCTCAATGTCAGCCCGGCCTTCGATGTGCACACGCAAGAGGTTGCGCAGGTAAATTACGCCGACGGGGAAGCAGCAGCCAAGGATCAATGCTAAAAGCCAAATGATTTTGCTCTTAGGTGACACGCGGCCAACGTACTGCGGCGCGTCGATGATACGGGCTTTTGCTGCTGTGCTGGCCAAGGAGATGTAGTTCTCCTCGCGTTTCTCGAGAAGCATCAAGTAGAGGCCCGACTTGATTTCCTGCTGTCGGCCGATGTTGTTCAAAGTACGTTCTTGGTCGGGCGTTGCTGCAATTCGTCCGCTGAACTGTGAGTACTGGCGATCCACTCCACGCTTCTGGATGTTTAAGTCTTCTTTCATGGCATCGAGACTCAACTTAATGGAGGGCCACATTTCCTCAATCTCAGCCGTGATACGCTGCACGTAGGAGTTGTTCTCGCCCGAGCTCTTCAGCAGGCGCTTGCGCTGTTGAACCAAGGTGTTATAGTCGCTTACCAACTTGTTGAGGTTCTGATTGTCCAAACCCAAGTTGGCGGGAATCACATCGAGCGCATTGGCTGGGTTATTCATATACCTGATAAGTGACTCCACGATGTTCATCTGTATCTGCAGCTCGCTTTGTTTCTTGTGATACTCGGTGGTGGTGGTCAGCGCATTGGCTGCGTCGTTTGTCAAGTTAATCAGGTTGTTGCTTTTCTTGTACTGCGCCAAGTTAATTTCCGTGCTGTCCAGTTCGTGGCGGATGACGTCAATACGTTCTTTGATGAACTCCTCCGTCTTGCGCGCCACTTCGTTCTTGTCTTCGTTCGCGTCCTCGTTGTAGCCTTTCAGCAGTTCCTCGAGGAAATCTTGAGCGCGGTCGATTTGCGTATCCACAAAAGAAATGTCGGCTACGGTCGTCATTTTGCTTGAAGCGTTAGCCGAGAGCCTAGCTGCGCAATTGCGGCCGGCAGCTACCGGCGGTACAATGTAGGCATACAGATTGCGGCCGTCGAGGTCGAAGCTGGGGTCAAGTTGCATGGTGACGCTTCCCGCAGGGGTATTCAGGGTCGTGGGCAACTCGTTCACCTCGCGTTCGAACTTTACGGGCTCTTTCACACGGGGAATGTACACTTTGCCTTCCACTTTATATCCTTTCTCTTTGGGGATAATTTTAAGCGCGATGGAGCAGTTCAACTTGTCGAGTTCGTCCTGTGGCATGTCCACGATGATGGGCGACTGGTTGTAAACTTCGCTCTTGCGAATCCGTCCTTCGATGTAGTACGAGGTGTAAAGTTTCAGGCTTTTGACAACTCTGGTGCTGAGGCTAGTGCTTCGCAGAATCTCGAGCTCGTTGTCAAATCCGTTGCTATTGGAGATGACTCCCATGTTCTCAAGTCCCATCTGCCCGGCGTTGAATTTCTTGTTGTCGTCGTCCTTGACGAGAATCTTCATGGCCGACGCGTAGACAGGACGCGTGTATCTGAGATAGACAAAGGCCATGCAGAGCGCAATGAAGGCGGAAAGAGCAATCCATTGCCAGTTGAGCACGATAATGGTCCAGATATCGGAGAGTTTAATCCCGCCGTTTTCTTCCTCTTCTGAGGTATTCTTTTCGATGTAGTCTGACATCAGTTTTATGGTGTTAAACGTGAAACTTCTTTAAGAAACTTTTCCCGTGTGCAAAAGTAAGGAAAAAAAATGAGGTGAAGAAAGTTTTAAAAAAGAAATGATGTAAATTTCGTTTATTTCCGCGTAAAATGCGGGAATCTGAAAAAATATGTGTAATTTTGTGGCGATTATTGGGCGATTCTGCGCTCGGCGCGAGTGGCGGCCAATGTCAAAAAGAGAATGAAACGTAGTAAACACGTCATATTTGTAGGTCCGTTGAGGCTCTTTCACGAGTGGTACGACGCCTGGAGGCTTGGCGGCAAACTTTTCGTCGTGGACGCATTGTTTTCTGACGATGCCGAGGGCGATGTCCGCGTGGAGATTTCGTATCGTGGAACGGCTCAGGATGCAGAGCAATTCTTGGCGGAGCATCCAGACGTGAACGAGGTTTTCTGTTGCATGAGTTGTATGGAGCAGGGCGCGGCAGAGTCGCTTTTCTATATGTGCGAGGAGCATGGCATACGCTTCTATTCTCTCCCAGTCGGTTTGCCCTTCGTGCGCCGTCGCATGACACTTGTCCGTAGAGGCTTTGTTTCTGCGCAAACGACACGTCGTTCTGTGCTGTACGACGTGTGGCGTCGAGTGGAAAAACGTGTGGCAGATTTTCTTCTGAGCGCAGTTTTTTTGCTGACGCTTTTCCCGTTCTTCTGCGTTGTGTGTGGCATCCGAATTAAACGCAAGTCGCCCGGTCCCATCTTTCTGCGGACGCGATGCGTCGGACGGCAGGGACGTGTGTTTCGGCGTTTGACGTTCCGGCTGCCGGAAGGTGCAGTGCGTGAAACGTGGGTGGACCGACTGCCCATGTTCCTCAACGTATTCTTCGGTGAAATGTCGCTTGTCGGTTCCCGCCCGCGGCAGCCAGAAGAGATGGAATCGTATCTGCGAGAGGCAACGCGATATAAAATCCGCTGCATCGCAAAGCCTGGGCTTACCGGTTGGGCGCAAATCTGCGACCATAGTCAGGACGTATGTCGCCGCAGCGAACTGGAGAATGAGGTGTTAGACGATTTCTGGTATCTTCAGAACTGGTCGTGCTGGCTCGACTTGCGTATCATGTGGCGCTCCCTCACGCAGTTTCTGGGGCGCAGAAGTGAGAAATCTCAAAGTGTATAATATAAATAAGGAATAAAAGGAATGTCTTTTTGGAGTAAACTATTCGGAAGAAAGAATGACGGCGAACCGCGAGTGGGCGGCATGGAAGATTTCATGCTGCTGATACGCGTTTACTATCAGTCTGCAATAGCATCGCAGATGGGCATCAGCAATCTTGCTGCCTTGCCCGACCTGCGGATTTTCAAGCAAACGTATCACGTGCAGACCGTGAACAACAAACTTGGCGTTGGCGAGAAGAAGTATTGCAAGCGCCTAATTCAGGATATCTACAAGGTGAGCGACGGTTTTTTCGACGAAGTGGACCAGAGTGTGAAGAAACGCTGTCGCAAAATTCAGGATGTGCAGGGATATCTCTACGCGTTCCAAGGCTTCAGTCAGGACTTGCTGATGCTGATGGGAAACTTGATGCAGTGGAAGTTTCGTCTCCCGCGTTTCTTCAGTAACGCTCTGAAGGAGATGGTGGCCAAGCAGGTGCACGAAGTGATGACCAAAAACGACTGGAGCGACGATGGCGTACGCCGTACTTGCGTGGCGCTTCGCAAATACCAGTCGATGCTGGGATACTCCGAAGCGTGGATGACGGAGTACGTGCACACGATTGTGATGCTTGCCAAAAAGGAACCTCGCAAAAATAGTGAGGAATAATTTTGCGTAACGCAGAAAAAAACTTACCTTTGTACAGAAAATAAGCAAATAGCGGTAACTCATGGACGCACAAGTGACAGATTTGGTCTCGCGGCTCGAAACGCGTACCCGTCAGCTTCTGTTGTTGCACAAGCAGCGGCAGGAGGAGTGCATCCAATTGGAGCGGCGCTTGCAAGAGGCTGCGGAGAAAATCCAAAACCTCGAGAGTGAGAATAAAAAACTACAGGAGAATTACGCCCATCTGAAGATGGCAAAATACCTGGATATGGCCGACGACGACATGAAGCAGATGCGCGGCCGAATATCCAAAATGGTGCGAGACATTGACCGATGCATCGCGATGCTTAAAACAACAGAGTAATGGATCAGAAGCAAAACGATACATTATCAATAACCCTCCGTTTCGGGAGTTGGACCTTGCCGATGACCGTTCGTCGCCAAGACGAGGAAATCTATCGGCAGGCCGAGAAACTGATAAAGGAGAGGTACAGCTTTTATACGAACAACTATCGTAATCAGAGTACCGAAATGTACTTGGTGATGACGGTGCTTGACGTGGCCGTGATGCTAAAGCAGAAGGAAACGTCTATGGACGCAACGCCCATTGTAAACAGGCTTGCGCCGCTGCTCGAAGAGTTGGAGTCCGCACTGAACGAAAAGCAGGAACAGTGAGTTATGACCCCAATTTATTAATAATTTAAACTTATATTTCATGACATCAAGCATAGTTGTAGCCTTAATCATAGGCATTGTTGCGTTTGCATTGCTTGTGGTTATCTGGTACGTGGCCTTCGTCCCAGCCAAGCGCAAAGCGCTGAAGAAAGAGGCGTGTGAGGCTGCCGAGAAAGAAGCCGAAGTAATTAAAGAACGCAAACTGCTGGAAGTAAAAGAGAAGTTCCTCAGCAAAAAAGCTGAGTTGGAGAAGGAGTTGCGTGTCCGCAACCAGCAGATTCAGCAGGCTGAGAACCGCATCAAGCAGCGCGAGATGAGTCTCAACCAGAAGCAGGACGAGCTGACGCGCAAGCGCCAGGAGTCGGATGGCCTGTGGCAGCGGCTCGAAACTCAGCAGGCTCTGTTGCAGAAGAAAGAGGACGACCTGAATGTACGACAGAACAATCTCTTGGAACAGGAACGTACAAAGCTGGAGGAGATATCCGGTCTCAGTGCCGAGGAAGCCAAGGAACGTCTCGTTGAGTCGCTGAAAGACGAAGCCAAAACGAGCGCCGCTGCCTACATCAACGAGATAATGGACGACGCAAAGATGACAGCCAACAAAGAGGCCAAGCGAATCATCATTCAGACGATACAGCGCGTTGCTACGGAGACTGCCGTGGAAAATAGTGTGACCATTTTCCACATAGACAACGATGAGGTGAAGGGACGCATCATTGGCCGCGAGGGACGCAACATTCGTGCGCTGGAGGCAGCTGCTGGCGTGGAAATCGTGGTGGACGACACACCCGAGGCAATCGTCATCAGCGCATTCGATCCCGTGCGTCGCGAGATAGCTCGCCTGGCGTTGCATCAGTTGGTGGCCGACGGCCGCATACACCCGGCACGCATCGAGGAAGTGGTGGCAAAGGTGAAGAAGCAGATAGATGAGGAGATTCTGGAGACCGGAAAACGTACGACCATCGACCTTGGCGTGCACGGCCTTCATCCCGAACTCGTTCGCCTCATCGGCAAGATGAAGTATCGCAGCAGCTACGGCCAGAATCTTTTGCAGCATGCTCGCGAGACGGCCAATCTGTGTGCAGTGATGGCCAGCGAACTCGGACTGAATCCCAAGAAGGCTAAGCGCGCAGGTCTGTTGCACGACATCGGAAAGGTGCCCGACGAGGAACCCGAGATGCCGCACGCACTTTATGGCGCCAAACTGGCCGAGAAGTATAAGGAGAAGCCCGACATCTGCAATGCCATCGGTGCGCATCACGAGGAAATGGAGATGACAACGCTATTGGCTCCCATCGTACAGGTTTGCGATGCCATCAGCGGTGCGCGTCCCGGCGCCCGTCGCGAGATTGTGGAGGCTTATATCAAACGTCTGAAGGATCTGGAGAACATTGCCATGAGCTATCCGGGCGTTGTGAAGACATACGCCATTCAGGCCGGCCGCGAACTGCGTGTCATTGTGGGCGCGGATAAGATTGACGACAAGCAGACGGAGCAACTCAGCGCCGAGATTGCCACAAAGATACAGAACGAGATGACCTACCCGGGTCAGGTGAAAATCACGGTTATCCGCGAGACTCGTTCTGTGGCGTATGCCAAGTAAGAACGTCACACGTAGTTATTAGAAATGCCACACGTCGCAAGTGCTCATGCGACGTGTGGCATTTCTCTTTGCGACGTGTAGTTTTCGTGATAGGCACGCGTAGTTTTCTGCGAGGCGTTTTTTGCCTTTTAGCGCCGGCGGCTCAGAACTGCCACCACTTCTTCTTCGGCTTCTCGCGACTGGCGCCCATTTCTTCCATCAGCACCTGTTCGTAGGTTTTCCCGTTGTGTATCATCTGGTAAATGGTGCCCCAGTCCGGTAGTCCGCCGATGTTGCAGTCGTCGATAAACATGTCGGCCTTAATCTTCCTGCTGAAGTGCCGGTTCTTTGTCTCATCCTCTTCTGGGAAATCTTTGTTGACTGCATAGAATTCCACACCACGCGCCCTGCACCATTCCACGGCCTCGTCCAGAAGTTCACCCTCGCGGACTGTCCAAAGAATGAGTTTGTGGTGCTCTTCTATCAGCATGCGCAACGTCTGCGTGGCGAAAGGCCGTTCTTCTCCAATCTTCGGGTAGCGGTGCGCCACTATCGTTCCGTCAAAATCTACTGCAATGGTCATATCTTTCTCTTTAAGCGTTTTTGCAAAGATAGCTCTTTTTTCTGCTTTTCGAGGGCACATTGTGTAAAACTTCTCACAAAAACTCGCTTTTTTTCTTTTGGAACGGAATAAAAGCGTTATCTTTGCATCAAAATTAAGTCTAAAATGAAGAAGTTTTCCTCCATCGTTGTGCTTTTGGCACTGTTATTTTCGGTTAGCAGCTGTGTCTCTACCAAGAAAATCGTGTACTTCCAAGGCGCTGACAGCCTATACGCGCAGGCGCAGGCCATCATTCAGCAGTACGAAATGAAACTTAAACCTGCCGATCAGGTGCTGGTCAAGGTCACATGTAGCGATCCTGAGTTGCTGCAGGTCTTTGCACAGGATGTCACGATGGGAACGCTGGGTAACTCAACCTATAGTATGAGTTCTGGCAATACCATGACCAACGTTTACGGTTACACGGTGACAAACGACGGCAAGTTGGATCTTCCGGCCATCGGTTCGGTAAGTGTGGCGGGCTATACAGTAGATCAGGCCGCGGTGTTGATTGAAAATAAGATTAAGGAGAAAGGCTTGATTGCCGACCCGGAGGTGACGGTACGCTTGCTCAACGCTCGTGTGGCAGTGCTTGGCGCGGTACAAGGGCCGCGTGTTGTTTCGCTTTCCAGCGAGCGCAATACCATTCTCGACGTGCTGGCCCAGTGCGGCGACGTGGATGATACCGGTCTTCGCCAGAAGGTAAAACTTTTCCGCGAGGAGGGCGGCACCAGAAAGATGTATGAGATAGACCTTACGAAGGCCGATGTCTTTGAGAATCCCGCATACTACGTGCAGCAAAACGACATGATATATGTGGAGCCTAACAAGAGCAAGAGCGTAAAGAGCAGTGCTTTCTACACGTTCCTCTCGGCGGGAGCCAGCATCCTAAGCTTGATAACGGCAGTAGTATCTATCGTTGCTATCGTAACACGATGACGGTGTCTTCCCATTCCTGTGGAGTGGGGCAGATAGCCTGAATGTCAAAACCCAAAAGCCAATGGCCTGCGTCAATTTCTCGCAGGCCATTTTTGCTGAAGTAGCGTGCGGCAGTGCCATGAAAAACTGCACATTGGCGGAACCCGGCTGGGTTCTGCGGCAAGGCAAAGGCCTTCTGCATCTTTTTGCCGCTTAGTTCCACTGGGATGCAGTTGCGGATGTCCTCGCACAGCGAGTCGCCAGAGAGTAAGATGTTGCTGGTATAGGAAGTGGCGGACGTGAACATGGCTTCGTTCATGCTTCGATACGTGGCTCCCACCACGTAGCCAATAACCCAACACTGCCCTGTCTCGCCCATGGGCAGCGTCTGTATTTCTTCTACTGTGTATGGCTTCTGTGCAGTTCCCTCACCGGTACCTATGGGCGGGCCGCTCCATTCAACGTTCCCTCCTGTCGCTTCTTCCTTGGTGAGGTCCACTTTCTCACATGCGACAGCCAACAATAGGAAAACGTATGGCAGAATGCGCCGCATTACTCTTCCTCCTCGGTAAAACTGTCCATGATTTTCCGCGCAACTGTGGGCAGGTCGTATTTGTAGTAGGCCGTGTCGAACCACATTGCAAGGTAGACAATCAAATCAAAGGCGAGCCAGCCAAGAATGCACTTCAGTATCATATTGTTTTTCGTTAGCGTTTTTACTTTCCCCACAAAAGTATGACTTTTTCTTTTTACAATCAAGAAAAATGCCTAATTTTGCATAGTTAAAACCAGCTAAACTGATGAAAAAAGTTCTTTTCTCCGCGCTAATTGCTGTCTGTGGCCTTTTGAGTGCCTGCCAGAGCAACGATGAATTCTCTGCTGCGATTGTGCATGAGATTACGTTCCAAGTGACGAATTACGAGCAGTACGACCTCGATGACTTCACGCGTGCATCCGGTGCTGACGCGCTCGACCATTTGGTGATGGGCGTCTTCGATGCTGCCACCGATGCCGTGGTGGGCAGTGTGACGGTTCAGAACAAGGCGGACGGGAAGAGTAGCTATGGCACATTCTCTGTTTCTCTGCCCGAAGGACGTTATCGTGCTGTTTTCATTGGTTACAACGGTTCGCGTGCCTGTCAGATGTCATCTTCCACAAACATCACTTTCGAAAGTGACCACGTGCCACATACTTTCCTCTCCTGTATGGAACTGACTGTGGACGGAAAAACTGCACAGAATCAGAACGTAGTGCTCAAACGTGCTGTGGCTGCATTCCGCTTGGTGGTGAAGGAAGCGCTGCCGCAAGGACTTGCCACTTTTCGGTTCGTCAATCGTGGCGGCGGCACAGCGCTGAATGCCCAGACAGGCTTCTGCACGGAACAGAAGGAACGCACCTACGACATTTCTGTGCCCACTTCAAGCATCGGAAAAAGTAATGTTGAAATAAGTTGTTATGCCTTTCTTCCCTCCGAGGAGGCCGCAATGAACATTACCGTGAATGCCCTCAAGGCGGACGGCAGTGTCATTAAGAGTCGCACCTTTGCCGACGTGCCGATGAAGGTGAACCGCCTAACGTGCTACACTGGCAACTTCTTTGCCGAGGACGAGGCGGCTGCACAATTCCGCTTGAGCGTCGATGATGCTTGGAGCGACACGCTGAATGTCTCGTTTTAGACATCCGTCAGCAACGCGTCTTCGTCGTGGCTGCGCAGATAGCGCAGTCGTTCCCATTCGCTTGTACCTGTCTGCCACACATGCGACAAAGCTTCTGCGCCGTGACAGTCGATGCGTTTCATCACCATTTTTACCGTCATTCGGTTTATGTCGATGGCTGGCAGGTAGAATGTGAGGCGTCCCTTCTCGTCGTGCGTCTCGGCCAGCAGTTGCATGCTCACCAGTTCATCAAGCAAAATGCGCACAATGGTCTCTGGCAGATGCGTATCCTTGGCCAGTGTCCGCTCTGTGAAGGCCGTGCCGCCAGCTGCGAACCGCTTGCAGATTCGGCACATCAGCAGCAGACTCAGCGAGTCGCGGTAGCGACGGCTCAGGTCGAGGCTGTTCCGCTCGAAAGCATAGTTGTCCAGACTCTGGTTGGCGTAACTCAGTTGGCATCCGATGAGACAAATACACCACGAGATGTGCATCCAGAGCATGAACAGCGGGATGGCGGCAAAGGAACCATAGATGGCATTGTAGCTGCTAAGTTTAATCTGGTAATGTATGTAGAAGAACTGCACAGCCTGGAATATGATGCCGGACAGCACGCCGGGCCAGAGAACGCTGCGCCACTTCACGTCTGTGTTGGGCATCAGCTTAAAAAGGAATACAAATGCCAGGCAGGTTAGCAGCACGGGCAGGTACTGCAACATCCACTCCAAGGTGTCGTTTACGAATTTATAGTCCGGAAAATGGCCGCCGAAGGTGTGCAGAAAGATGTTGAGACCACTGGTGATGACGATGAGGAACGGCAGGAAGAGGAAGATGCTGATGTAGTCAATCGTCCGGCGGTAGATGTTTCGCGACGAGCGGACGTACCAAATCGTGTTAAAGGCCGTCTCTACGTTGCTCGTCAGCGAAACCAGCGTGTAGAGCAGCACCAGCAAGCCCACGCCAATGAAAACTCCACCTTTCGTGTGCTCGAGATACGAATTCACGAACTCGAAAACCTTGTCCGTCAGCTCGGGGCTGACTTGTAGCGAGGCGCGTATCTTATCTTCCAGGTAGGGCCCGAATCCGAAACCGCGACTTACGGCAAAGAGAATGGCCAGAACGGGGATGGCGGCCAGCATGCTGCTGTACGTCAGCGCCGAGGCGAAACTCATGATGTTGTTCTTCTGAATACATTCCACGGCGATGATGCACCGCTTCAGCGTGCGCAGCATCCATCGGCGGTCGGCGCGCAGCGTGTGCTCGTCCACACTCCAGATGTAATCTATGTTACGTAGTTTCATGCCGTTATTGTATTTCCTTGCGGAACGTGTGCCAAAGAAAAAACAGTGAACCTGTAAGCCGGGTTCTGTGTCTCCCGCAGTGGGGAGCGTCTGCCATTTATCTACTGCCGACGTCGCCGCCGACCTCTATCGTTCTACCCTCCGGCTCAGACGGGCAGCCTTCTCTTTTGTTCGCCGGTATACATGAACTTTCAACTTCCGGGATGCACAGCCCTGATGTCGCCACCAGACTGGTGGGCTCTTGCCCCACCTTCTCACCCTTACCCCGCTGGCGCGTGGCGGTTATTTTCTTCTGCATCGACAGGCCCTCGCGAACCTCTTCCCGTTAGGAAGCGGAATGCCCTGTGTTGCCCGGACTTTCCTCTCGCCTCGTCCTTGCGGATGAAGCCAGCGGCAGACCGGTTCACTGCTTTTTGTGCAGGCAAAGGTACGAAGAATTATTTATAATTCCGTATTAGCCCTTCATTATTTTCTCCTTCGCCTACGTATGCGCCTGCCTGTGGCAATGATTTTGCGACGTGTAGTTTTCACAGAAACCACGTGTGGCATTTGGCAAAACTATGCGTCAATGAATGTAAAAACACGTGCAGTATTTTATTAACGACCGTTAATTGGTGCTTGTGTTGTGTTAAATGTGTGCAATTTTGCATGTCAAACCTTTCTATATTCGGCGAATTAGCTATATATTTGCAGTGCGAAAACGCAGAAACATGATTTTGAATATTAACATTAAAAAGTAATAAAGTTATGAAACAGACAACTAAAAATTGGATTGGCGCTGTCGCTTTGATATGTGCAAGCAGTGCCGTGACGGGTGCTGTGGTGAAGAGTTCGGTGGCTTCGAGCGAGGCCAACAATCCCGAACCTGTCTTTCCGCAGGCCGCTCCCTCTGCGGCTGTGGCCGGTGGCTTGGTGGACCTGACCTACGCAGCCGAGAAATCGGTGGACGCAGTGGTGTATATCAAGGTTACTCAGGCCGGCAAGACGCAGCGTATGACGATACAGGACCCGTTTGGCGACTTCTTTGGCGACATCTTCGGTTTCGGTGGTCGTCAGCCTCAGCAGCGCGAGTATAAAGAACCCGACAGACACGGAGCAGGCAGCGGTGTCATAATCGATAAGGACGGTTACATCGTTACCAACAACCATGTGGTGGGTGGCGCCGACGAGATAGAAGTGAAACTCAACGACAACCGCGAGTTCAAGGGCCGCATCATTGGTACGGACGAAACGACAGACCTCGCCCTCATCAAGATAGACGGCAAGGATCTGCCCACGCTGCCCATCGGCAACAGCGATGAACTGAAACTCGGCCAGTGGGTGCTTGCAGTGGGTAACCCGCTCAATCTTACCAGCACCGTGACGGCCGGCATCGTCAGTGCCAAGGGACGCGGATTGGGAGCCAATGGCATAGAGAGTTTCATTCAGACCGACGCTGCCATCAACCCCGGCAACAGCGGTGGCGCACTTGTGAATGAGCGCGGCGAACTTGTGGGCATCAATGCCATGCTCTACAGCCAGACGGGCAGCTACAGTGGCTATGGTTTTGCCATTCCGACATCTATTATGAATAAGGTGGTGGCCGACCTAAAGGTCTATGGCACCGTGCAGCGCGCAGTTCTGGGCGTGAAGGGCGTGGATGTCACCGACTACATCGACTCGGAGAAAGCTAAGGGTAACGAGGTGGACTTCGGCACAGTGAAGGGCGTTTATGTGAATCAGATTATAGATGCCAGTGCGGCTGAGGAGGCAGGCCTCGAGAAGGGCGACGTCATCACGAAGTTCGACGGCAAGGCTGTCGGCAAGATGTCCGAACTGCAGGAGGCCATCTCGCAGCATCGTCCGGGCGACAAGGTATCTGTGACCTACATCCGCGGAAAGAAAGAACGCAACGCCAGCGTGACGCTCCGCAATACGCAGGGTAACACGAAGGTAATGGAGGAAGTGGACCTCGACGACATGGGCGTGCAGCTGAAGCCTATCACAGACGAGGAGAAGAAGTCGTTGAATTTGACTTACGGCTTGACAATCAATGCCATCCGCAATGGAAAACTGAAGACAGTGGGCGCCACCAAGGGCACCATCATCCTGGAGGTAAACGACAAGAAGATGAATACAGTGGAAGACTGGGAGGAAGCTGTGAAGTCGGCCAACCAGAGTCCCGACCGCACGCTCTGGATTAAGGCCATCACGCCCAGCGGCCGCAAGGCAAGCTATGTGATAGACCTCAACGAGTAGTCTCCTGTCGGCCAGTTCGGCTGGATAACATGCAGGCGGCGCGTGGTAACCCGAGTTATCACGCGCCGCTCTTTTTGTCCTTTGCCCGACGGAATGTTTTCTGCGTTAGATGTTCAGCGTTTCGGTTTCTTTGGCTTCGGTTCTGGAAGCTGTCGGCACGTCTCGCGCACGAGCTGCGAGAGGAACTCGTGGTCGTCGGTGTCGGCTATGTAGAAGTATTCCTTCGCTCCTTCGTAGGGCGGCAGCATCACTGCGTCGGGCAGCAAAGCGCGTCCCGCATCGGTCGGTTTTACGAAGAGGCGGTCGTCGCAGATGAGGCCGAAAATCTTTCCGTCGCAGTAGATGCCGTAGTCGCCAAACATCTTTTTGGTGGTGATTTTGCCTGCTCCGGCACACTGGTCGGCGATGTATTGCACAAGGTCTGCGTTGCTTGCCATATTCGGTATGTGTCAGAAGCGGATGTAGGCTTGCGCCCAGAATTCGTTGCAGTGGCGGTCGGCCGCGTTGAGCTTGTCGAAGATGTGGTTGTACTGCAACTGGAAGAGCAGGTTCTTGTGGAGCCGGAAGTTCGGGCAGACGCTGAATACATTCTTCAGGCCGCTCCATTTGGCTCCTTCGCGGTAGGCATCGTAGCGCACGAAAGGCTGGAACCATTTCGTTGCGGGTACTCCCAACATGGCGTACCAGCCGTCGGCCCGTGCGATGCCGCTCCACGTCTGCGTGGTGGCATTGTAGTTGGTCGTCTTGTGTCCCGAGTGGTGAATGTATTCGGCACGTGCCGTCCAGCCTTGCTTCTCGTAGCAGGCGCCCAGCGCCCAGCGGTTGCGGCCGACGCTTACACCCTCGCTGGTGAGCGTTCCTTTCCAACCGAACAAAGCAATGCGCAGTCCGCTGATGGGCTGTACTTGCACATTCCCAATCCAGTCTTTCTTTCGGTTGTTGTCTCCGCGGTTAATTCCGTTTCCGTTGAATATGCCCGCTTCGTAGCGCAGCAGCCAGTGATGGTCTTCGCCCACGGGCAGCAAGTTGCCGCTCAGCAGCAGGCCTTGGTCGCGCCCGTTCGTATTGGCGCCGCCGCTGTAGTCGCTGTATCCCACCAGCTTGCGTGTGGGTAGTGCGTAGCCTCCCAGACCTACGTCCCACGGGTTCAGTGGGCTGTCGAAAGTGAAGGGTCGTTTGAACTGTCCTACCTTCACCGCGAATTCCTTCCAGTGCACCCACTCCAGTGTGTAGTCGCGCATGGCCGGTGTGCCGCTGAACTCTGCTTGCAGACGATAGCGGAAGTCGCGCAATACGCTGCCCGAGACGTAGGCGCGAATGTGTCGGGAGCTGAAGCCCTCGCCTCCATGCTGTCCTTTCTGGTCGGTGTATGTGTATTGCCCGACGAGGTAGCCGCCAAATTGCGGCGCACTGACGTATCGCGAGACGTCGCGCCCATATTGCAACTCATCACCTTCGGCTGTTGCTGTGCCTTCCATTCCGCGGGCAATGGCTCGGTTGAGCGGCGTAGTGAGGAAACCGCTTTCGTATTCATCGCCGGCTTTCGTTGTGGCGAAGGCGGAGCATAGCGCTGCGAGAAGTAGTATGCGTCGCATGGGGTAGGGACTATGTTAAGCTTTGTTCTCGATGTAGTTCACAATCCATGCGCCCACCTCGCGTGTGCCGTACTTCGCGCCACCTTCCACCTGAATCTCAGGCGTGCGGACATTGGCGTCGAGCGATGCCTTTACAGCCTCGCGCACCAGTGCGCCTTCGGCTTTCAGACCGAAGTACTCGAACAGCATGGCCACGCTGAGTATCTGTGCCAGCGGATTGGCGATGTTCAGCCCCTTGCCCTGCGGCCACGAGCCGTGGATGGGCTCAAAGACAGGCGTGCTGCTACCCGTCGATGCGCTGGGCAGCAATCCCATGGAGCCCGTGATGCATGAACCTTCGTCCGTAAGAATGTCGCCAAAGGTGTTCTCCGTCACCATTACGTCAAAGAAGCGCGGGTCCTGAATCATGCGCATGGCAGCGTTGTCTACGTACATGAAATCTGTCTCCACGTCGGGATACTCCGTCATCATCTCCTGTGCCACTTTTCGCCAAAGACGACTCGATGCCAGCACGTTGGCTTTGTCTACCACTGTCAGATGGTGGCGGCGCTGGCGTGCGTACTGGTAGGCTACGCGCAGGATGCGCTCCACCTCAGGGCGCGAATAGAAGTTCGTGTCGTAGGCTTCGTCGGTGCCCTCTTTCTTCTCGCCGAAGTACATGCCGCCAGTCAGTTCGCGGATGCAGATGAAGTCGGCACCGCGCACCAGCTCGTCCTTGAGCGGCGACTTGTGAATCAGGCAGTCGAAGGTTTCCACCGGTCGTATGTTGGCATAGAGTCCCAGCTTCTTTCGCATGGCCAGCAAGCCCTGCTCTGGGCGTACCTTTGCCGTCGGGTCGTTGTCGAACTTCGGGTCGCCCACACTGGCAAAGAGCACCGCGTCTGCCTCCTTGCACGTCTGGAACGTCTCTTCGGGGAACGGGTCGCCCACTTCGTCAATGGCGTGTGCGCCGCACAGCGCTTCTTTGTACGTCACCTCGTGTCCGAACTTGCGTGCTACAGCGCTCAATACTGCCACGCCCTGCTCCATAATCTCGGGGCCGATGCCGTCGCCGGCCAATACTGCTATCTTCAGT
>Ga0310694_10003227_pt1 | contig 16102 bp, 16 predicted proteins | sample 174DNAGHGhighgp2_FD_203884 | JGI IMG/M metagenome (GOLD analysis project Ga0310694, IMG submission 203884) | Sheep rumen microbial communities from Palmerston North, Manawatu-Wanganui, New Zealand - 1742 DNA GHGhigh gp2 (v2) (version 2) | ecosystem: Host-associated > Mammals > Digestive system... | reverse complement strand
ACCACTGGATTCAAGTCGGTCGGTAAATCCTAAATGGAGTACCTTAAAGATGCTACTACGTACTTCCCCAGACGGCATATTTCCGGTAATCTGATAAGTAGGCATGCCCGAAAACATCGAATTGGTCCACCATGTCGTTTCACCAGTCTGCTGCCTATATGAGCGCGCTTCATTCGACGCTCCCTGCCAACTGCTCACATCTCCTGCTTGCAGCACTTTTCCCTCCAATATCGGACTACAATAGAGTATGGCAAAGCCGATAAAAACTACCAACGCCACAATGTACGGCGTGATTTTTTTCCAATCTATTTTCATATTACTTGATTAATTTGCGTATTTCACATAATTCTTCTTTAACGCGTAGAAGTATCTCCAATGCCGCTTGGCGCTCGTCCGAATGCTTGTTGTTTACGCGGAGTTCCTTCCGGATAGCTTCTATCCTCGTGATTTTCAGTTCGTCACGGATATACTTGATACGCTTGATAACTTCCTGGTCTTCGCGCGAATAGTAACGATTGCCATGTCCGTCCTTTCGGGGGCTCAACTCATCGAACTCTTTCTCCCAATAACGTAGTGTAGAAGCGGGAACACCCGTCTCTGCTTCCGTCTCGCGAAGAGAATAATATATTTTACCTGTTTCGGCCATTATTTGCAGATTTTCAGTTTCTTGCCTGCTCTTATGTTGTCATTCTTTAAGCCGTTCCATTGCTTGAGTTGTTTTACGGAGCAATGGAATTTTTTTGCAATTCCTCCTAAAGTATCGCCGTTCTTGATGGTATAGTAAGTTATGCCGTTGGAGCGGTAAGAACCGTTGACGGAGGTTACTTTCGCCATGTCTATCTCTGCGCGGCGGTTGTTAATCAAACTATCTGCTTTGTAGGCTAATATCGAATCTTCTTGGTCAATATACAGACCTATTTTGTCTGCCGGAAGACATAGCGCATAGGTGGTCCCTCCGGGAAGAATATCCCGCGTATATTGTGGATTGAGTCGGCGTAATTCGTCAATCTCGATATCTAAATTTTTGCTCACTTGGTGCAAATGTAACCGTCTGGAGGTGAGAATAGTGTCGGTGATCAGCGTCTTCTCTATCGGTGCTTTGCATATACCGTGCTCTTGACCATAGTTCATCGCATAATTAGCGGCAATAAATATTGGAACATAGTTTCTTGTCTCTCTCGGCAGATACGGATAAATGGACCAGAAGTCTCGTTTTCCTCCAGCTCGCCGGATAGCCTTGTTGACATTGCCGCTACCGCAGTTATAGGCAGCAATAACCAGATTCCAGTCCCGGTAGATAGTGTACATGCTTTTAAGGAACCGGCATGCAGCTTCGGTAGCTTTGATGGGGTCCATTCGCTCATCCACTAATGAATTAACTTCGAGTCCGAACAATTTGGCGGTACTTGGCATGAACTGCCAAAGCCCTGCCGCTCCAGCATGTGAGCGGGCAGACGGGTTCAGTGCTGATTCGATAATAGGGACGTATTTCAATTCATAGGGCAGGTTGTAGCGACCTAAAGCCTCCTCAAAAATGGGGAAATAGTACTCGCTCATCCGCATCATTCGTGCCACTTGTTTCGGGCTACGCTTAACGTACCTTAATATAAACGCGCGCACGCGCTCGTTATAGGGAAGTTCGATGACGCAGGGCAACGCCTGTAAACGGGCTTTATAGACGGAGTCTGGTAGAGTGGTAGTATCATGTGTCGCGATACAGTCCGTCGTGTCCAACCATCGCAGACTCCAGTCCAAAGCGCGCCATTCGATATCCGTCATATCGCTGTCGTTCCATTGTTTGTAAAACGGAATGATAGCAACGATGCTGTCTTCTACCGTAATACTGTCTGCCGCCTGAAGCGGAACGAGTTCCAGAGATTCCAGGGAGATAGTGTCTGCTGACAGACTGTCCGGTATCATGTTGTCTATACGCAGGTTATTTTCCTGCTTGTCGGAAACCGCGTCAGTCTCTTTCGCGTGTATACACATCACGGCACACAACGCCAATAGTATAAAAAACTTCTTTTTCAAAATTGTATAGCTAATTTTAATTCTGCACTTTTTTGTTGCTGTAAATCATAATAAATCTGCGGGTCGATGCGTAATGAGAGGTCAGGAGAGATGTCATAATCGAATAACTGCGCATCCACATAAGCGTCAATAAGACTCAATGCGTACACCACTACAGCTGCTAATATGGAGTAGTCGCGGTATCGTCGGTAGATACTCTGTTGGTTTTTCAGCGTGTTCATCCATGTGGAGGCTCCACCTACGCGGCTTAAATCATAACCGGAGGGGATGACGGCGATATAACTTTTGCTCGGATCTTCGCTTACTGTACCGGCTTGAACATCATTATATAAATCCAAATAAGCGGTCTTGAAATTGGTGCATCGGTTGTTTGTCCAACTGATTGCGTATCCGCAGCCCATAAACGCTCCATAGACAATCGGCAGTTTCCAATACGAACCGTTGTATATCTGTCCGCCTCCGGGAATAATGGCTCCCAACCAAACAGCCTTTCCTGCGTCCGGTTTGCGGATGGAAATACTATCCTGTTGAGCGTATATCGCCAACGGAAGCACTAGGAACACTATGGATAACCAGCGTTTCAAGCGATTCGGGAGATAATGTGGTTCAATTCTTCTTCGTTGTGAAAAGTAATCGTTACTTTCCCGTTCTGTATGGTCACTTTCAGTCCGGTATCAAAGCTTATCTTCTTGGCTAGCTCAGCATATGGATTACTATTCCCTTGAGTTTTTGGCTTCTCATCTTTTTTGCTCTCTTGTGCCAATTCTTCCACTTTGCGTACGGAGAGCCCTTCCTTCAGAATACGTTGGTACAGGGATAACTGTCTCTCTGTGGAGGGACATCCGAGGATGGCACGAGCGTGGCCCATGTCAATTTTCTTTTCTTTGATACCCACTTGAATCTCGGCAGGCAGTTTTAGCAGTCTCAGATAGTTGGCTACCGTAGCGCGTTTTTTGCCGATACGCTCGGACATGCGTTCCTGTGTGAGATTGTAGTCGTCCATCAAGCGTTGGTAGGCGAGTGCGATCTCTATCGCATCCAAATCCTCACGCTGAATGTTCTCAATAAGAGCCCATTCCATGACCTGCTCGTCTTTGGCTGTTCGGATATATGCGGGTATGCGCTCCAGCCCTGCTAACTTACTGGCTCTAAAACGCCGTTCACCTGCGATAATCATGTAGGTGCCGTTTCCGTTATCGCGGAGCGTAATGGGTGAAATGACGCCATGCTCCTTAATGGAGTCGGCGAGTTCCTGCATGGCGTCCTCGTCAAATGTTCTGCGTGGTTGGTCCGGGTTAGCAACAATGGCGCTCAATTCTATCTCCGAAATCGAACTGCCGCCGTTGGTATCAACATGCGAGGTGTCTATCAGTGCGTCCAAACCTCGTCCTAATCCTGTTCTTTTCATCTTTATCGTCTTTTGGTTCTAACAATTACTTCTCGTGCCAAAGATGTATAGTTTTGTGCTCCTTTAGAATGTGGGTCGTACTCCAATACGGATACGCCGTGTGAGGGAGCCTCGCTCAAACGTACATTGCGTGCAATCACGGTATTGAAAACCAAATCGCCGAAATGACGTTTTACTTCTTCGTACACCTGATTACTCAAACGTAAGCGGTTATCGTACATCGTCAGTAGGAATCCTTCTATCATTAGTTCCGGGTTTAGCTTGGATTTGATAATCTTGATAGTGTTCAGCAGTTTGGCAATTCCTTCCAGCGCAAAAAACTCACACTGAACAGGGATGATTACACTATCGCTGGCTGTCAACGCATTGATAGTGATCAGGCCTAATGACGGGCTGCAGTCTATCAGGATAAAATCATATTCCTCACGGATTGGAGCAATGATGTTTTTTAATAATTGTTCGCGGTGTTCCATGTTCAGCATTTCTATTTCAGCGCCGACCAAGTCGATATGACTTGGCATAAGGCTTAGATTTTTCATGCTCGTCTCTACAATGGCTGTATGTGGATCTATTCCGTTGATCAGACATTCGTAAATCGTATTGGTTAACTCGCGTATTTCGATACCTAACCCGGATGACGAATTGGCTTGCGGGTCAGCATCGATGAGTAGCACACGTTTGCCTAATTTGGCAAGCGCGGCGGCTAAATTGATAGCGGAGGTTGTCTTCCCGACGCCTCCTTTTTGGTTTGCTAATGAAATAACTTTGCTCATATTTGTTTTACTATTGTTTCTGCTTCTATTTGCCGGCAGGCGTAGTTCCTGTACCGGCAATGGTTGGTTCCGTGACAAGTACACGGACGGCAACGTAAATCATGTCGTTGGATGGTATCCTCGCTGCGTTGTTTCCATCCTCCAAACCCAATCATTGGATGCGTTGCACACCAGACACTGATGGCTCTCAATCCCACCAGACTGGATAAATGCTGGTTCGCGCTGTCCATGCAAATCATGACGTCAAGCATACGCATCAATTCCAGTTCCTCTTCTAATTTCAGGCGTCCGGCTACACTGATAGTCCGTGGGAAAACACTTGCCCAAAGGCGCAACATTTCACATTCTATGTTTCCCGCTCCGAAGAGAAAAACGCGGGTTTGCTCGTCTTTGGTTAACTGTTCGATGATGTCCTTTGTAACGCGGTAAGGGAGCATGTTCGACTTCGATTTGGCAAAAGGGGCAAGTCCTATCCAGCGACCTTCTTTCTCACCGAATGTCTCCTTTACACACTTGGCGGTTGTCGTTTTTACGGCCAGACTCACAAACGACTCATCACTGGTCAGGCCTGCACGCGCAAACGTATCACGGTAACGTTCAAACTCAGTTGGTAGTGGATGATTTTTTCCGATACCCCAGAACGTAATCATGTGCTTGCGGATACGTCCGTAGTGTACTCTTGTAACATGTTTGCCGCTCCAACGCATGAGTACATCCAGCACACGCGTGCGAAGCACGTTTTGCAGGTCGATGACGGCATCCACTTCGTCGCGTAACGACTTCCATAGTCTTACCACTCCTTTCCAGTCCAAATGGTTGTCCACTTCTCTGAACTCCACATTCGGCATGGTGGCAAACATGGCTTCTAAATTCTTTTTGCTCGCTACGACAAACCGGTCATTCGGATAGCGACGGCTCACGGAAGCAATAATGGGAACAGTCATTGCTACGTTTCCCAATGTAGCCAATCGGATAATCAAGTATGTCATAGCATATAGATTTACAAATGTATTGAATCGAACCAGTCTTTGTCAGTCGGGAACGTTTCTTCTCCGTTCGCCCACTCACTCCAACAGGCGCCGAAGTAATAGGTCAGAGTGTCTCCGGGCATGTAGGGTCGCAAAGCAACCAGATTGCCTTCGATGGTGTCTGTCATCGCGCCTCCGGGGATTACTACGGCTATATAGCTGCGGCCTTGGCTTGTGGAACCGTTGTATTCGTAGTTCATTTGTGCAGCGGTCTTGTCGCTCAGAGCGTCCTCGGCGTAAGCGACTATACCACAGTGGTCGCAGGTATAGACGTTGTCAATGCTGTCATGCAAGTAAATACCGCCGCCTACCCATAACTCACCGTCATAATTGCCGCTCAGTACCACGTCGGCACGGTTCAGCATTTTGCCTGCTTCGGTGGTAATAGTGATTGACTCCTGCAAGAGATGCCCGGCTACCATTAAACTGTCATATTCCAACCGGAAGACCAACTTTTCCGGTCTCTGCTCCACTATCTCCCAACGGTCGTAAGCTCCACCGACATAAATCCGTTCAACCGTGTCCTCTTCCGTCATTACCACCAGTCCTCCTGCGCCACATGTATGACCTACTTTGTAACAGTCGAGTCCTTTTCCGTAGTTGATATGATATGGAAGTCCTAAAACATGTTCACGATAGTAAAAACTATCCACTATCAGTTCAGGACTTTTCTTGAGCCACAGATCGACGCCGTTAGAGGGGTTTTCCGGACGCAAGGCAGGTCCGTACATGCGAAATGCCGCATATTCGTTTTCCCACGCAAAATCATCCTTCCTTTCCGGCACATAACGTCCATAGACTTTCGGCTGTACGACCTCTTTCTGACATGCACTCAAGCCGAGTGCCATCAGCGCAAAAAATAATATCTTTTTCATTTCGGTAGTCTTCCAATATAAGCGAGGATACCTCCATCCACATAGATAATCTGTCCGTTGACGGCGTCGGAAGCATGTGAGGCCAGGAACACGGCAGTGCCTCCTAACTCATCCGGCTCCAGCCATCTGCCAGCCGGCGTCTTTGCGCAAATGAACGCGTCAAAAGGATGTCTGCTTCCGTCAGCCTGCGGCTCTCGTAACGGAGCTGTCTGGGGTGTGGCGATGTATCCCGGACCAAGACCATTACATTGGATGTTGTATTCGCCGTACTCCGAGCATATGTTACGTGTCAGCATTTTCAGACCACCTTTGGCAGCGGCATACGCACTGACTGTTTCGCGGCCTAATTCGGACATCATGGAGCAGATGTTGATTATTTTTCCTTCGCGGCGAGCCATCATTTCCGGCAACACCGCTGCGCTGACAATATAGGGTGCAACCAGGTCGATGTCTATCACTTGTTGGAACTCCTCGCGTTTCATTTCATGCATAGGGATACGTTTGATGATTCCGGCGTTATTGACCAGAATATCTATCTGTCCCACTTCCGCATGTATCTGTTCCACCAAAGCTTTGACGGCTACTTCGTCCGTCACATCGCATACATATCCGTGTGCATTGTCAATACCTTCGGCGCGATACAACTCCATCGCCTTATCTATCGCCTCCTGACTGCGCGCGTTAAAAATAATATGTTTTGCGCCTGCTTGCGCAAAAGCCTTTGCAATCGCAAAACCGATACCGTAACATGCGCCGGTCACCCACGCATTCTTGCCTTCCAAACTAAATAAATTCTTCATCTTTTACCTTATTTCAAATCGGTTATTTTACTGAAGTCCTGATCTCCGTAATCCAGGTTCTCTCCGCCCATTCCCCAAATGAATGTGTAATTATGGGTTGCGGCGGCGGAGTGGATGGACCATTCCGGAGACAAGACAGCCTGGTTTCCTTTCATCCATATATGTCGCGTCTCTTCCACTTCTCCCATGAAATGACATACGGCTTGTTCTTCCGGCACTTCAAAATAGAAATACGCTTCCATCCGTCGGCTATGAACATGTGCCGGCATAGTATTCCACACACTTCCGGTGGCTAATTCCGTCATGCCCATCTGTAGTTGGCAGGTAGGCAGAACTTGGTTGACAAGCATCTTGTTGATGTTTCGCTCGTTGCTCATTTCAAGACTGCCCATGTGTGCTACCACCGCGTCCGCTTTGGTCACTTTCTTGTTCGGATAGGCGCAATGAGCCGTAGTGGAATTAAAATAGAACATAGCAGGATGAGCGGCGTCTATGCTCTCGAATTTCACTTCGCGGTCACCTTTGCCTAAATAGAGGGCTTCCTTGAAATCCAATTCGAACACTTCTTCACCGGCTATCACACGACCTTTACCTCCGACGTTGAAGATACCCATTTCTCGTCTTGTCAAGAAAAACGGTGCTTTTAATGGGTCAATGGCTTCCAATAGCAGGGTTTCTCCGACCGGCATCGCTCCGCCCACTATCATGCGGTCGTACATGGAATAGACCATGTTTACTTCGTTTGCTGCAAACACACGTTCAATCAAGAAATCTTTTCTCAACCGTGTCGTGTCATAACTCTTGGCGTCTATAGGGTTAGACGCGTACCTTACTTCATAATTTGTTTTCATATCTTTATTACATTAAACATCAAACATTACCTTACTTGGTATTCCCGTTCTATTTCTTCTTGTTTTTTCTTTTCCTCTTCTATTCTCTTCTGTTCCTCTTCTTGCCTTTTCTTTTCCTCTTCTATTCTTTTCTTTCTTTCCTTTTCCTCGTATATCTTTCTTTTGTCCACTTTTCTGACAGGCATCAACCATGCCATATTGACGCTCAAATCCATCGGAGAGGCCATGTTGTAGGTATCTGTGATACTAGTTCCATAGACTCCTCCGAACGAGTAGTCGAATCGTATTTCCAGTTCGTAGATGCCTGCTTTGCGAGTTTTAACGTATAATCCTGTTCCAGCAGCCATTCCCCAATCGAAAGGATGGTCGATACTCTTGTTTTCGTCCCAAAGACAGTAACCAATCTGCGGACCGAGATTGAAGAACCATCGGCATACGTCACTACCGAAATTCAGGTTCATTAGAATCGGTAATTCCAAATAGTGCAGGTTATGGTAGTTGTGTCCGGCGCTTTCGCTATATGTTGCCCAGCCTTTGTGCTGATAGTTCAACTCCATCTGGAAATGGCAATATTTGTGTCCTGCATATCGGAAAACGAGTCCACCGTTACCTCCTAGCACGCATGCGTTCGTAATGGGTGTCATGTTCGCCACAGCCGGTCGGAAAATAACGGTTCCTGCGCTTACTCCGCCGTGAATACCCAAATAGAACTCCGGTTTGCTCAACCTGGGTTGGGCAGACACCACGGCAGTTACGAGCATGGCTGCCAATACTATGATGGAACGATGTATCTTCAAAACAAATGTGGCTTGTAGGTTTTATTCGATTGTCTGTACTTTGGCGTGGCTGTTCTGCCAACCGCCTTTGCCTGCTTGTTTCCATTGGATGACGGATTGTAAACCGTAGAACTCTTTGTTTCCGTTCAACCATTCAATCAGGGTTCTCATTAGGTCGTATCCTAACAGGTCATATCGTGGAATTCCGCTTACATGTTCGCTTTGGTACGATTGAGCCCAAAGGTTATCATAGGTCTCACGTTCCGCTTTTGAGGTAAAAACGGATACAAATACTTGGGGCAGGTCTATCTGCTCTTTCTGCCACGAGTACTGACTGACGAGGCGTATTTGGAATCCGTCTTCCTGCAGTTTTTGTAGGTGAGGGATGAGTTTTTGTACATGCTGGTAACGGTCACTTGGTAGCAGAATCAGATTCTCTTTGGTGGCATCCAAGGCGTAGTCTGCCGAATCGTTCATCAAATCCGTAATCGCTAACCCTGTACTCTCGATACCCTGTGCTTTCATTTCTTTGCGTAGAGTACGCATGCAGGACGTAATATCCGCTTCTCGTGTGTCTATCCGGACGCAATGAACGGGGGTCTCTCTGGATATTATCCATTGGCATAAACTATCCGCTTCTTGTTTGTCGGTCGAGTTGAACTGGAGGACATAGGGTCTATCTTCCAGATGTACGTTGTCGCTGAAAGGAAGCAGTAACGGTACTTGGTGAACCACACACCAGTCAGCCATCCATTCCACTTGGACAGGATAGACGAGCCCTAATATGCCTCTCACGGAATCCAGTTCAGTACTGTCGCATAATGCGCGTACACGCAATTCGCTTCGCTCTGTATCGAAGACACGGAGTCGGTAGAGAGTACTGTCATTCTGCAAGTCGTGTAACGCCAATAGTGCTCCTTGGTAGAACTCTAACATACGTGCAGCGTTGGCGCTGCGTTTGGTCAACTGACTCTCAAAAGGAAGCATTAATGCCAACTCAAGGGTCTTTCTGCTGTCCGCAACAATACTGTCTGCGATGATACTATCGGCAAAGATACTGTCGGATGACGTCAAGATGCTATCCTGGGTCGTTTCTTGCCCTGTAAAGGGGTCTTTAACGATAGCGGCAGTGTCCAGTTCTTCTTTAGGGACAGGCACTTTGGAAACATTCAGGCTTTTTATATCGTTCTGGTGTTTCAGTATCTCTGCTTTTTCGGAGATGGAGACTTTCGGTTTCTCCACATCGGTTATCTTCGGTTTCTCGACTTCGGTTACTTCCGGTTTCTCTACCTCTTCTGTTTTTGCAGTCTCTGCTTTCTTGGCGTCCTTGTTTTCGCCGGGTTGGGGTTTTACTACGGGTCTGCCTGTCGGAATAAGCAGTAACTCATCCAAATGCACTCCGCGTTCTTTCAATTGTGGGTTCAGACGGATAATATCCTCTTGGGATACATTGAAATTCAGACCTATACGGTAGAAACCGATACCTTTCTCCGCACGGTATTGGTACACTTCTTCTCCGTTGACCGTGTCTAACGGATAGTTCAATAGTTCTTGTGCGTATGTGTAAGGCGTTAACCATACAGCGAACAAGAAACTGATTCCTATAGATATACTTTTTTTCATTCTCTTTTTTCTTTCAGTCTTCACAGACTGTATTATTTTTGTTTCCGGCTTTTAACGGCATATTTTCTTCTGCGAACGGCAAAGACGGAGAGCCCTATAATTACTAACAGTGCGATAGGACAGGTAGTGCTCACTATTTGCACTTTTCTTCGTTCGTCGTGTGCGCGTTTATCGTTGAGCAACCGGAGCGGCGTACTCTTTTCTCGCAACAGGATGAGTCCCTCACTGTCGGTCAGCCATAAAACGGCATTGGCAATAAAGTCGCGGTTACTGAAAAGCATGCCGCTATAGCGGTCGTATCCCATCGGCAGGGCTTCGTTGCGTTGTGTTTCGTTCAGGAGAATACTGCCGGTTCCGATGACTATTTGCCGTGTCTTGACACTTTTCTTCCGGATAGCCTCGTCAGTCTCCACTCCGTCCGGCACCATACGGTGCGCGTAGGCGCTCGGAAATTCCCCTTCCATAGATACAGCTACAGGAATGTACTGATACTGGAACTTGGACAGGTCGGGATTCACATCGTTCAAATCCACTTCACCGGGTGTGGCGGTCATTCGGCTTGCCGTACTGGTAGCTAACAGTATGCGTTTCTCTATGCCGTCATCGCCTCCTACGGCATCTATCGGGCTGACGAACGTACTCATTACTTGCCCCAACCCGCGTGTTACGGGGCTTCCTTGGCTGGCAAGCAACAGTGGTGCATAAGTCCAGGGCATGGGTTGTAGATTCGTGGATAGCGGATCGGTGCTGACATTGACCGGTATGGGCAGACATTGGATGTCCTGAACCAAGGCAGGGTTGACACGGATACCGTATCGGAAGAGCATTTCGGTTAACCCTAACTCTTGTGCCAGAATAGGAGTAAAACCTTCTTCTTGAAGAACGTCTTCGCTGAACCGAACGCCATTGAGCGCCCATAAGACGGCGCCTCCGCGCATGATATATTGGTCTATGATAAAACGTTCTATATCATTGAACGGAGTCTGCGGATTAACGATGATGACCGCTTGGTAACCGTCCAGGAGGTGGATGTTGGCTGTTGACTGTTGGCTATTGGCTATTTGACCGCGATCGACCTGAAAATATTTGCTCAGCACCGACATTAAGTCATAAGTATGCGCTTCGTCCGGTTCGCCGTGACCTTCTAAGATGGCGACGCGGGGCGTCTCACTCTGATGTAATAAGTGCAGCGCTTCCATGAAGGCGAATTCCAATTGTTCTATGCTGCTATGCAGGTTCTCTTCTCCGCTTACTCCGGGAGTGTTCTTCAGCAGCGGAACGACCGCTCGTTTGCCGTGATAGGTCAACAACGCATAGGGATAGACGACCGTCTGGGCGGTTCTGCCGTTCTGTTCCCGCTCGTGGATGATAATAGGATGTAACCCCAAACTGTCGGCATACTTCGGATCCCGACATTCCCGAACAACTATATCTCCATATACTCCCATCTCTTCCACCATTTCCTCCGTGGCTTTTTTGAGTCTTCGGAATCCGGCGTTCAGGTCTCCCTGCAGTAACAAACTCATTTCGATGGGTGAGTCTGTTTGTCGAAGCAGTTGTTTGGAGGCGTCGCTGAGACTATATAGTTGGTCATCGGTCAAATCGATGCGAACGGGCCGCACTTGTAGTGCACCGTATAAGCACAGGAGTAATCCGACGATCCATATGTAAGGCACATACTTCCTCATTCTATCCTCTATATTCTATCAGCGCAGCGATTTATACACTATCTCTTTATTGAGTTCCACACTTCCTGGTTCACCTCTACCGGATATTTTTTACGCAGTTTCTTGATCCATTCGGTTTCCAGATAGTCTTGATAATCGGTAGTCACTTTGCCTTTCTCGTCGCTCCATTCGGCAGGCGCTTTCAGTTTTTTGCCGACACACTCAACTATCGGGAACTCCTCGCTTGGGGTATATTCTGCTTTTTTAACCTTGAAGCCGAATTTGTCCACGGCGCTGTTCTTGCCTTGTTCCCACAGACCCTGCTGTACTTTGACGAACATGATGGTGTCACAGTTGATACGCTGTGCGATGTATCGTTGGATGGAATCCGGATGTGCGCTCTTGACGATAGCTTTGGCAGCTCGGGCACTATTCTTGTCTTTCGCTTGGATGATATACCCTTTCCAGCGCGGCTTGTCCCACGAATATTTTTTCTTGTTCGCACGGAAATAGTTCTCCAGTCCTACGGTATCTTTCGCCGCTTTGTCCCAAACTTCGTTGAGTGAGACATCGAACAGCAGAATACCGTCGTGGTATTCCTGAACCAGATTTCTCAGTTCCGGATATTTTTCTTCCAGATGAGCGTCGGCATAGGCTTTTACTTCGGCGTCGCTCATGCGTGCAGGGAGTCTGTACTCGGCGCGTGTCTTACGGACAAAACTCTTCTCTGCTTCTTGGGCACGCTCGTCACGCATTACATTGCGTTGAACCTGTGTACGAATGGAGTCCAAGGGCAGGATCCCGCGTTCGGCTTCTTTATAGATGATATGCCATCCGTACTGACTGCGAACCGGTTGGCTGATAGCTCCTTCAGACAGGCTGAAAGCGGCGTCCTCGAAAGGCTTGACCATCATTCCTTTGCCGAACCATCCCAGGTCGCCTCCGCGGACACTGCTACCACGGTCATCTGACTCGCGTTGAGCGGTCTCTTCGAAGTTGGCAGGCGTCACAACGGCATAGATGCTGTCTATCTGTGCACGTTTGAGGGCATCCAGACTGTCCGCGGGAACCATCTTCATGATGTGACGCGCTTTGACCTCTCTATGGTCCAACTCTTCCTCAACCAGCACGATATGGAATCCGTATTGAGTGCGGAAGATACGGCTGATACCGCCCACTTCTGTTCCATAGACGGCTTCTTCCAAGGGATAAACATATCGGAAAGGAGTGATCCATCCCAACTCGCCGCCTGTCTCCTGTACATTCGGGTCTGTGCTCACTTCACGCGCCACGGCGTCAAAAGCCTCTACCGGCAGACGTTTCTCCACGTTCTGCCATTTGCCTTTTACTTTCTTTCTTTCCGTAACGAGTTTGCCGACGGTCACACGTTCGTAAGCGTCTTGGATTTTCGTTTTCGCATCCGTTTCCGTGGCGCTGTCGGCGCTCATTGGACATTGGATAGCAATATGTGCGGCACGGCGGTCTTTCGCCATATGACGCCAACTCAACTCAACCAGACTGTCTATCGCCGCTTCGTCCTGAAGATATTTCGGGGTGGCTTGTGCGCGGTAACCGCTCAACTCTTTCTGAAAGGCTTCTGTCGTGTCTATTCCCTGACTCTCGGCTTCTGCAACTTTTAACTTGAAATTGATGAACATGTCCAGGTACTCGTCCATCGTCTTCGGGTCCAGAGCGCCCGCTTGGTTGTTTTTTTCATAAATGTACAAAAACTCCTCGGCACTCACGGCTTTGCCGTTAATAGTCATCAGAGTCTGGCGTGCAAGGTCGGGCTGAACCGGCGCTGCGTTCTGGGCAAAGGCAGTCATACTCATGGCTGCCCATGCGGCTAAAAAGATACTTTTTTTCATATTTTTTGTTTTGATGTTAATTGTAAACGCTTATTTCGCAAAATCGAGCGCAAAGGTACAAAAAAAAAATGACATACGCAAGCGCACGCGTGTTTTTTTTAATTTTTTAAACAATAGTGTGTTGTCCTCAAAAATGTCCTCAAAAATCGCATGTTTTCTATGGGTATAGAATACGGTATATATGGAAAAACACCCTAAAACCCCCTAAAAACACCCTAAAATGCAACGATTGGTTAAATTAAGCAACAAAAAAGCTCAAAACCGGTATATATTTGCATCAAAAACGAACAATAATGGTCAAAAAAGATCATTCACGTTCGGATGGCGCGAGCACAGGATACTGTAGGACGAGAGGGGAATGAGCAAGGAAATAGAGGGGAGAGATTAAAATGAACATTTAGGGTCATAATAAAAGCAGGACAAAACCTCGTTAAAAGGTCGTATCACTCTCGTTTTAATCTCGGTGGAGATTTGGAACATTTTTTGAAGGAACAAAAAGAAAGAAATCGCGAATAATTACCTATCGTCCCACTATAGCATTTTGTTCAAATCCTCATAGTACTTGGGAGATACGGGAACTGGTCGGCTTCCGTTTACATCCAGTTCCGCTTGAATCATACCTTCTTTGTCCTTACGTAGCACGGTTACGTGACGTGGATTGACGAAATACGAGCGTTGACAGCGGACTATTCCATGTTTGCTCATTAGTTCCTCGATGCCTCGCATGGACTGACGCAAAGAGTATTCTTTCTCTTTCTCGCCTTCCATATAATGAATGGATACATAGTTCTCCTGAGCCAATATATAGAGTATCACATCATTCGCGATGACCAGTTTCAAACGACCTGTATTGTCCGCAAATCGAACTAAATCGTCTTCCGCTTCTTGCATCTTGTCAGGACGGATGAGTGCTATCAGTACACTGAAGAAAAGATATGGATAGGGCAATATGGCAAACGACATACACAAACACCGTCCCAACGCCGGAAAATACCCGTAATTGCCATAAACAAGCGCCATATATAGCGCCGCAAAGGCTGAGAATACAATCACTTCGCTCAGAGACCATAGAAAATACTCCCACCAATTAAGATGAAGATTTCTGCGCGAAGCGGTCATTGGTATGCGTGATCCGCATAGTATCCCTAATAGGATACATGTCAACATGAGAGCATTAAAGACGGTGCGGTCATTTCCTCCGCTCAGAAAACCGGTTATCCACTCACTATCGTACAGCAAGATGAAACCGAGGAAGAAAAATGGCAATGCTAATACGTGTATCAAAAGCGTATTTGCTGATAAGATCGATGATGGTATTTTACTCATAATTTAGTCAATTTTGACAAAGTGACAAAATCTGTTTTTGAAAAATTTCGTCACTATATTTGTATTTTAGTCACCTTTTTGCCTGTTTTAGTCACTTTTTTTCGTCACTAATCACATTTAGTTGCGCGGCTCGCCAAATAGCAGTAATTTTGCATCGGATTTGAAAATAAAATGTATAACCCTTTTAAATTATAACGCATATGAAAACTGTAAAACGAATCGGATTTGACCTCTTGGTCGCTCTCTATTGCCTACAGTTACCAATCGTAATTGCTTATTTGGCAATGCATCTCTAATGATTAAACTTTTTATTTATATATATTAATTTAAATTTTTTCTGCCTTATGGACAAAACAATTGTTATTCGACCTGAGAATGGTTTACAATTTGATTGGCAGGCTATCGCTGCCAACCCAAGTGGTCATCATGAGCCCAAGATGGATTTGGTTGCCTATAAAGCCTTATATATAAATATGATTGCACAAGCGCGTGCGCGCGGACAAGAACCCATCCTCGTTAGCTTGCCTATCATGGACGAAAACCGCTTCTTCGCCTTTATTACACGTGGCATGACCATGCAACAACGTAGGAATGTCATGTATTGGCTTGGTGGCTCTACGGCACGATTACGTAATATGCATGAGTTGTATAACCTCGCCTTGTTCCGTCTCGCGGCGCTGCAATGCGTCCATATTGTCGATGTTACCAGCCCTATGCTCTCCTGTCCTCATTTCGACGAGTTGTTGGAGATGGACGGTATGACACTTTCTCCAACAGGTCAAAAATTGGTAAACGACGAACTCTTTAAAGTACAAGTTCATGAGGCGGTAGCGTAACCGCCTCATGACTCTTCTTATCTGCGCATATTCTTCTTCGCATTCTCGCGCGCTAAACGTTGTTGCTCGCGTTGCATCTTCTCTAATCGTTCCATAAAACTCGACTTCGGTTTGCCGGCTTTTTTCTTTTTATTAGCCTCCATCTCTGCCAACATCTTCTTGTCGTTCAGTGTCCAACGGAATATCATGGTCTGGATGATCGTGATAAACAGAGAAACCAAATAGTAGAACGACAAACCG
>Ga0310694_10003226_pt1 | contig 16103 bp, 14 predicted proteins | sample 174DNAGHGhighgp2_FD_203884 | JGI IMG/M metagenome (GOLD analysis project Ga0310694, IMG submission 203884) | Sheep rumen microbial communities from Palmerston North, Manawatu-Wanganui, New Zealand - 1742 DNA GHGhigh gp2 (v2) (version 2) | ecosystem: Host-associated > Mammals > Digestive system... | reverse complement strand
TATGAGTTCACATGCCGACCTTTTCAGCCGCATCTACGCCTTGGGCGAGGCGACGCCCGAGGGATACCAGATTCACTCTTGTCCGCAACTGATAGAGAGAATTCAGACGATAGGCTTCCTGCCTCTACTCGACAGCGGCATCGCCGGCTACAGCGCAGAAGCCATGATGGCCGACGAGTGCCGTTACGTGCAGTTTCCCGACGGCTCGTGGGAATGGCCGCTGTGGGAATGGAAAGGCCCGGCCGCCACGGAGGGCAATTGTGTGTACGGGAAGTTCTTCGACGGCAAGGCAGGATTCGTAAGCCGACAGTGGTGGCCTGACTTTTTCAACTGGCGCCGCAGCCTGCACCCCGTGCCGGAGGAGGGAAGCATTGAGGAGTTGATTCTCTCCACGCTGCGGCAAGGCGGCAGTATGATAGCCCGCAAACTGCGTGCCGCGTGCGATTTCACGGGCCCTAAGATGCGGAGCCGTTTCGACAGCTACGTGGCACGGCTGCAAATGGGGTGTCACATCGTGACGGCCGACTTTGTTTATCCACGTGACAAACACGGCCGGGAATACGGCTTCGGATGGGCACTACTGACAACACCCGAGCACCTGCTGGGCCACGAAGCCTGCCAGTGTGAGCGCACGCCTATGGAGTCATACGAACGGATGCAGCAACATCTCGCTCGTCTGTTGCCATTTGCCTCGCAGCAGCAGATAGATAAACTTTTGAAATGAAGATACAAAAAATGAGACACACCATCTATCTGCTTCTCGTGCTTGTCTCCGCCATCGGCCAAGCCTGCGCACAAAGAAACAGACCTTTCTGTGCCACAGACGAAATGCTGGAACCTTTCGAAGCACACACGGCAGACGGCCTCCCCTACCGCGAAGCATGGACATGCGACACATGTCAGGGCCAGGCTGCACTGTTTGTCTTCCTCCACAGCCACAGCGGCAGCGGCAGCGACAACACGTCGCAGATGAACTCGCAAGCCGTCTTTGCACTCCTCGGTGCCCTCCGGAAGTCTGGAACCAAGGCGTGTCTGCTCGTACCGCAATGCCCGGCAGACAGAGAATGGTGTGCGCGCGGCAGCAAGACGGGGCTGACAGAAGAGGTTCTGAAACTTGCCCGCCGCTATTCCGAACGCCAAGACATAGACAGCCTGCGCATGTTTCTGATAGGCGCCTCGATGGGAGGATGCGGAGTGTGGGAAATTCTGACCCGGCAGCCCGCGCTTTTCTGCGCAGCACACGCAGCGTCGGCCGCGCCGAACGGCAACATAGCAGAAATCGCCACTCCCGTCTGTATAACCGTGGGCGAACGCGAGAAAACATGCCGCCGTCTGGCAGATTGTGCGGCTCAACTCAAGGAACAAGGCACCGATGTTTGGTTTGAAGTGCTCGCCAATCTGTCGCACGGACAAGCCTGCGAAAATGCCATTACGCCCGAAAGCGTCGAATGGCTGCTTTCGCACGGTAAGAAGGCACAAGGCAAATAGACAATCACTCGCAGGCGAAAGAAGAGGATTTCACCCGTAAAGACCGGCCCTTCGGCGCTATCATTTGCGCTCTTCAAAGCGCTTCAAGCCGGCATTGAGAAAGTCGAGCCACTCAGAGATGCGCTCGTCGAACGAATAAGATCGCGAGAGCGGATGTCCCTCATTGTCGAGCAGCACATAGAACGGCTGCGTGTTAGCCCCGAACTTGATGCGCTGCAGATAGCTCCACTTGTCGCCTACGGTGCGCAGTGTGCGGCGTGCTCCGTTCTCTACGACCGCAATCGGCTCGGGCAGCAACGTCTTGTCGTCTACGTGTAGCGTCACCAGCACGTAACGGCGGTTCATTACCTCGGCCACGCGCGGATCCGTCCATACGGCAGCCTCCATCTTGCGGCAGTTCACGCAGCCGAATCCAGTGAAGTCGAGCAAGACGGGTTTCCGCTCGGCACGCGCCACGGCCATCGCCTCGTCATAGTCTGTGAAGCGGGCCTCCACCACAGAAGGCGCAAGGCGGAAATCCTGCGTGCTAATGGGTGGTGCAAAGGCGCTCACCGCCTTGCACGGAGCGCCCCACAGACCGGGCACCATGTAAAGGGCGAATGCGAAACTGAGTGTGGCAAGGAAGAAACGCACAATCCCCGTGCGAGGACGCTGCACCAGATTGCCCATTTCGTCGTATTCGTCCTCATCGTGCGGAAAACGCGACCAGCCCACAAGATAAGCACCCAGCATGGCAAAGAGCACAATCCACAGGGCCAGAAACGTCTCGCGGTCGAGTATATGCCAGCCGTAGGCCAAATCGGCCACAGAGAGGAACTTCAGCGAAAAAGCCAGCTCCAGAAATCCCAGACACACCTTCACGCAGTTCATCCAGCCACCGCTGCGGGGCACACGCTTCAGCCAAGCGGGAAAGAGGGCAAACAACGTAAACGGCAGCGCCAGTGCCAGCGCGAAGCCCAGCATGCCCACGGCCGGTGCCACAAAGTTGCCCAGCAGGCTCACCTCCACCAACAGGAAACCGATGATAGGACCCGTGCACGAGAAACTGACCAGCGTGAGCGTGGTGGCCATCAGGAAGATGCCCAGCCAGCCGCCAGCTGACTCCGACTTGCGGTCCACGGCATTCGTCCAGCGGCCAGGCAGCGTTATCTCGAAGCCGCCAAGGAAACTGGCACCAAAGAGCACAAGCAATAAGAAGAGGAATACGTTAAAGAAGGCGTTCGTGCTGAGCGCGTTCAGCTGGTCGGCCCCGTAGACCGACGTCACCAGCAACCCCAGCGCCAGATAGATGGCCACGATGCTCAGCCCATATATAAAGGCATCACGCACACCGCGACTGCGCGACTGGCTGCGCTTCAGGAAGTAGCTCACAGTCATGGGAATGATGGGCCACACGCAGGGAGTGAGCAGTGCCAGCAGGCCGCCCGCCAAGCCGAGAAGGAAAATTTTCCAGAGTGGCAGACTGCGGCTCAAGGCCTCGTCGCCAAAAGCCTGCAGCTCGTCGGCCACAGGCGCCCACAGCTCGGTCTCCAGTACAGCCGTCTGCAGCGTATCGATCTCAGCCTGGGCGTCTTCCGGCTTCGGGGCAGCGGACAGACTGTCGGCTGCGTCACCTTTGATGCCCTGCCCCTCGAATGCGAACTCGACGTCCGAGGGCGGCATGCACGCCTCGCTGCTACACGCTCCGTACGTCAGCCGACCCGCCATGCGATACCTCGGGCCCGTAATCCTAAGCCGCTGCGCAAAGACCGCGCGCCCAGCCATATAGCTCACCTCCGTCCCGAACATCTCGTCCACGCCTCGCCACACCTTGCCCCGCATCTCCAGCGGGCCGCTGCTGCGCGCGCCCTCCAGACGGTCGAACGCTAGCCGCGCACAGGTGGGACCGCCATCGGCTATGTCCGAGCCGTACACGTGCCAGCCCGCATCCAATTCTCCCGTAAATACCAGTTCCACCAGCGCGTCAGACAGTCTGCGCTGCTCCACGCTCCAACGTACAGGCTCGGCCAGCTGCGCCGCCGCCTGAGCCACCAGAGCCACCAGTGCCAAAACAATATATAGTTTCTTCATATCTACCGATTTACAAATTTACTATTTACCTCATCTCCTCGGAGAGGGGCCGGGGGTGAGGGCTACTCCTCTCCCGTAAGGGGATTGGAGGTGGGGCTTCTCATCCAACAGCAAACGGCTGTTTCGCGCCGCAAACTTACACATTTTTTTGCACATATCCCACCTTCCTACAGCAAAAAACACACAAGACCGCATCACGTGTCCAAGAATTTTCTTACATTTGCAGCCGAGACGAATGCTTTCAACCCCAAAACGCATCCAAAAGAAACAGAGAAAATGAAGACACAGATTTACTACGTACGCCCTCTCCTCGGCTTGCCTCGTGGCGAGGCACACTCAATCAGGCCCAGAACCCTGCTCACCGTGCTGGCTGTCGTGCTGATGGCGCTGGGGCAGGTGCGCGCCCAAGGCCTAACGGGACGAATCTACACGAACCCCAACATCATGGCCGAAGAAATCAACAACATGCTAAAGGATGCTGACACGGCCGTGCGCCAGAAGCGCGACGAATTCTACGAGAAGGCGCAGCAAAAGAAAGGGCGCGAACTCACTGCGAAAGAGAAGCAGGAGGTGGAGGCTCAGGTGGAGAAAGGCATACAGATGATGAACGCCCTTAGGGGTGGCGTGAAGACAGACGTCACCGTGGAGTTCACCTCCGAGCGGGAAGTGACCACCAAGGTAAAGATGGAGGTGAAGGAGGAAGTGCTGAAGGCAGCGGGCGTGAACTGGGCCAAGCGCAAGGCCATCAAGATGGCACTGGCTGTGGCACCCACCCAGCAGAAAGGCACCTATACGTTGAGCGGCAACCAGATTATTGTCACCGACAAAGACGACCCTAATGAGAAGGACACGCTGCGCCTCAGCGAGGACGGCAAGAAGCTCTTTGGCAAGCTCGACGAGAAGAAGAAATTCGTGCTCACGCGCACACGATAGGCGCACCGCCCCAACATGCAGACCGTAAGGCTCGTGGGACGGGATATAATATATATAATAAGGTACGCGCGTATAAAGACTTGAAGTTCCAAGCGGCTCGGAGAGGGCTGACGAGCACGAATGAGAGGCCCTTTTATTGCACAATCCGTGGTGCAGTGTGCAAAAAACATGCCTTTTTTATATGATTTGCTTGCATATTTGAGTAAATTGTCGTTACTTTGCCACCCGAAAGTGAAAAGACCATATTTTAATAACCAATTCTAAAAAAATTATTATGTCTGAAATTGAAGCTAAAGTAAAAGAGATTATCGTTGAAAAACTGGGTGTAGACGAAGCTGACGTGACGCCCGAAGCAAGTTTCACCAACGACCTTGGTGCTGACTCTCTGGACACAGTGGAACTCATCATGGAGTTTGAAAAGGCATTCGAGATTACCATCCCAGACGACAAGGCCGAGAAGATTGCCACTGTGGCAGACGCCATCGCTTTCATAGAGGCTAACAAATAAAAACGGATAACGACTCACTCGCACACATAAGCGCGAAAAGAGTGAATCGCGATTTTACGGAGCAGAGAGTATAAGCGCACACGTGCTTTGCTCTCTTCTCTGAGTTATAAACTTTAATCCCCGACACTTACATGGAATTGAAGAGAGTCGTAGTTACCGGACTGGGCACCGTAAACCCGCTGGGAGGCGACGTTGCCACCACATGGAAGAACATGCTGGACGGAGTGAGCGGTGCGGCACCTATCACCCATTTCGATGCTACAAACTTCAAAACGCAGTTCGCATGCGAAGTCAAAAACTTCGATCCGGCTGCATACATAGACCGCAAGGAGGCACGCAAGATGGACCTCTACTGCCAATACGCACTGGCCGCTGCCACTCAGGCAGTGGAAGACTGCGGCATGGACTTGGAGTCCGAAGACAAAAGACGCATCGGAGTGGTGTTCGGCGTGGGAATAGGCGGCATGCACACGTTCGAGGAGGAGGTGCAGAACTGGGAGCGCACTGGCCCTACACTGGGCCCGAAGTTCAGCCCCTTCTTTGTGCCCAAGATGATTTCGGACATCTGTGCCGGACACATCAGCATTAAATATGGTTTCCACGGGCCCAACTACATCACTTCTTCGGCTTGCGCTTCTTCGACAAACGCCATTGCCGACGCCTTCAACCTGATTCGCCTCGGAAAGGCCAGCGCCATCGTTACGGGCGGAGCTGAGGCTGCCATCTTCCCATCTGGGGTGGGCGGATTCAACGCCATGCACGCCCTGAGCACCCGAAACGACGAGCCCGAGCGAGCCAGCCGACCCTTCAGCGCCAGCCGCGACGGATTCGTGATGGCCGAGGGCGCTGCCTGCCTGATACTGGAGGAACTGGAGCACGCCAAGGCTCGCGGTGCAAAGATTTACGCAGAGATGGCCGGAGCAGGCATGAGTGCTGACGCTCACCACATCACGGCCTCGCACCCCGAAGGGCTGGGCGCAAAACTGGTGATGCTGAACGCACTGGAGGACGCAGAGATGCAGCCCGAGGACATCGACTACATAAATGTGCACGGCACGTCTACGCCCGTAGGAGACATCTCGGAGGTGAAGGCCATAAAGGATGTCTTTGGTGAGCACGCCTACAAGCTGAACATCAGCAGTACGAAATCCATGACGGGCCACATGCTGGGAGCAGCCGGAGCCATGGAGGCACTGGCCAGCGTTCTGGCCGTGAAGAATGATATGGTGCCGCCCACCATCAACCACGAGGAAGGCGACGAGGATGATCAGATAGACTACAGCCTGAACTTCACATTCGGCAAGGCGCAGAAACGCGAAGTGCGTGCCGCACTAAGCAATACGTTCGGCTTTGGTGGACACAATGCCTGCGCCATCTTCAAAAAGTACGCTCAGTAACACGTGACTGCCGGCAACCTGATAGACACGATAAAGCTGCCTTTCCGAAAAGACAAGGCGCTTTATCGTGCTTTTTATTCCATCATGGGCTTCTACCCAAGGAATATCAGCTTCTATCGCGAGGCCATCATGCACAGTTCGCTCTCTGCAAGACAGGAGGGAAGGCCGCTGAACAACGAGAGGCTGGAATTTCTGGGCGATGCAATACTGGACGCTGCGGTGGGAGACATCGTGTTCCGGCACTTCCAACTCAAACGCGAAGGGTTCCTGACAAACGCACGCAGCAAGATTGTGCAGCGCGAGACGCTGGGACACGTGGCAAGGCAACTGGGAATAGACAAACTGGTGCGCTCGACGAGCCACGGAAACGCGCACAACAGTTATGTGGGCGGAAACGCCTTCGAGGCGCTGATGGGCGCCATCTATCTGGACCGCGGATACGGATACTGCATGCGCTTTCTGGAGCAGCGCATCCTGAACGGAAAGGTGCTGGACATAGAGAAAATCTCGAACAAGGAGACGAACTTCAAAAGCCGCATTCTGGAGTTCTGCCAGAAAAGGCACCTGAGCATCGAACTGCCGCTCATAGACGAGCAGCGAGACGAAGCAGGAGCACCGTTCTTCCGTTCGAAAGTAATGATTGAAGGCGTGGAATGTGGACTGGGAAGAGGCTACTCGAAGAAGGAGAGCCAACAGCAGGCCTGCAAAAACGCATACCACAACTTGCGGCACAAGAAGGCCATACAGAAACTACTGCAAGAGAGAAAGAAGACTAAAGAATGAGTCTCACAAACATCATACGCCCCATCTTCTGCCTCCGCGAGCAACAGCTTGCCCGATACGCAGACCGATCCGAAGCACTGCAGCAGAAAGTGCTCGGCCGGTTGCTCCATGCAGCGCGCCACACGCAATGGGGAGAGGCACACGGCTATGCAGAGACAAGGGGATACAGCGAGTTTGCACGGCTGACACCGCTCTCCACCTACGAGGAGCTGAAGGGCAGCATCGAACGAATGCGTCATGGAGAGCGCAACATCCTTTGGCCCGGACAGGTGAGGTGGTTTGCCAAATCCAGCGGAACGACAAACGACAAGAGCAAGTTCATACCCGTCAGCCCACAAGGGCTCCACGACACGCACTTTGCCGGAGGCCGCGACGCAGTGGTGTGGTATCTGCGCAACAATCCGCAAAGCCGTCTCTTCGACGGCCGCGCTCTCATACTGGGCGGAAGCCACGCTCCGAACTACAGTCTGCCCCACTCGCTCGTGGGTGATCTGAGCGCCATACTCATCGAAAACATCAACCCGCTGGTAAACCTCATTCGCGTGCCGAAGAAGGAAACGGCCCTGCTCTCGGACTTCGAACTGAAACGCGACCGCATTGCCCGCGAAGCCATCAAAAAAAACGTGACGAACCTGAGCGGAGTGCCCTCTTGGATGCTCTCGGTGCTGACACGAGTAATGGAAATCAGCGGAGCACAACATTTGGAGGACGTATGGCCAAACTTAGAAGTATTCTTCCACGGAGGAGTTGCCTTTACGCCTTACCGAGAGCAGTATCGCCGGCTCATTACTTCGGAGAGGATGCACTACATGGAGACGTACAACGCCTCGGAAGGTTTCTTCGGACTGCAAGACGACCCCAACGACCCAGCCATGAGCCTAATGCTGGACTATGGCGTGTTCTACGAGTTCATCCCCATGGAGGAATTCGGCACCGAGCATCCCACAGTGCTGCCGCTCTGGGAGACAGAGACGGACCGCAACTATGCAATGGTTATCAGCACAAGCAGCGGGCTATGGCGCTACATCATAGGCGACACGGTGCGATTCACCAGCCTGCGACCCTACAAATTTATCATCACGGGCCGCACAAAATCGTTCATCAACGCATTTGGCGAGGAACTCATTGTGGACAATGCAGAGAAAGGGCTGGCCGCAGCCTGTCAGCAGACGGGCGCTCAGGTACTGGAGTACACTGCGGCGCCGGTCTACATGGATGCCGGAGCAAAATGCCGCCACCAGTGGCTTGTGGAGTTCAGTCAGCCGCCAGCAGACACGGAAGCGTTTGCCGAAGCGCTTGACGCAGCGTTGCAGCGAATCAATTCGGACTACGAAGCCAAACGCTTCAAGGACATCACCTTACAGCGGCTGGAACTCGTGGTGGCTCGGACAGGACTTTTCCACGACTGGATGAAGGAGCGTGGCAAGCTGGGCGGCCAGCACAAGGTGCCTCGGCTGAGCAACAACCGCCAGCACATCGAAGCCTTGCTGGAAATGAATCACTAAAAGACAGCACACATTCTCCCGCATGAAGACACGTCACACCATTCCCATTCTGGCCATACTGCTGGCAGCCCTGCTGGTGGCCTGCGCCAGCATTGGCAACCCGGACGGAGGGGCATACGACGAGACACCGCCTCGGGTACTCTCGGCCTTGCCTGCCGACCGCTCCGTGATGAACAGACGGAAGAAGGTAAGCATCTATTTCGACGAATTCATCAAACTGCAGAATGCCAACGAGAAAGTGGTGGTCTCGCCACCACAGATAGAAGCCGCCAATGTGAGAGCCGACGGTAAGCGCATCAAAATCGACCTCTACGATTCGCTGCAGGCAAACACCACATATACCATAGATTTCTCCGACGCTATCGAAGATAACAATGAGGGAAATCCCATGGGACAATACACCTACTCGTTCTCCACAGGCGAGACAATTGATACGATGGAAATCAGCGGCTATGTGTTGAATGCCGCCGACCTGGAGCCGGTGAAGGGAATCATGGTGGGACTCTATCCGGCCGACAGCACGTTCCACGACTCCATCTTCCGCACAAAGCCTTTCAGCCGCGTCTCGCGAACGAACGGCTCGGGCCGCTTCTGCATAAAAGGTGTAAAGCCAGGAAAATACAAAGCATACGCGCTGACAGACGCAGACGGCAACTTCATCTTCAATCAGAAGAGCGAGCAGATCGCCTTCGACACACTCGTGCTGCAGACTGGCAGTCGCCCGGACGTTAGGATGGACACCATCTGGCGCGACTCCACCCACTACGACTCCATCCGTGTCATCCCCTACACACACTACTTCCCAGATGACGTTTTGCTGACAGCGTTCCTCGAGGACGGTCAGGACCACCATTTGCTCAAGACTGAACGTCCGAGCCCCGAGATCTTCAAGCTCTTTTTCACCTCTCCGGCCGACTCGCTGCCGCATATCGAAGGTCTCAACTTCGACGCCTCCTGTCTGGTGGTCGAGCCCTCGCAGCACAACGACACCATCACCTACTGGGTCACAGACACCATCTACACCCACCTTCAGGACACGCTGGCGCTGGCGCTCACATTTCTCGACACCGACACGCTGGGCCAGCTCGTACCGCACACAGACACACTGGAGCTCGTACCGAAAGTCACTTGGGAGAAAATCCTCCGCGAGAAGCAGAAACAGATAGACGAGTGGAACAAGGCCCGCGAGAAGCGCGCCAAGAAAGCCAAGGAGCCACTCCCACCCGAGGAAAACCCGTATGAGAAAACCTACCTTCAGTTCTCCCTGAAGCCCGGCACCACAATCGGGCCGCACCAGAACATACGCTTCATAGCCAACGAGCCATTCCTCAAGGTCGACACCGCAAGCCTTCATTTCTATGAGAAGAAAGACTCCGACCTGCTGCCGCGCCCCTTCCTATTCCTTCCCGTGGAGGGCGACAAGCGCAGCTACATGCTGTATGCCGAATGGGAGCCAAAGACCACCTACGTCTTCCAAGCCGACAGCGCCGCATTCGTGAGCGTGCTTGGCAGCAGCTCCAAGCCCCTCAAGAACGAGATTAAGGTGCGCGCGCTTGAGGACTACGGAGCCATATTCGTCCACGCCCTGCTGCCTGACACCGGCTTTGTGATACAACTGCTGGGGCGCAACGACAAACCCATAGTCGAGAAGCGAGCCGACGCCGACGGACGTGCTGATTTCTTCTATCTGCAACCCGCCGAATACTTTATTCGGGGCTACATAGACCGCAACGGCAACGGCAAGTGGGACACGGGCAATTACAACCTCGGACTGCAGCCCGAAGAAGTTTTTTACTTCCCGAAGTCGCTCATGCTGAAGGCGCAGTGGGACATGGAACAGGACTGGGATGTGCGTGGCATAGCACGCCACCTGCAGAAACCAGCCGCCATCACAAAGCAGAAACCCGACAAAGAAAAGAATATTCGCAAACGAAACGAAGAGCGCGAAGCCGAGAAACGCAACGCCAAGAACAGGCAGCGCGGCACCTCTCGCTGACAAACAAAATACACGAACGATGAACACGAAGAAATCTTTTGCCACACGCCTCGTGGCCCTGCTGTGCTTTGCAGCCGTTGCACTGACCGCCCGTTCGCAATGCACGGCCCAGAACACCGCTTTCCAGTCGGGCGAGACACTGTCATACGAACTTTTTTTCAATTGGAAGTTCGTTTGGATGAAAGCCGGCAAAGCCACCTTGCAGACCAACGAGACAACATGGGAAGGCAAGAAGGCATTCCGCAGCCGCCTCGTCACGCGCACCAGCGGATTTGCCGACAAACATTTCGTCATGCGCGACACACTGCTCTCCATCATCAGCGAGGACATGATTCCGCAGTACTACAAGAAGGCAGCCAACGAGGGCGGCAAGTATTACGTAGACCAAGTCTGGTACACCTATCCGCAGGGCGTCACCCACCTGCAGCAGCAGTACCTCAACCGCAAAGGCGAGACGTCCCACGCCACGGCCGACCACACAGGTTGCGTCTACGACATGCTGAGCATGATGCTGCGCGCACGCTCGTTCGATGCCGACAAGTTTCGTGTGGGCGAGAAACTCATTTTCCCGATGGCCGACGGGCGCCGGGTGGAGAACGTCACACTCATCTATCGTGGCCGCAAGAACTTCAAGATGAAGGGCCAAGGTACCACCTACCGCTGCCTCGTATTCTCGTTTGTGGAGTACGAAAAGAAGAAAGAGAAAGAGATTATTACCTTCTATATCAGCGACGACGCCAACCACATGCCCGTCCGCCTCGACCTCTTCCTCCGCTTCGGCACTGCCAAAGCTTATCTGAGCCGCTCCGAAGGCCTGCGAAATCCCTGCACCAGCATCGTAAAATAGCAGTCGCCCTGCGACAAAAAATATGCGACGTGTAGTTTGCAAAAAACTACACGTCGCATTCGTTCTTGCCACACGTGGTTTTACTCCACGCCACGCGTGCTAAATTTTGTCGCCAAAGGCCAAGTCGCCAGCGTCGCCCAATCCGGGCACGATGTACGACCGCGCATTCAGTTCGGGGTCGATGGCTGCACACCAGAGCGTCACGTCGTCGCGGTCGGCATACAGTTCCTCCAGCCGGCGGACACCCGCACGGCTGCCAATGATGCACGCCAGATGCATCTTTGCGGGCAGTCCCTTTGTCTCGAACGCCTTCACGGCCAGTTCCATACTCTCGCCAGTGGCCAGCATCGGGTCCACCAGAACCAGCGTCTTACCCGTGAGGTCGGGCGAAGCGATATATTCGATGTGCACATCTACGGTGCGGCACTCCTTGTCCTTGTAGTAGCGGTACGCGCTGACAAAGGCATTACCGGCACGGTCGAAAACGCTGAGGAAGCCCTGATGCATGGGCAGCCCGGCACGGAATACGGTGGCGAGCACCATCTGCTCGGAGCAGCAGCGAACGACACACGGAGCAAGGGGTGTCTGGAGCGTGCGGTCGGCAAAAGTGAGCGTCTTACTGATTTCGTAGGCCATCATTTCGCCAATGCGCTCCAGGTTGCGACGAAAACGAAGGCGGTCGGACTGCACCGACTGGTCGCGCAACTCGGCCACGTACTGGTTTAGGATGCTGTCCGTCTCGCTAAGGTTTACTATCTTCATATTTGAAGTTTTGAGGTTCCGATGGCAAAGGTAATAAAAAAGTTTGGTTAATTGCCAAGTCCGCTTCGCAAAAAGTAAATTATACGTGAATTAGTGGACTAAAGGCGGTGAAAAAACGCTTCCGGCGCTTCGCCATTCCGAAGAAAAGTGCTACCTTTGCACCGCCAAAATGGAGAAATCCTTTTTTTCGTTGCAAAGAATCGTAAACATTATAAACAAAACAGAGAAATGGCAGCATTAGATTTATCAAAGTATGGCATTACGGGCAGCACCGTGATAGCGCACAATCCCTCGTATGAATTCCTCTTTGAGGAGGAGACGAAGGCCGGACTTACCGGGTTCGACAAGGGCCAGAACACAGAATTGGACGCAGTGAACGTGATGACTGGCATCTACACCGGACGCAGCCCCAAGGACAAATACATTGTGATGGACGAGAAGTCGAAAAACACCGTTTGGTGGACAACCGACGAGTATAAGAACGACAACCACCCCATGAGCGAAGAGGTCTGGGGCAAGGTGAAAGAAATCGCCATCAAGGAGCTTTCGGGCAAGAACCTCTATGTGGTGGACGCTTTCTGCGGTGCCAACGAAGCCACTCGCTTGGCAGTTCGCTTTATCGTGGAGGTGGCTTGGCAGGCTCACTTCGTGAAAAACATGTTCATCCAGCCCACAGAAGAGGAACTGAAGAACTTCGAGCCGAATTTCGTCATCTACAACGCCTCGAAGGCAAAAGTTGAGAATTACAAGGAACTTGGCCTCAACAGCGAGACGTGCGTCGCCTTCAATGTTACGAGCCGCGAACAGTGTATCATCAACACGTGGTACGGAGGCGAGATGAAGAAGGGTATGTTCTCGATGCAGAACTATTTCCTGCCGCTCAACGGAATCGCCTCGATGCACTGCTCGGCAAACACGGACATGGAAGGCAAGAACACCGCCATCTTCTTCGGACTCTCCGGCACAGGCAAAACCACGCTTTCCACCGACCCGAAACGTCTGCTCATCGGCGACGACGAGCACGGATGGGACGACGAAGGCGTCTTCAATCTCGAGGGCGGCTGTTACGCCAAAGTGATAAATCTGGATAAGGAAAGCGAGCCCGACATCTACAACGCCATCCGTCGCGACGCGTTGCTCGAAAACGTAACGGTGGCAGCAGACGGCAAGATTGACTTCGCCGACAAGAGCGTGACCGAGAACACCCGCGTAAGCTATCCCATCGAGCACATCGAAAAGATTGCAAAGAAGGTGAACGGCAAGAGCGCTGGACCGGAGGCAAAGAACGTGATTTTCCTCTCGGCAGACGCATTTGGCGTGCTGCCTCCTGTGAGCATCCTCACTCCGGAGCAGACGAAATATTACTTCCTGTCCGGCTTCACGGCTAAGCTGGCCGGCACCGAGCGTGGCATCACGGAGCCTACTCCCACCTTCAGCGCATGTTTCGGCCAGGCCTTCTTGGAACTGCACCCCACAAAGTACGCAGAAGAACTGGTGAAGAAGATGGAGAAGAGCGGAGCCAAGGCTTACTTGGTGAACACAGGCTGGAATGGTACTGGCAAGCGTATTTCCATCCGCGACACGCGTGGCATCATCGACGCCATACTGGGCGGTGCCATCCTGAAGGCTCCCACCAAGAAGATTCCCTACTTCGACTTCGAAGTGCCCACACAGCTCGACGGTGTAGCATGGGGTATCCTCGACCCGCGCGACACGTATCAGAATCGCGCCGAGTGGGAAGAGAAGGCCAAGGACTTGGAAAGCCGTTTCATCAAGAACTTCAAGAAGTACGAAGGAAACGAAGCTGGCAAGGCGCTGGTGGCCGCCGGTCCCAAACTGTAAGACGTCAGTTCTCTCAGACGACAATACGAATCAGGCTCCGCAACACGCGGGGCCTGATTTTTGTTTAGCTACCTAAAAGAGAAGGACCTGTGGCGGACGAATGCTGATTTAAGGCATGGCGCGCAGCACCACGTCGAGTCCGTCGTACGCGGCACGGAGCGGCAGAGGCAGGATGCGATTGAGCTCGTCCTGCGGCAGATGGCCGTGCAAGGCATTGGACATGTGAGTCAGATAGACGGGCTGGCCAGCGGGTGGCGTGTAGCGTTTCGTACGCGTCAACACGCGGGCGATGCGCGCCACCGTATTGGGGGCAGAATGATTGAAGATGCGGAAGTCCTCGTCACCATCCACTCCCATTGTTGCCTCCATTACGAATGCGGTAATCGGCCTTGGTGGAATTTCGCTGCGATGTTCGTCTATGCCAGCCAGACGGCTTGCCTTGCCCATGATGCCGCTTGTATCTGTGGCGTAGAGCAGCCGCACACCCAGATGCTCGGGCGTAGTGCCCTTTTCCACGAGATAGATTTGTGCCTGTTCCTCGTAGAAGTTGGTGGTATGATTGGCCGGCAGCGGCGTGATGACAAGCCCTTCCACCGAAACGGGCGTCCCCACCTTCAGCGTCACGAAACGCGGCATAGGCAAATTGAGTTTCTTGGCCTCCTGCATGAAGTCGCCTTTGGCACGGTCGACCCACGTTTCTGAGACATAGACGTTCTTTACGCCTAGTGCCAAAGCCTGCTGCGGCTGATAGTGGTCGCCATGAGAGTGGGTATAAAAGAGGTGCTCGGGGTGGCGACCTTCGGGAATCGTGTCGAGTACGCTCTTTGTCAGGTCTATCAGCACTTTGCCGTCGAGCAGTATGCTGCTGTTGCGGCGTTCTCGCGTGGAGCCCGCGCGCCAGCCTGCAGCTCCCGTTCCCAGAAAGCGGAGGTGAAGGTCGCCCTCGCCACCTGCCACATTTTCGCACGTGACAGGACCGAAACCGCCCGTTGCCTTTTCGTCCTTACCAAACACGCTTAGCGGATTCATTCCCGCCAAGGCCAGCGAAGCAACGCCGGCTTGCACAAAATTTCGTCTGTCCATCTTGTTTTTCTGATTTCTCAGCGCCAAAGTTACAAAAAAGAAAACATATCTGCGTAATACAACACGCGGAAAAATGAAAAACGCAGCAAGAAAAATCGATGAGACACGAAGTTTTCCGAAAAATAAAGGACGAAAGTTTTGCCAGTTCGAAGAAAAAACGTACCTTTGCAGCCGATTATGCCGCGAAGGCTCGAGAAGTAGGCCACGGGATGGCTTCGCCTCACGGTCCAAACCCGTTTAATACAAAAAATAAAATGTACGCAATCGTAGAGATTAACGGTCAGCAGTTCAAAGCAGAAGCCGGCAAGAAACTTTTCGTGCATCACATGCAGGATGCCGAAGCCGGACAGACTGTTGAGTTTGAGAATGTGTTGTTGGTAGACAACGACGGAACTATTCAGGTGGGTGCGCCGACAGTGGAAGGTGCGAAGGTTACGGCCGAAGTGAAGTGCCCGCTGGTAAAAGGCGAGAAGGTTTTAGTCTTCCACAAGAAGCGCCGCAAAGGTTATCGCAAGCTGAACGGACACCGCCAGCAGTTCACAGAGTTGACTATCAAGGAAGTTATTGCTTAAATCTAAAAACACTTAGGAGGAACCCAATATGGCACATAAAAAAGGTGTAGGTAGTTCTAAGAACGGCCGCGAGTCAGCAGCTCAGCGACTCGGTGTGAAAATTTTCGGCGGCGAGCAGTGCGTTGCCGGCAACATTATCGTTCGTCAGCGTGGCACACGCCACTATCCCGGACAGAACGTGGGCATCGGCAAAGATGACACCCTGTATGCGCTCATTGACGGCACAGTTCAGTTTAAGAAAGGCCGCCGCGATCGCAGCACCGTGAACGTAATTCCCGCAGAAGCGTAAACTTCCGCTCATTAAAGTAAAGAAAGGC
>Ga0310694_10003224_pt1 | contig 16118 bp, 14 predicted proteins | sample 174DNAGHGhighgp2_FD_203884 | JGI IMG/M metagenome (GOLD analysis project Ga0310694, IMG submission 203884) | Sheep rumen microbial communities from Palmerston North, Manawatu-Wanganui, New Zealand - 1742 DNA GHGhigh gp2 (v2) (version 2) | ecosystem: Host-associated > Mammals > Digestive system... | reverse complement strand
TATCGCCTCGTTCAAGGTGCGGAGCGTGGTGGCCGGGTCGTCGTCCGCAATGCGCAGATCGCAGAAGCCGGAGGCAGCACGCTGTTCGGCCGCCGCACGCAGGCGAACTTCGATTTCCCGTTCGCTACGGGCACGCTGAGAAAAGCGCTCACGCAGAAGGGTCTCGTCGGAAGGCTCGACCCAGATGCAGACAGCCGCTGGGAAGTTTTGCTTTACCTGGGCGGCGCGGTCCGGCTCCAGACTGAGCAGGACGTTTTTGCCGGCGTCCAGCAGCTGAACGACGAACTCACGCGAGGTGCCGTAGTCATTGCCGGCAAATTCCGTCGTCTCGAGTAATCCGCCGGCATCTTTCAGCGCGCTCCAGGCCTCGAGATCATAAAAGCGGAAGCCGATGCCGTCCGTCTCCCCTTCCTTCATGCGGCGTGAGGTCACGGGCAGGACAGAAGAGAGGTCGGGACGGAGGCGGAAAAGTGCGGCAAGCGTATCCGAGAGTCCGGTGCCGGAGGGTCCGGTGACAACATAGAGCTTCGGCATGGCGGTTTTACCTCAGGGTTTGAGCTCGAGATAGAGAGCGCGGTATGCCTGAGCCGGCACATCCCAGGAGACATCCTTCTGCATATCGCGGCGCAGCATGGTGTTCCAGGCTTCGCGGTCGTTGAAGTACAGGTCCTTGGCGCGGTTGATGGCATCCAGAAGCAGCCCGTCCTCATAGCGGTCGAAGGTGAAGCCGTTGCCCTCGCCGGTAAACTGGTTATAGGGCTCGACGGTATCGCGCAGGCCGCCCGTCTCGCGTACCACAGGGACGGTGCCGAAACGCATGGCGATCAGCTGGGTCAGTCCGCAGGGCTCGAAGAGAGACGGAATCAGCAGGGCGTCAGAGCCGGCATAGATGCGGTGCGCACGGGCCTCGTCATACATGATGCAAGAGCAGACGCTGCCGCGGAACTGTTCCTCATACTGACGGAAGGCGTTTTCGTACCAGTGGTCGCCGGTGCCGAGCACCACGAACTGGGTATTGCCGTCGATCATGGCCGGGACGATGGCATTGACAAGGTCAAGGCCCTTCTGGTCGGTCAGACGCGAGACCAGGCCGAAGACCATCTTGTCGGGATCCGCCTCGAGGCCGAGTTCGGCCTGCAGAGCGGCTTTGTTGGCGGCTTTCTTTTCGGGGGCATCCTCGACAGTATACTGCTCAGCAATCAGCTTGTCTGTGGCGGGATCCCACTGCGTGCTGTCAATGCCGTTGACGATGCCCCGCAGCTTCCAGTTGTGATGACGCAGATGGGCATCAAGCCCGTCGCCGTAGAACTGGGTCTGGATTTCGGAGGCATAGGTGGGGCTGACGGTGGTGATGCGGTCGGCATAGGCAAGGCCGGCCTTCATGGCGTTGGCGCCATCCCAGCCCTCCTTGAAAACATCCATGGAGGTCAGCAGACCGTCGGGAAGACCGGTCCAATAGCGCAGCGTGTTGACGCTGTAGGCGCCCTGGAAGCGCAGGTTGTGGATGGTCAGGATGCTCTTGGCCGAGCTGACAGGCGTGCCGGCAAACTGGGTCCGCAGATAGACGGGCACCAGCGCAGCCTGCCAGTCGTGGCAGTGCACGATGTCGGGAATCCAGTCAAGATAGTTGAGCACGGCCAGTGCGGCCTTGGAGAAGAAGCAATAGCGCGGAATATCGTCAACCAGATTGGTGTAGGGGTTGCCGTAGCTGAAGAAATCCTCGTTGTCGATGAAGTCATAGACCACGCCGTCCCAGACATACTCCATGATGCCGACGTAAAAACGGCGGCCGTCGGAGCAGAGATCCATATAGAACTCGCCGCGGTAGACCATCTTATCCTGATACTCCTGCGGGATGCAGCGGTAGCGCGGGAGGATGACCTTGACGTCGCAGTTCTGCTTCACCAGGGCGCGCGGCAGCGCGTACATCACATCACCGAGACCGCCGGTCTTGATGAAGGGATAGCACTCGGCGCCGATGAAAGCCACGCTGCGGCGGGGAGAAGGAAGAGAATTCTGTTCTTCCGTCTCGGCAGCGGGAGCAGGTTCTGCCTGTTCTGCAGCGGGGACAGCTTCCTCCGCCGCGGGAGCATCCTCTGCCGGTGCAGCAGCGGCTTCCGGGGGGGCCACCTCTTCCGCTTTCGAGGCAGCCGGCTCTTCCGCCTTGGGGGCGGCCGGCTTTTTCATGGCCGGTTTCTTTGCAGCAGGCTTTTTCACGGCAGGCTTCTTTTCCGTGACTTTTTTTGCGGCAGGTTTTTTTGATTCGGAAGCTGCGGGAGTTTCTGCGGCATGCGGGACGACATCGGCGCCGTCAGCCGCGGTCTCGGATTTGGCTTTCTTGTTTTCAGGCATTGTTTTGAACCTCCTGTGTTATTTGTGCGGCAAGGGCATCGGTCAGGCGACGCACTTCGCCGGCAAGAAAGTGGCAGGATGCAGGGTTGGCTACGAGGCGGGCGCTGATGGGACAGACCGTTTCGAGAACGACCAGACCGTTTTCGCGCAGCGTACGCCCGGTTTCAACAATATCAACAATGACGTCGCTGAGCCCCAGGATGGGGGCAAGCTCAATCGAGCCGTTCAGGTGGATCAGATCGACATCCCTGGAGAGAGCGGCATAATAATCGCGGGCAATCCGCGTAAACTTGGTCGCAACGCGCAGCGGGCGCGAACGATCATCCGAAAAGCCTTTGGGACCGGCAACGGCCATCCGGCAGACGCCGAGGCCGAGATCCAGCAGCTCGTAAAGTTCCGGGCGGTTTTCGAGCAGAATATCCTTTCCCGCGATACCGAGATCGGCAGCGCCGCGCTCGACATAGATGGTCACGTCCGAGGGTTTGACCCAGAAGTAGCGGACACCGGTCTCCGTGTTCTCAAAAACCAGACGGCGGTCGGGATGCTCGAGCTCCGGACAGCCGTAGCCGGCAGCCCTGAGCATGGCATAGACGCTGTCGCCGAGCCGGCCCTTCGGAAGAGCAATGTTAAGCATGGCCGTCCCCTCCTTCCCGCAGATCCAGGATTTCGGACACGTGCAGACTGTCATCCGGCCGGCGCTGGGTCGAAACACGCTTTCCCGACGCACGAAGGGCTTCGCAGCGGCGTCTCAGCTCGGTCAGGGACGTCCGTTCATCATACAGGACCATCACATCGGCATCCGGGCTGCCGGCCTTTGGTGCCGCCGACGGTACAAGGCCAAGGTAGACCGCAAAGCCGACGGCGCCGCCTGAACGGCCCATACGCCGAACCAGGCGGTCATAGCGTCCGCCGGAAAGGACCTTGTCTGCAGCGCCCCGGGCATAGCCGCGGAAGACCAGGCCGTTATAATAGTGCGGGTCATTGAGCACCGAGATGTCAAAGCGCGCGCGGCAGTCATCCCCTTCAGCGAGAGCAGCCAGCTCATCCAGCTCCTGAAGCACGGAATCCTCAAGCAGGTCCCCGGCCAGAGAGCGCAGACGGTTCGGCAGTTCGGAGAGGGAACATTCCAGCCCCAGCAGCGCGTGCAGTGTGTCGAACACAGCCGTGTCAAAACCGCGCCGGCGGAAAAGCTCGCTCAGGCCGTGGACACTGCGCGAGGAAAGCAGACGGAGAATCTCGCCGCGGTCATTTTCATCCGCCGGGAGCAGGTTCAGCAGCGAGCGCAGAATGCCGAGATGCGAGAAGGACAGCGCCGTTTCGCAGGGAAGAATGCGCAGGCAGTCATCCGCAAGGCGAAGAATCTCATAAACATCAAAATCGTCCAGATCGCCGATGCACTCGACACCGGACTGGGGCATCTCGCGGAAGCGCCCGTCAGGCGGGCCGGGGCGGTAAACACTTTCATGATAGAAAAGGCGCTGACGGATTCCGGGATGGTAAGGCACAGCGCGCAGAATGGACAGCGTCACATCGGGCTTGAGCGCAAGCAGCTCCCCGTCTGTGTCGGTAAAGGTCAGGACACGGTCGCTGACAAGGAAATCCTTGCAGGCGGCATACAGCTCGTATTTTTCAAATCTGGACACGCGGAAGGGGCGATAGCCGTGCAAGCCGTAAAGCCTGTGCAGGCGGGATAAGAGCGGGCCGGAATCCTTCTCCGGCGTCAGGTTTTCATAGGGGTTCATGGCATGGTCTCCGTGGTATGCTCATTCTCCCCGCGGGGGGCGGGGAGAATGAAAAATCTCAGTCTGTTCGGGCTGTGCCGAGGAAATCGAGCACTGTCTGCAGGACCTCGGCATGGATATCATCGACAGAGCGCAGGGCGGAAGCACGCAGGCAGTCGACCGTATGCCAGCCGCATTTTGAGGCGCAGTATTCTGCAGCCTTATGGGCCGAACGGAGATAAGCGTCATCCCGTTCGTGGATGTCCTTCTTTCCCTCGTCGCCGTGATAGCGCGAGCCGATCAGCTGTTCGGCCTCGTCCGGGGGCAGGCGCAGGTAGAGAACAAGGTCCGGTTCCGGCAGGCCGACATAGCGGTATTCCAGCTCAAAAAGCCAGTCGAGGTATCCGTCCCATTCTTCAGCCGGAAGCTTGCAGCACTGGTGCACAGCGTTGGAAGTCGTATAGCGGTCGGCAACCAGAATGCCGTCTTCCTTATAGAAAGCGCCCCAGTCGCGCAGCATGCCGGCACAGCGGTCAACGGTGAAAAAGAGAGAGGCCGCATACGCATTGACCGCACCGGGGTCGGTGCCGAAATCGCCGTGCAGATACATCCGAACGAGTGCGGAAGAGTCGCTGGCATAATCCGGAAAGGACAGTTTGCGCACCGGATAGCCGCGCTCTTTGAGTATTGCGGTCAGACGTTCGGCCTGGGTGGCCTTTCCGCTGCCGTCAAGGCCCTCGAGAACGATCAGTCGGCCGGGCATCCGTCAGTCACCCAGCAGAGAGCGTCCGGTCATTTCCGCCGGCTGAGGAATGCCCATGATGTGCAGGATCGTCGGGGCGATGTCCGCCAGACGGCCGTCCTGCAGCGTGGCCCCCTCTTTTGTCACAAGGAAGGGCACGGGATTGGTGGTATGGGCGGTATTGACCTTGCCGCTGGCATCGAACATGCAGTCGGCATTGCCGTGGTCCGCCGTGATCAGGAGGGTGAGATCCGGGTGCTTTTCCGCCTCGGCCCAGACACGGCCGAGGCAGCCGTCCACGGTCTCTACCGCCTTGACGGCAGCCTCCATGACGCCGGTGTGTCCGACCATGTCGCAGTTGGCAAAATTGCAGACCAGCAGATCATACTGCTCGGAGGCAATGGCCTCAATGAGTTTATCCGCGACCTTTTCGGCGCTCATCTGGGGGATGAGGTCATAGGTCGGGAACTCTTTCGGGGAAGGAACCAGGCAGCGGTCCTCCCCTTCCGTCTGCTTTTCCACGCCGCCGTTGAAGAAGAAGGTCACATGGGCATACTTCTCAGTTTCAGCTACACGGAACTGCTTCAGACTGCCCTCGGAGACGATATCGCCGATGGTATTCACGATCTCCTCGGGGGGGTAGGCAATGGGCAGGGTCAGGGCCTCGTCATACTGAGCCGTGCATACATAGGACAGCGGGAAAACCTTCTTTTTCCGGTCGAAGCCGTCAAAGTCGGGCAGATTCAGCGCCCAGGTCATCTCGCGCGCACGGTCGGGCCGGAAGTTCATGAAAATGACCGAATCACCGGGGTTGATCACGCCCTCGGGGTTCAGGACGATGGGTTTGACGAACTCGTCCGTCACGCCCTGAGCATAGCTCTCTTCCACCGCTTCGGCGGCATCCGAAGCCGCAGTGCCGAGGCCGCAGACGATGGCGTTGTAGCCCTCCTCAACGCGCTCCCAGCGCTTGTCACGGTCCATGCCGTAGAAACGACCCTGCACCGTGGCGATGCGTGTGGTATTCTTAAGCGAGAGGCACTTTTCCTGCAGGGCACGGAGGAAGCCGGCGCCGCTGGTGGGCGGCACGTCACGGCCGTCCAGGAAGCAGTGGACATTGACCCGCTCGACACCTTCCCGCGCAGCCATGTCCAGCATGGCAAAAATGTGGGTCAGGTGGCTGTGCACACCGCCGTCCGACAGCAGGCCGAGCACGTGAAGTGCATGGCCGCTCTCCTTCGCATCCCGGATTGCCTTGAGATAGACGGGGTTTTTGAAGAAGTTCCCGTTTTCAATCTCGAGGCTGATTTTCGGCAGGATCTGAAACACCACGCGGCCGGCGCCGATGTTGGTATGGCCGACCTCGGAGTTGCCCATCTGCCCCTCCGGAAGACCGACATCCAGGCCGGAGGCCTGAAGCTGGGAATGCGGAAAACGGGCAAACAGCGCATCCAGATTCGGTTTGTTCGCGACGGAAATCGCATTGCCCGCCGAAGGCGGGGCAATGCCATAACCGTCCATGATGATCAGACAGGCACGATTTTTGATTTCTGTCTTCATATTCCGCTTATTCCTGAGCCGTAGCGGCGATGATGGCCGCAAAATCAGCAGGTTTCAGCGAGGCGCCGCCGATCAGGCCGCCGTCGATGTCCGGCATGCTGAGCAGCTCAGCAGCGTTCTTGGCATTCATGCTGCCGCCGTAGAGAATGCTGACGGCACGGGCGCTTCTTGCGCCGTAGAGCTTGCGGATGACACCGCGGATAAACTCGCAGACCTCCTGCGCCTGTTCGGCCGTGGCGGTTTTGCCGGTACCGATGGCCCAGATGGGCTCGTAGGCGATGATGCAGCGGCGGACCTGGGTCCCGTCGATGCCGGAAAGGGCAGCGCAGACCTGATAGGCGATGTATTCCATGGTGAGGTCCTTTTCACGCTGCTCGAGGCTCTCGCCGACGCAGATGATGGGGGTAATGCCCTTCGCCAGGAGGGCCTTGGCCTTCTCGTTGATCAGGCTGTCGGATTCGTGGTGATATTCGCGGCGCTCGGAATGGCCGACGATGCAGTATTTCGCACCGGCGTCCAGAAGCATATCGGCCGAGATCTCGCCGGTATAGGCGCCTTTTTCATACTTTGAGACGTCCTGGCCGCCGGCGGCAACGCGGGCGTCCTTGCCGGCGCGGACCATGGCAGGGATCATCAGAGCCGGAGTGCAGAGAACGACCTCACAGGTCTTGGTACGGGGCATGGCCTCGCGAAGCTGCTCAATGAAGGGCTTGACGCCGGAGCAGAGCTGGTTCATCTTCCAGTTGCCGGCGATGACGGTTTTACGGTATTTTCTGTTCATGTTCTATCCTCCAAAATATAGTTGCCGATTACTTGTCCAGCAGGCAGGCAACACCGGGAAGCTCTTTGCCCTCCAGGAACTCGAGCGAGGCGCCGCCGCCGGTGGAGATGTGGGTCACCTTGTCGGCAAAGCCGAGCTTTTCGACCGCGGAAGCAGAGTCGCCGCCGCCGACGATGGTCACGGCACCGGATTCCGCGAGGGCCTTGGCCATAGCCTTGGTGCCGCCTGCGAAGGCATCAAACTCGAAGACTCCCATGGGTCCGTTCCAGACGATGGTTCCGGCGCCCTTGACGGCGTCGGCATACATGGCAGCCGTCTTCGGCCCGATATCCATGCCCATCAGGTCGTCGGGAATGTTGCCCTCGGCAAGAACCGGCTCGGCATCTGCAGAGAACTCGGCCGCGCAGAGGTGGTCTACCGGCAGCAGGAACTTCACGCCCTTGTCGGCAGCCTTCTGAATCATCTCACGGGCATAGTCCAGTCTGTCTTCTTCGAGCAGGGACTTGCCGATGCTGTAGCCCTGGGCCTTCAGGAAGGTATAGGCCATGCCGCCGCCGATGATGATGGTGTCAGCCTTTTCGAGCAGGTTGTTGATGACGGCGATCTTGTCGGAGACCTTGGCGCCGCCGAGGACAGCGACGAAGGGGCGCTTCGGGTCGTCCAGCGCCTTGCCCATGATGGACAGCTCCTTGTCGACCAGCAGGCCGGAATAAGCGGGCAGATAGGCGGCAACACCTGCGGTGGAGGCATGGGCGCGGTGAACGGTGCCGAAGGCATCGGAGACAAAGATGTCCGCCATGTCGGCAAGGGCCTTGGCGAATGCAGGGTCGTTCTTTTCCTCGCGGATGTCAAAGCGGAGATTCTCGAGAAGCATGATCTGACCGGGCTTCAGCGCGGCGGCCTTGGCCTGGGCATCCTCACCGATGATGTCGGAGGCAAAAATGACTTCCTGTCCGAGCAGCTCGGAAAGGCGTTTGGCAACCGGGGCCAGAGTCAGCTTGGTCTTCCACTCGCCCTTGGGTTTGCCGAGGTGAGAGCAGGCAATGACAGCGGCGCCGTTATCAAGCAGATAGCGAATGGTCGGGATGGCGGCAACAATGCGCTTGTTGCTGGTGATCTCGCCGGTCTCCTTGTTCTGGGGAACGTTAAAGTCGCAGCGGAGCAGGACCTTCTTCCCTTTGACGTCGACATCGTAAACGGTCTTTTTGTTGTAGTTCATGATGAAACCTCCTGAATTTATGGATCAGAATCAATCAGCGCCGATTAGACCTTGAAAGCGAGAATTGGATTCTTTTCATCGGTATTTTAGCACATTTTTTGAAAAAAACTATTGTTTTTTTGTACTTTTTTACGATTCTTGCATTATGTACAAAACTACTGTATAATTCTTGTGAAGAGCTTCCAAATTTTGTCAATTTGCCCATGAGGGTCCAGCATGGTTTTGGAGGGAAAGAATGGAGCTGCTTTGTTATGACTGTCCGCGGCGCTGCGGAGCCCGGCGGAGTGAGACGCTGTCTGGCGGGGTCTGTCAAAGCCCGCTTCTCCCCTGCGTCATCCGGGCTGCTCCGCATTTTGGGGAGGAGCCCTGCATCAGCGGGAGCCGCGGGGCCGGGACAGTCTTCTTCACAGGCTGCAGCCTGCACTGTGTCTACTGTCAGAACGCGGAGATCAGCCGGAAGAGCGTGGGAAAGGCCCTTCGCCCGGACGAGCTGCGCGAGGTGATGCTGCGCCTGCGCGACAAAGGCGTTCACAATATCGAGCTTGTCACACCGTCGCACTATACCCGCGTGATCGCCGAGGCGCTTTCCGGCGCCGAGCTTGGGGTCCCGGTGGTCTGGAACAGCTCGGGCTATGAGCGCGCCGAGACGCTGAGGATGCTGGAGGGGCTGATACAGGTCTATATGCCGGATCTCAAAACGCTGAACCCAGAAACCGCGAAGCGCTATTCCGCCGCGCCGGATTATCCCGAACAGGCAAAGGAAGCCCTGCAGGAGATGTTCCGGCAGCGCGGGGCATACCGTCTGAGTGAGGACGGCATCCTGCAGAGCGGGGTCCTGATCCGGCATCTGATCCTGCCGGGGCGCACGGAAGAGAGCCGGGACGTCATCGATTATGTCACAGAGAGCTTTCCGCGTGGCAGCGTCCTCTTTTCGCTGATGAGCCAGTACACGCCGATGGCGCCGAACGCCCGCTTTCCCGAGCTTTCCGGAACAGTAAGCCGTGAAGAAAACGAAAACCTGATTCATTATATGAAGGTGCGGCGGCTCACGGACGGCTACTGGCAGGAGATCACATCGGCCGGCATGGAAAACATCCCGCTTTTTGACGGAACCGGGCTCGGTGTCCTCACAGGCTCCGAATCGTCTCGCCTCCCTCAGGCGTGAGGAAAGCTCTCTCCCTCCGCTGCTCGTCCTTTCCGAAGCGGACCCGTTTCATTGGGCTTCGCTTCGGTGCTGTTTTATGAATTGTGTCCTTGACAATTTATAGTCGGTGCGGGATAATGAATCTGTATACAACCACCACAATAAGAAAGGGTGTCATAAATGAATTACAATGAAGTCTTAGCCGCGGCACGCGACTGTGTCGGTCCGTACTGCAAAGCCTGTCCCGTCTGCAACGGCCGCGCCTGCGGCAATGCGATGCCCGGTCCCGGCAGCAAGGTGCCCGGAAATGTCGCCGCACGCAACTATGACAAGTGGCAGGAGATCTGCGTCAACATGGACACGCTGTGCCCCAACGCCGACCCGGACATTTCGATTGAGCTTTTCGGCCGCCGTTTTTCGGCCCCGATTTTCATGGCGCCGCTGGGTGCGCTGGACATGCATTACGGTCCGAAATACAAGGATTTCGCCTACAACAGCATTCTGATCAAGGCCGCCTATGAATACGGCGTGTTTGCCCTGACCGGCGACGGCGTGGACCCAGAGATCATGAAAGCCTCCGTACAGGATATGGTCAAGTACGAAGGCATCGGCGTGCCGACCATCAAGCCCTGGAACAAGGAAGCGGTTTTTGAGAAGTTGGACATTCTGAAGGCCAACAACATCTTTGCCGCCGCCATGGACGTAGACGGTGCGGGTCTTCCCTTCCTGAAAGCCATGAACCCCAATGCCGGCAGCAAATCGGTGGATGAGATGCGCGAAATCATCGAATATGCCGGGCGTCCCTTCATTATCAAGGGCATCATGACGCCGGCCGGCGCGCAGAAGGCCGTCGATGCCGGCGCTGCCGCTATCGTCGTCTCGAACCACGGCGGCCGCGTACAGGGCGGCGTGCCCTCCACGGCCGAAGTTCTGCCCGACATTGTGAAGAAGGTCAAGGGCAAGATCACGATCCTGGTGGACGGCGGGATCCGCTCGGGTGTAGACGTGTTCCGCGCCATCGCCCTCGGCGCCGACGCCGTCCTGATCGGGCGTCCTGTCCTTACGGCCATTTACGGTGCCGGCGAGGAAGGCTATAAGGTGTACATGGACAAGATCACCGGCGAACTCAAGAGCACGATGACCATGTGCGGCGCCGCCTCGCTGAAGGGCATCACTGCCGACAAGATTCGGCTTCCCTGATTTTTTCTGTAGGAAAGTTTTTCGTGTGACGTTTTTGTGACAGGCGATGTGATATTCTCTGCCTGCAAACGAAAAAACAGCAAAACAGGCGGTAAATACCATGAGCGATATGAACAAACTGAACGACCAGGAACTTGAGTCCGTTTCCGGCGGCATCACAAAGGACGAAGCGCTGCAGAGAGCGCTCCAGCATGCCGGTCTGAACGTTGACCCGAGGACTCTCAGAAAAAAAGTTGAGCTGGACTATGAGCACGGTATGCAGGTTTACGAGATCAAGTTCGTATACAACGGCCTGGAGTACGAGTATGATATCGATGCGGCCACCGGCAATGTGCTGAAGTTCGAGAAGGACTTCGACTGAGAAAGCTTCCGGGGGTGCTGAAAAGCACCCCCGGTTTTTTTATCCGTTTTCCGCCGTCAGCAGGTTTTTGAGGATTGTCACGGCGAGGTCCATGTTTTCGGCTGAAATGTGTTCGTATGGGCCATGGAAGCAGGCACCGCCGGTGCCCAGATTTGGGCAGGGCAGGCCGCGGAACGAGAGCTGCGAGCCGTCGGTGCCGCCGCGGACAGGCACACGCCGTGCCATCAGACCGGCCCTGCGGATGGCGTCCTCGGCACGGGAGACGGCCTGCGGGCAGTTCTGAAGCACCTCGGCCATGTTGCGGTACTGGTCGCGCAAGCTGAGGGTAACGGTGCCCTCGCCGTATTTTTCGTTCAGGAGGTCGGCTGCTTCGCGCATCATGGCTTTTCGGGCGGCAAAGTGCGCCGCGTCATGATCACGGACAATATACTTCAGGGTGGCTTTTTCCACGCTGCCGAACATGTCGGTCAGGTGGAAGAAGCCCTCATGGTTTTCTGTGGTCTCGGGGCGTTCGGAAGCCGGAAGACAGGCGGCATATTCCATGGCGATCAGGGAGGCGTTGCGCATTTTCCCTTTTGCATCGCCCGGATGGACATTCACCCCGGCAAAGCTGACCGTTGCCTCGGCAGCATTGAAAGTCTCGGTGTTGACCTGGTCAAGTGCGCCGCCGTCCACGGTATAGGCGAAATCCGCACCAAGATGCTCAAGAGAGAGAAGGGCGGCGCCGTGTCCGATCTCTTCATCCGGCGTGAAGCAGACGGCAATCCGGCCGTGGGGCAGCCCCTCGCGGAGGATTTCCTCGCAGGCGGTCAGAATCTCGGCAATGCCCGCCTTATCGTCGGCCCCGAGGACCGTCGTCCCGTCCGTTGTGATCAGGGTGTGTCCCTTCAGCTTTTTCAGCTCTGGGAAGTCGTTCGGAGAGAGGACCCGACCGCTCGTGCCCAGCGGAAGATTTTCCCCGTCATAATCCGGGACGATCCGGGGGCGGACATTTATGCCGGGAAAGTCGCTGTCGGGAATCGTATCCAGGTGGGCGATCAGGGCGATGCAGGGATCCCCTTCTCTGCCCGCGGAGGCCGGCAGAAAGCCGTACACATAGGCATGCTCATCCACCTCGGCATCACGGAAGCCGAGCCCCGTCATCTCTTCTTTCAGAAGCAGGCTCAGATCCCGCTGGCATTCGGTTGAGGGCGTACAGGCGGCATACTCATCGCTGGAGGTGTGTACCGCGGCATAGCGGATCAGGCGTTCGTAAGCTTTCATCATCGATCAATCTCCTTTTCAGAACCTGTCAGTCCGCAATTGTATCAGTTTTTCGAAACAACTGCAAGAAGTAAAGAAAAAGCTGAAACTTTGACTACCATTTTTGATAAAACTATGTTATAATTACTTGTCAGATTGTAACCATGTTTCTTTTGATATGCAGGAGGGAGCCAAGAAGATGAAAAAAATACTGGTCATGGAAGATGAGAGCAATATCCGAAGCTTCGTCGTAATCAACCTCCGCCGCAGCGGGTACGAGCCGATTGAGGCCGCCACCGGCACGGAAGCACTGGAAAAGGTCAAGGCCAATCCGGATATCTGCCTCGCCTTGCTCGACGTCATGCTGCCGGACATTGACGGCTTCGAGGTCTGCCGCCGGATCCGTGCGTCCGGTTCGAAGATGGGCATCATCATGCTGACCGCCAAAAGCCAGGAGATTGACAAGGTCACCGGCCTGATGACCGGCGCCGATGACTATGTCACAAAGCCCTTCTCTCCGGCCGAGCTTACCGCCCGCGTGGATGCGCTGGTGCGACGTCTCGGCAACGACGAGGAGGACAGCGGCAACAACGAGCTTGTCAGCGGTCCCTTCGTTCTGAATCCCCGCAACCGGACTCTGGAGAAAGACGGACAGCGTCTGAAGCTGACACAGATCGAATATCTGCTGATGAAGCTGTTCATGGAAAATCCCGGCAAAGCCATGAGCCGCGAGGACATCCTCGCCGCGGTCTGGGGGGGTGACTTCAGCGGCGAGCTGAAGACCGTCGACGTCAACATCCGCCGTCTGCGCATCAAGATCGAATCCGATCCCACCGAACCCGAGTTCATCACCACCGTCTGGGGATATGGGTATAAATGGGGGTACTGATCCCCGGGAGTTTTTTTCAGGAAGTACGCACTTATGTTTAAAGACCTTCGGACACAGCTGCTGGTATCGGTTATTGCGGCACTGATTCTGATGCTGCTGAGCATTTGGGCGGTCACCCGCGAGTACATGATCCTGGCTGTCTGTGTCCTTGTGCTGATCTGCTTCTACATGATCTACCTGCTCTTCTGGTTCTGGAAGAATATTTCGGAGCCGATTGACAAACTGACCGGGTTTGCCAAGGAGATCGCCTCGGGCAGCTACGGCAGTCAGTTGGCAGACAGCAGTCAAAATGAAATCGGCCGCCTGACGGACGCCATTAACGATATGTCGGAGAAAGTCGCACTTGCAGAAAAGGCAAGGACCGACTTTATCTCGCAGGTGTCGCATGAACTGCGCACGCCTCTGACCGCCATCACCGGATGGAGCGAGACCATTGCCTATGACCCGGCTGTCCAGGGTGACTCGCTGCGCGGCATCAACATCATCTCGAAGGAAGCCGAGCGGCTTACAGGCATGGTGACGGAGCTGCTTGAGTTTACAAGGATTCAGGACGGCCGTTTCAACCTGCGCATCGAGACCATCGACATCGCCGAGGAGCTGGAAGACGCGCTGTTCACCTACGGCAAACTGATGAAGCAGGCCGGTATGGTGGTCCACTATACGCCGCCCAGCAAGGACCTGCCGATGATTCCGGGTGACCCGGAGCGGCTGAAGCAGGTTTTCCTGAATGTGCTGGATAATGCCATGACGCACGGCGGGGACGGCAAAATGATCGACGTCAGTCTCGGCCGGGACGGAAACTATGTGAAAATCAACTTCCGCGATTACGGAAACGGCATTCCGGAGGCCGAGCTTCCCCATGTCAAGGAGAAGTTTTATAAGGGCAGCTCGAAAGCCCGCGGCACGGGAATCGGTCTTGCCGTCTGTGACGAGATCATCACCCGGCACAAGGGAAGGCTGGATATCTACAACGCCGATGGGGGCGGATGTATGGTCGTCATTTATCTCCCCATCAGTTCGAGAACGTAAGAAGCATCTGCCCGCCCTGCCGGGCGGGCAGCGCTGTTCTCTCCCGCCCGGCGGGGCGGGTAAGAAAATTTAGGAACCTGGAGTATTGTCGCATGTCAGAAAACAACAAATCCTGCGGATTCAGAACGTCCATCGGCGGGCAGGCCCTGATCGAAGGCATCCTGATGCGCGGGCCGAAAAAACAGGCCATTGTCTGCCGTACGGAAGACGGGCTTGTCGAGAAGCTGGAAGAACTGCACCCGCTGCGGGAACGCTATCCTGTTTTCGGCTGGCCGCTTATTCGCGGCTGTGTCACCTTCTTTGACTCACTGGTCAAGGGAATGCAGGCTCTCACTTATTCCGCAAGTCTGGTGCCTCTGGAAGAGCAGGGAGAACCCGACAAAATCGACAAATGGATCTCGGATCACTTTCCTGAGGAAAAGGCCTCCAAGCTGATCATCTATGTGGCGGTCGTGCTCGGTGTCCTGCTGTCGGTCTTTCTTTTCATCGTCCTGCCGACATTTCTGGTGTCGGTGATCAAGCCGCTGACGAGCAGTTATCTGATTCGAAACCTTTCGGAGGGCGTTTTCAAGGTCATCATCCTGCTCACTTATATGGCGTTGGTTGCAAAAATGAAGGATGTCAGGCGTCTGTTCTCCTATCACGGCGCCGAACACAAGACCATTTTCTGCTATGAGCACGGAAAGGAACTGACGGTGGAAAATGTGCGGCCGGAATCGCGTTTTCATCCCCGCTGCGGAACCAGCTTTCTGCTGGTCGTCGTGCTGGTCAGCATTCTGGTCAACTCGGTCGTGCGGGTCAGCAATCCCTTCGCGCGGGTTGGCTGTCACCTGCTGCTGCTGCCGGTGGTGGTAGGGATCAGCTATGAGATCAACCGCTGGTGCGGCATGCACGACAACTGGCTGTCCTCTGTCCTGTCGGCACCGGGAAAGTGGCTGCAGCGCATCACGACCAACGAGCCGGACGACGACATGATCGAGTGCGCCATCCGTGCCATGCAGTTGGTCATTCCGGAGGAACAGGGCACCGATGAATGGGGTAAGTAATCGATGAAGACATATAACGAGCTCACGCTCCAGATCCGGAAGGAACTGATTGCGGACGATGTGGAAGGCGCACAGCTGGAAAGCCGTCTGCTGGTTGCACACGCCGCCGGCAAAACCGTACCGGAGCTGCTGAGGGATATGAACCTGTATACCACCGAGGCCATTGCCGACAAAGCCCTGTCCTATCTGCAGCGTCGCAGGGAGGGAGAACCCGTTGCCTATATCACCGGTTCCTGGGAGTTTTACGGCATTCCGCTCGCGGTGACGCCGGACGTGCTGATTCCCAGGATGGATACCGAGGTTCTGGTGGATGCCGTCAAGGAAATGCTGATCGGTCGGAAGATGGACGCAAGAATTCTGGACCTCTGCTGCGGCAGCGGCTGCATCGCCTGCGCACTTGCCAAAGAGATGCCCGCCACCAAGCTGGTCTGTATTGACATCAGCGCGAGCGCCCTGCAGGTCTGCCGTCTGAACATAGCCCGAAACCATCTTGAGTCGCGCATAATCTGCAAGCAGGCAGATGCGCTCAGCTCCCCGCCGCTGGGGATTGGTCAGTTTGATGTGCTGGTTTCCAATCCGCCCTACATTCCCAGCGGGGAAATCGCCGGGCTGGATCCGTCCGTGCGGAACTACGAGCCGTTCTGGGCTCTGGACGGCGGCGAAGACGGGCTGAAATTCTATAAGGGTATCATCAAACACTGGCGCACCGTCCTTCGTCCCGGCGGTCTGGTTTTCTTCGAGGTTGGAGAGAATCAGGCGGCAACGGTCATGGACATGCTGCTGCGGGCCGGATTTGCGGAGGCGGAATGCCGTGAGGATACCGCCGGTATCCCCC
>Ga0310694_10003222_pt1 | contig 16125 bp, 34 predicted proteins | sample 174DNAGHGhighgp2_FD_203884 | JGI IMG/M metagenome (GOLD analysis project Ga0310694, IMG submission 203884) | Sheep rumen microbial communities from Palmerston North, Manawatu-Wanganui, New Zealand - 1742 DNA GHGhigh gp2 (v2) (version 2) | ecosystem: Host-associated > Mammals > Digestive system... | reverse complement strand
TTTCCTTCACTTTCTGTATTCATTATAGCACATTGTGTGCCTAATGTCAAGTTAAAAGTTGGTGAAGTTGAGAGTTTTCAAAAAGTTTCTTACTTTTCTTTTCAATCAAGGGCGAAGAGTCTTGAGTTTCCAGTAAGATTTGTTTCCGCTCTCTTGCCCCTCTCAACAATAATAGTATAGCAGAAATCGTGGTGAAAGTCAAGTATTAAAGATGTTAAGTATAATGTACGTGCACTTAATTTAACATTGATGTTACAAGTAAAGGGCGCGTTAATTTGCGCCCATATACTGCAAAATCATATCCATTTTCTTTAATATGTTTTTAACATAGTTACTGTCGTCCTTGCCCTTTTCCTCTTTAGCGTCAACATATGCTTTCATAGCATTAAAAACCGTTGCGCACTCTGTAAGGTTTGGAATTTTTCGCCGCATTACGTGGTCATAGGTATAACCCAAATCACGAAAAGGAAAATACTTAATGCCCGGCGTTATTGCGTGGCGTTGTGCTATTTTGTGGAGAATGTAAGATTCAATAATAGCATCGTCAAGGGCGGTATGCGCTTCATCGAAATCATACTTATTTTGTAGATAACGATAACTCGATTCTGCGCTCGTTTTGAAAAACGTTCCGCTATTTGTAAGCATACCATGCTCCAAACATTTATTCTTATAAGTGGCATTATTTAAAAGATGAGTCGTGGCAAGCCCCCACAAATCAAACAAATCATAAAGGCGTCCGCGGAACAGAAAATGGTCAGGGTCAAAATCAGGGTTGCGCTCGTTAGACGGCTTTTCAAAAGCTATACGGCGACATGATTTACGCTGAATTTCTTCCCATCTGAAATAATCGGGACTGTATAACATTCTAATATACAATTCTGTGAACGGAATTGCTTTCTTAAAATCGAACATGGAATTAAAAGCTCCAACGGCATCAACTTTTTCCAAATCAGTTATGAAAATTTCCATAACTTCATTCCATGTTTTTATGCTGGTTTCGCCGCGCTTCAACATTTCAAGGTAAATTGGGCGTTTTTCTGCATAATAGGCGGTATTGAAAACGGCAGGAACAGCGAAAGTTTCCGCAATCAAAAACTGCTTGCGCTCGTGGATATTTCCGGCACGGTCGCAAATAGTCCAGCCAATATCATAAATCAGAGGCTTGGCAATGGCAATTTTTTTCTTGCGCTCGGAATCACCATTTGCGATTTCATCCGCAAAAGGTAAAGTTGCCGTTTCCGTATCAACTACACAAAAATACTTCTTTTTATTTGCCATAAAATCTCCTATCTGGTTTGACGGTGTTTTCCTTCACCTGATGGGATAATTATACCATAACGGCGCGGCGAAGTCAAGTTAAATGTATGTTGCCTAAAATGCACGTACACTTAAATTTACATTTGCTTAAAATAAAATAGTCGCTTAATTGCGACTATTTTTAAGGTAAATTGCATATTCACACTTAAAATTTATAGCGTCATTATCTGTAACGGAACGATTAAAAGCGGCCAAATACTGGACAATTATACCATTGTTGCTAACTTCACAAGTAATATAATTTGTATCAGGGTCAGACTTGCGGCGAACAGTTACAACATGGGTTTCACCGTTGTAAACCTTTTCCATATACAAGCGTTCAACGCAATTATGCTGGCGTTCGCCCTCATTATGGAACTCCTCTTTGGTCAAAATCGGCTTTACAATAAAAGTTTCATTCTCATAATAAAGCCACGGTTTATTATTTTTTTTATTCAAAATTTCATTATAATGAGTATTTTTATATTCTTCGTTAAGATATTTCAAAATAGCATATTTTGTAAGGATATTTTTTTCAACTTCAACTTTGCCGTACAAAGTCATAGAGATATTATAATAATTTTCAACAAGCCTTCTTATTTCGGATATTTTATTATATCCAGTATAAAGCATATCCGCGCGTTCACTGATAATACGATTAAGCATGGTTTTCAAATAATCATAAGGAATGTTTTCCGTAATCAGAGAAGTAAAAACTTCTTTTGCCCAATTAGGAAGCGTGTCACAATACTGCTTAAACTTTACTTCCGTAATATGACGTTGGACACGAGCATAGTCATAATTATAATTTAATTCAGTCTTGCAGTAATTGATAATATCCTTATTTAAAACAACTTCATGCGTAAGAGTATAATGACCGTTAGGAAACAGACCAACGCTTAAAAGGCGTTCAAGATTTTCGCCGCAATGGCGGTCATAGGTATTATAACTATCATTCCCGCAATATTCACAACGATACCATTTAATAGCATAAGCTAAAATGTTCTGATTTTCTTTAACCAGATAATAAGGCAAGTTGTGATAAGTGAAGCAAGAAGGAACACCACGAACAGGTTTGCCAGACTTTCCAATAAACTGCCCGCTGATAATATCCCATGCGCCCTGTTTTTCGCCGCAATAGTAAGCTACGATGAAATTACGCTCTTTAACAAACTCCATATTATTCTCTCCCTTGGTTTGTCGTTGTTTTCCTTCAACTTTGTGAATATATTATACACCTCGCGGGGCTATTTGTCAATACTTTTTTGTGTTAAGTGTTGATGAATTAAATTGTCCGCGCGATTTAATTTACTTGAAATTAAAAAAGTAGCGTTGCCGCTACTCCATCGTAATAGAATATATTTCATCGGGGTCGATTACAACACAGCCATAATCATCGTGGCAATCTCTTTCGGTGTTCTCAATGGTAAGGGTAAAACCATTATGGAGAATATCATTCAAAGCATTTTGAAGATTCTCCATCAGTTCCTTCCGCAGTCCTTCACGGCGTGCTTTCTTTTTGCCTTCGGCTCTGGCTTGGCATACTTCTGCGAGGGCTTCAAGTTCAACTTCGTTGAGCAAATTAAGCGAGTTAATCATACGGTCAAAATCATTCATTAATTTTGTTCTCCCTTCATTTGATGTATTTATTATAGCAGATATAGAATTGATTGTCAAGTTAAGATTTTATGTAATTTTCTAACCACTCTATAATTTCTTCGTTAATTTCTGCATATCGTGAAAATAATTCATGTGGAATAATAGTCCCTAAAGTGTCTTGTTGGCGGTATAATTCACGAATCAGACTTTCTATCATATTTATTATTTTCCTTTCATTTGATGTATTTATTATAGCATACTATGTTTGAGAAGTCAAGTTAATTCTATATTATATAAAATGTACGTACACTTTACTTAACATAATCCTAAAAGAAAAGCCGCCTTGTGGCGGCTCTCTCTTATGCCTTGCGGCTGTAGGTATAGGCGTTCTTGCCGTTCTCGTGCTTCTCTACCTCGTCCGTCCAGTAGTGCAGGAGCGCGTACTGAACCTTGGACTTCGTGAAACCATCCGGCAGGACGTCCGCGAAAGTCTCTGCAAGTTCTGCGGCGGTCATCGGCTTGTCCCACTCGGCGGCGTTCATCAGAGCATCATGGGCTTCATCATACATTGCGGCATTGGCCCGTGACTTTGCCGTAGTGCGCTCATATTCGGCGTTGAATTCGTTGCGCAGTTCATCGGTTACGGCGGCACCAGTGTTCAGGACGGCGTACAGAGCTTCCATAGTAGACTTCTTCATAGTATTTAATTCCTTTCTTGGTTTGGTGAGTTTTCCTTCTCTTGATGTATTCATTATAGCACTTTCGCGCTGTAATGTCAAGTTAAGAGTTTGTTAAAGGGTTCGGGAATTGTGACTTTTGCGTAGCGGTGCTTTGCGGTGGTTTCCACCCTTGCCCTTCAACATTCTCATTATACCACGATTTCCCAACTTTGTCAAGTTAAGATTTCGTGACGCCGTTTTTACGTGGGCTTTCTTATTAAAGTAGCACACCACTACAGGCAGCGGCCCTGTCTGGTGGGTCATCGGGGAGTTGAACCCCGCGTACTCAGATTAAAAGTCTGATGCCATACCGCTTGGCTAATGACCCATAAGTTTCAGGATTTCCTTTCCTCTCCCTCAACTGTAATTATTATAGCAGAATTTGAATGAAATGTCAAGAGTTTGGAATGTTAAGAGTTAGTTTCGGGAATTGTACGTGCATTATAGTTTACGTTATTTTAATTTGAAATAAAAATGAAATTGCGCTTTCGCGCAATTTTCCTTTATGGCATCGCGGCAAATTTGTTTGCTCTCTTTGCGTTCGTGTTTCTTATTCTTCTTTTTTGCAGGTATTATGGAAGGGCGATAGCCACACCAAGTTTCGCGTTTATTTTTTGTGCTGTTCGACATATTTTTTAATCTCCTTTATATCTTCTTCGGTTAAAGAATGATAAAATTCTCTTGCTTCGGGACAGGCATATTCAATGTTAAATATTTCAGGAGCAAGGATTGCTAATAGTGTCTCATAGTCTCTGTCACAAGCAACTGGAAATTTAATTTTCATTTATGTTTTCTCACTTTCTAATTCTTCTATTCTTGCCCAACAAGCACACCCAAAACAATGATTCAAGAAACTGTCATCAGGGAAATGATTCTGCCATAGATACCTAACTTCTTCAACATCGTTCAAACTTTTAATAAAATTATAAACTGCGGTTTCGTAATCGGGTTGGTTCAATACTGCGTTATAATAACGATTGTCCAAGTTATTCATATTATGTTCCCTCACTTTCTAATATAATTATACACAATTTGCCCGTGGAAGTCAAGTTAATTTTACATAAAATAGAATGTACGTACATTATGCTTAACATAATAGTTAAAAATAAAGTGGATTATTCATCCACTTTATCCCATTCATTAGTGTAACGATTATATTCAAATAAACCTACTGCGCAACTGAAATCTTCATTATAAATACATGCACCAATATTTTCCCGAATTAATTCGGTTTCATCGTCAGTCAGACTACCTGTCTTTCTAATGTAAGTACAACAAGCATAGGCATCATCAAGCCAAGTAAGCCAATCTTCGACGTTAGGAGAATCAAACGGAGCAGTTATTTCCTTCATATTCCTATCATAGAAAGAATACTTCTTTTCTATGCTACGCATCAGTCCATAACCTTTATTCTCATAAACCAAGCACGCCTCATAATTGTCAAATTCCTTATCATCATAGGCATAATACATAGTAACTTCACGCATATTTCATATCTCCTCTCTTTGATAAATTTATTATACCCTATTTCAATAAAGAAGTCAAGTTAATAGTTGGCAAAAATCGATGTACGTACATTTTAATTAATACACAATTTAACAAAAAGGCGATTATTCATCGCCTTCATGCACCATCTTGTCAAGGCCCTCTTTATTAAGTTTCTTAACAGTCTTTTTCGCGGCGCGGAGCCGTTCTTTTTCTTCTTCCTTGCGCTTCTTTTCTGCTTCCTTCTTTGCCTTTTCCTCGGCTTTAAACTCCTGCGTTTCCTTCCATTCTTTAACGGCTTTGTCTGCGTCAAACGCATTATAACCCTTTTCCGCGCCGATTTTGCGCGTACCACGCGGAATTGTGGCCTTGAACTTAAAATAAAATTCTTCGCCGTTTTCGTCAATCGCAGGCATAATGATTTCGCCGCTGCCTATGTCCTCACACCACGTATCAAAATGCTCACACAGAAACTTTTTGACCTCGTTCAGAATGTTATCACGCTGCGCGGTACGATTCATTTCTTTTCCCATTGCTTGACTTCCCCTTTCTTTTTATGTATATATAATAGCATAATTTCAACTTTTTGTCAAGTTAATTTTTTGTTACGTAAATTGTACGTACTGTAAAATTTACACTTATATAATAAAAATGGCGGGATTAACCCGCCTGTACAATCTGCATGAGAACATCAAAAATTTCATCCGGTTCATAAGCGTCTCCGCCCCACGCTTCACGGTTTCGCGCTTCATCATCAAATAGTATTCCCGCGCCGCCAATTTCCCACTTATTGCGGCCATAGGATACAATATGGATTTCGTCCCACTTAACGCTGGGAAGATGGCGGGAAAGCCAATACATTTTCGCGCTGGTTACAAGTGCATCATATTCAGGAGTGGAGTGCTTGGAAAGCCATGAAATAACGCCGATTTCATGCCCCATTGCCTGCGCTCGATTCAAATAGTGGGCCAGTCGGGACAAATTTACAAGAGGTCGCGCAATCGCATAGGGCGAGGGATCGGAGTTTTCAAGGCAAGAAAGCCAATCTTTTACGCCATATAAATTTGCAATCGTGCCGTCCAAATCGAACCAAATTTTCATTTTAGTTTCTCCCTTCATTTGATGTATATATAATAACATATTTGGGTAGAGAAGTCAAGTTAAAAGATTATTACGTAAAATGTACGTGCACTGGAATTAACATTTATGTAATAAAAAACGCGGTTATTGTTCCGCGTTATAGAATGTCAGTAAATCAATAGCATTATTGATTTCAGTCATTGCTTTGTTAAGACTTCGTTTGGCTTCGATTTCGTAATGTCCTGCATCTTGCGTCATAATATCATCAATAGTCATATCACAATAATCTCGTGCGCGAAAAAGAAGTTCAGTATCATATTCCATATTACTTATTCTCCTTCCATTTTTCATACAAGACGGTAAGATGGTCTGCGGTTGTTAAAAGAGAATGAACATCCCAAGCATCTTGACGATTACCTTCAAAATCACTTGACAATTCATCTTTCAGCTGATACAAAGTGCGAATAGCAGCTTTCAGCTTTTCCGTCTGTTCAATAGTAAGTTTCTTCATATCCAGCTCCAGCTCCTCTCTTTTTCTATATATATTATACCAGCTTCCAGCTTGCAAGTCAAGTTATGAGTGTGTTAAATCTGCGCGGCCTGACCCTAAAATTAGGCAACACTAACAGACCCGATACACGGGCCGCTTTACTTAATTTTAACAGCATCTTAACCAAAAATCAATCACTCCTTAACATAGTCATAACAATCACCTGCCTTTCCATACTATTTCACCATATTTTATCATAGCATACTTTAAGAGAAAAGTCAAGTTATTTGTGCGTTAAATAAAGTGCACGTGCAATTATGTTTACATAGACATAATAAAAGCCGCGCGGTTAGCTACTCCGCGCGGTTGGGCTTTCGACATCATTGACTTGCCCGGGGTCAATGGGGAACGGTTTTCAAATGTAATGGTGGGGTCAGTTCTCCGCCGCCAAGTGGTCTGTTGCCCCTCGCTTTAATAGGGTGGATTCATTGTCAAGCACCTCAAACACTATTGCAGGACATTTTAATGACGATGGAGGAACGGCTGACTACTGCGGTGGCTCGTTCATTCTTTATCTCTCCTTTCGACAAGTCTATTATAGCATAGGAGAGCGGAGAAGTCAAATTAAGATTTGATTAATTTGAATGTACGTGCAATTTTATTTACATATTATTAAAATAAAATGCGGCGGTGCCGCATTTTAGTTTTCGGTGCAGATGTAAAATTCCTGTTCGTTGCTGTCCCGTAAGGTGTCCGTGGCGTCAACGCGGCTGGTGTCCCAAACCACAACCTTAAAATCACCGCGTCCAGTTTTGACTTCATGCTCCAGAATCTCAAGCAGTTCCTTAACCGTCATGTTCGTGTCCTCCCTTGTTTTTATGTATATATTATAGCATAGTATCCTTAATATGTCAAGTTATGTGAGTGTTAAAATAGATGTACGTACACTATAATTTACATTGCCTTAAAATAATGTGGGGTTAGCAATAAGCTAACTCCATGGTGCGCCAGCACAAGATTGAAATTTGGTTACACGCTCGGCCAATCTCCATGGCTTCGCGCTTTGTGTTGACGCGCTTGCTCTTATCAATGTAGTAAATACCCTCACTGTACCATATGCCACAATCGCCCTTGTAAGCCTTAACCGCGTTAATGGCTTCGCGCGCGTTGCGTGTTTCGATGCCTTCAGTAGCAACCTGCCATCCACTTTTATAAGTGATGATTTTACCCTTTTTAAGGGTCAAGCCGTCATTGTTGGTAAGCTTGCGGATAGTACGAATGTTAATCATGGTGTTTGCTCCCTTCGTTGTTTATGTATATATTATAATGGATAGAAGGGATTTTGTCAAGTTAAGTGTTGGTAAAAGTGGATGTACGTGCAATTTATTTAACATAAGAATAAAAGAAGAAGCGGACTTACGTCCGCTCCAGAATCATCAGAACTTCGCCGGTTCGGGCGTCGCAAACATCCGCTGCGGTAAACCTGTGCGCGGCGAACATTTCGCAAACGTGTTCCGCAATTCTGTCCATGGTGTCGGTGACTTTCTGATGAAAGCAGTAGCCGTCATCAGAGGTAAAAACGATGTCAACTTCTGTAGAATAGGTATGCTTGATGATGATTGCCATAGTGGTTATCTCCTTTGCTTTGATGTATATATTATATCAAAAAATGTATGAGAAGTCAAATTAAATATTGATTAAATACAATGTACGTACATTTATTTTAACATAGATATAAAATAAATAAGCGCTCGCGCGCTTATTTATCCCAAAGTGTGAAATGCTGATTAGTGGAATTAATCGTGAGATCTTTAACTTTGATGTCATAGACTCGTTCACCATCGATGTCGTGTCCAGTCATGTTAAGTTCGTAGTTCTCTATCTCGGGCATGCAGATGATCAGAGAGTTCAGTTCATTCATCAGTTCTTTAACAGTCATTGTTATTACCATCCTTTCTTTATCTTGTATATAGTATAGCATAGCAGAGGGAGAATGTCAAGTAAAATATATGTAAAAATGACTGTACGTGCATTTTACTTAATATAATATTTAAAAAAATTAGTGGTTTCCCACTAATTTACAGATACGCGCGTGATGCGATCGGTCTCCTCGTGGTCGATGAAGCAGCAGTCGTCTTTGCCCTCAACCCAGAAGCCGACGTCGAAGCCGTCTGCAAGCGCGTCTGCGATTGCCTGTTCGATGGCTATGCGGTGACGCTCGGCTTTTGCCTCAATTTTGTACGCGGCCACGTTGATAACCTCGCGGAGTTCCTCAACGGTCATCATGTTCATGGCGACGGTAGCGGTGTCGGCGGCGATGGAGTCAAAAGTCTTATTCATGGGGTGTACCTCTCTTTCATTTGATGTATACATTATAGCATAAGATGGTTAGAAAGTCAATTAAGTAAATGTAAAATAAAATGTACGTGCGCTATAATTTACATAGTATTAAAAGAAAATGGCACTCAAAAGTGCCATAGTCCGCGATATTTGCTGCCAGTCTCTTCCAAGCAGTCCCGAATAACTTCTGCGTCGCCTTTTTCGAAAGTTACGAACCAAATTAATGTTCGTTTTTTCTGCGCAATACAGCCAAAAGCCATCTCGCAAGCAATTAAAGCACGCTCGAATTCTTCGGAATTCACAATGGTCATTTTAATCAGTTTCATTGTTTTCCCTCACTTTCTGGATATATTATAGCACTTTAGAGCGAGAAAAGCAAGTTAAACGTGCGCAAATTTGATTGTACGTGCATTTTACTTAACATGACAGTAAAAAATAAATGCGGGATTAATCCCGCAAATCTTTTTCAGTGATTTCAGTCATAGAGCTGAAAAGATAAATTATCGGGTCATGAATTTTGTTGCGGTTATTCCAAAGAAAATCCCGCGCTGCTTTGGTAGTGTAAAAGTTCTGAAAAGCTACGGTATCGGTTCCATTGAGAACATAATCGATGGCGTAAAGCGGCAGATTCGGCATGATGTTTTCCTCCCTTGCTTTGATGTGTTTATTATACACCTTTTTTCTCTATACGTCAAGTTAAAAATGTGCGTAATTGAGTGTACGTACATTTTACTTTACAAATACATAATAAAAAAGTGGAGGATTAATCCTCCACGTAAAACCGCGGGTAACGGCCTGTTTCACTGTTACAGTTATAGTAACAAAACTCATTGTAGAAATTGTTAAAATTACGGAACATCCAACCGGGTTTCATGTGAACGGCAAATTGTGAATCGGGCCGCATATTCGCGGGTACAATGATAAAGGGTTTCTTTTCATTGTAAAGTTTACGGGCCTGCACTTTGTTAATCTGTCTCATGGGGTTGCCTCCTCTCAATTTCTGTATATATTATAGCATGATAAGCCCTGGAAGTCAAGTTAATAGTATATTAAATAGAGTGTACGTACATTTAATTTAACATAGATTTTAATAAAAAAGAAGGGATTAAATCCCCTCTTTGAAAGTTGTGACTTCAATATACATGAAATTTGCTTCATGTGTATCGGGGTCACGGTAGTAAATAACCGTAACCGTGTCACCATAGTCAAAGCCTTCACAGAGATAACCGCAAATCGAAAGACGGTTCATCGCGGCGGCAATGGCGTGGTTCATGGTGTCGCGGGCGGCAATGATTTCACCGTTCTCATGGATAACGAAAATGCTCTTCATAGGTTTATACCCCCTTCATTTGATGGATATATTATACCATTTTTCAGTGTTAAAAAACAACTGTTTGAATGTTAATTTGCGATGTATTTGACTGTACGTACACTTTATTTAACATTAGCGCAATAAATGCGGCGCGACTAATGCCGCGCCAGAAATATCATCGCTCCTCCCAAAATTTCGGTACATAGCCGTTATCATAATGGTAAAATTCCACATAGTCCATATCGGGATAGTCAAGCCAGATGTTGCAGTAATCTTTCATATCGGTTTCGGTCTTGAAACTTTCCTCGGTTTCGGGATAACCGTTTACGCGATAGACAACAGTGTAAGGATTCTGCGGGAAAATCATATTGACAACCTCCTTTTGTTTATGCCTAATTATACCATGTTTCGGGATATAAGTCAATAGAATTCTGGATTTTTAACATGAAGTTTACAAAATGGAATTGGTTATAGGAAAGTAAATTATAATGTACGTGCAAATTATTTAACATGAAATCAAAATGAAATTCGGGGTTTTACACCCCGAATTTATGTGCAACTGACCAAAAAGAGTGATTACGGTAAAGTTGGTCGAACTCTTCAAAGTCGAAAACAGTGTTGTCGCCGCGGTGCTGTGCGGTATAGACGTAATTGTCATAGACGTTAACGCGGTCAGTGAAGGGCGCTTCCTGCCAAAGATACATGGTTTTCATGGTGTGTTACCTCCTTCATTTATTGTAATCATTATAGCACAATCGTGCCAGGAAGTCAAGTTAATTGGTTGTTAAAATGGATGCACGTACAATTTTTATAATATGGAATTAACATAAAAGGGCGTTTTTATTTTTATTATAGCATATAAATTTAAGAAGTCAAGTTATTTTTAGATTAAATAGAATGTACGTGCTATTTATTTAACATATATTTTAAATTAAAAATGGGTTAATCACCCATTTTTGTAAAACCGCGCTGGCGCCAAAGCCCGTCATATTTTTCTTCGATTTTAAACCATTCCATAGCATTGAAACCAAAATAGCTCCAATATCGATGAATTTCATCAATACACTCTTGCAAAGAAGAATAAACCTCGGATGTATAGACAAGACCATAAAGACAGTAAGAAACGCGCCACATAGGAACAACCCCTTTCTTGATTCTATAGATATTATACCATAAGCCAGGAAATAAAGCAAGTTAATAATCAATTAAAAACAGTGTACGTACATTTTACTTAATATATAATTTAAATAAAAAAGTAAGGGATTAGTTATCCCTTACTTTTACAACATCGACATACCACGGTATGCCCGTGCAATTAGTACGGAACCGTGCGGCGGCAAGTGCCTCGGCATGAGTACGATAGTAAGAAGAACCCTGCAAACCGGTAATGCAACGAATGATGTACTTATACATGATGTGTACCTCTCTTTCTTTTATCTGTATATATTATAGCATAGATATGCCTGGGAGTCAAGTAAACGTTATGTTAAATACAATGTACGTGCATTATACTTAACATATAATTAAAATAAAACGCGGTGTTGCCGCGTTAAGGTTTCTTCGTGCAAAGAATAACTTTGGAATAATGAGTAAGATATGTAATACCATTCATTGTGAGTTGAACAGCATCAGATTCTTTAAAGTCGCGCCATGATGTTACTGTGCCTTCAACGATTTCGCCGTTGCCGAGTTCAAGAATTGCGTGGGTAAAGGTTTGGGTTGTGTCCCAACCAACTTGACGGTTACCAACTTGGCAAGCAGTCAGTGTGAGAGCCAGAGCGAGAATGAGAATCAAGCAAACAATCTTCTTCATAAAATTCTTTTCTCCTTCCAGTTTTGGGAAAAATTGTTTGTAGAGTATCATTCTAAAAAATTTTTTAGAATGAAAATGAAATTGAGTTTTGGGATTTTCAATTTTCATTTTTCTCTACAAGAATATTATAGCAAAAGAAAATGAAATTGTCAAGTTTCGGGATTGTTAAATATAATGTACGTACTAATTTTTTAACTTCAAATTAAAATGAAATTGGGTTGACTTTTTATATATTTTGTGCTATACTTATACCATAAAATGAAAGAGAGGTATTGACCATGATTAAGAAGTGCTATGTTGTTAAGATTTCCACCGCCCTCGAAACCTTGTTTGAACAGTTGGACGACTACGGCGTTGATTATGAGTGTGAGGAGTATATGCCCGCGCCGGATGAATATCTCGAAGTTATTCTCGACTGTGTAGAAGGCGAACTCGTTTTCGTTGAACGCATGTTCGCGCCGTATGTGTAAAGCATACGGTTTTTATTTAAAGTATACGTTAAAAAGAATGTACGTACACTTTTATTTACTTTTCTTTAATTTGTTGCAACTGTTGTCATAGCAATAATAAGTTCATAATAAATTTTAACTTTCTTTAGTCTCAATAAAGACAATTGATTGGTATTGTATTGGCTCTGTCGGTGTGTTATAATGTGTTCAAGAGGTGAGAGAAATGAAGCGCAATCGTAAATCATTGAAGTATCGTATTTCACATTGGTTTAACAATTTGGCTGCCAATGACTTTTTCTCCATTGGTCATATTGTGTTTGAATTTTTGACCGCGATTGTTCTCTTTTTCGTCATATTTATTATACTGCCTTTGCTTTTCTAATGCAAGTTAAACTTGCATTAATTTTTATGTACGTACACTTTATTTAACACAGAGGCAATAAAAAGGTACGGTTTAGCCGCACCATTTTCTTTTTCTTTCGCTTCTATGCAATGGATTGCGTTCATATGCGCTTATTTTTCTATACTCTATATATTCTTCTTTTGTTATTTCATGGCCTGATATAACTGCTCTTGTGTGCTTTACGCTCGGCATTTTCCGCGCTATGTCGCAAGCGTCAAGCAGATTTTTTGCCGCGATTGCAAACTTAATTTCTGTTCCGTTCCCTGTTCCCATATGTCCGCGGTGACATACAATCATGTAATACCGCTTCATGTGCTCAGCTCTCCTTTCAGCTTTGTAGCTTAATTATACCATCCAGCTGCCAGCTTGTCAAGTTAAGTAAAGTGTACGTGCAGCTTCCTTAACACTGCTTTTACTTTGCAGCTTGCTAAAATTTTCGCTTTGACTTACTGCTTTAAAATGGCAAAGTGGTATCCTGGCAATACAACCCTTTCTTAACATATATTTAACGCTTTTTTAACAGAGTTAACCTTTTGTTAACATTCCTCCCTTCAATACCACTATACCATATATAAGGCAAAAAGTCAAGTAAAATAATGGTTAACTAAAATGTACGTGCAATTTATTTAACATAGAGTTTAAAAAGAATAAGCGCTTGCGCGCTTATTCATCATACTCTGTTATGGTAACAACCCAACGGTTGTTATTGTCATCCATGAAAACCATGTGCGCAATTTCGTTTAAGTCGTTGCGCTCATCGTAAACGTGGATATGGTGGAAGGAAATATAATGCGGGTCATTCTCAAAAGGTGAAAAACCGTTGTGACGATTATAGTCCATTGCGGCGTACCGCACATAATCAACCATGCGGACAAAAGACTTATTAGAGGTCTTGCGCACGAATGCGGCAAAAGGGCAATCAGATTCGAAGATAGCATAGAACATGGTGAAATCCCCCTTAACATAATCTTAACATTCGGCTCTGCGGCGGCAATTCCCGACCACAGATATATTATACCACAGATCGTCAGGACTTTGGTTATCTGCATGTTAAATATAGTGTACGTACGTTTTATTTAACATACATTTTAAAATAATCACGCGGGAATTTCCCACGCGACTATTTCTCCATCAACATACCAAAACTCCCATTCTCCACCGAGATCAACGTCAATTAAAGTATCAAAAAGGGCGGACGGACGGACAGAGACGATACGGACGTAACCAAATTCAACAGTGTTCAACATTTTACATTCCCCCTTCAGTTGATGTACTATTATATCATTTTTTATATTAAGAAATCACCTTTTTACTGTTAACTATTGATGAAGTATAATGTACGTGCATTTTACTTAACATAAAGATAAAAGAAGAAGGTGCCTTAATAAGGCACCTTGATAACGCGAATCTCTTGCAGAGTGTTGTCATCGGGATCAATGTAAACAATTGTGAAAGAATCTTCGTCGTCGATCTCGGTAAAAATGGTCTGAACGAAAAGCCCTTCTGTTATGCAATGATTAATCGCGGCGGCAAGTGCTTCTTCTTTACTGAAAAATCCTTCGCGATAATCATCTTTACGATCATAAACAGTATACGCGAACATGAGATACACCCCTTTCTTAATGTGCGGTTCTCTCTCAACCGCAAGACTATTATACACCATTTGCGCCAGGTCTGTCTATCAAGTTTGTGTTAAATTGCGTGTACGTGCATTTTATTTAATGTACATTTTACATTTGGTTTGGCAGGTTAAATTTATGTTAAATTTTTGTAGCTTCTGGCTGGGTTAAATTTGTGTTAAATTTTCGCAGCTTCCAACTTGGTTAAATTTCTGTTAAATTTTCGTGGCCCAGCCCCAGCTCCCAGCTTGCAGCCCCAGCTTGTTCAGCTTGCTTCGCCCAGCTCCCAGCTTGCTTCCAGCTTCCAGCTTGCTTCCAGCTTCCAGCTCGCACGCCCAATTTTTCCAGCTCGCCGGCGCGTAATAGGGCCCCTAATGGGGTCATACCGAGGGCCAGAGCAGGCCGGCCCTGGAATCCTACTGGATCCCTGGACTTTAGCCTGGTAAAGCGGAAAAGTCCTGCACTTTGGTGGGTTTTTGACTTTCTTTGACTTTTGACTTTGACCTTCTTTGACTTTGCAATCATAGGTAGATGCAATCATAGGTAGATGCAATCTATAGTAGATTCTATTTTGAATTGATGCAACCGTCACTTGCAATCACCGTCCCTATAACATTATCATAACACATTATACCACTTGCACATAAAATCTGTGTTTGTTAAAATGTACTACACTTTTTTTAATCAGTTCATAATATATGACAAAACTGTTACAAATGTGAACGGCGCTGTAATAGGTTGTAATAATTTTGACATATTCAAATCTTTACTGTCAAGTCTAAATAAAGTCACAATTCAAGGCAGGATTTTCACCCATACCTGTCGAATTGAAAAGTGTTACTTTTCCACTTTTCCGACCGACGGTTTTTCCAAGGTACCTAAACAATTTTTGAAAGTGAGGTATTTCCAATGACAATGCTTGACAAGATTTCCGTGGTGATTGCGCTGGTGGTCAAATTGACCGAGGATGATTTCCGCCATATCCTTGACGAGTATGAAGAAATCAAGGACTATGAAGAAGAATTGGACAATCTGATTTATCAGATTGGATTTGAGACCGATTGCGAATTGGTAGTTACTGATACAGCGACAACAATTCGCGGGAAGAATGAGGAAGCTGTCAATGCCTGTATTGATAAGTTGTATCATTACTTTGATAACGTGGCAATGATTTCCGTAGACGCAATCATTACAACGACATCATGGGGCGAATAATTCGCCCCAACAACAATAACGAACAATTTTTGAAAGTGAGGTATTTCCAATGACAATCAAGCGCAACAGTAACAACGTTTCTCGGTCTTACATCATCCACGGTGACATCGTAGTGGAAATCGATCGTGACTATCATACTGTATTGGTATGGCGTGACAAGCATTATGAGACCATGGGAATTTTGAGTCTCGGTTTGGAAGGCAAGGGACGCCTGAATTTTGACCATAGCGCGCATAGGGTTATTAATCAGACCCTGGCCGAATTGGTTCGGCGGTATCAGTAATTCCAATGGGGCTTGCCTCTAT
>Ga0310694_10003221_pt1 | contig 16125 bp, 4 predicted proteins | sample 174DNAGHGhighgp2_FD_203884 | JGI IMG/M metagenome (GOLD analysis project Ga0310694, IMG submission 203884) | Sheep rumen microbial communities from Palmerston North, Manawatu-Wanganui, New Zealand - 1742 DNA GHGhigh gp2 (v2) (version 2) | ecosystem: Host-associated > Mammals > Digestive system >... | reverse complement strand
ATAATACGAAGGAAAAGAAATAAAAATACAATGTGTAAGGCAGTATACATATTAGCATCATTCTTCATCTCATTAGCTCTTGTAATGAGCATATGGGGTGCTGGAATCTGCGTGATATTCATATTTGGATGCAGTTTCGCCGGCTTTTTCTTATTGTGTCATTATCTCAAAAAAATGAAGATTCAAATAGCAAATATCATACGAACTATAGGGCAGTGGATACTGAAAAACAAGGAAACGGCAGTATGGAGTATATTAATTATATCTTTGATTGTGTTAGCAATCATGGATTTCACTAACATCGTATCATATATTAAAACAGCCTATGATAAAGCGGCGTCTGTAATTTCTCTTACAGATTTACAAAGGCAAATGTCCGATGATTTTGTAGAAGTAGTCACGGCTATCGCGATAGGCACCGTAATAAGCGTAATGACAATAGCATTTCCTCTTATCTTCAACGAAATGCATTACATAACTGATCGATACAAGACAAACTACATTATTGCATTATTATACAGAGGAAAGATATTTATATTCTTTACGTCCACACTCGCGATATCAGTAATACTATCCTCAATATGGGTCATATGTTATTTCTTTAAGATAGAAGCATTATGCGCGATTACGTTCTATTTGTTCATTTTCACCCTGTTACTGATTATAAGTATGATATTATTAGTGGTAGAGCTGACGCAGTATACCATGCCTGATAAATTATTGAAAATTGTTAAGAAAGAAATCAACAAACATAAAGCACCTAAATATTATTTTGATAGAAATGTTTACAATCCTTCGTTATACACGATAGATTCCCCGCAAGAAAATCAACGCTTAAATAAGCTTCACGCAATAGAAGAATACGACAGCAAAACTACAAAACTATATATTATCGTCGCGCGTATATATGCTTTGTTTATAGAAGATAGTGGAACAAGTAGTGAGATATTGAGTTTCTTTGATGAAAAATGCCGTAAGGATGCATATATGGACGGCAATATGAAACGTTATACAAATTGCTATTATAATTTCATCTATGGAATAGCAGATTGGGCAATAGGACACAATAACACCAAGTTGCAAGAAGAAGTGATTCGTGTTACAAATGTGTTGCTTAAGGCTCATTTAGGAAAACCAAGAAGATTGGGAGAACGAGAAACTGAAGAACATATCAAAAAATATGCGCTCTCCTGGGAGACTCTTGAATGTCTTTGGAAGGTTATGAGAAAAAGTGTTGCCAGTACCAATGAGGATATGTTTAAAGCATATTGGCAAGTTGTCAATAACTTCTATTCTCTTAAATATGAGGATATTAAGCTAACCAAAGAGCAAAAAGCCACATTCGAAGCCGAACGACAATTCTACTCGCAAGTTCAATATCTCAGTTGTGCATATGTATTGGGGTGTAAAAAATTTAATTTAATCGATTACATCCTGAATTATAGCCAGCAGATGCCATTTGCGTGGTTCTTAATTCCAAATACTGTAGAGGAACTAATCCCAATGTATGTCGCGATTAAGCAAAGTTATTCCAATATGACATATGAAATGCATTTTAGTTTTACGGAAGACTACAACATGTTCTCAGATATTATAAGAAAGAATCCGATATCCCAGTTTACTAATTTAATTCTTTTTATTCTATGGCGCAAAGATGTAGATTTAAGCAAGATTTCAATCGAGGGCAACAATAGTATTACATATCTAAATCAACTATATGACATTGCCGAAGCAACTAACAAGGATACGGAATGGATTCAACATCTACAACTTGAAATATTGTTAGATAAGAAAGATGAAATATTATCTGGGCTTAAGTCAGTAATAAAAAATCACTAATCCGCCTCTGCGCAGTCTGGCAGTCACTTTAGGCGGAATGAAAATCAAGAGCCATTGTGCAAACATTTTTGGCAAAGAATAACTAATTTTGTTTCTAAAATATGGCGCAAGTTTTTTTAGAAAAATATAGTGTTCTTTCCTAACACTTAAAACTTGGGATAATTGATCTTTGACATACTGAAATAAACTAAAAAAGTAGTTGAAAAAAGGAACAAGCTGAGAAAAAAAGGACCAAGCTGGACTGGAAAAAGGACCAAGTAAAGTTTGTCAACTTTTTCAACTTTGTCATGCAATATTTAGTTATTTCATTATGTCAACATAAAAAACGGGTATAGGCTATTGGATTAGCCTATGCTCACAAACAAAACAAAATAAAACAAAACGCGCACATGTACGCGTTATGTATAAGGAATAATAATATAAAAAGCAAAATAATATGAAAAGCAAAAACTTTTTATCAAAATTGTGGAGTTCGGTAGCGGGCTCACAGAGAAACGATGTTGAATTTGACCGTCGGTTGACCGTCGGCTCACCGTCGGGATTCACTATTAATTGGACACTAAAACTCGTTTCTGTTTTAGTACTCGTTCTGACTATAGGCAGCGGGAATGCGTGGGGAGCAGATGTGACGGGAACCATAGCCTTTAGTAACCAATCCGGGGACTTGGCCATTGATGATTCGCCCGTTTCTGGGCCAGATGACCAAGGAAATACATGGACTGTTACAACAGTTGGAACAACTTCATTTACTGCTTCTTCTTCTTACTATCAAGTTGGTTCAAGCAAAAAACCTGCCACTAGTATTACTTTCACAACGACATTGGCATCCTCGCAGACCATAACATCCATGAGTGCTAAATTTGGTGGCTTTTCGGGAACAGCAGGAACAGTAACATTGAAAGTTGGTGACAATTCTATTGGCACAGGCTCTTTAAATGAAAGTTCTGATGTTACTGTGAATTCAACGGATGCCACAAAAAGTGGAACAGTATTGACTGTAACGGTAACGGATATTTCGAAAGGTGTCAAGTGCTATTATATTTCATACACTTATTCTACCGGTGGCGGCGGTTGTACAGCTCCGGCAGCACCGACTATTAGCGGCACTGATTCATACACGGCCGGAGAAACAATCACATTGACTGCAAGTTGCGCTTCGGGAACAGATGCAAGTACTACTTACACATGGTATAAAGGTGCGGACTGGGCTACGGCTCGTGCAGCAAGCCCTGTACAGGCGGCAGCAACAGGTTCTTCCGGCTACACGTTCACCAAAGCATCTTGTGTGGTAGGTGATGCCGGAACATATTGGTGCGAAGCATCTAATGGCTCCGGATGTGAAGCGCACAACTCCACAGGTAAAGCTATAACTGTTTCTGCCGGAGGTGGTGGAGGAGGTAGTGATGAGTATGAGTTAGTTACAAATGTTGGTGATTTGGCTGCTGGAGATGAAATTATTATTCTCAATACAGGCGGAACATATGCATTAAGCACTACGCAAAACTCTAATAACCGTGGACAATCTGATGCGTTTGACCTATCGGGAACAACAGTTACTCTTGATGGTGATGGTGTTCAAGTCTTAACATTAGGATATACAAATAACCATTGGACTTTTTATACCGGTTCTGGTTATCTGTATGCTGCAAGTAGCAGTAGCAACTATTTGCGCACACAAGCTGAAAATGATGCAAATGGCGAATGGACTATAACCCTCAACGGAGATAATGAAGCCACAATTACTGCACAAGGAAGTAACACAAGAAATTTGTTACGATACAATAGTAGTAATAGTGTGTTTAGTTGCTATGGTTCTGGCCAAGTAATGGTGAAGATATATAAGAAAGCAGAATCATGTGAAGATCTGACCTCAATAAACGGGTCGGTTTCGATGGGTAGTACAAGTGCGACGCTGACGTGGGATAATATAGCAAATGTAAGTAGTTGGGCTGTGGCTTGTAAAAACACAAGTACCAGTGCAGCAGCCGGTTCTGTGGGAAGTATTACTACTAACGGAGCTGGTAAAAAGACTTGTACCATTACTGGTTTAACATGTGGCGGAACAGGCTATACATTTACCATCAGCGCAACGGCAGCAAGTGGTTATTGTGATAATTCTTGGGAACTTACCGGTTCTACCACCGCATGCACCGATCCTGCAATAACAGTAAGTCCGGCAAGTTTGACAGGGTTGGATTATATAGTGGGTGCAGGTCCGAGTGCGGCAAAGAGTTTCAGCATGAGTGGTAGCAATTTGACAAGCGGAACGCTGACAGTAACTGCCCCAACGAACTTCGAGGTAAGTCTTGACAATAGCAGTTGGGGAAGTAGTAAGACAAAATCCGCAAGCGGAACATTGGCAGCAACGACCGTATATGTACGTTTGGCTTCGAGCAAGAGTGCTGGCGAATACTCCGGCAATGTGTCTATCAGCGGTTGTGGGTTGGAGTCGGCCGTCCAAGTAGCAGTTAGCGGAACGGTATATACGCCAACGATTACGGCGAGTCCGGCAAGTATCACGGGATGGAATGCGGTAACAGGAAGCGCACCGACACCTGCTACTAAGACGGTTAGCGTGACGGGTGTCAATTTGAAGGCAAATATATCTGCCACATTGACAAGTGGAAGTGATTACTTTTCAATCTCACCGGCAAGTATCACACAAACAAGCGGTTCTGCAAGCGGAACAATAACCATCAGCGTAAAAGCTGCTGCTTACGCATCGGCTGCGACACGAAGTGGAAATATCCGTTTGAGTACTACTGATGGAGATAATGTGGATGTACCTATCACTCTTGTTGTGGCAGACGACCCGCGAGAGAAATTTGAGTTACTGACAAGCAGTAATTTGAGTCAGTTATCCGATGGAGCAAAGTTGGTGTTGGTATACGATGACTATGATATTCTCGAAGAGACGCACACATTTTATGCGATGACAGAAACGCAAAACGGAAGTAATGGTCACGAACAAACCACTTCTGGTTTTGAAATGTTGTCGACCAATACTATTTTAGCTATTGCCCAGAATAATCCGCAAAGTATACAAGTACTGGAGTTAGTAGAAACGGCTACTCCAAATATCTATGCACTTTATACAGGAAGTACGAAAAATACCTATCTGTATAATAGTGGTAGCAGCAAGTTGAATGAAGCCGCAAACCATGACAATGCAAGTGCGCAATGGGCAATATCTGTTGATGGCGGATATGCTATTATAGATGCACAAGGAGGAAACAATCAACAGATTGGATTTAATGATGGTGCCTCCGGTGCAAAATTTAGATGTTACAATTCCGGCTATAGTATTTATGCTTATTTCAAGCCATCAGAAACTCCAACCATTACAGTTAGTCCGATGAGTTTGAGTGGATTCGGTTATGTGGTAGGAGATGGCGCAAATTCGGAGATAAAAGAATTCACTGTAAGCGGAATGAACTTAACAGGGAACTTAACGGTTAAGGCACCGACGAACTATCAAGTAAGTACGGATGGTGGTAGTTCATGGAGTACGAGCGGTGGAACGATGACTATCAGCGTTACTCCGCCTACGTTAAGCAGTACAACTGTTAAGGTGCGTATTGTTAGTGGTTTAAGCAGAAATCTCGATATATCCGGTACAGTGAAGGTTTACGGTGGCGGTGTATTAGAAGCAAACGCGAAGACAGTTAGCGTGAGCGGCGCGGTTACCAATCCGTTCCATACGGTTACTATTAGTGCGGGAGCGAATGGTAGTGTCAGTCCGTCTGGTGCACAGAGTGTAGAAGAAGGACAGACGTTAACAGTAACGGCTACGCCAAACACCGGTTATAGTTTCAGCAACTGGACGGTCACGGGTAGCGGTTCAACTTGTGTGGGTTCGACCTTTACTATGGGAACGGCTAATGCTACTTTGACTGCGAACTTTGCGCAGATCATGGTTAGTGGCATTACTGTTGAGGGAAATGCAACGGTTAAGACTTTAGCAAGCACAACTTATACTGCAACTGTTTTACCAGCCGGCGCATTGACAAAGACCGTAACTTGGTCTGTTACCAACGGCACAGGAACAGCGACAATCAATAGTTCAACAGGTGAATTAACCGCAGGTTCTCCGGGAACGGTTACTGTCCGTGCAACAGCAACGGATGGAAGCAGTGTTTATGGCGAATTAGCAGTAACTATACAAGATGTAGTTCGTTACAAATTCGTCAAGATGACATCTACACCGAGTCCGTGGGAAGATGATGATTATTTGATTGTTTGCGAGAGTAGTGTATCTGCAGGTAGCGGAACCGGATATATCTTGACGGGATCTGATCCCGTAACAATAGCTGCCGGCAAAACTTCCGGAGTCGGAAATGCCAAGAGTGTAACTATTACATCAAGCACTATTACATTAGAGGATAATATGAATGATGCATTCCATATTGCGTATGTTTCAGCAAGTGGTTATTCCATCAAAGGTGTCGGCAGTAATTTGTATCTCAAGCAAAGCGGAAAAGGAGGAGAAAGTTTGCAAGAGCCATCAACGGTCGCATATTGGTCAAGCGTAACCCATAACGCCATTACAACTGGCAGCACTTATTACTTGCGTTGCTATACAGGCGGACCGAATTTCCGAGCATACGATTCTCAAAGTAATACAGCAATTGTTCTCTATCGTCTTGAAACGGCATATACGGTGACTTGCAACACTCCGAGCTATGGTACTTTGACAAGTGATATGGGTAGTGCGGCAAGCGGAACCACGGTAACATTGACGGTTACTCCGAGCAGCGGATATGAGTTGAACACATTGACCATCACCAAAGACGGTGGCGGAACGGTAACTCCTGTCAAAGTGGATGAGACGCATTACACGTTCACTATGCCGAAAGACAATGTGACGGTAGAAGCGACTTTCCAGACAGAGGTGGTACACACATTGCATTTCAATGTGCCCTCTTGTGTTACAGCTCCGGATGATATTACCGGCAAAACAACCGGTTCGACAGTCACGATGCCTTCTGAACCTGCAGGGACGCCTGATGGCTATACGTTTGTAGGTTGGGCATTGGCAGCGCAAGTATCACCTGTTGCAGTACAACCGACGACTATAGCTCCGGGTAGTTACAAAGTGCCATCAGGAGAAGTAACGTTGCAATATTACGCCTTATATAGTGAAGGTGGTATTTCGGTTGGTACTGGTACGTTCAATTATACCCATGAAGCAAGCAGCGGTCTGACCGCACTTGTTCAACTGACGAGTGGAGACAAATATATATTAAGCAGTGTTGGAAACAAAGACAATATCCTTTCCAATACAATAAGCGGAACACGCGTAGGCTACAGCACATGCACAGGCGCAGGGACAAGTACAGCTACCATCAGCACGGCAGAAGGTGTATATTTGCTTCAAAAGACAGGCTCCTACTACACTCTGAAGAACGTAGCAACAGGTCAATATCTGGCAAGTACAGGAACAGCCTCTCAAGCAACGATGATGGATGACGATGGCACTGATGATCATGTTAAATGGAGTATTGTTTCCACAGCTTCAGGCTATAAGTTGGCTAATAAGTATAACACAGACAATAGTGTGAATGCATACTTAGGCTTCTCGTCCGGTAATGGTTATGGATGCTATGCTTCCAGTAATGCGTCAACAAATATTTATTTCTACAAGGCTGCTTCAGGTGCAGTGACAATCAACACGACATATACCACTTCACCGGATTGCTTCTGTGAATACAGTTTGTTGAAATCTACGAATAGCGGTAGCACATGGGAAGAGGTTGGTTGCTTCACGAAAGTGAAACCAAATGACGACACGGATCACGAGTGGCGCTTGTCGAACTTCACGATGCCGGCACACAATAGTAGCACATTGCTGAAAGTACAACGCGAAGGTTATGACTATGTAGGTCAAACCGATGCATGGCAGTCAGGTTGGATTCCATTGGCTGAACTGCAAGGCGGTAGTTGTACCTATAAAGCTTTTGAATTGGAAGGCGCAGTAGGAACATTGCGTATCTACGATGTAGAAGGAGGTAATAGTGTAGATGCGAATAGTAACTTCTATCTCGGCTTCTACCCGACATATCAGATTACGCACGGAGTAGATGGTGGCGGAGCTTGGTCCAATGAGTCATTCGAGTTAGTGGATGCCGGAACTCACAAGTATCAGACAGCAGTCACAACAGCTCCTGCCGGCTATTTTGCCGATAACAATTACAAGTTCTATATAGGTGCTCGTAAGTCTGATGGAACGACAAAGTATGCGTCGAAGAATGACGGAGGAGCGCAAGATAAGAGTAATACGCAGAAGATGAATACGATGGGCGGCATGACCAGCGATGTAGGCGGCCGTTCAGGTGTATATCAGATATATAGCAACTCTTGCGACCAGAACTGGTATTGTTCGTTCATTCCTTACTATGTGGTTTACTACCATGACGTGAACGGAAATGAGATCGAGGAGTGGCGCGACGTGCTGACATCGCCGACCACCACAGTACATGCTTACGCTTCAGGTCAGACGGGTTGGGCTACCAGCCAAGGTGGTGCAGCCAGTGCAACGTATAATGCCGGTGCAAGTATTACTCCGGCTACTGATGTCCACTTGTATCAAGTAGCTTCGACTTATACGGTGACATACAGCGTGGCAAGCGAGACCTCTTCTATTAATGGCACAAGCGTGCAGGTTATTCAAGGTCAGAGCATTACTCTGCCGACGATTACGTTCAGTTGCGGTTTGTATGATACGCATGTTGGTTGGGTGACCGGCAGCGATATTCCGGAGTTAGAGCCGGCAGCTAAGATTGATGAACCTTCCACATTAGTTGGTGCGCCAGGTGCAAGCTTTACTCCGACAGCAGATGTTACACTTAAAGCGCTATATGGCTATGAGTGTGATGGTAATAACGGATGGAAACGCGTAACATCAATAAAAGATGGAAGGTATCTAATTGCAGCGTATAATCATCATAGAGTATATGCTGGAGATAGTGGTTCATCGTATGGTAAAAAGGTGAACACTACCAATGATGATTACGAAGACGAGTATGCTACAATCAAGGCAAAACCAGCAGGAGCTCACGAAATAGTGGTAACTGTAGTTGCTTCCAATAAGTTCACCATGAGGGATGTGGAAGACAATAAATATCTGAACTATTCAGGAAGTAGTAATGATTTATCATTTACGGCCGCAGCATCAATACCTTCACCACTAACAAATGCATACTACTGGAAGTTATCAACGTTTAATGAAAAAAATGGACAAATAGAGAGTTTTAACGTGAGTGGTAGATATTTGCAATCGCCTAATGGAACCGCTTCAAGTTCTGAGCGTTTTGCTTGCTATTCTACAAATCAAGACGGAACATGGTTATATCGCTACACGCGAACCGGTTACTTTACGACCAATCCGACATGTGATATTCCGACAAAGTTGACAGTTACCTTTAATGCTAACTCGCCGACGGGAGATGCCGGAGATGTCAGCAATATGCCGACAACGATTGAAAGAGCATTTAGTACTTATCCCACATTGTCAAGTGCAATTAACTTTAGTAGTAATCCTACTCCAACATGTGATGGTTACACTATCCAGAAGTGGAACACTGCAGCAAATGGTAGTGGCCAAGATTATGCATTAGATGCCACGATTAGTACTTATAGCGGAAGTTCTCTGCCACTATATGCAATTTGGGATAGAACATATACGGTGACCTTTAATAATCAAGGTGTAACCACTCCTGTAACGCAGGCATCCGAAGGAGCAACTATTGCTGTTCCGAGTGCAACAAGTCCGTGTAGTGCTGAGTGGGCATTTGTAGGTTGGAGCAAAACAGCTATCGCACCGATGTCGTTGTCGCCGGAATTAGAGATTACAGCCGGGACAAGCACCTATACACCGGATGAAGATGTAACACTCTATGCTATCTACCGCAAGACCAGCACATCGTCTGCGTTCGTGGCAGGTATGAGTGGCGCGTATAAGATTTCCAATGGTGAGACCGTATATGCAGGTGCATGCAATAACAGCAAACTGCCGGAAACCAATGCAGCCGGAGCAAATGTATTCTATATCAAATATACAGCTACTGACGGAGGTAAATATACCATCCAGCAAGCCGATGGCAAATATCTGAAATATGCGGGTTCATCGACCTCTTTGGCTTTGGATGAAGGAACTCCATACTATTGGACAATGACTCAGAACGGTAGTCTATGGCATGTACTTGGTGTGGGGTCTGGTCACTATCTGCAACATAGCAGTGGAACTGGATTTAAGGCATATGATGGTAGTGGCTATACAGATATTGCATTTGTAGCAGCGGAAGGTCAGTATTATTACTGTACGATGAGTTGTGCAGCTGATTTTGATATTACGTTCCACGACTGCGGTGCGACCATAAACTGGGCGGATGGCTATCCAGAGGCTTCATACAAAGATTTAGCTGATGCTACGGTAATAAGTACTTTCCCTACCGCCACATATACAGGCTGGACGTTCTTGGGTTGGCGTACCACTCAATATGAGGAGAGTACAGATGCTCCGGCCAGTTCAAGCATACATGGTGGTAGCGATGGAACAAGCGGGAATACGCTGACTATTCCTTCAAATAATGTAGATTTGTACCCGGTATTTACGCAATTTGAAGACAATGAGCAGATTGACCTAATTAATGGTGGTGATTATTACATTTACTTCCTTGATGAGAATCAAACAGATGAATATGGCGCCTACAAGCGCGTATATGCAACAAGCTATAGTGATAAAAAACGTTACAATAGTACATCATTATGTTCTGATGCTACCGAGTTCACGTTCACTAAGTTGGCGAATGGAAACTGGACAATCTACGACAAGACAACCAAGAAGTATTTGTATGGCGTTGCAGATGATGATTTGAAGCAGAAAGATGGCTCAAGCGGCGCGGAATGGACATTGACACTAAACGGCAACGAGTTTGATGCATTCCATGTTGGAACAGAGTACGGTCAAATAACAGCGTACGGGAATGGCGAAAGTGCCACATTTATGAACTACCGTCGCACGAACATAGGATCGAATCCTTCTTACCACCGCGTATATCTTGGAACATGTACCAATCGTACATATACATATAGCCCGTCTAATACGCCGAACATAGAGATTCATGGTGATGTGAAGGTTACTTCAACAGCCGGCAAGAGTGTTAAAGCGACATCTGTACTGACTGTGTCAGCGAATAATATTTCGACAGCCAACTTGACCGTTACATCCAATAATAGTGCATTTAAGTTTAGTTTGACTGCAAACGGATCGTACACAACTTCGGTCAATATTCCCGTGGTAAGCAACAGGGTTGCCGTCACTCCTGTTTATCTAGATTACACACCAACGATAACAACCGATGGAATAGAAGATGCGATTATTACTATAAGCGATGGAGCGGGTACACCGACCACGAAATCAACGGCATCGGGCGATGTGCAAGGCCGTCATTTGCCGGCGGATTTCGTGATTGCTGCAAAAATTGGAGACAACTGGTATGCTCTGCCTGCTGATTGCTCAACGAGTAGTAGTTCAACAGCAGGTGTGCTGATTGAAGTTGATAATACGAGCGAACCGACACGTGCTACCGGAGCACCGATGAACACAAAATATGGATTGCAGCCAGTTCGTCCGGGACGCGTTAGTAGCTATGGCAACCGGTTGGTATTTACAGAGCACTTGAGCACCGCAACAACTGACGATCAGAAGACTCTATATAATGGTGCTGCTACAAGTATACAAGTAAACGCTACGTATGCACACTATGCTGCAACAAATGCTGAAAAATATGAGTGGATTCCCACAACAAGCGATTTGAAGGATTATACGTTAACCAGTGCTACTGTTTTGGATGGAGACGCATCTGCACGTACCGTTAGTTTGAACACCAGTGGTGTGTTTGGAACACTATTGCAAGCTAAGGCTTACGATGGTAAGGTACGTCTGCTGCCGGCTACATTCTACGAACCGGCTGAGGTACAGATTCTGAAATGGAAAGCCAATAGCGTGATTGTGATGTACACCGGCACAGAAAATGCTACGACTAAGGTTGGTACGAATGGCGCAAGCGGTTCACAAGCATTGGATAGCCACAAATTGACACATGGCATATACGAGTTTACTACCAATGAGGCTTTGACTGAAAATGCCGGTCAAACTCTGTGTATTACACTTGGCAGTAGCCGACTTGAGGTAGAAATACCGCTGATTATTGCCACCAACACTACTGCTGCAGCTGACGGAAAGGATGTTGTTATTCTGGATGGCTATAAATTTACCGCTGCGGCTACTAAATACAACTATCGCAACGTATATGTATATGGTGGTGGTAAGCTGGATATTCCATATGGCACATCGCTCGGCGTGAACAATATTATATTACGCGCAGGTGCGGTAGAGACCAGTGGCATCGGTTCGTCACCATCCGCTACGTATGCATACAAGTATCCGCAATTCGGATTGGTGGGCACACTTACAAGTACGCAGACGGATATCAAGTATGAGTATGTGACGGACTACGACCATTGGTATCACCTCTGCTTGCCGTTTAATGCTACATTGAGCAGCATCCATTATCCGCAAGAGTACTATGGCGATAGTGTGACCGCAGGCAATAAAGGTAGTTGGATAATTAAACGCTATGCGGGTGAGATTCGTGCAACCGGCGAATATAACGCATGGAAAGACATCGAAAAAGATGATCCTGCCAAGACTGAAGTGACAGCCGGTGTTGGATATATCTATTGGGGAGCGCCGAAAAGACTAACACTGAGTGGAGTAAAAGCACGACAGGCGTGGGGCATTCAGCGAATGACAATGTCAATAGTATCAGCAGCTGCAGCCACCACAGCAGAAACGAATGACAAGAATATATCCGTTGATTCGTATAGTGATTTGGAAAATCCAAGCAATCAGCCCAATGATCAAGGCTGGAACCTCGTTGGTAACCCGTATATGGTGGACCTGACAGCGTTCAGTAGCGATAACCTTAAGCAAGGTCAACTCGTTCACTCAGATGCAGTTCCATGGGACGGTAAATGGAAGAACGATGGTGCTGGTACACGTTATGTGACGATTCCGGATAACCACTTCGATACTTATAAAGCAAAGACCACTGCAACGGCTTCCGGAGCAGGAGACTTTATGCCTGGTCGTGTGTTCTTCGTTCAGATAGATAAAGGCACGACGCTCACCTTTGAGGCAACAAACCGCGCTGCATTGGCTCCGGCTTGGCATAGAAACACTGAGTCTGAGCAGACGGTTGATGTTGAAACGGGTATAGTGATGAGCAGCGAGACACTGGCTGACGAAGTGAACTTCTGGATCAAAGACGGCAAGACCGAAGCCTATGAGTTCAATGCCGATTATCCGAAGACACCGAACAAGACGAACTTCAACATCTACGGTGTACATCAGTCGGGCAACCTGAGTTGGGTAGCTATCAGCCCTGCGATAGCCGAAGGCGACATGGCGATAGGTTATCAAGTACCTGCCGCCGGTGACTACACGTTGAGCCTAAGTGAGAAGTATATTGCCGAAGAGATAGAGTCAGTATTTGTAACCGATCACGGAGTAAGTCCGGAGTTGACGACCGACCTGATGGTGAATACATACACCTTCAGCGTTCATCAAGCCGAGACGAACAACGAGCGGTTCACTGTGAGCATCAAGGTTCGCGAGAAAGATAATACCCCAACGAACATCGGCAACAGCATAGTTGAGACTCACGCTGTGAAGTTCATCCGCGATGATAAGATGTATATCCTGCGCAACGGATTGCTATACGATGCGACAGGTAAACGGGTGAATGTGATCAATAAATGATGTTTAGTGTTTAATGTTTAATGTTTAAAGAATTATAGATTATGAAAGCATTAAGATATTTATTGGTTGCAATCGTAGTGATGCTGACAGCTCAATCAGTTAGTGCACAAGAGTACACGAGAATCAATTCCGTAGCCGGCTGTACGACTTTCGGACAGACCGAACGGCAGTACCAGTTCCATTCGACCTCTGCAATTCTCATGGCTGATACCCAACTGGGTTTGGCAGAAGGCGGAGCATTCGCTTCCGGCATAAACACGGGGTTGCCGGTAGAAACAGCATTCTCGGGTCCGCGTCGCGCTGCGGATGGAGATGATACACCTCCAGCCGATCCGGAAGGCCCGATGGAGAATCCTATCGGCGACGGTGTATGGGCACTGCTGCTGATGGCGGCGGGATACCTAATATATCGCGTACGGACGCGCAAGCGCGAGGTTACGGCGTGAGAAGAGAAGAAAGGAGTGCGTGGAAAACGCACTCCTTCTTCTGGTAATGGGAGGTTGTGGGTGTGTTAGTACGTCAACAATTATTTTAGGGCGGTCAACAATTATCAACCATTACCAACAATTTGCGAGAGGTGATGCGGTCAACGATTAGCAACAATTAGCAACAATTATTTTGGGTGGGCAACAATTATCAACAATTAGACACAATTTACTTACAAGTGGTTTTGATTTTGTCCATTATCTTAATAACCAATCCTCTATTCCGATAACCTCTATTGTAACGCCATCCTCTACAATCGTTTCTCTTTGGTCACGCGTCACGATGGTCAACTTGTCACATTTCGTGCCTCGCGCAGCCTCTTTCAGTCCTTCAATCTCCCGTTGCCTCGTCTGAACATCGTCCAGCGACCAACAAACTTGTATCACCTGCTCGACACGGTCATCCTGTTGCACCACAAAATCGCACTCATGCTTCTCAAACCAGTAGAACATCTTTCGCATCTCACCGCGACGTCGGAACAGATCCAACGCCACTATGTTCTCCAGCAACTTTCCCTTGTCTGTCGATTGCGGCATGAGTACCGTTTGACGCATGCCGGTATCGATGACATAGTATTTGCGAAGTGACTGATTCTCTTTGACCATCGATGTGCTATACTTGGGATAGCGTACAAACATATACGCCTCAACAGCCCAGTCAGCCCAATTGTACAAGTCATCCTTGTTTACCACAGCACCACTTGAACGCATATCATTGAAGATGGCGTTAATTGATGTCGTCTTGGACAGATTAAGCATAAGCCGTTTGAGGAAATAGCGCAGTCCTTCGACGTTCTTTATCTTGTGGCGTTCAACCATGTCGCGGAACAGCATGGTATTGAAATATCCCTGCAAACGCTTCAACTTTGTGGACGCATCCGGGGTCAGTACCACTTGCGGGAAAGCTCCTCCGTAAATGTAGGACTCCATCGCAGCATGACGTTTGGCTTGGTCGCTCTCCAGATATCCACGCGCTTCCACGCCGGTGAACCGACAATATTCATCAAAACTCAATGGCAACACTTCATAATCCAGAGTCCATCCGCGCAATGCGGTAGATATCTCGGATGACAACATCTTAGCATTGCTACCTGTCACATATACATGCGGACAATATGACTTAAAGACGCGCAGTACAAACAAGTCCCAGCCTGTTATATTCTGTATCTCATCGAAGAACATGTACACATCCTTCAAGTCAACGTCAGGAAACATCTCACGGTAAGCACTTAATACCTGATCTAACTCTTCTGCTTGCATTCCCGCCAAACGTTCATCATCGAAGTTTATCCAAAGTATCTGTTTGGGATTGACACCGGATGCTACCAGTTTGTTGGCAACCAGCATCAACAGCGATGATTTTCCGGCACGCCGCACGCCCGGAATGGTTATTATCCCATCCGGTTTAACAGGGAGAACAATCTCGCGTTCGATTCGCTCAAAAGGCAACTCTGCCTGCGTTAGCGCGATTAATGTTTTGAATAACTCTTTCTTGGGCATCGTGTTGTGGTTTTATCTTGAAAAACAGGAAACATTTCCAAAAAGTTTCCGAATTTTCAGGAAATATGCTGCAAAGATACAAAAAATATATGAATAATGCAAATATTTTTCAAGATTTTTTCGTTTTGTCAGAAAAATGGTGTGAAATGGTGAGAAAAATTCGTCAACAATTATCGACAATTGGCAACAATTATTTTGGGTGGTCAACAATTATCAACCATTACCAACAATTTGCGAGAGGTGATGCGGTCAACGATTAGCAACAATTGGCAACAATTATTTTGGGGTGGTCAACAATTATCGACAATTAGCCACAATTTGCGAGAGACTATTTAAGGGGTCAACAATTATCAACCATTACCAACAATTTGCGAGAGGTGATGTGGTCAACAATTGGCAACAATGATTTTGGGGTGGTCAACAATTATCAACCATTACCAACAATTTGCGAGAGGTGATGCGGTCAACGATTAGCAA
>Ga0310694_10003220_pt1 | contig 16131 bp, 14 predicted proteins | sample 174DNAGHGhighgp2_FD_203884 | JGI IMG/M metagenome (GOLD analysis project Ga0310694, IMG submission 203884) | Sheep rumen microbial communities from Palmerston North, Manawatu-Wanganui, New Zealand - 1742 DNA GHGhigh gp2 (v2) (version 2) | ecosystem: Host-associated > Mammals > Digestive system... | reverse complement strand
CAAAGTCGGCACCACCATGTGCAGGCTGGTGAAATCGCGGAGTATGCTCTTTTTCGTCCTGAACTTAGTAGCCAGCATATTCACAACGTCCTCCACTTTATCGGTCGTGGCTATTTGTTTCGATGCAATATCTTGGAACACCGTTGACTTCACATCCAGTTCCTTGTTGATGAACTTCTCGAAATCCTCATTGCTCAGAAAGATGTACTCGCCAACGTCATTCGTCAGCAAGTATTCCGAGTCATTGAAGTGGGTGAAGCGGAAAGGCAGTATCTGATAATTTCTCATTTATTCACGGGTTTAAATGCTTCCTCAACTATCAAATCACGTATATGGCCAAACTGCAGATTCGTATTGTGACGAACCTGTTGGTCAATGAGTTCATTGCAGAACTGCTTGACAGTTTCCTCAGAAACAGCATTTCCATCCTTCGATTCAAACACTACACACACAGAATCTCCTTCTGTTTGCTGATGAACAAAAAATCGATCTGTAAGCTTATAACAAGCTGCAACAATTGCTTCTTTGGCATACAACGCCATATCAACAACAACTTGAAATTTGTTATTGTCAATTTTGGTAACAGGAAATTTCAGTTCAGCCATAGCCATTCCAATATCCGTGTCCCGTCAGCACCTTCCATGGACGATTATTATTACGCAGAAGCGTGGCACTGATTACGCCCAATCTTCTATAGGAGGTCCTGAGAAAACCTTGCATCTTGAATGGTGTAGAACAGCCCACGCTATATGCGCGAACCATCATACTCCCTTGCGATGCATAAGAAATTTCTCAGGTTTCCTATAGCAAGAGAAGCATAACGCTTCGTAATTTCAATATGTCTTGCAAATATGGCATGTAGCCACTATGCGTTGCAAAGGTACTCAAAAATCTTCATTTATCGCAACTTTTAGTGTAACATAGGTTTGATTTTAGATAAATTTTGCTTAAACCTCGGGCGAATCAGCAATTTTATGTCGTCTTTTCAAATATTATTTGTACCTTTGCATACTTGAAACAAAGAAGCAAATCTTAAGCAAATAATTCAATATATTATGTTGAACGAACAGATAAATCGCCGTGCTACGGTCTTCATTAGTGAAAATCGTATGATGAACTATCAGGATTTGGCCATTCTTAATCCTCTTATGCAGGAGTTTGCCTTATTGCCATCTACGAATAAGCAGATGAATTTCCAAATTACGCCCAATGGGCTTCAGCCCATTGAAGGATTGTCTATTGAATTAAGGAGCAATAACGACTCCTTCAAAATTTCATTTGGGCAAGGTCGCATTGATATACTGAGGAATAAGATATCAACAGAAGATAATCTGGAACCAATCAACGATTTTATCTCTAAAGTTAAGCGCATTATTTCTGTGCTTACACAGGCTTATCCAACATGGATTATTAACAGACTGGCATTATGCGTGAATGTATGTTTTGACTTAGACATAGAACGTCTTTCTTCATCATATCATAAGTTTATTGTAAAAGACCCTCAAAATATTGTTGAGTGGAGATTACGTAATGTGATAAGGAAACCATTATCAGAAGGGAGCAACATCCTTGTTAACCAAGTATCAACAATATCGCGTTCGGTTTTTCAAATATCATTTGAACAGTTACCAAAGGATCGAATTCTTGTTGAAACGGATTTCAATACTGTGGTGGGACAAGATATAAACTTTAATCCAGAATTGATATCGTCAATATTAGAGGCGACCCAAACAGACATTTTACTACTTATTGACGAATATAACAGGCTTCTTATAGATTAAAGATGATTATACCAGGAAAAGATACTAAAGATATTACTTGTAGTTCACAATTTAGGACACAAGTAAATGAGTTGGTTTCATGGGATGATCTTGATTTTCAGTTCTCCACAACACAAAAGAAAAGGAGAGAACTAAGACTATCGGGACGTTCATACTATGATGTTTATTTTAGGAACTCTATAAAATTGTCCAATCCTAATCGTACTGGTGCAGGCATTTACTCTCTAATATCAAAATCAGAGAGTGCAACCGATATGTCTGACAAAGAAGGCTCTTTGGAAAAGCTTGATTCGTTTAAGTTAACTTTTACAAATAAACTATTGATAAAAGCGAATGATGACAATGACGAAGAGGCATATTTTTTCCTTAGGAGTCTTTTCTCATTATATCGTAAAGGAGATGTTTTATTATGGGTTCAGCAAATTTTTAATGAAAAATGTAATAATGAGAAGGTAGTTGTTGGTTTACTCAGGCTCTTTTTGGAATTTAGTTTTGATGAAATTAGTCCAGTTGCAATGACGATAGCTGCATGCTGTAAAAATCACAAATCATATGCTATAAAGTCAGCAACTTTCAGCCTGTTAGGACATTGGTGTAATAAAGAGGCATTGGATATCATAACTGCATTTGAAGAACCCCAGGAAATGATGCTCCGTGTGAAGTACAAGAAATTAAAAAGAATTATCACAGCGAAATGTACTATTTAAGACGCATCAAACCTGAAAGATGGGAAGAAAAAGGTAACCTTGATGCTGTATCTGTATCCGATTTGGCTACAGAAGATAATGATATCTCCGTATGGCAGATTAACGACATGAACGAATTAGAAGAGGCAGGTCTTACAATAGCCATGACAAATAACAGTCTTAAAGATGTTAATGTTGTTATAATGGAGGATAAAAGGCTGAAAGAGTTAGGGTTAGAAATAACAGATCAACCAGGAGAATCTCGTTTCGCAGAGAAAAACGACACTCACAAAAATATCTCTGTTCCAACCTTTTGGGAAATAGGCTATCTCACTGAATACATACACAATCAGCTTCAAGATGAAAAAAACTTTCATTATTTCGCTGAAGAGGATTTAAAGGAAACTTTATATAAAGTGGCCAAAGAAGGAAGTATGAATTATCAGTTTATGGCGGATAAGGATGGAAACAAACTTCGAGGAACTTTAATAGCTGTATGCTGTGAGAAGAAAGATAGTGAACTCAGAATGGCATTAGAAAGAATGGTTCCAAAGAAATAAGACTAAGACCCATTAGGATATTTTTTTGATTAGGAAGTGGAAATACTTTATATTTGCCTTTTCACCTTTCTAACTATTATATAAACCGATTTTTAATCCATTTTTTCGTCTTTAATTAAAATGTTGTATTTTTGCCATTGCCAAGATGCTGATGAAAATAATTAATTTGTCTAACCCGCCAACGAATCGTCTTTGACCGCCTCAGACCGTGCTGTTTATTTGGCTAAAAATGGTTAAATGCAACACAAGTTCTTGATAATCAGTGTAAAACCGCGTGAAATAAAGTTTTCAACGAGGATGAGTATTAGACGCTCTTTTTAAGCGTAACTAATTGAACTTTAGCGAGGTGTGCAAAATGCTATTTTTTGCAAACCTCGCTTCTTTGTCCTTTTAGCCCATGTTAGTGTCAAATAGGTAGCATAAAACGTGCTTTTTAGTCTTATTCAGGAAAATCCGTGTCGTCAATCACTGGGTATGTCGTCGTGTCGTGATGGTCACTGCGGACTGTCATCTTCTTCGGGAGCTGGAGATTAATCTGATAGATGAACCTGCGCCAGTTGATGCCGACATTATTTATGAAATGATAGAGGACATCCTTTTTGCAGCCGACATAACGGCCTAAGGATGTCCCTTCAAAATTATGAGGATTACGAATCATGAGGCATGGATATACCAACAGAGTCTGCAGTATCTGCAACAGCTGCGATTGAGCGGGAACAATGACAAGTATATTAGTGGCGTGGATGAGCTTTTTTAGCAAATGATGAGCGAAAAGATAATTATTCATGCTTCGAATACTCGTTCTGCATCATTTATTTATATCTTTGTACTTTGAAACCAAAGAAATCGCATCGATATGCTTGCAAAGAGTCACCTTTTTCAGTCAGATGAGACATTATTGCACACACTATGCCGTGTAGTCCACGAATGTCTCACACAAAATATCCTGCCGTTTTGGCTCAACAACATGCTTGACACAAAACGGGGCGGTTGGTATGGACGGATGACGGGAAAGGGTCAGATAGAAGAGAACGCCCCACGCGGTGCCATCCTCTATGCACGGTTACTTTGGACCTTCAGTGCTGCATACCGTGTACTTGATGACAGCGCTTGTCTTGAGGCGGCCCGGCTGACGAAAGATTATATCCTGGCACATTTCATGGACGAGGAAAATGGCGGTTCGTTTTGGAGTGTCACGTCAGATGCTGGAGCGTGCCCGTCTGGGCCTCGCCTTTTCTCAGCTCACCATTATGAAGATATGTGGAAGATTAGACGAGTTGACACGTCAGCAGCGTGGGTTCCATGCGGTGCTGAACTTCCTTGAGCTGCTCTACGACCTGTCGCTGGCTGACGACAGCCGCACCTTATCCAGCTCCTCGTTTGCACGCATCAAGGCAAGCAGTGAGAGCCGACGCCCCGCAAGAAATGCAACACCGTAAAAGACAGATAAATATATTCACCGAACAATTTAACCAAACATCGCAACATGAAACAGTTATTCCTCCTGCTGGCAGTCGGTATTCTCGCATTCCCGAAAGCCGATGCCCAGATTATAAAAGTCAGTCCGGCATCCACGTCATGCGCTCTCTATGAACGTATGGATATAGACGTGGAGCTGAAAGGAGAGTGGACGAACCCCTACAGACAGGAAGAGGCACGTCTTGATATGATCGTGACTGCGCCGGATGGCAAGAACAGTGTGGTGCCTGCATTCTTTATGGAAGGTGAACCGGGCAAGTCGAGCCATTGGGCTGTAAGATACACGCCACAGGCCACAGGCCAGCACACCTATATATTGCGCTATACTCAGCCTGGAATGGAATCTGTCTCGCAATCGTACAAACTCAATGTGAGCGAAGGCAGTGGTCATGGTTTCCTGCATACGGCAGACAATTGGACACTGCGCTATGATGACGGGACGCCGTTCCGTGGCATAGGCGAGAATATCTGTTGGGAGTCAAGAGCGAGTGACGACTCTAAGTACTTCAAGACATTGCACGAACAGCACGACAGGTTCAGCTATCCGGCGATGCTGCCGAAGTTTGCTGAAAACGGCGGGAACTTCACTCGCCTTTGGATGTGTGGCTGGAACTTCCCGATAGACAAGAAAGACCACTTCAACAACACTCGCTATGAGGCATGCGATGGCCCTGTCAACCCGAGTGCCGTAAAGCGTCTGGACGAGACAGTCGAGCTGTGCGAGAGGCTTGGAATAAAGATTATGCTCTGCATCGGAGCAGGTGAAGCACGCACCAATGGAGAGTTCTTTGTAAGCGAAGAAGCAAGGGCAGCTCATCGTAATCGCCTGCGCTACATCGTTGCCCGTTGGGGCTACAGCGAGGCCATTGCAATGTGGGAGTTCTTCAATGAGATTGACAACATCCAGTTCCGCGACAGGAACAACCCTATCCCAGCAAAGGACATTGCCAACTGGCACGCCCACATGGCTCGCTACATCAAGAGCATCGACGCCCATCAGCACATCGTGACGACGTCTGTCTCACACCGCGACCTGGAAGGCCTTAACTCCATTGCCGATATGGACATCAACCAGAAGCATATCTACAAAAATACCTCTGTCATCCCAAAGACCATCAAGGACTATTCCCAGAAATTCGGGAAACCATACATCATAGGCGAGTTCGGCTACGAGTGGGACTGGTCGAAGAACTTCGATGACTTCGCTGACGGCATGGATGTGGACTTCCGTCGCGGTTTGTGGTACGGCCTGTTCTCGCCAACCCCGGTAACGCCTATGAGCTGGTGGTGGGAATACTTCGACGACCGCAATATGCAGCGCTTCTTCCGTGCTCCTGCCATGGTCAATAAAGAAATGATAGAAAGCGGTAATGGCAGCTTTGAGCCATGCGAGGCAAGTGCAGACAACGGTCAGGCGTTTGCCGTAAAGTGTGGCAGGAAGACCTATGTATATCTCTTCAACGACTCAAAGCGTGCCATGAAGAAGGTTCAGGTCGAAGCCGGCGGCACCGTGCGCGAACTGGATATCGAGAGAGCTGCATGGAATAAGGGCAGAAAGTGTGACGGCACAATCAGCACTTCCGTAAAACCTAATGCAGAGAAAGTCTTTGTTATTGAATAGTGAAGGCATTCATAATTAGTTGAGGGGAAAAATGATGTATATGTTATGAAGAAAACTCTGATGAAAATACTTGGTCTGACAGTTTGCTTACAGCTGTCGGCAGTGTTAGCTGCCCAAAAATGTGACGGTTCGGGAGACAACATCTGACGGCACGTTATGCGTCGCTCCCAGACCTCAGGCCTATTCCTTTTCTGACAAATCGACCGACCGCCGTGTGCCTATCACCGTCGATGAGCGACAGCACTTCCGGAAGATGCGTGGTTTCGGATATGCGCTCACTGGCGGCAGTGGAGAACTGATGATGGCTGTCATGTCGATGCCCTTTTCCTGTAAGACAAGTGAATGACAAACGAAGCCGGCCCCTGCATCAAGCGTCCTGCCCGCAGCCATGTCGAGGGCTTTCCTTCCAATCTCTGGCATAGCCTTGTATTTACGGAAAAAGTGTAGTGGGGGGGGAATCTCGTCCTCCTCAAGCATCGGGGCGAACACCCTGAGCCTGTCGGCATTCTTCGTCTTCCGGTGGTCGGCAGTGGCTCTGCCCCGTCGGTTCCGTCTTACCGTTCATCGTTTAGGCGCCCAGTTCTTTGAGGTGTTGCCTGTAGGTCTGCTTCGGTTTGGCTGTCCAGTGGTACTTCCCGTAGAATTTCTCGATGAGCCACCTAGGCAGGAGTCGCTCGAAGTTGCGCACGAGTATGATGTCGTATTTGCGGTGGAAGTTGATCCAGCAGTCGTTGCATTCCCTTGAATATCTGCATTGTGTCTGGCACGAAGGCTTGCCGTTGAATATCTCGTCGAGCGTCTGCCTGTGTATGTTGCCGAGCACCACGTCGAGGTTCTGGCAGATAGGCACTTCGCCGTTGCTGTGTATGACGAGGCAGCTCATTATGCTTTGGCATCGAAGGCGGAGGTTGCCGTTGCGCCATTGGTCGTAGAGGGCGACGAAGTCGAAGTTCTCCTGCGTGTCGTGGATGCTTTTGGGAATCTGCCCTATGAAGTCGTCCGAAGCCAGCAGCCCGCTCGTCGTGTCGAAGAACGCCATTGTGCCGTAGATGCCGATGCGCACGTCGATGTTGTACTTCTTGGCAATGTCGATGACGAAAGCCATGTCGTCAAAGCTGTTCCAGGGCGTGAGGCAGAACATCAGGGAGGTGGGAATCTCGTCCTTGAGCGTTTCGATGACCTCGATGACCTTATCGTAGCCGTCGCGCCCACGCATCTTCTTGTAGGTCTCGCGCCCGCCGTCGAGGGAGACGTAAAGGTGTATGGGACGGTGTCTCCGCACGGCCTCTACGACTTTATGCGGTGCGAGGCCATTCGTCAGCAATGTGTAGTTGGGATGATGCTCCCGGAGCCAGGACATGATGGCGTCGGCCTGGGGATGCAGTACGAACTCGCCGCCTTCCAGCCCCACCGTCGTGCGCTTGGTGACGCACTTGCTTCCCACGATATTCTTGATGTCCTCGAGCGACAGATGCTCCACGGGCTTCTGCCAGATGTTGCAGTGCTTGCAGCGCGACTGGCAGAGCGTCGTGGCATATATCATCAGTTGCGACAGCTTCTTGTGCCGTGGCCGGATGATGTTGTTCAGGTATAGGAAGCCGTTGTAGGCATAGTCGTAAATGGAATACATATTTATCTTTATTTATCTTCTTAAGCCTTTTAGACCCATGGTGTCCGAGAGAGAGAGTCCCTTAAAACCATTAGACCCCCCGAATCGTAGAGCTCCTTCCCGGGTTTGCGGCTGCAAAGATACACAAAAAACTTGGAATATCGCGCCGGAGAGAGAATAAAACCTCCTTTAACTACTCTTTTCCCACGCTAAACGGAAAAACGAGCAGGTCGCTGAGTTCTCCAATGGGTTTTTGCGAAAGACAGGCAAGGATGTACTCTCCGGGCTTTAACGGCTGCAGAGGCTGACAGACGAAAGCGTCGTTCTCTGCCCTGATGTTGAATGCATTTGGTTCCAGACGCGTATAGTTGTTCTCAATCAGGTGTGATTTGAACAATTGCCGATAGTGTTTGGTGGCTTTCAGGCGGATGAGTACATAATCGACGAGCACTTCGTTTTCGGCAGGCGTGATGCGGAAAACAGGTAGGTTCCCTTCTGCCAGTTGCGATGCATGACCGCCGGAGAGGTAGTGCGTCAGTCGGCTCTTCATCTGGTAGTCCACGATTTTCCATCCGGGTTTCAGTTCGCTTTGCGTCTGCTGCACGGAAATCTCCGCCCAGCTCTCGCCTGGGGCGGCAATCTCCACCTTCTGTGCCAGGGCATTCAAAGCACAGAAGAACGATACAAGACTTATTATTTTCTTCATAACACGACAAAATTAGGTATTTTGCGAGAAATAGCAATGAATTGTTTGCCGTTTTGATGTTTTTTAACTACTTTTGTCCTCAAAAAAGGGAGTTAAGTGCAGGAATCCAATCCATCATCCTTAATTCCTCATTCTTAATTTACGAATATGACCATTGCTATTGTCACACTGATGCTGCTCGGCTACCTGCTTATCTGCACGGAGCACATTACCCGCATCAACAAAGCCACTGTTGCGGTATTCTGCGGTGTCTGGGGATGGGTATTGTACATCTGCGTAGGTCCTTACTACATCGAAACGCTTCACGATGCGGGATTCCAGGAATTTCTTGGCAGCGAGGACTTTAGCATCAAGGCGGTCAATGAGTATATCCGTCAGAATGTCTTTGCGAGCCATATAGCCCAGCTGACGAGCATCGTCATGTATCTGCTGACGACAATGGCAATAGTGGATGTGCTGGCAAACAACGGATGCTTCGACCTTGTGGCGAAACTCTGCCGTTCCCGAAGCTCATGGGTAACTGTTTCGATGCTTGCACTGTGCAGTTTCCTCTTGAGCGCCAACCTCGACAACCTGACATCGGCAGTGGTGATGCTGATGGTGATGAACCGTTTGGTGGTCGATCACAGGCAACGTATGCTCTTAGGCACCATCATCGTGATAGCCACAAACTGCGGCGGCTGTTTCACCGTCATTGGCGATGTCACCTCGCTGCTCGTTTGGACGCGAGGCGCAGTGACGCCGACGGACTATACCGCCGCACTCGTCCTGCCAGCCCTCTTCGCCACAGTCATCCCCACCTACCTCATCGGCAGGAAGCTTCCCCCTCATCTCGACCTGAAGCGGAGCAGTGTGATGATGTACCGAGGCGACGATACCGACGTGAAATTATGGCATCAGCTGCTCATGTTCATCTTGGGCATGTGCGGACTTTGGTTTGTCCCGACGTTCTACAGGCTCACCAACTTGCCGCCCTTCCTTGGTGCTCTCTGCGTGCTTGGCGTGCTGTGGGTAGTGAATGAGGTCATCAACCGCAAGCGCATCCTGTCCGACCAGCCAATCACGGCAAGGTCAAACCGCAGCCTCCAATACGAGGTGATGCAGATGATAATGTTCTTCCTCGGCATAGGGCTCAGCGTGGACATCCTCATCGAGGTCGGCGCGATGGACAGCGTCGCTCATTGGTGCGACCAGTACATACATAATATATATATATTGTCCTTCGCCCTTGGAGCCGTCAGCTCGGTGATGGACAACGTGGCGCTCGTCATCAGCGGCATCTCCATCTATCCTGTCCTCGATGCCAACACAAGCGGCATGACCGAATATATGCAGAGCTTCGTGGAGAACGGCCAGTATTGGCACCTCATCACGCTGAGTGGCTGCGTAGGAGGCTGCCTGCTGCCCATCGGCAACACTGCCGGCTATGCACTGATGAAGGCAGAGGATGTGACCATTTGGTGGTACATAAAGCACATCACTTGGAAAGTGCTTCTTGGTTGGCTCGTTGCCCTCGGCATCTATTTCCTTGTTGATTATTTCCTGAGGTAAGACTCCTTAACCCTCTTTAGGGGGAATCAGGATTAGAGATAAAAGATTAGAGAATAGAGATGAATGTTGACTTAAAACTCCCCCTAAATGGGGTAGGGGGGTCTTGGTCTGGGGAGCCAATCGTCCTGAACGCGATGCAGCAGGACACGCTCGCAACGGTTCGCAAAGGCGCCTCCGTCGTGTTGTTGAGTCCCACAGGCTCGGGCAAGACGCTTGCCTATCTTCTGCCTTTGCTCCAAAAGCTCGATGCAAAGGACGACAACTTGCAGGCTCTCGTCATTGTTCCTTCGCGGGAGCTGGCCATTCAGACAGTCGATGTGGCTCGAAGGATATGCTCCGAATTGAGAGCCGCCGCTTGTTATGGCGGAAGGCCGGCAATGGAGGAGCACCAGCAGATGCGGGGCCTCCGACCTCACCTTGTGGCTGCAACGCCCGGACGACTGCTCGACCATCTGCAGAAAGGCAACATCCTTCCCGACAATGTCCGTGTGCTCGTCATTGATGAGTTCGACAAGTCGCTCGAGTTGGGCTTCCGCGAACAGATGCAGGGCATTATCTCCCTCCTGCCATTCCTCGGGCAACGCATCCTCCTCTCTGCCACCGATACCGACGACATCCCGGCTTTCGTGGGAACAGACAATTACGTCCGCCTCAACTTCCTTGACGAAGGGAGCGACGACCGCATTAGCCTCCGCATCGTGAAGTCGCCCGAGAAGGACAAACTGCAAACCTTGTATCGTCTTCTTTGTACGCTTGGGACGCAGAAGAGCCTCGTCTTTGTGGGTTACAGGGAGAGCGTCGAGCGCGTCGGAAACTTTCTTGAAGGGCAAGGCATCATGGCCGACATCTATCACGGAGGCATGGAACAAAGGGACAGGGAAAGGGCGCTCTACCGCTTTATGAACTCCTCGGCAAACGTCCTCGTCAGCACCGACCTCGCTTCCCGAGGGCTCGACATTACGAATGTCGATAACATCATCCACTACCACCTGCCCTCCAGCGAGGAAGCGTGCACGCATCGCAACGGCAGAACCGCAAGGTGGAACATGCAGGGGAACGCCTATTTCATCCTCGGCCCCGGGGAGCGACTGCCTGATTATTTAAGTCTCACCCCAACCCTCTCCAAGGGCGAAGAAGCTTTGTTCACTCTTCCTGCTCATGTCCCGCCGCCTGCAATGCCGCTTTGGGTGACATTATATATAGGTAAGGGCAAGAAGGACAAGGTCAGTCGCGGGGACATCGTGGGCTTCCTCACAAAGCAAGGCGGGCTTGAAGGCAACCAAATCGGCAGGATTGATGTGCTGCCCCATTGGTCGTACGTCGCCGTGGAAAGAGCCGCATCCAAGAGTCTCCTCACTCGCATCAAAGGTCTCAAGATTAAGGGACAGAAGACGATTTGTGCCCTCGCAGGACACTAATTATTGCACAAAACGCCTCTTTTTTGTGCATTTCTATCGGAAAAACTTGCACAAAAAGGAGAATTGTGTTACCTTTGCGGCCGATTTTAACCAAAACAAGGTAACAAGAAGTTAAATAGGAAGTAAAAGAGGGCGTAAAACAGGGAGTTAAGCACTTCGTGCTGGACGATACTTTAAGCAGCAAGAAATGCTTTCATCCACGAGCATGACGAATTAACTTCCACGAGCACAAGCGAGTTTACTCCCGATAGAACTCCCCCTTTTACTTCGAAAATTAAATAACATGAAGAAATCAATCATTAGTTTGATGGCATTTGCCACTGTAAGCAGTGCATTTGCCGGCGGTCTTTTGACCAACACCAACCAGAACGCTGCCTTCGTACGTAACTTTGCTCAGGAAGGCAAAATTGACCTGACGAGCATCTACACCAATCCGGCAGGCGGCGCTTTCTTAAGCAATGGATGGCACTTGAGCCTCAACAATCAGACAGCCTTCCAAGAGCGCAACATCGAAACCACCTTCCCGCTGTTCAGGTACAACACCGAGAATCCCAACGCGACACATCGTTTCGAAGGCAAAGCCATCGCTCCGGTTGTGCCTTCCTTTACCGTTTCCTATAATAGAGACAAGTGGAGCCTCTCCGCTCACTTCGCCGTTACTGGCGGCGGCGGCAAGTGCGAGTTCGACAAAGGGCTTGGTTCCTTCGAGGCCGCCTATTCGGGCGTGATAATGCAGAAGATGCAGACACCCGGTCTTCTGCAAGGACTCCTTGCACAAGGCCTTATGCTTAAGGGCGTTCCGGCAGCACAGGCAGAGGCTATGGCTGCGACAGGTCAGTTCAAAGGCTACTCCGTCAACGCCTTTATGAAGGGACGCTCATACTACTTCGGCCTTCAGATTGGCGCCACTTACAAGTTCCTTGATAATCTGGCAGGCTACGTCGGCCTTCGTGGTGTCTATGCTTCCTGCAACTACAACGGTGCCGTAAATCCCTCTATCACCTACGATCTCCCCGCTGCAGGCATTGAGAATGGTTCAGCAGCCCTCAACAACTACGGCATTGAGCTTAACTGCGACCAGACGGGCTTCAGCGGGACTCCAATCGTAGGCATTGACTGGAAGATTAACAACCACTGGAACGTGTCCGCAAAGTACGAAGCTCCCACCATTATGAAGCTCAAGAACAAGAGCGAGATAGACATTGCAAGCGATGAGGTAAAAGCGCAGGCAACTCCCATCCTCGGGCAGTTTGAGGACGGGACGAAGGTTCGCGAGGACGTTCCCGCACTGCTGGCTCTGGGCGTAGAGTACTCGCCGATTGAAAAGGTACGCATTGACGCCGCCTATCACCAGTTCTTCGACAAGGATTCAAAGAAGTATGCCGACAAGCAGAAGTACATCAACCACAACACCTACGAGTTCCTCCTGGGCGCAGAGTACGATATCTGCAAGTTCCTCACCATCTCCGGCTCATGGGAAATCACACGCTACGGCCTCAGCGATGAATTTATGAACGACCTCTCGTTCAACCTCTCGAACAACATGGTAGGCGGGGGCGTACGCATCAATGCAACGAGGCGGTTCAGCATCGACCTCGGTTATATGTGTACGTTCTACAACGACCGCAAGGTGACGACACCGACAGATGCCGGTCCCAAGACTGATGTCTATAGCCGCAAGAACCACACCTTCGGCATCGGCGTCAACTTCGACCTGTAATTTCGCATGGCGTGACAAAAAACATACCGTGGTGCGTTGGCAAACACACCGTGCCGCGATGACAAACACACCGTGCTGCGTTGGCCAACGCAGCACGGTGTGTTTTTAGACGTCCCGCGTTCCCTTACTCTTCACTCCACAGGCAGGGGCTTCAGGCACACAAAAGAAAGGGGGCAGACCATAGCGTCTGCCCCCTTTCTTTGTTTGGCATCTGAAGGCGGGGATTCTTCCTCGCCGCCTCCAGATGTTCCAAGAATTAACTTCTTTTGTCAGAGCATCGTCGCCGCTGACGGTTTTGCCGAAATCGGTGTCGATGCCCATGCTTTATTGCAGGATTTTCTTTCCGTTTACGATGTTCACGCCCTTCTGCATCTTCTGGATGCGCTGACCGGCGAGGTTGTAAATCTTGTTGTCAATTGTCAATTGTCCATTGTCAATTGCTTCGATGCCAGTTGCATCGCCGCTGTCGAAGAAGAATGCCTTCACGCTGCTTGTGCTCTGATAGTATGCCTTGCCTGCGGGGATTGTGCCTTCAGCCTTGTAGAAGCCTACCTTGTCGTCAACCTTTGCAAGGATGTACATCGTGCCATCTGCATCGGTATCTGCAGCAGTGCCTTTGAGCTCGTTGGCAATGTTGATGGCAGGCACATCATAAGCGAACTTGTTGTAATAGGTGCCCTTCAAGATAACGGGAGTCTCAACTGGAACATTCTCAATCTCGGTGAGTTCGAGCCATGTGTTGTTGAGTACTGCAACATAAGCCTTTACGTCGCCATTGAGCGTGTAGCCTGTCGTGGTGTCGTACATTGTGGCATAGCCTGCATCGCCTACATAGCTGACGGGAGCCAAGCCGCTCAGAGGAGTGGGATATGCGTCCACGCCGAGGAACTGGCCCCAACCTACGGTGTAGGCAAGCTTACCGTTAGCGATGTCATCTTTTGTCAGACCGCTGTCGAGACCATAGTTGGCCTCAAGGCTGCTGTCGAAGTCTGTGTCGGAGAGGTCAATGATGTTGGTATGTGTTCCAGCGATGCGACCGATGTTGCCGCCTCTGTGACCATTGATAGTGCCGAGGTTCACGAAGTTCTCGATGACGCTTTCGCCATTGCCGCCAAGGTAGCAGCAGAGGGCACCAGCATAGGGAGCCTCGTTCTTAGCTGTAACGGTACCAAGGTTCAGCACGTTCTTGATGAGCCACTTCGGACCATTGCCTTCCTGACCGCCGATGATGCCGGCTGCATCCTGATGCTCAGCGATGACAGTTGCCTCGTTGATAATGTTCTCCAGAGTGATGAGTGCGCCGTTGTTCTGGCAGCTACCCGTGATGCCGCCCACGCGGTTGTAGCCGTGAATGGTGCAGCTCTTGTCCATGATGAGGTTCTTGACTGTCGTGTTCTGAGCGTTGCCGCGCAGGAAGCCGAAGAAGCCGATGTTGCTGTCGGAAGGACGCTCGATGATCATGTTCTTGATGCGGAAGCCCTGACCATCGAATGTGCCGTTGAACTTCTTGCCAGTGTTCACGCCGATGGGCAAGTGGAGGTTCTCGATGCCGAGCATGTCGATGTCGTTCATCAGCTTGCCGTTAATCTGGAGGTTAGCGTCGCCACCTTCGTCAACCTTATGGCTGAACCATTCGAGGTTGCCAGCATTCTTGATTTCGTAGTAGCCATCGACAAGTGCAGGAGCCTGGAACTGCGTGTAGCAGACGTCGCACATGCCGATCTCGTCGTTGATGTTGTGGGGAAGCACGATGGTCTCGCCGCTTGTATTATTATAGGTAACGCCACCTACAGCTGCACCTAAGCAGTTTACAGTACCTGCCTGATAAACCTGGCTGTGAGTAGCGTTGCGATAAACGGGCATCTCGTCTGTGCCGAGGTTCTGAGTGTAAACGATTTCAGACTGGTCGCCGTTCAGGAGGTAACATAGCTCACCGCTTGCAATGGGGTCTGCTGTGTTGAGGACAGCGACCTTGCCCTGATTGCCAGCATTCGTTGTGCAGAGGTCAACGATGTTGCGGGGAACGATGTTCGAATTGCGACGGATGAGGTTGTAGCCGTTGCCGTCAACACCTGTTACTTCGCCGATGTTCCAGCAGCCTTCCACATCTACTTCGCCGTCAACATTGCGCTGACCGGTCCAAGCACAGATGGCTGCACTCTCGCCAGCATTGCCTGTGATGTTGCCCTTGTTCCAGAGGTTGTAGAGCTTCAGACCAACGTTTGTTGCCTCTACGCAGCCAAGGATGCCGGCAGCGTTCTTGCCTGTGGTTGAAACGTTTGCTTCGTTGCCGCAGTTGCGGATGATGATGTTGCTGTTCTCGTCGTTGCGGCTGTTGATGTGAGCCACTACGCCTGCTGCGAAGTTGTTGTCGTGCTGAATGGAGCAAGAGCTGTCGATGATGAGGTTCTCGATGATGACTTCGTTTGTATAAATGTTATCAACAGATGTACCGCCACCGCGAACAGAACCGAAGAAGCCAAGTCCATCATAACCACGATTATCGAGCTGTCTGGCAGTAGTCAGCACCATACCCTTGATGCGATGTCCCTGACCGTCGAAGTGACCGAAGTACTTCTTGCCACTTGTTCCGATGGGCATATGGGCATCCTCCACTCCTTCATAGTCGATGTCGGCATCCAACTTTACATTCATTGCGCCATAACCAAGTTTTACCATTGCTGAGAACCACTCTACCTGAGCAACGGTGCTTAAGTGGTAGAAGCCGTCCTCGCTCTTTGCAACGAACTCCGTGTTGATAGTACCACAAACGGTGCAGAAGCCTGTCGCTGTGTCGAAGTTGTGAGGATCGCGTGTGCTTCCACCATCTGTGTTGCTGTATGAGACAGAACCTTTAGGAGTGCCGTCGCAATTGAGGTCAGCAACCTGATAAACTGTGGGACCTGGGATTGGAAGAGGAATAGAGTTAGGATCAGAAAGGTCCTGAGTGAAGGGATGAGCATTGGGATTGGCATTGGGAGCCAAATCGGAACGCAAAGC
>Ga0310694_10003218_pt1 | contig 16135 bp, 14 predicted proteins | sample 174DNAGHGhighgp2_FD_203884 | JGI IMG/M metagenome (GOLD analysis project Ga0310694, IMG submission 203884) | Sheep rumen microbial communities from Palmerston North, Manawatu-Wanganui, New Zealand - 1742 DNA GHGhigh gp2 (v2) (version 2) | ecosystem: Host-associated > Mammals > Digestive system... | reverse complement strand
ATCAATAGGTATAGCGGTTCGTGATTCTGGAGAAAGACTATATCCGTTACCTAACACGATATCGGTATTTTCGCTAATACCTGATTGAAGTAATCGTAATGAGTCAACAGGTAATGTATCATCTGAGTCAACAAAACATATCCAATCACCTGTTGACTGATTAACACCAACCCATCTGGCTTCTGTCCTGCCTTTGTTTTCTTGATGGATTACATGTATTCTATGATCTCGATTGATATATTTATCACATATCTTACTGCTATCATCAGTACTGCCATCATCAACAATAATGAGTTCAAAATCAGTGTATGACTGATTTAAAATACTTTCAATACACGCAGCAATAGTGTCTTGAGAGTTATAGACAGGTACGATGACAGAAATTGACATCAGCTCAATTGAAGCATCTTTTCTATAGGTTTCACAGCATCCTTAGCGATGGTTGGATCTACCTCAACAGCTGGCCATTCATATTTGAGTGTATTGTATATCTTCTGAAGAGTGTTCATCTTCATATACTGACACTCATTACAACTACAACCAACACCACCTTCACTGATTTCAGGAGGAACAGGAATAAATTCCTTATCAGGACAAGTACGCTGCATCTCATGCAGAATACCTGCTTCTGTAGCTACAATAAATTGTTTTTTATCACTTTTCTGTGCATAGTCAAGCATAGTAGCCGTTGATCCTTTTACATCAGCAATAGCCAATACAGGACCTTTACATTCCAAATGAGCCATTACAATAGCATCTGGATATGCTTGTTTTAATTTGGCTATCTCAGCGACAGAGAAACGCTCATGTACATGACAACCACCATTCCAAAGAAGCATATGACGGCCTGTTACCTCATTAATATAGTTACCTAAATTATAATCAGGACCAAAAATAAGCTTAGCATCTTTAGGTAGCTGATCAACGACTTTCTTTGCATTACCTGAGGTAACGACCACATCAGTCAAGGCCTTTACTGCAGCTGTCGTATTGACATAAGATACTACCTCATAACCTGGATGCTCCTCTTTATATTTCTTTAAATCTTCAGCTTTACAAGAATCTGCTAAAGAACAGCCGGCATTCAAATCAGGACAAAGAACTGTTTTGTCTGGTGATAACAACTTACACGTTTCAGCCATAAAATGAACACCACACATCACCATTACCTTGGCATCCGTATCAGCTGCTTTACGAGCTAAAGCCAAAGAATCACCTACAAAGTCAGCAATATCCTGGATATCACCTGTTGTATAATAGTGAGCCAAGATAATAGCATCTTTCTCTTTACATAATTGACGGATTTCAGATTTTAAATCAATACCTGATTCTACTGGTTCATCAATAAAACCTTGCTCTAACCACTCTTTTTTCAACTTCATAATATCATTATTTTATTTTTTATTTTCTTTCAAATAGAATATGAGTATGATGATATACTGTGAATTCGTTGAAAACTTTTTGTACTTTATCTTGTATGTTAAGTTATCACCTTGTGGTTTTTGATTTTCCACAACATATGTGAATACTTAGTAACTGATAATGAGCAAGTAATTCATTTTATCAACAATTTCATATTCTGGTGCAAAAATAATAAGTTTATATCTTTTTCTATCAAAAAAACGTTGAAATCTTACTTAAATCACCAGAATAAAGTGGTTGATATCCCTAAAAATGGATGGTGTATGGATAATCACTCAGTTATTAACCACGTTTTCAACATAGTTATCAACACATTTATCCACAATTTTTATTACCTTTGCAATCTTAATATTAATTTATGATGAGAAAGTTAAGAACCATAGAGATGAATCGATTGTCAGTTGATGAATTTAAGTCGGCTGATAAACTTCCGCTGATTGTTATATTGGATGATGTACGATCCATGCATAATGTGGGAAGCGTATTTCGTACTTCAGATGCCTTTCGTTTGGAGGCTGTCTATCTTTGTGGCATCACTTCTACACCACCCAGTGCGGAAATCCATAAGACAGCTTTAGGAGCAGAAGATAGTGTAGACTGGAAATATTATACTGATGTTTGCGAAGCAGTCAGAGAATTACAGTCAAAAGGATATGAGGTATATGCTGTGGAACAAGCTGAAGGTTCTACTATGTTACAAGACTTCATACCTCGAAATAATAGAAAATATGCGGTTATATTAGGCAATGAAGTAAAAGGTGTACATCAGGAAGTAATAGATATGTGTGATGGATGTCTGGAAATACCTCAATATGGTACTAAACATTCAATGAATGTGTCTGTTACTGGTGGTATTATCATTTGGCATTTTCAAGAATCTTTGTTACCTTTGCACACAAAATAAAGATTATGAGTGAAATCAATCATTTGGGTGAGTATGAGATTATGGCTCCAGTAGGTTCCAGGGAATCATTAGCTGCAGCCATTCAAGCAGGAGCTGATTCCGTTTATTTTGGAATTGGCAAACTGAATATGCGTTCTCATTCAGCCAATCATTTTAACATTGACGATCTACGAGAAATAGCTTCTACTTGTAGTGAACATGGTATTAAAACGTATCTCACCGTCAATACTATTATATATGGTGAAGACTTATCGACGATGCGTGAGATTTGTGATGCTGCCAAAGAAGCTAATATTTCAGCTATCATTGCCAGTGACGTGGCTGTGATGACCTATTGTCGTAGTATAGGTCAGGAAATACATCTCTCTACTCAGTTGAATATCTCGAATATCGAAGCCTTGAAGTTCTATGCTCAGTTTGCTGATGTAGTGGTATTGGCCAGAGAACTGAATATAGACCAGGTAGCAGAAATCTATCAAGGTATCATCGAACAGAATATCAGAGGACCTAAAGGTAACCTTATCCGTATTGAGATGTTCTGTCACGGAGCTTTATGTATGGCCGTCAGTGGTAAGTGTTATATGAGTCTTGATAATGCCAACAGAAGTGCCAATCGTGGTGAATGTATTCAGATTTGCCGTCGCTCATATACGGTGACGGATAATGAGACAGGGCATCAGTTGGAGATAGATAATAAGTATATTATGAGTCCAAAGGACTTGAAGACCATCCGTTTTATCGATCGACTGATGAAGAGTGGAGTACGAGTCTTTAAGATTGAGGGACGTGCGCGTGGTCCTGAGTATGTTTATACGGTAGTCAAATGCTATCATGAAGCTATTGAGAGTGTACTTGATGGTTCTTTTACTGAAGAGAAGAAAGATGCATGGGATGAACGTTTATCAACGGTTTTCAATCGCGGTTTCTGGGATGGTTATTATCAGGGACAGTTATTGGGAGAATGGAATAAGAACTATGGTTCTAATGCTACAGAGCGTAAGGTATATATCGGTAAAGGAGTGAAATATTTTTCCAAGTTAGGTGTTGCTGAATTTACGGTTGAGGCTAATACTTTTAAGGTTGGTGACAAGATGCTGATAACAGGTCCGACAACAGGTGTTATGTACGTAACGGCTGATGAGATACACGGTGATCATGGTCCTGTGCAAGAGGCTCAACAAGGTACCCGTGTAAGTATTGCTGTTACAGGAAAAATACGCCCCAGTGATAAACTATTTAAATTAGAGAGACAATGACAATTAACGAGATACAAGACGAGATTATTGAGGAATTTTCAGGTTTTGATGACTGGATGGACAAATACCAGTTACTGATAGATTTGGGTAACGAACAGCCACCACTGGATGAAAAGTATAAAATAGAGAGTAATCTGATAGACGGTTGTCAGAGTAGAGTATGGTTGCAGGCCGATTATGAGAAAGGTAAAATTCATTTCTCTGCAGAAAGTGATGCGCTGATAGTAAAAGGAATTGTTGCGCTACTTATCCGCGTATTTAGTGATCATACACCACAGGAAATATTGGATACAGAAATCTATTTTATCGACGCGATAGGACTGAAGGAGCATCTTTCACCTACTCGCTCCAACGGTTTGTTGGCGATGGTGAAACAGATTCGAATGTATGCATTAGCCTTTCAAGCCAAACAAGCTTAGAATTTCCTTTTTTTATTGTAGCCATCTAACTTCTTCAGATAATATTCCTTAAAATCATTCCAATGATAATAAGGAGCATCATCTGAAGGAAGGGGTAGGGTAGCTTCATTCTCATTCAGGAATACTTTGAGAAGAATATCTTTGTCATGTTTGTCTTTACGATAGAAGACAAACTGGATATTAGCTGCCATAGGAATGATCATACATGCCCACCATTTATGAGATTCTATATCTTCTAAATTCATAGTTTGATAACCATAGCCGTTGAGGTCCAACAGACATGTCAGAGGAAGAACAATCGTTTCATGACCATACCTTAAGGAAGCTCCTGTCTTCTCATTTTGAATATAGAAGTCAGCATCATCTATGATTTTTTGCAGTAGTATACGTTGGGTAAAGGGTTGTTTTCCTCCGTTGAGTAATGAAGGTCCATACATAAAATACCACCAGGCATTCTCATATTCCCAAAAATGATAAATCTCTTCATCTGTAAATAAGTCAGCAATCTTTGACGTGTCACGCATACTGGTATTCTGCTGCATCAATCCAGTTTTTAGTAGATAATAATTAAACCATCTACTATCGACATTCTCCTTGATATATGCAGAATCATTGAAAAGCAGTTTCATCATCCTGTCTGTCTTAATTCTTTTATTTGCAAATTTTGCAAAGGCCTTTTTGGTAGCATAGGTCATCATACTATCACGAAGTTTCTTATCCTGAAAATTGAGATATACCATATCATGCTTTGATGCATCCATCTGTATATTCAATTTAGGATGTTGTGTCATGATCTCTTGCATAGCGGTAGCCATAGAAAGAATACATCGTATAACCATTGTACTCTTAGCATCAATGATAGCACTGTCGACAAATACTTCAGGGAATCGTTCCATCATTCGTCTGGCAATTCCACGGTGTTGCTCTTTGCCTAACTCTGTCAATTCACCCCATTGATTTTCTGTATTCCTGACAATATATTTAATTTGTCCTAAAACCGCCTTTCCTACAGAAGTCAGTTTGTTGAGTGAGTCCGCTTTCTCTAGTGTGTGATATGGCATATCAAAAGCATATCGATTATTCAGATATCGAGATCCGTGTCGTCCGTAATGACTAATATAAAAAGGTTTGTATCCTGTTGGTGGAGGTGTTTGTTCTTTAAAGTTACTATCTGGATAGACATAATAATTACATGCTGCCAATAATCTGTTACTGCGTATGGTATCATATGCTGACTGTGCACAAACTGATGTGGTCAGCAAGAAACATACCATTAAAGGTATCCATCGGTGAAATAACATATTATTCTGCATAGGTAGCCAACAAATCTAAATAGTACTTTCGTACGTCTTTCCAACGATAATATGGTGCATATTTACTCTCCAGAGGTAAGGTAGCTTCCTTCTCATTCAGAAGTACTTTAACGAGAACATTTCTGTCTCTTTTATTATTGCGATAGAAAATGAACTGAATATTCGCAGCCATGGGAAAAACATGATAGTTGATCCATCCCTGTTCAACCAGTTTCTCCATATCATCTATCACTTGACCATAACCATTGATATTCATCAGACAAACAAGTGGCAGTATCATCGTATCATGTCCATAACGCAAGGTAACTCCTGGTTTTTCCAAGGCGATACAACTGTCAGCTTGCTCAATGATTTTTCTAAGAAGGTTACGTTGTGAAAAAGGCTGCTTTCCTCCATTATATGGATTAAATCCATAGTTCAGATACCACCATACGTTATCTGTCATCCATAAACGATAGATTTCATCAATGGTATAGATATTAAACAAGTCTATATCTTTTCCTTTCTCTGAATTTTTGGCATTAGTAGCCAATTCAAATAAAGCTTCGTTAAGACTTTTCAAATCTAAGCTTTTGGCATAAGCTGTATCGTTGAAAAGAGAAAGCATGGGACTAAGATAGTCTATGTACTTAGCATAAAATGCTTTATATATCTCTTTCGACTCTTTATTCATCTTATGTAGATACAAGGCAGTATCACGTAAGTTCATATAATACATATCTTTCTCACTGGCATTGTGCTGGATATGAAGTTGAGGATTCATTTTAATCAACTCCAACAATCCATATTCCATGGAGAGAATACATCTGCTGACAGGGGTACTCTTAGCATCAACATGAGCTTCACCATTGAAAATAGCAGGATACTGCTGAAACATTCGACGGAGTATCTGCTGACTCTGATAGATTCCCGTTGGAGTCAATTCACCTTGTCTTCTTCTTGATTCGTTATATAGGATACTCACTTTCTTAAATGTACTTTCACCAAGAAGACTGAGTTTGTTTTCTTTCTGGGCTTGTAAAAGTACACTGAAAGGTAAGTCATAATACTTCTTGTGAATGAGAAAACTTGATCCATGACGTCCATAATGACTAATATAGAATGCTTTCTTTCCTTTGGGAACTGGGGTATATGAAATGGGTATAGAGTCAGCATAAACCACGTTATTACTTCCAGAGTAATAAGGGTTTTCTCTGATTTCATCTCGTATCGAAAATTGTGCCCAACAACTGATATTAGAGAATAATGATAATAAGACTATTAATAGAGTAAATCTCATTTTAAAAGGCTATTACGGTGCAAATATAAGAAAAAAAGTCGACAAATGGTGGAAGAGTGAATAGTTTTTTGTATTTTTGCAACATAAAATGATGAATTATGGCAAAAAGGTCTAATTGGTCGGATGATTATTGGTTGCTAATCATGCAGATTTACCTATATAAACCAGTAGGTGTTAAGCCATTGTACAATAGGATGATGGTTAACTTAGGTATCGAACTGCACATTCATCCTTCTGTGCTTCATGAAAAAATGCAGCAACTGGCTAATTTAGACACCCCCCGTATCGAACGGTTATGGAATGCCTATAGTGGAAATCCTCAGAAACTGAGTCGAGCTGTCAAGTTACTCCGAGAAATGAATGGTTTTCATGATGCTGGTGCATTCTATGACGGAGTAGATGTCGTAGAGACTTTCGAGAGCGATTTTAAACCCATCATTCCTTCATCGCCTATCAGCCCAGTGATGCTGATATTGGTCCTTGATTTATATTTCCGATTAACTCCTGCTACTATGGTTTCTGCTACACCAGAGATTCAGGAACTGGCAAGAATGATGAAAATCACGACAACGGATATTATAGAGATCATGGATATTTATCAGCATTGCGACCCTTATCTGAATCGTAGGGATGTGATATTCAGCGAGTGGCTGATAGCTTGTCAGAAGATATGGAGTCAATATTCAGGAGACCCTATCAAACTCGCTGATTTTGCAGAGGAATTAAAAGCATATTTTAGTTAGTGGCACAGCAACAAATACAGGAGCAGAAACAGGAACAGGTACTCAAACTCTCACAGAGTATCTCGCAACAGCAACTATTACAGGCATCGCTGGTAGAACTTCCTGTCACTCAGCTGATGGAAAGAATCCAGACAGAGATGGATGATAATCCTGCCCTAGAAGTGTCAGACGATGACTACAATGATTATCCTGATTTGTCAGAAAATACAGATTACCAGGAATCATCAGATGATTTCGAACGCGAAGAGCGCCAGTCAGCATTAGATGATGCATTGAACAGTATTGGTCGTGACGATGAGGAATTACCCGTTTACCAAAATGGTAATAATTCTTCTGAGGAAAGGGAAGAGATGGTCTATGGTGAAACCCTTTCTTTCTACGATCATTTGAAAGAGCAGATGGGTGAAGTGGATATCACTGACAGTGAACGTGATATCATGGAATACTTGATAGGCTCCTTAGATGATGATGGACTGCTCCGTAAAGATATAGAAACCATCGCCGATGAACTTGCTATCTATCACAATATTGATGTTAGTAAGACGGAAATCGAGAAGGTATTACACATCTTACAAGAGTTTGATCCTGCGGGAATAGGAGGGCGCAATCTTCAAGAATGCTTGCTATTGCAAATCGACCGTCGCGAACCCTCAAAGGTAAAAGAGCTTATGGCGACTGTCATTGATCGTTATTTTGAGGAGTTTACAAAGAAAAACTGGAAACGAATTCAGTCGGTATTGAAACTCAACGATGTTCAGACAGAAGCACTGCAGAAAGAGTTACGTAAACTGAATCCCAAACCAGGTGCTTCGATGGGTGAGACGGTGGGCAGAAACTTACAACAGATAACTCCCGACTTCATCGTGGAAACGCAAGATGATGGTACGGTCTCGTTTTCGCTGAATGGTGGTGAGATACCCGAACTCCATGTGTCACAATCGTTCATTGACACTTTGAAAGCGTATCAGGAGAATAAAGAGTCGATGACGCGACAGATGAAAGAGGCTCTTCTCTATACTAAAAAGAAGGTAGAAGCCGCACAGAGTTTTATTGATGCGTTGGTGGGACGACGTAATACGCTGATAATGACCATGAGGGCTATTATCCAGTGGCAACATCGTTTTTTTGAAGATGGTGATGAGACGTCTATACGTCCGATGATTCTTAAAGATATTGCAGAGAAGACAGGATTGAGTTTGAGTACCATCTCGCGGGTAAGTAATTCAAAATATGCACAGACGCGCTGGGGTACCTATCCCTTGCGTCATTTTTTCAGTGACAGTTATGTGACAGAGAGTGGAGAAGAGATGTCGACACGACAGATCAAAGCCACTTTGCGTGATATGATTGATTCTGAGGACAAGCAACATCCACTCAGCGATGAGGTACTAAAGCAATTATTAACGGAAAAAGGTTTTCCTATTGCTCGCCGTACTATTGCCAAGTATCGTGAGCAGATGGGTATACCTATAGCACGACTAAGAAAATGAGAGAAAAGGACATTATACTAACGGCGAAAGTCATCAGTGTGCTGTTTACGCCTTTCTACCTGCCACTGGTGGGTCTGTTGGTGTTATTCTTGTTTAGCTATATGGGTATGCTTTTCCCCTGGAGCTATAAATTGATTGTACTGATTCTTGTCTACCTATTTACGATTCTTTTACCTACCGTGATGATTTATGCCTATCGTCGTTATCATGGATGGACACTGATAGAATTGGGGAATCGTAAACGTCGTATGGTACCTTATATCATTTCGATGATATCTTACTATTGCTGTGTTTATGTCATGCAGCGACTGCACATGCCCCATTTCATGAGTTGTATCGTCATTGCCGGTTTAATGGTGCAAATTCTCTGCGCATTAGTAAATGTATGGTGGAAAATCTCCACACACATGGCAGCTATAGGAGGAGTAGCAGGAGCTTTAATGGCTTTTGCAGAATTATTCAGTTTCAACCCAGTATGGTGGCTTAGTCTTTTGTTCATCCTCTCAGGAATATTGGGAAGCAGTCGACTGATTCTTCGTCAACATACACTATTACAAGTAGTGGTAGGTTTTTTCTTGGGGGTATTTTGTGGAATGATAAGTATATTATTTTTATAAGAAGATATGAAACCGTTAGTCAGTATTATTATGGGCAGTACAAGCGACCTGCCTGTTATGGAGAAAGCGTGCAAGCTACTTGATGAGTTGCAGGTACCTTTTGAGGTGAATGCTCTTTCCGCCCATCGCACCCCTGATGAGGTGGAGCATTTTGCCAAGGAAGCGCTTTCGCGTGGTATCAAAGTGATTATTGCAGGAGCGGGTATGGCAGCAGCACTTCCTGGTGTGATAGCAGCCAATACGACACTACCGGTTATTGGTGTGCCTATCAAGGGAATGCTTGATGGACTTGATGCGATGCTATCTATCATCCAGATGCCTCCAGGCATCCCTGTAGCCACAGTAGGTGTGAATGGTGCGCAGAATGCCGCAATCCTTGCTGTAGAGATGTTGTCATTGAGTGATGCATCTTTAGCTGAACGTATGAAGACCTATAAGGAGAGCCTACGTGACAAAATAGCGAAAGCCAATGAAGAGCTCTCAAGCGTTAAATATAACTTTAAGACAAATTAGTCTATTCCAATATGATGACCTATTGCAGAAGACAATCATCTGTAGCCCAAGTGGGAACCATAGCTATAGGTGGTAATAATCCCATTAGAGTGCAGTCGATGGCTACGGTCGACACCAATGATACTGAGGGTTGTGTGGCTCAGGCCAAGCGAATTATCGATGCTGGTGGTGAACTTGTTAGATTTACGACGCAGGGCACTCGTGAGGCAGAGAACATGAAACAGATTTCTGCTCAGTTGAAAGCTGACGGATATATGGCTCCTTTGGTTGCTGATGTCCATTTCACTGCTCATGTAGCCGATGTAGCTGCTCAATACTGCGAGAAGGTCCGTATCAATCCAGGCAATTATGTGGATCCAGGACGTACCTTTAAGCATTTGGAGTATACTGATGAGGAATATGCTGATGAATTACTGAAAATAGAGCATAAGCTTATTCCTTTCCTGAATATATGTAAGGAACATCATACGGCTGTACGAATAGGTGTCAATCACGGTTCTCTTTCCGATCGTATCATGAGTCGTTATGGTGATACGCCTGCAGGCATCGTGGAGAGCTGTATGGAGTTCTTGAGAATCTTCAAGCGTGAGCAATTCAACGATGTGGTCATCTCCATCAAAGCCAGCAATACTGTTGTCATGGTACAGTCTGTACGTCTTTTGGTGGAGGCCATGGATAAGGAGGATATGCACTATCCCTTGCATTTGGGAGTCACGGAAGCCGGCGAGGGTGAAGATGGACGTATCAAGAGTGCTGTGGGTATCGGTGCTCTGTTAACAGAAGGTATTGGTGATACCATCCGTGTTTCATTGAGTGAAGAGCCAGAGGAAGAGATTCCCGTAGCTCGTGAACTGGTAGCGTCTATTCAGGAGTGTGCGCAGTTACGGGCTGAGGCTGAAGCTTCCATTGCTGATGACACGATCACTCTCCATATGCATGAGACATGCTGGGAAACACTTCAACTGAAGGCTGCGATGGCTGTGGGTGCCCTTTTGATTGATCGAAAGGCACACCAACTCGTCATCTGCAATCCTACACTTCCTACAGTCCTAGATTTTCAGAAGAAGTTGATTGACTTGGCTGATGCCATCCTTCAGGCAGCTCGTATCAAGTTCACCAAGACGGAGTATATCTCTTGTCCGGGTTGCGGTCGTACACTTTACGACCTGCGAACGACCATCGCACGCATCAAAGAAGCCACCAAGGATCTTGTAGGATTAAAGATAGGAATCATGGGATGTATTGTCAACGGTCCAGGCGAGATGGCGGATGCCGACTACGGATATGTAGGAGCGGGTAGGGGAAAGATCAGTCTCTACCGTCGTAAAGAGTGTGTAGAGAAAAATATTCCTGAGGCTGAAGCAGTAGAAAAACTCCTCCAGCTTATCCGTAAGGACAAGAACCAGTGACATCAATGTCTATAAAATAATAGGGAGCGCTTCATCATGAAGTGCCCCCTATTTCTATTTCTATCTTTGTTTACAGAAGATTCATCGTATCAGTAGCAATCATCAACTCCTCATCGGTTGGGATGACAACCACTTTTACCTTAGAGTCGTCAGCAGAGATGATACACTCCTCACCGCGCTTCGTGTTCTTAGATTCGTCGAATTTCACACCTAAGAACTCCAAACCTTTACATACTTCTGAACGCATACTGAGCTGGTTCTCACCAACACCGGCTGTGAAGACAATCACGTCGACACCACCCATGGCGGCAGCATAGGCACCGATATACTTCTTGATACGGTAGAAATACATCTCCTGAGCGAGAATAGCGCGCTTTTCTCCAGCCTTGGCAGCGTTTTCGACATCGCGCATATCACTGGAGCCACCTGTGATACCAGCCACACCGCTCTTCTTATTGAGCAAGTTGGACATACCATCTGCGTCAAGACCCAGTTTCTTCTGGATGAAGGTGACTGCACCACCATCGATATCACCTGAGCGAGTACCCATAACGAGTCCCTCGAGTGGTGTTAGACCCATAGAGGTGTCCACACACTTACCATCGACTACAGCTGCAATAGAGCCACCATTACCTATGTGACAGGTAATCACTTTGGTTCCCTCGGGTTTCATACCTAAGAACTCCAATGCACGGGCAGAAACATATCGATGAGAGGTTCCGTGGAAACCATAACGACGTACACCGTATTTTTCATAAAGCTCGTAAGGGATGGCATACATATATGCTTTGGCAGGCATTGTCTGGTGGAAGGCAGTATCAAATACACCTACCTGAGGCAGACCAGGCATCAACTCAGAAACGGCATTGACACCCTTCAGGTTGGCAGGGTTGTGCAGTGGAGCCAAATCACTAACAGCTTCGAAGGCTTTGAGAACCTCGTCTGTCAGCAATACAGACTTATTGAACTTCTCACCACCATGCACCATACGGTGACCTACGGCATCAATCTCACTAAGACTCTTGATGACACCTATTTCTGGATCAGTAAGCAACGAGAAGATGAACTTCACACCTTCTGTGTGCTCAGGGATATCATGCATGATCTGTTTCTTCTCTCCATTGGCCAGCTTCACTTTTACAAAAGCACCGTCCAGACCTACACGCTCTGCACCACCACTGGTCATCACACTCTTGTCGTCCATATTGTACAAAGCGTACTTGATAGAGGACGAACCACAGTTTAATACAAGGATTTTCATATCTTCTTAACTTCCTAAAAACTTAACTTCTTAACTACTTCTTTGCATCCATTGCCTGACAAGCAGTGATAGCTACCATGTAATAGATATCCTCTACAGAGCATCCACGACTGAGGTCGTTGACAGGACGAGCAATACCCTGCAGGATTGGACCGATAGCGATAGCATCACCCAGACGCTGAACGAGCTTATAGCCGATGTTACCTACCTCAAGGTTAGGGAATACCAATACGTTTGCATTTCCTGCGATATCAGAGCCAGGAGCCTTCTTCTTGCCTACACTTGGAACAAGGGCAGCATCAGCCTGTAACTCACCGTCGACCTTCAAGGTTGGATCGAGTTGCTTAGCTAATTTTGTAGCCTCAATCACTTTTTCGACAACCTCATGGCTAGCACTACCCTTAGTAGAGAAGCTGAGCATAGCTACACGTGGGTCTTTAAAACCTGCCACTGATTTAGCGGTCTGAGCTGTGCAGACAGCAATCTGAGCTAATTCTGTAGCTGTTGGCATGGGAGTAACAGCAACATCACCGATGACGAGAACACCATTCTCACCATACTGTGGTTGTTTGGTAAGCATCAGCATACCACCACTCACACATGAGATACCAGGGGCGCACTTGATAATCTGAAGAGCTGGACGCAGGGTGTCACCAGTCGTAGAAAGGGCACCAGAAATCTGACCGTCAGCACCTTCGGTTTTGATGATCATACAACCCAGATACAATGGGTTCTTCACCAATTCACGAGCCTGCTCGATTGTCATACCCTTTTTCTTGCGGAGCTCAGCCAACAGTTGTGCGTATTCCTCGCTCTTAGGATTATTTTCCGGGTCAATGATTGTGGCCTTATCAATATGGGTCAGACCCCACTCTGCAGCGAGTTTCTTGATCTCGTCAGGGTTACCAATCAAGATGATGTTTGCGATGTCGTCTGCCAATACCTGGTCAGCTGCACGAAGTGTACGCTCCTCAGTAGCTTCTGGGAGCACGATGCGCTGCTTGTTACTCTTTGCACGCGCTACGATTTGAGCTAATAAATCCATAGTTTGTCTTTTGATGATTATTTAATAATGTCTATTTGGCGCAAAAGTAACAAAAAAAATAGAAATTCTCGCAATTTTTTCACTTTATTTACGAGTTTCTGTCATTTTCGTACTATCATTAAAAAAGGTACACCGTCTATGCAGTGTACCTTTTTCTTTATTTCGCAAACAGGCTAATGGCGAATCCTCCACCTGGTGCTTCATTGATCTTTAGGACATCACCTTGTTTGACTATTCGTTTAGTGATGGTATAAGCCTTCGGGTTTTTCTCATAGTGAGCATCCTTCGCATCGGCATAGATAGTACATTCATATTTTCGTCCCTTATCGAGGAAGTCGAGTTTTATCTTACTCTGATGTCCCTGCTCGTCACATTTGCCACCGATAAACCAGTTATCTGTACCTTTTGCCTTGCGGGCGACGGTGATATAGTCGCCAGGTTCGGCCTCCAGATATTTGGAGTCGTCCCAGTCGCAGGCTACATCACGAATAAATTGGAAGGCATCATCGAAACGTTCGTAGTTCTCTGGGAGATCGGCAGCCATCTGTAGTGGACTGTACATCGTAAGATAGAGTGCCAACTGTCCTGTCAGAGTTGAACGCGCCCATGAGGGATTATCACTCCAAGTAGATAGCTGTGTCTCAAATATACCAGGCGTATAATCCATCGGACCTCCTTGCAGACGTGTGAATGGCAGGATACAGGTATGGTCAGGATTATTGCCAGCAAAGGCTTCGTACTCCGTACCGCGTGCACTCTCACCACCCACGAGATTGGGATAGGTACGACAGATTCCCGTTGGACGTGTTGCTTCATGGCTGTTTACCATGATATGGTGCTTGGCAGCTTCCTTGATGATATACAGATAATGGTTGTTCATGGACTGCGAGAAATGGAAGTCTCCACGTGGGATGATATCACCTACGTAACCTGTCTTCACCGCGTCATAGCCATATTGATTCATCAAAGCAAAGGCATCGTTCAGATGACGCTCATAGTTCTGTGTTGACGAGGAGGTTTCATGGTGCATCATCAGCTTCACACCTTTGCTGTGTGCATACTCATTGAGCATCTTGATATCGAAATCAGGGTAGGGAGTCACGAAGTCGAACACATCGCGTTTCCACATATTGGCCCAGTCTTCCCATCCTACATTCCATCCTTCTACGAGTACTTGGTCAAGACCGTTTTTAGCCGCAAAGTCGATATAGCGCTTCACTTTCTCATTATTGGCGGCGTGACGCCCATTGGGCTTTACTTTCATCCAGTCTATCTGGTCGAGTTTGATGCTGGGATAATCGTCAGTATAGTGCCAGCTGCTCTTACCCACAATCATCTCCCACCAGACACCACAGTATTTCGTAGGATGAATCCATGAGGTATCTTCAATCTTACAGGGCTCGTTTAGATTAAGGATGAGGTTCGAAGAGAGCATATCCCTTGCGTCGTCGCTCACCATCACTGTACGCCAAGGCGTCTCACAAGGTGTCTGCATACAACCTTTCAGACCAGTGGCATCAGGTGTCAGCCATGAGGTGAAGACAAAGGTCTTGTCATCCAGGTTCAGGTGCATGGTGGCATAATCCAGACAGGCAGCCTCATGGATGTTAATGTAGAGTCCATTATCGGTGACCATCTGCAATGCTGTCTGCACACCCGTTTCTGAGAATACGGCCACTGATGAGTTAGTCCAGTTGACAGCTTTCTTGAAGCGTCCTCGTATCTCCGACAACTTCGTCTCCTGTGTTCTCTGCTCTTGTGTGTCATAGTCACCAGGCAACCAGAATGCTTTGTGGTCGCCATCCATAGCGAATTCCGTTTTCTCCTCTTTGATGAGGAAATAGTTCAACTCCTTCTGTTGAGGAAACTCGTAACGGAAGCCTACACCTTCATCGTACACACGGAAGCGGATGATGATCTCGCGTTGTGTATCAGGCTGTGCGAGTGTGACAGCCAGTTCGTTGTAGTGGTTACGGATGGTTGCAGTCTCGCCCCACACAGGTTTCCATGTCTCATCAAACGTAGAGGTCTTCTCCTCCTTGATGGTAAAACCGTCCATCAGGTCAGTTTCCTTAAACTTCTTCGAGGCATGCTTGTCCTTTGCCAGTTGCAAGCCCAAGTGAGAGGGTTTCACCACTTGAAGTCCTTTATATGTCATCTCATAGACAGGTCGCCCGTCTCCATCAACGTGGAAACGAAGCGCTACCTGTCCGTTAGGTGACTGGATGGTTCCTGCCATCAAGGTCAGTGGCATCCAGAGGCTGAGCCATAGAAATAGTCTTCTCATTTTCTTCCGCTTTGAGTGATCAATTCTGCGATTTCCTGATTGAACTTCTCAGCTTTCATCAGTTGCTCTATTGTCATATGCATACGATAGCGCCAGTAGTGGCGTGGATTAGCCGGAATATTAATACGCTCTGCGTTGGCATCTGGCAGACGGAGTTCTTCATCGATGGAGAGCCAG
>Ga0310694_10003212_pt1 | contig 16149 bp, 11 predicted proteins | sample 174DNAGHGhighgp2_FD_203884 | JGI IMG/M metagenome (GOLD analysis project Ga0310694, IMG submission 203884) | Sheep rumen microbial communities from Palmerston North, Manawatu-Wanganui, New Zealand - 1742 DNA GHGhigh gp2 (v2) (version 2) | ecosystem: Host-associated > Mammals > Digestive system... | reverse complement strand
GTTGACTATGCTGACGGTTTAACCATCGGAACGGGGGCAAATGCCGGTAAGTTGATAGCCAAGGTTGATGACAGCACGGTAGCAATAGATAACAATGGCGCGCTTTCAGTTAAAGCCGGCGGCATTACTGCAACCGAGTTAGCTTCAAATTCCGTAACAACCGTGAAGATTGCTGATGGAAACGTCACAAAAGCTAAATTAGCACAATCTGTACAAGATTCTTTAGATTTGGCAGATGGTGCGGTACAAAACGAAGGTCAGTTCACAGGTGCCGGAAACTCTGATTTAATCAAGAATAAGACGGTTATAGAGGCAATTCAGAATACGGCTGCTCAGGTAGATACCAACACGACCAACATTGCCGGCAACACAAGTGCAATAGATGTCTTAAACGGTAGTGTAACCACTGAAGGTTCGGTACTGAAGTCCATCAAAGACAATGCCGCAAAAGGCACATACAATTCAGCCTTAGATTATACAGATGGCACAATCGGTGCCGCGATTAAGGCTCTTGAAGAAGGTGGTGGCGGTCACGGCAAAGAAATCAGAGCTCTTCAAAAAGCTTTAGGTGGTCAATTTGATGCAGATACCGGTGAATGGTCTGCAGATTTGGAAATTGCCACAGGCCCGGGTGCTGTAAACTATGGCAACTACACAGTTAAGAAAATTGAAGTTGCGTTAGAGAAAATTATGAGTAATGTCGGTAGCGCCGCAGATTTAGGTGATGAATATAATGGCATAAAAACAACCAATACCATTAACAAAAACATTGCCTCCCTCAACTCAACCATCGGTAATTTTGCGGGCTTGAACCATAGCACCAACTTTACAAACGATGGTAAACCTTGGGATGATGAGGGCTACAATGTACCTGAAAATGTGGTTGGCGTATTAAATAATATTGATAAGACCTTAGGTACTGTTCACGGCTTAACCGATAAATTGCGCGAGAGCGGTAAATATAACGGTAACCTCTCTGATGATGGCACGGTTGAAGCTCATTTAACGGCTGTTGATGCCTTTATTGGTGACAGAAGGCAGATGAATAACACTACATTTAACGGTTACGGTAATATTGCTAATAAGAGTGCGGCAGAAGCGATTACCAGTGTTGCATCTTCTATTGGTACAGACAATGATTTAAGGGATGCTAAAGGTCAAGTATATAACGGTGTATCAGCAAACAATACTGTAAATAAGAACATTGCCGCAATAAATTCTGCTATTGGTGATATATCCACATTAAGAGACACCATCTATGCTTCTGATGCGGAAAATATATCAGATGCTATCGTTGCCTTAGACAGCAATATGTATCGCTTAGACAATCAAGTCAACGACTTAAACAACAAATATCGCAAATTGGATAAAGATTTCAGACGCGGTATGGCTTCAATGGCGGCAATGTCAGCCATGGCACCGAACGCCCGTGCTAAAGGTAACACACAATTAACCTTAGGTACCGGTGCATATGACAGAAATACAGCCGCGGCTCTCGGTTTGTTCCATTGGATAAACAACAATGTTATGGTTAATATGGGTGTTGCATGGGGTAGCTCATCTAACGCGATATATCGTATGGGCTTAACATATACATGGTAGCAGAAAGTTAAAGTATGGGAGAAAAGAAAAATATGGTGACAGAGCGTGAAAATGTTTCCACAAAATCATCTTTCGGAATATGGTTGTTTTTAATCGTTATCTTGTTTGGTGCTTTAATCGGCTACCAACAGAAAGAAATACAGGATTTAAAGCAATTAAATGAAACTTTTGAAACGGATATCCGGCAAGACCTTAGTAAAAATATGGCACAAATGAAAAAGGTTTATGTATATAACCTGGAAGAAACCTTAAAGGGTGTTGAGTTGGAAAAGCTTAATCAGGAATTTGAAGAAAAGCTGAAAATATTAAATGATGAAGTTTCAATTGCTCAGGAAAAAATTTCATCACTTGAAGATACCAAGGATAAAGATACTTTTTCAGACATATACTTGCAATCCCTAAAGCTCAAGCGTGACACAATGTTGCAGGAATACAATCGTTCGCTGGAGGATTTAACCAATCAGGTTAATCAAGCTATATCTCAAATAGCCAAAGAAAAAGATGCTTCGGTTATCTTAGATGTCCGTGCAGTAGCCTCATTAACGGAAAATGTTGAAGATGTAACAGACGAGGTTATTAAAAAAGTAAAGATTGTTCGCCCCAAAACAATGGATGAATAGAATTAGTCTGATTTAAACGATATGCCGGATGAACTAACGGAGGAAGGCACTTTATGGGTCGTTCCTCTTTTTTTGTTGTTTTTGCTTGAGTTTTGAAAAATGAATGCTTATGATACATAAGCTAATTTACAAAATGTCGGTTAAAGAGTTTAAAGACGGGAACAATGAAAAAATTTTTTAAATATTTTTTGCTTGTAATAACTGTTTTAATGGTTGCAGCTATTGTCTTTGCTAAACTTTTTGATTTTAATGACTACAAGCCGCAAATTGAAAAATTAATCCATAAATATGCTGATGTTAATGTGAAGATTAACGGTGATTTATCAGTTGCCATATCCTGGTGGCCGACAGTAGAGATAAATGATGTCGTCGTAACTTTGCCGGATGGGGAAAAACTGGCTGATATCAGCTATGCTCAGATGGAATTTTCCGTTCAAGCATTGTTACATAAAGAGCTGGAAATTGATACACTTGAAGCTGGTGAAACGGAAATTTTTTATAACGAAAATGAGAGCTTTACTATTCATGCCTTAGAAATAGAGATGGATGAGCCGACTGATCCGTTGGAGGTAAAAATTGCCACAACAATAAGCGGTATAGCTATTGATGCTAAAGGGACTATTTCACCATGGAAAGATTTACAGCAGAATGATTTTAATAAGCTGGACGTTGATGCGGAAATCAAAGCGCTCGGATATAAAATGCAGTTTAAAGGGGTACTTAATAATTTGCTTGATAAAATATCTGCGGCAGGTACTTATGATTTAGCTTATAAGGGGAATAAAATCAACGGTTCGTTGGAAGTAAGTTTGGCAGAAGAAATACCATATATTAAGCTGAATGCCAATGGTGATAAAATTGATGTTGCAACCTTCAAACAAACCGCCTGCAATCATTTAAATTGGCTGATTCCGACTGCCTATGCCGAAGAATATATTTTCCAAACGACAATACCGTACAGCTATTTGCAACAAGTCAACGCCGACATATCGTTAAACTTAAAGAAGGTCATTGTTGATAAAGACATTGCGTTGGATAATGTCGTATCTGACATAAATCTTAAAAATGGCAAGCTTAAAATAGACATTAAACAGCTTGAAGCCATGAATATGAAGATAAACGGTAATATCAGTTTAGATTCACCGAAAACGCCACCGTATGTCAAACTCAATGTCCAAGGTGATGTCCTTAATTTACGAAAAATAATTCCGTCAACAACACCTAAAAAAATCAGCTTTTTTAATATGAATTGGTTAATAGGAAAAGCTTATGCCGAAGAATATATCTTCGGGACAACTACCCCATACAGCTATTTGCAACAAGTCAATGCCGACATATCGCTTAAGCTAAAGAAAGTCATTGTTGATAAAGACATTGCGTTGGATAATGTCGTATCTGATATCAGTCTTAAAAACGGTAAGCTTAAAGTTGATATTAAGCGGGTTGAAACTATGAACATGAAAATAAACGGCAATATTAGTTTGGATTCACCGAAAATTTTGCCGTACGTTAAACTTAACATCCAAAGTAATGCACTTAACCTGCAAAAATTAATTTCACTGACAGCACCTAAAAAAATCGGATTTTTTAATATGAATTGGTTGGTAGGGAATGCTTACGCCGCCAGTTTTATGCCCAAGACAGAAATTCCATACCGGTATTTGCAGTTAGTCAACGGTAATATGAAACTTGATTTACAAAAAATAATCGTGGCACCGGATGTTGTTTTAAGTGATGTTCAAGCGGATTTTGCGCTTCAAAACGGTTTTTTCAAAGCCAATATAAATAACGTCACTGTCGGCAAGGGTAAAATCTCCGGTACGATGAGCATTGATGCTAAAAATCAAAATGCAAAGGCAAATATAAAAGGCACAAATATTGTTTTGCAAAATTTATATCCGGCATGGTCCAGAGCTGATAATAAAGAATTATACATCAAAGAAGGCGGTTTAATAAATGCTTTAATGAATATAGAAACCAAAGGTCGCCATAGTGATGATTATTTGAAAAATTTAAATGGGCAGATAATCTTGTTAGCGGATAAATCCGTGTTGCATGTTAAGAGCTTGGCACGTTTGCAAGGTAACATCATTGTGCAAATTCTTCAAAATTTGAAATTTAATGTTTCTAAAAATAAAATGTTCTTAAAGTGTGCGGTCGTACGAAGTGATATTCAAAACGGTCGGATGAATTTTCCTAAAGGTATTGTTTTGGATGCAACGGATTTATATTTCGTAGCAAACGGTCATATAAACTTAAGCAGCGAAAAAATTAATTTGGCTATCCAATCATTTTCCGGCAAAATCAGCGGTATCAGTATATCCTCGGTTTTAGGTGCATTTTTGGAAATTAAGGGCACAATAGCTCATCCGCAACTTTCCATTAACAAAGATACGACAGCTAAATCCGTTATCGGAGCGGTTGCAACCGGTGGCATTTATAATGTCGGGGATATGATGCTTTCAGCAGACCATGCCCCATGTCATACAGCTTTGGAAGGAACGATTTATGCCGATCATTTTAAGGCAGATAAATCGGTACGCAACAGTGTTTCTCAGGGCTATAATAACACTCAGGAAACGGTTAAAGATGTGGTTAAAGGTATATCCAAAGGAACTAAAAAACTGAAAAACAACTTCAAAAAACTGTTTCAATAACGACATTATCATCAGCCATACAACGCAAGTTTATGGAGTGAAAAGCATATATTTACTTGCAATCTCAAAGAATATTATCTATGCTACCTTTATTAGATAAAATAAGGAGAGAGAAATGGTAAAAAAGCTAATTCCGATGGCAATTTGTTATGATTTTGACGGCACGTTATCTCCCGGTAATATGCAAGAATACGATTTTATGAAAGCATTAGGCATTAAAAACAGCAAAAAGTTTTGGAATAAAGCTGAGGAAATTGCCAAAGAGCAGGTTGCGGACAGTATTGCCGCCTATATGTATCTGATGATTAAGGAATCAAAAGAAAAGCAAGTACCTTTCAAGCACGAAACCTTTAAGCAATACGGGAAAAATATTGAACTTTACAAAGGTGTTGAGGATTGGTTTAAGCGTATCACCGATTATGGCAAACAAAGAGGAATAGCCATAAGGCATTACATCATTTCTTCGGGCATTAAAGAGATTATTGAAGGCACTAAAATTGCCAAGAACTTTACCAAAGTTTATGCCTCGTCATTTATGTATGATGCCAACGGTGTTGCCGAGTGGCCGGCGGTCGTCTTAAACTACACCTCAAAAACACAATATCTGTTTCGTATCAATAAGGGGTGTGAAGACATTACCGATAATACCAAAATAAATAACTATATTAAACCTGAAGACAGACCGATACCTTTTACCAATATGATTTATATCGGTGACGGCAGTACGGATATTCCCTGTATGACCATTGTAAAGCGTGCCGGCGGACATTCTATCGCTGTTTATAAAGCAGGCAAGGGCGGTACTAAAAGTAAGGCCGAACATTTAATAACAGATGACAGAGTAAATGCAGTCCTACCGGCAGATTATTCCAAAGGAAAACAAATTGATACCTATGTTAAAGCAGTGATTGATAAAATCGCTACGGATGAGGCCTTAAAAGGGCTAAAATAGGAGGAAAATATGGCAGGGAATTTATATGATAAGATTAAAGAGTATTGTATTAATCAGTTAGTTGATGCAATTAACGGAACAGGGTTGTATAAAGCAAAAGCTGAAAATGATGATAAAACAGCTGTCAAAGATATACTTAACAATAAAGGAATACAAGATATACAAAAATATGCCAAAGATTTTGTTGAGGCTTTGGTTGTTCCCGATACATATAGTAATCCTAATGATATTTTCAGGCGTTTGCTTATCAGCGGTCAAAATCGCAATATGATGCCAAATGTTATTAATTTTATGGGACGAGAAGAAATTTTTAAGCAAATATTAGGAACAGAAGAACAATTTAATTATAAAAAAGTATTAAATACATACAAGGCTGCAGAAGAATTACTCAATGAATTTAAGAAAAATTTTAATATTAAAAAAAGTAAGAGAGACGATGATATTTCAGAAAATACTAATGAAGCAAAACCTGATAGAAGTTTATGGGCTCAATATGCAAAATTTATCGTGGGAGCAGCTTTGCTTATAGAAAATGTTTCTAAAACAAAAGCATATAATAAATATAGTACTATCTTAGAAAAATTCAAAAACGGACTAGATGAATTAGCTAAAGATTATAGCGGTGAGTATAAGTGTCAAGAGTATCTGGCAAACGAAATTACTGGTATGGGCTTTGCTCTTGCTTGTGATTTCTTAAAAGAAATTAGTGGTGATATGGCGAAGCCTGATACACACATTATGGATTATCTTGAAAAATATCATTTCAAAGCATTAAATGAAAAGGAAAAAACTCTAGAAGATTACAAAGAGAATAAGAATATAAAGAAAAGAGAGGTTGCAGCTGTTAAAGTAATGGATGATATAGCTAAAGAAAACAAATGCGATATTTATGCTCTTGATAAGCTGATATGGCTGTGCTGTAGTGGCAATTACTATAAAAAGGGAAATTTTGATGGAATTGTCGTTGAACCGAAAAGCTTAAAAGATTTGTTTTTAGATAAAAAATAACTATCCGTCATAATCTGTCGTATATCGCTTCTATGTTGTTTATAATTAACAGCAACATAGGAGCAAAATGATGACTAAAGATGAGCAGAACTACCATATTTCAACTGGTTTAAGAGATTGCATAGAAGATTTGGATTTTAAGCGCCAACATCCGAAAGAACTTCACGGTATCTCAACTGGCTATGACTATCTGGATGCAAAACTGGATGGCTTAAAAGCAGGAGAAGTGACGATTATCGGTGCCAGACCTGCTATGGGTAAAACTTCCTTTGCGATCAATCTCACCTACAATCTTGCCGTCAATTTTTATTTTAAGCATCAAGAAAATGAACAAGACAATCGTTGTGTCGTTTATGTCGGGTTGGAATATCTACCCAAAGAATTTGCTAAGAAACTCCTTTCTTTGCAAACCCATATTCCTTTTTATAAATTCCGTATAGGTGAGGATTGGGATGAAAATTTCACTAAAATCCAAGATGCCGAGCGAGCCATAAACGAACTCCCGATTTATTATGTTGATGACGCTTACGAGGTTGATAATATTGCTCAAAAACTGCACAAAATAGAGAAAGAAAAACAAATCGGTTGTGTGGTGATTGATTATCTTCAGCTACTAGGAGAAGAATATCAGACAAAAGAAGATTACAGCTTAATTATGGCTCAAATCAAAGCATTGGCAGTAAAATTTGATGTGCCTGTGATAGTGCTTTCACAACTCAAACGTGAGCTTGAAACCAGAGCTGATAAAAGACCGTTAAGGTGTGATATCCGTGGTTATGTCCGTAATCAAAACGCTGCAGACAATATCTTATTTTTGTACCGGGAAAGTTATTATATCCGCAATTTAGAACCGACCAAACGTAAAAAAGAAACCGAAGAACACTATCAACAACGCCTAACCGAGTGGCAAGAACGATGCAAAGAGACCGAATACCTTTGCGAAATCATCATTTCTAAAAACACCAATGGTTACTACGGTATCGTCAAGCTTTATTTTGACGGGGCAACAGGATTATTTTGGGATATGGAGAGGGATTAGAAATCTGTATTACTTAAATACTTTTTTATCCTATCCGGTAAAATGTCAATATTCTCTTTCTTTTTCGCCCAAATCAATAGATCCATAAGCGATAATACATGGACATTTGGTTTATCACCTTCATACGTATTACCCTTATACTTTACTTTTCCTTCATCTGTGACACAATAAATTTCAAAAGTTTTATAATCCTCAAAATCTTCTAATTCTATATCTGTATTTCCCATTTTGCATTGACATATAGCTTTTTGAATTGAACCATTTTCCTGCTTAGCAAGCATATATTCAAAAGCGGCTGTTCCGCGTTTATTAGTTGATGGATATATCAAATAATGTTTTTCTTTTTGTAAATACAGTCCTAATAAATCTTCTTCATCATCAGGCGACAAAATCTTTTTGAGAGAGTCTACGGATAATGTCAACTCTTTAATATCACCATACAAATATTGACAATAATTAAAAATTTTACTTGATGCACTACTGTGACAGATAACATGACCATAAAAACTGTTAGAAACAATACCTGGTACACTGTCTATTTTTAACGGTACCCATTTTTCACACGGAACAGATAAACAATAGTCGTGATTTGAAGGATTAGTTGTTTGATATACTTGATAAAAATCTTCTTCAGAGATATCGGATACTTCTTTTGAAACTTTTCCCAGCCAATATTCACCTGTTTTCGGACGGCGTGTCCATATAAAATCACCTGCATTGAGTTGTTTAATTGTATTTATTGTAGATTCAAATTTTGGTATTTCACATCCTTTTTTTTTGCCTTTCTTTGTGTCATATTCCGTTTGCTCGGCAATATCCTCATATTCTTTAATATTGTTTGGGTGTGCTTTTACAGCCCATCCGATTGCATAAATAGATTTATCAGAAATAGGCTTGCCAAAACAATATTGCTGATAATCATCTCTATCATCCTCATCTGCAAATAAATTACCAACATAAACTTCACTCATCTTCTTTCTCCATCTTCCATGTTCACTTTACAAAACTTTTCCATTTGAGCAATAAGACCAAGCAAACTATCTATCTCTTTAATAATTTCTTCTTTGGGGGCATTGGTATTAATAAGCTCTTTGACCTTGTTTAATACGGGTTTAAAATCAACACCTACTGAGGCACAGATAGTTTTCATGCCCTCAAGTTTTATGCGGGCAATTTTTTGTTGCTCGGTCAGTTCTTCCATTTTAATCTCCTATTGATATTGGTTACCACAAACACCTTAAAATTATCTTTATAAGAACCCGATATGCCTTGTTGCCATAACCGGTGTTTTTTGCCGTTGTTCCATCTCAAGCATTTTTATCAGTTCATCTTTATTATCCAAACACCCCATAATCTCGGCTTTTTCTTTCACAACCACAAAATCGCCTGGGGTAAGTGTTGAGATGTAAGATAAATCAACATCCTTCATCTTAAAAAAGTGTTCAAAAGCAAGGGTGTTTTGCTTTTGAGTCATATACTTATACTCTACCTTAAAGGTAAAACGACGCAGGCTTGCTTTATCAAGATTATCCATAAGGTTTGTTGTGCATACAACAGGGTATTCATGCTTTTCCATTTGGGTTAGCATTTCATTGATTTTAGCCAACTCCCAACCATGTGAGGAGCCTTCTCTGTTATATAAAAAACTGTCAGCCTCATCAAAAATCAATAAAGCACGCTTGTCCTTGGCTTCACTAAAAGCTTTGGCGATATTTTGTTCTGTTTCACCATGCCACATGGAAAGCAAATCCGAACAACGCTTTTTAACCACCGACATGTTCAGTTGTTCAGCCAGATATTCGGCATACGCTGATTTACCCGTACCCGAAACTCCGTATAAGCAAAGCGAAAATTTAGTCTTTTTAAGCTCTTTGATTTGTTCTGCAAGCCTACCTAAATCCGTATCGGTATTAAGAAGTGACACATTAAAATCCAACGGCTTTTTCTCGTCCTTTTTCTTTTCTGTTTTTTTCGGCTTATCAGCACCATTGTTATAAGCCTTTTCCATAGCATCAAGGTTTTGACAGACTTCTTTTATACCACCCTTAACGATTTTGGCTGACTTTGCTGCTGTTGCAATAAAAGACGGCGTTAAGTTATATTCTTTAGCCAATTCTTCAGCTTGTTTATTATCAATCTTAATGTTGTATTGCTTGAGCGAGTTTTTAACGATTTCCGTTCTTGTCTCTAAACTCGGCTTCTTAAAATCCAATGCATAAGTGAAACGACGAAGATAAGCCTTATCCCAATAGCGGATAGAATTAACAATCCAGATGCATGGTGTTGTATTGTTTTCTAAAATACGGTTGATATGGATTTTCTTTTCATCCATGAGGTCATCTGCTTCATCAATCAAAAAACAAACCTTATCACTTTTATGGATAGTATTTTGCGCCATATTTAAACATTCAAGCCGCTTTTTATCATCTATTTTTTCACCGATGGCATAGAGTTCAACTCCTGCTTTATGACATAAGGTTTTAGCAAATTCAGTCTTGCCTGTTCCCGGTTCTCCATAAAGCAAAATATTGATACCTTTGTATTTTGAACTAACACCGCTTTTTAAGAGTTTGGCACAGAAGTCTTTATCTCCGATATGCTTAAAATTTTTCCATTGAAGTGTCGGTAAAAGATGTTCTCCTAAGATTATTTTCTTTAAATCGGTTACGGTCTTAAAGCGTTGTGAAAATAACTGTGCACCCTTTTCCCCTAATATAATATCACCGTCATATTCCATCTCTAATAAACCACAAGAAATGAGCTTATCACTGGGGCTTAAATAATTATCAATTTGGTTTTGTGTGTATCTTAGAAAAAAGGAACTGTGTGTCCGTCTGTCATTGCAATGCCCGAATAATGTATTTTTCAGGTTTTCAACATCTGCATCAAACTTCAAACGCACATAATAGCCTAAGATTTCTTTTTCTACATCAGATAACTTTAATAATTCGGTAACAAGCTCTACTTTTTGCTGTAATTGGCTGAGATGGAGAGAATTAATGCGTGCTATCTTTGAGCAAACCTTTTGATAGAGAATATCAGCTCTTTTTACGGCATCATAATGTTTCTTTCTGGCAAAGGTGCGAAAGTCATCATACTTTTCCAGTTCATCTTCATCCATCAATGAACATTTTATCAAATTTGAACCATAATCATCATACCACTCGCCAATCTTTTCTATAAAGTCTTTAACATTGGCTTTTTTAGATAAAAAAGTTTGTAAATATATGAATAGTTGTTTCTTTTCAAAGTTGTTGGTGATACTTGTTCTTACAGGTTTTCTTATTCTTCTGCTACGCATTTTAGTTCCTTTCGTTTAGTTACATCTTACATATAAAATGCTAATACGACAAAATGTGTCGCACTCAAAACAATAGGAAATTATAGAGGATAAAAAACTATTTATCGGCCCATTTATACAATACGTCCATAAGAAGCACCATAGCGTAGGTATCCTGTCCGCAGTATTTAAGCAAGTCTGCAAACATTTGATGGCTTTCTTCGTCTGTTTGTTTACCTTCCAAAAAAGCCAGATATTTATTCATCGCCTCACCACCGTTGGCAATATTCATACCTTTGTATGATAAATCCGAAAAAGCCGGCAAAACATATTTGATAGAAGCTGAACTTTTTTGCTTCGGACTATACAAATAGCGATTTCTAAATGGTATCAACTGGTCAACCACACGTTCATTGATGGCTAAAATATCTGCGCTTAAATCAGGGAATAAGTCGGCCAATTCTTTGTTACGAGTTTTTTCAAATTGCTGATTATACACCACAACCGAGCCCTTTTTACTGCACCCTTTAACCAAGGCTTCTGCCAATGCTCGGCGCGGGTCGGAACACTCTTGATGCAAAAATTCTATATGTTCCAGATCTCCGTGTGGAACTTTTTGAACATGAAGTGAAAATTGAAACGGAATTTGCGAATAGGGGGAGGTGTTATCAAACATCGGAATTGCCGGCATAACTGTTTCATAATCCAAATAATAAAGCGGATATTCCAAATTGTTGAGCCAATCAGTTATGTTATCTTTTTCAACGTGAATTTTATCGTTTAAGAAGCAGTCACGGTCTATCAGTTGCTTATCGGTTGTACAATAAGAAAGCGGTAAATCTTTAATCTCGCATGAATGCGTATTGTTGTAAAACGCATCGGCTTTATCAGCACGAAGCAAATCAAATATTGAATATTCCGGCACATCTTTACCGCAATAATGATAAAACGGACAATCAGAGCAACCGGCATGAAGTAAAACTTCAGGTTCATCAGTTGCTTTTTGCGAAATGAGTAAATCTTTAATATCCGCCTCAATGCCGACAAAACTTTCATTAACCTCATCTGTTACATCATCTTCGGCAAATAATTGCTTAATATCAAGCGCTCCGTGACGAACATATTTACTGTTTAAATGTAACACTTTGCAACGTTTAATCGGATAGCCGGCATTTTCAAACACATATTTTTGAAAAGCCAAATCGTCAATGTAATAGTCTTTAACTTGCGTTGCCGATTTAATTTCTATCATATCCCAAGCTTTACCGTTTTTAACAAGCACATCAATCCGACAAAAGCACCCGTTCGGCAATTTCGCAAAGGCTTCGTATAGTGTATCATACTTTTGGCTTAGTTCTTTTGTTAATTTAGCGCCGTTTTCAACATCCCATGATTCAGCATCTACCATAACCCCGTTAGGATAAAAATCACGAGCTAAATCTTGCACTTGATTACCGACATCAAACGTTGCTAAAGTTGCTTCATCATATTCGGGCATGAGTTCTTTGCGGTTTTTCTTAAGCCATAATGCTTTAATGCAATCCAAACCCATTAAATAATCAGATTTTGAGAGATACATCATAAAGTCCTTTCGTTCATTTTTCTCTATTCTATACACCATTTATTAAATTTTGCTATATATTCTTAATACGACAGAATATGGCGCACAATATATGTAAATTTCAACCGAGGTGCAAAATGGCTAATTATGAAAAAATGTATGACTTGTTTGATTTGGCTCTTTGGATGCAAGAGGCAAGCGAAGGCTTATCTTTAGAGGATATTGAGCAAAAATATAACGTTTCTCGCAGAACTGCCGAGCGTATGCGTAATGCCTTGTTAAACTATTTTCCGCAAATGGAAGAAGTTGAAACAGGAGAACGCACCAAACGTTGGCGGATTACCCAAAGAAGTTTGAACAGTTTTATTTCGTTTTCCGCTGAAGAATTAGCCGTATTCAAAACCGCTATTGATAAGCTAAAACAGAGCAATATGAAAGAAAAAGCTGATACTTTAGCTCACGTTGAACTAAAATTACGCAATCTCTTAAAACCGGAGCAAAAGAACAAAATTGAAGTTGATGCCGATGAATTGATGAAATCCGAAGGTTTAGTCTTGCACCCGGGACCACGAATTGAACTTGATAAAGAGATTTTAGCTACACTTCGTCAAGCAATCCTTTCTTGTCATCACATCAAGATGGTTTATCAGGCAAAGAACAGCGGTAAAGCCCATACGTACAGGCTTGTTCCTTACGGCTTTTTATATGGACAACGTGATCATTATTTAGTGGCAAAGCATAGTGATGGGTATGATAACGGCAAAGCACACAATTTCTCACTTCAACAGATTAAAAGCGTAGAAATAACACCTGATATTTTTGATAGTTCCGAATTTGACTTAAATGAATACGCTATGGAATCTTTTGGGGCGTTTCACGAAGAACCTTTTGATGTAGAGTGGTTGTTTAGCGCTGATGTGGCTAACGAAGCCAAGAATTTCATCTTTCATCCTAAACAAAAGCTGATAGAAAACCCCGATGGCTCATTGACAGTTAAATTCAAAGCCGGCGGCCGCATGGAAATGGACTGGTTTTTATACACCTGGGGCGATAGTGTAAAGGTTATTAAACCAAAGGATTGGCATTAATAATCATCCTCAAAAACTTACTTCCAAGACATGGGACGAAAAATTAAGTTGTCAAACAATTCTTGACAGCTCATATATAGTTTGCCTTCGATTTAATCAGTTTTGAGTGCAGATGGTCGCAAATATGTGCAACTTCGTAAATTTTCTGCGACATGGTTGTATGGTTAAAAAATGGTAAATAAGCTCAATTATTACTTGCTTTTAAGAGTGTTTAGGATAAAATCGGGGCATAATGGATAACGAAAAGGAAGTATAATGCCTATTTTAGATTGGATTGGAAAAGACAAAGTTGTTAATCATCATTTAGATGTGCCTTATAGAGTATTAAATCGTCAATACAGCTTTGATAAGAAAGGACAACATAAGGAAGATAATGGCAGTGAGAACATGATTATCCATGGTGATAATCTTGAGGCATTAAAATCTTTATTGCCACAATATGAGGGTAAAATCGACTGTATTTATATAGATCCACCTTATAATACAGGTAATCAAAAATGGGTATACAATGATAACGTAAATGATCCAATAATACAAAAATGGTTAGGAAAAATTGTTGGCGAAAATATTGATGATTTAACAAGTCATGATAAGTGGCTCTGTATGATGTACCCAAGAATTAAACTGCTGTGGAAATTGTTATCAGAACATGGGGTTATATTAATAAGTATTAATGATTATGAATATGCAAACTTAAAAAATATATGTGATGAAATTTTTACTCAAAAAAATCTAGTAAATACTTTTATTTGGTATATAGATGGTCATACTGATAATCAAGAAAAAATCACACAAGTTCATGAGTATATTCTTTGTTATGCAAAAGATGAACATTAATAATATAGTTGACCCTAATACACCTCTAAATTCCAAGATACTAAATGATTTTGCAGAAAATTCTATTACAAAGAATGGCATCAAAAATCCTCCATCAGAAATTTTACTTCCGGTTGGTTTTCCTTGTGAGAAAGAATATCTTCACCTAAAAAAACACGAAATGATTAATGATTTAATTAAAGATTCGAATGAAAACGGATATATTACCAGAGAAATGACTAAAAAGTATTCTATTACGTACCCTGCACGCATAAATGATATGGTGGTAGAAAATTATGCACTAAAAAACGACTGCAGAGTGTTTTCAGGTTGGGCTAATAATGGAAAACTTAAAAAGTTTATAGATAATGGCTTTCAGCCGTTTGAAGAAAAAGGATCTACAATGCGTTTCTATCTGTCTAAGAATGGCGTTATATATTATAGAAAAGAGGGGAGAAACAAACACTATGTCCAAACAGTTTTAGAAAATATGGGAACGACTGAAACTAATAAATACATGCTAGAAAGTATGGGTATAGACTTTGATTATCCTAAGCCTCTAATTCTCATTGAATATTTACTTTCAATCTTTTGTCCTAAAAGCGGAATTGTTTTAGACTCTTTTGCAGGATCGGGTACCACAGGTCATGCTATTATTGAAAATAATTATAATAAAAAAGAAGGTAATCGATTTATTCTTATTGAGATGATGGATTATGCAGAAACAAAGACAGCCCGGCGTATAAAAAGTGTTATAAAAGGGTACAAGAAAGATAAAGAAACATTTAGAGGAATAGATTGTAATTTTAGCTATTACGAACTAGGTGAAACTTTATTGAAAAATGGCTTAATTAATGAAGCTGTAGGTATAGATAAAATTCGTGAATATGTATATTATACCGAAACAAAACAAAAAGTAGAAAAAACAAAAACAGATGAACCTTGTTTATTAGGCACCTATGCCGGAAATGCCTACTATTTTTACTATGATAAAGATAATATAACGACACTAGACCGAGAGTTTTTGCATACAGTTAAAACAAAATCAGAAAATTATGTGATTTATGCTGATTTATGTACATTGAGTGACTGCGAACTCGAAAAATACCATATTGTTTTCAAAAAAATACCTAGAGATATTTCAAAGCTATAAGGAGAAAATTATGGAACTAAAAAATTATCAAAAAAAGGTGATGTCTGACTTAAATTCTTATATGGAATGTTTAAGTCGTAGCGAAAATTTAATCTCTGCATGGCGCGAATATTGGTTTAGACAAGATATAAATGTTGGATTTGGTGGGGTTCCGTCATACAACAACTCAATTCCGAAAGTACCGCATATTTGTATGAAAGTTCCGACAGGCGGTGGTAAAACTTTTATGGCCTGTGCTGCAATTAAGCATATTTATGACGCTATGCCATTAGAAAAAGATAAAGTGGTTGTATGGCTTGTTCCATCTGATTCAATATTAAAACAAACTATTAAAAATTTATCTGATCCAACGCATCCATATAGACAGAGATTA
>Ga0310694_10003205_pt1 | contig 16176 bp, 9 predicted proteins | sample 174DNAGHGhighgp2_FD_203884 | JGI IMG/M metagenome (GOLD analysis project Ga0310694, IMG submission 203884) | Sheep rumen microbial communities from Palmerston North, Manawatu-Wanganui, New Zealand - 1742 DNA GHGhigh gp2 (v2) (version 2) | ecosystem: Host-associated > Mammals > Digestive system >... | reverse complement strand
TAAGTCCTGAAAAAACAACAAGTTACAGACCCCACCCCTGCCCCTCCCCTTGAGGGGAGGGGATATGAACACTCCGGGTGTGTTCAATGTCAGCATATCGGACTTTTTAAAGTGGACAGTGAGCAAAAGGGCTGTGCGCATATCCCCTCCCCTCGCAGGGGAGGGGATGGGGTGGGGTGAATAAGTCCTGAAAAACAACAAGTTACAGACCCCACCCCTGCCCCTCCCCTTGAGGGGAGGGGATATGAACACTCCGGGTGTATTCAATGTAGGCTTATCGGGCTTTTTAAAGTGGACTCAAATATTAATCCTACAATTCAGCCAAAGCCACAAGGCGACATCACCCCTCAAAAACAGACGGCCATCTTTCCACTTGGAAAAGATGACCGTCTGTTTTTATCGATATAACATTTCTCTCAAGCAAGGAAAGACAAGTCGTCAAGAAGATTTCAAGAAGTATGGGTCAAAAGACAGCATAAGTGAACATATGTCCCTTTAACTCCTCTTTAACTCCTCTTTAACTCCCCTTTAACTCCCCTTTAACTCCTTTTAAAAGTGAGCATAAGTCCCTTTAACTCCTCTTTAACTCCTCTTTAACTCCCCTTTAACTCCTTATAAAAGACTCCTAAACCTCACTCCTTCACCATCCTTCTGGATGTTCCGTCGCGCCTGTCATAGACAACATACACGCCTTTTGGCAAGCGGCCGAGTGCTGCCTTGCCCTCTGCCACCTTCACACCATTGACGTTGTAGACCACGATGTCGGCGGCGGGGTCGAGCATGAGCATGTCGATGCTGGTGACGATGGTGGCCCTGTTGCTCAACGGCGACTCCATCACACTGCCTTCCTCACCGTAGAGGAGGGTGATGTAGAACACATGCTCACCGTCGGCCAGTCCTTGCACGACCGTCTCGGTGACAGGTTCACGCAACGTGGTGTAGAGTTCGCCATCCACATACACGTTGATGCCGTAGAAGTCGAACGACATCGGCTCGTTGTAGGACGTCAGGTATTCCAAGGTGTTGTCCACCATGCCCCATTGCAGGAGGACGCCGTCGGAAGTCTCTGTGGCTGTCAGGCCGTAAGGAGCAGGCATGACGGTGTTGGTGCCTGGCAAGATGACGCTGGACGCTGTCATCACCTTCTCCACCATGTTGTTGGAGGGGTCGGCGTCGCCAGGCATGCTCACCTCGGCAATGATTTTCACATCGCCAAGGATGAAAGGCGTGATGTCCATCTGTGCATGGTAGGAATCGTTGCCGCCCATGGCTCCCAACCCGAATCCCTGGTCGGTGAGCAAGGGGATGGTCACCGTATTGCCATTCTCCACATACTCCGCCGTCAGCGAGACGGAATAGTTTTCTGTAGGCTGCGTGCCGTAGTTGATGACATTCACGATGAATTCCGCCGTGCTGCCTGTCATCATCACCTTCGGGACGATGGCATCCACAGCCAGGTCGTGTGGCGGCATGTCGTGCAGCTCCACATTGTCGATGGTCACCTGGTCTGACGCTTGGTTGGCGGAGGCCACCAGTTGCACGATGACATAGTTGTCGTCAATGTAAGACTCCAGGTCGATGTAAGCCCGTTCAAAGCCTGCCGCCTCGTTCAACTCGTCTATGAAGATTTCCGACAAGGTGTCCACCACGCCCGTCTGACCACGGTCCACCAATATTTTCAGCATAGCCGTGCAGTCGGCGCCACCCTTGTAGTCGAATGACAACACAGGATGCGTAGTGCCCTTGAGAGAGATTTTCCTTGTGCCGAGCAATGCCTCGTTGTCGGCCTCCTTCGCGGCGAAGGTCACCGCACCGCCATCGCCATCGAGGGCGTCGTCGGTCAACTGCCAGGCGGCGGTGCCATTCAAAGGTCTCGTCCACCAAAACGCCGACTCACCCACTCGCTTGTTGGCGAATGACTCTGTCATCGGAAGCGTCACCGGTGTGCCTTTGATGAGGAACGCCACGCTTGCCTTCTTGCTCTCCACCACGCCGTCGTCGTCGACCATGGCGAAACCGTTGGCAAGGATGTCGGAATTGTTGTTGATGACCGCACCTTCATCGAAGACAGGTATTTGGTTGTCGTCTGATGGAGGAGGCTGCGGCACCGTGTCTTGAGGCTCGACATCAAAGTAGGCTACGGTGGTGACAGCGCGGAGCACCCATCCCGGCTCGCCTTCCAAGTTGATGGCCTCGGTGTAGGAACGCCTGTCTTTCAGCAATGCCATCATGTCATCCAACTGGCACTGGTCCATGATGGTGGCGGCATTGTAGGGCAGGGGCAGCATACCGGTGTTGAAGAAGGCGGAATAGACCTTGTTGTCCATCTCGGTGGCATCCACATAACCACCATTGGCGCCTGTCAACTGGTTCGTCCAGCGCAGTGTCGCCGTGCCGTTGCCGTTGTCTACAAAGGTCAACTCGGCGGGAGGAGCCGGCAGGTCTTTGCCGACATACACTTCCTGCGAGGCTGCTTCGCCCGGCACGCCATAGGCAGACACCCTGGCGGCATAGACATACTTGCCATCGGCGGGCACCTGGTCGTCCACATAGGTGACGGCCTCTCCCACCCCAACGTTCTGGAGGGTGGCGATGACCTGGCTGTTGCGCAAAATCTCTACGGACGACAGCGAACCAAGGTTGCTGCCATCGGTGGCTTGCAGCGGGGTGACGAAACTCACGGTGGCTGTAAGCTCGCCCTTCTCTCCTGCAACGACAGTGAAGTCGGAAGGTGCCTTCGGTGGCATCACCCTGGATGGTGCGCTGACACTGAAGCGCCTCAACTCCGTGGAACCGGAGAGCGTGTTCTCCGTCACCCTGACGGCAAAGCGGTAGACGCCGCTCTCCAAAGGCACCATGCTGCCTTCCAAGGTCGTTTCCTCCATCGTGGTGGGAAGGGCCGTGGCATCGATGATGGTGGTATAGCCGTTGGGAGGTGTCAACTCTTGCGTACCGTATGCGAGAGACATCACACCGTTGCCGGTGGTGCGGGCCTGCATGCGGATGGAATAGCCGGAACCCTGCTCAAGGTAGATGGGCGGGGAGATGAGCCAGTCGTTGGCCTTGAGATTGGAACTGGCGACACTCATGAATTTGGAATCACCATCAAACTCCCAGGTGACACCATCGCTGTTGCCATCGACAACATCCCAATAGCCATCCACCTCATACGACGAACCGAAGGTCACCACATAGGGAGTCGACAGATACTCGCCCACCTTCACACTGTTGGAGAACGAGGGTTCCGATGCTCCCACGCCGGCGGTCACCGCTTCCACTGAATAGGTGAGGTAGTCGAGTTGGGTGATATTGATGGTTTCACTGAACGAAGTGTCCTTGGTGGTGGTCTTCACCACGCCTTCCGGCTGTTTTCTCACCACATACTCGATCTTGTCGGCCTCCACATATCCGCCATGGGCGCCGGTGGACACCTCCGACCATGTCAACAGCACATTCCCACCATTCACGGCAAGTGTCACATTCGAGGGTGCCAAGGGAAGGTCGAGACCTGCCCACACCTCCACTTCTTGTTCCATGCTCTTGCCTATGTTGTTGGAGGCGAAGACGGTGAGTTTCACCACTTGCTGTTGGGGAAGCTCTCCGATGGTGGTGGCCACCTTGCCGCCTGGGACGGCAGTGCCTTGTGCTACCACCGTCTCGCCACACATCACCGTATAGGTCAGTTGGCCACTCAATTTCTTGGAGCCATCATTGGTCATCGTTGGCATGGTGAAAGCCAGGTCGATATTCTCATAATTGGCCTCGTTGTAGTTCCATACAAGGTTGTCCACCTGGGCGGGGGCTTCGCCTTCCACACCATGGGCGATGTTGTAAAGGTCGCCGAACTGAATGACCCTGTCAAACTCAAGCATCTTTTCGGTGTGGGCGGTCTTGAGGTCCACCTCGGCCACGCCGCAGCTGTTGTCGTCGAGGATATATGTCCAGAACAGTTTGCCTACGGCGGCATCGACTGCTGCTGCCTGACGATAGGAGCTGGGATGGAGCCCTGTGGCACCCACATAGGTTCCGGCGCCGGTGGTCTTGTCGAGGCGGTAAAGGTCGCCGTCCTCGTCGATGGCATAAAGTTGGCCATCGCTATCGTCAACGGCCATCACCAGGTAAACATGGCTGGCGACGCCGATGGCCTCCCTCGTCATAGTGACATAGTCCATGGCACAGAATTCCAAGTCGTTGCCGTCTTCAGTGAAAAAGAGGCCATAGGATTTTCCCGTCGCTGCGTCATAGGGGGTGTTGGTCCACGACAGATAGCTTGGACTCTGTCCGGGCACTGCCATGTTGGCATTCTCATATTTCATCGTCTCCAAGTCGAAAGCATATCTGATATAGAAGATGATGCCATTGACGGAATAACCTGTGACGAAATAGTAATGGTTGCCAACGATGGAGCTGCCATAGTCGGCATGCATCACATTGAGCGTGTCGTCGATGAAACAAGGGGAGTAGACACCATTGCTGGGGGTGATGTCGTAAAGACCATACTCCAAATGGTTTCCCTGCCAATTGGCATCGTTGATCACGCAACCGCGGAATGAAGACCCTGCAGTCAACTTGGGCATGCGAAAGAAAGGTGCGGATGAAACAGGGCGCATGTGCGTAAGAGCATCCAACCCGGGATTCTCTGACATACGCTGACCCAAAAGGGTGTTTTCATAATTGGCGGCAGGCAACACTTCGCCACTGGCAAACAACTCCTCTGCTGTTTGGGCATGGGCGTTGTTATACCCAATAGCGAACACAACGGCCATGCTCGCTAAGAACGAGGTCATTCTTCTAATCATGATATTTCTTAAGTTTTAAATGGTTTCCAATCAATAGTGAAATTTGAGGGGGTAAAATTACAAAAAAAAAGTGAAACAACCCATTTTTCAACGTTTTTTTTCAAAAAAAGAGGAAAAAGGGGGCAAATATTGGGGAAGAAGTTATAGAAGTTATAGGAGTTAAAGAAGTTATAAGAGTTAAAGAAGTTATAGAAGTTATAGAAGTTATAGAAGTTAAAGACAATACACCGCCAATGGCAATACTAATATCGACCACTCCGATCACTCCGACCTCTCCGATCACTCCTCCCTCTCCTCCCACTCCGAATACTCCGATTTCTCCCTCCCCTCCCCCTCAGTTGCCAAAAAGCATTAAAAAGAAGCGTTTTTTTTTGTCATTCCCTTGGAAATAGATAACTTTGCCACGGACGCTTACAAAACCTGGATGACAAACAAATATCACACTCTCCTTTCGCGCCTAGCGATGACTTGCCTGGGGATGGCCACGCTATTCCTCATGGGGGCATGCGGCCGTGAAGACCTTAGGAAAATCATCGACAAATTGGGGTCCAAGGACAAGGAGAAGCCTCCTGTTTACCACGAATATGAAGGATACAGCCCGGGGGCAAAACACGCCAAGAAACAAGAGAATTTCAACCGTTACCATTATTACATCTCCGCCGAAACAAATGATTTCATGGATTCAGAACCTCAAGTGTATGACGAATACGAACCCATCTACGAGGCGGACGAAACAGAAACAGCGAAAGCACCCAAACTCTTCGACGAAGAGCAGTATTGGAAAGACCATCCTCTGCAAATAGAAAACGACAAAAAGAACACCAACAACATCTGACATATGCGCAAGTCATTCATCATCACACTACTACTCATATTCTGCAACCACATGATGGCTGCTTCGCTGCGGGCGGACGAAAATCCCGCCCCTGCGACTTCGGGCGACAGCATGCATGTAACTGGCGACCGTCCACTAGTGGGACTGGTGCTTGGCGGTGGCGGTGCAAAGGGAGCCGCCGAGGTAGGAGCGCTGAAAGTGCTCGAGGAACTTGACATACCCATCGACTTCATCGCTGGCACTAGCATTGGCTCCATCGTTGGAGGACTATATGCCTGCGGATACAAAGCTGAGGAGATAGAAAAACTCTTCCTCAGCCAGCAATGGCTCGACTTGTTTAGCAACCGCAACAAATCTGTGGCGGCCAACATCGTCGACGAGAAAGACGGCACACTTTACGTCCTGGGGTTTCCCATACTCAGGACAAAACCCAAAGAGCAACCGAACGACAACGATGTGGAGACCGGCGGACTCGGCATTCTCAGTGGAAGACAAATCACACAACTCCTTGACAGTCTGACAAAACCTTTCGATGGCATAGAGAATTTCGACAAGCTGCCCATCCCCTTCCGATGCGTCGCTGTCGACATGAAAAGCCAGGAGGAAATCATCATGAACAATTGCGAATTGGAACTGGCGATGCGGGCAAGCATGGCCATACCGGGCGCCTTCAAACCCGTGAAATGGAAAGGACACTCGCTCGTGGACGGGGGGATGTTGAACAACCTCCCTGTCGATGTGGTGAGAGCCATGGGGGCGGAAGTGGTCATCGCCATTGACCTGGAGTCGGCTGAAATAGAAGACGACAGCAATTTCTCGCTGAAGGAGGCATTCGGCATTGGTGGGTTGCTCGACTGGGCCGTGTCACGCCCCGACAGGAAAAAACTAAAAGCCAACCGCGAAGACGCCGACGTATATATCGCTCCTCAACTGGCTGATTTCGAAGTGTCCAGTTTCAGCAGGGAGTACATCTCCACCATGATTGAAAGAGGCGAAAAGGCCACTAGAGCAAAAGCACAAGAAATCAAGGATTTAATCAAAAGGAAATAGTAAAGTCTAGAGACTCAGGATCATCTAGTAGCCCTAGTTTTCCTAGTGGCCCTAGTATCCCTAGGAAAACTAGGGTTACTAGGGTCACTAGGGTTACTAGAAATAATTCTAGCCGTTGTTCTCCTCGAAGATGGCCATGCGCTCTTCGAGCAGGTCATACTGGTTGTCGCGGATGAACGACGTGCAGACGCGAAGGCCTTCCTGGTGACTGCCCGTGGTGATGAGGCAGATTGCACTCACACCATAGTACATCAACTCACGGGCCAACTGACCGCTGGTCATCCCCGGATAGCCGATGGTGAAATAGAAACCGTCGGCGATGGGTTTGCCCATATCCTCGTCGTAGACAATGGTGAAGCCATGGCGGGTGAAGATGTCCTTCAACTTCCTGGCTCTCTCCCCATACACCTTCACCTCCTCGCGGAAGCAATAATCTCCGTCGCAGGCTGCCTTCATGATGGCTGCCAGGGCGTATTGCGCACTATGGCTGGTGCCCGACGAGAGGGCGTAGAGGATGCGTGTGGAGAACACCATGCCGAAAGGCAGGCCCTCGTAACGCTTCGACAACGCGTCGTAATGGCGGTGGAAGAGTTTGTCGCTGATGCAGGTGACGGCGATGCGCTCTCCTGCATAACTGAAGGCTTTCGAACCGCTGATGAGCAGCATGTAGTTGTCGGTATACCTCGCCACCGTGGGCTGGTAGGGTGGTTGGAACGGCGTGCTCAGGTCGGTCCTGAAGTCCATGGCGAAATAGGCTAGGTCTTCCAAGACGATGGCGTCGTAGCGGTTGGCCAACTCGCCCAACGACTTCAACTCCTCTTCGGTGAGGCAGACCCATGACGGGTTGTTGGGGTTGCTGTAGAGGATGGCGCAGATGTTGCCTTTCTCCAGATACGACTCCACCTTGGGGGCGAGGCGGTCGCCACGGTAGTCATAGATGTCGAACGATTCCAATTTGCCGCCCATCACCTTGATTTGCATCTTCTGCACGGGGAATCCCGGGTCGATGAAGAGCACGGTGTCTTTCTTAGGGTCTGCTTGCAGGGAGAGCATCAGCGAGGCATAGGTGCCCTGCATGGACCCCACGGTGGGGATGCAGCCTTCCGGCGAGATGTCGATGCCGATGAATGCCTTGACAAACCGGCTGGCCTGACGCTTCAGTTCGGGATAGCCTTGTATGTCGGGATACATGTTGGCGATGCCTTCTTGCAGCGCTTTCACCTGGGCGTCGACGCCCACCTTTGCGGCGGGGAGACCGGGGATGCCCATCTCCATCTTGATGAACTCCACTCCCGATTCCTGCTCGGCGAAGGCGGCGATGGCTTTCACCTCGCGGATGGTGGCTTGGGCGAAGTCTTGGATGCCATAGTCCTTGATGGCATTGTCTATCAAGGACTTGGAAATTGGTGTCGCTTTCATTTCTGTGCTTCCTTTCCTATGGCGAGCGCCTTGATGTTGGCTTCCACGATGGCCTCTCCCTTTCTTCCAAACACGCGGCGGATGGCATCCTCTATCTTCTCATAGTCGATGCCCAATGCCTTTTGCGCCGCTCCCAGCAGGATGACATTGGCTGAGCGTGGCACGCCATTGTCCTTGGCCAGTTGCTCGATGTCGATGAGGATGACGTTCTTCACCTTCCCCAAGTCGGCCTTGAGTACCTCGAGGTCGGGATAGTTGGGGATGTTGACGAAAGGTGTCGACGAGGTGATGATCCAACCTTCCTTGTTGAGGAAAGGCAGGTATCTCAGCGCCTCCATGGGTTCCATGGAGATGATGACGTCGGCCTGGCCCTTGGGGATGAGGTCGCTGGCGATGGGGTCCGAGGCGATGCGCAGGTTGCTCTGCACGTCACCGCCGCGTTGCGACATGCCGTGCACCTCGGCTTGCTTGATGTAAAGGTTCTCCTTCATGGCGGCCTCACCGATGATGGTGGCGATGGACAGGATGCCCTGGCCGCCTACTCCGCAAAGAATGATATCGGTTTTCATTTTTTCCCCTCCTTGGCTTTCTTTTGTTTGAGATGGCGCTGGTAGGTCTGCAGGCACTCCCTCCTGGGAATGATGACGCTCACGCCCTTGTATTCTATTTCCTCCTTGATGGCGGCCTTGATTTCCGTCATGTTCTTCGGCAGTGGCACGACGACGCGCAGGTGCTCGTCGCTGACGCCCAAGCCACGGCAGATGGCCTCGAACTTGTTGGTGCCGGCGGAGTCCTGGCCGCCGGTCATGGCGGTGGTGAGGTTGTCGCTGATGATGACGGTGATGTTGGCGTTCTCATTGACAGCGTCCAACAGTCCGGTCATGCCGGAATGGGTGAAGGTGGAGTCGCCGATGACTGCCACGGCAGGCCATTGTCCGGCATCGGCGGCACCTTTGGCCATCGTGATGCTCGCGCCCATGTCGACGCAGGAGTGGATGGCGTGGAAGGGGGGCAGGAACCCGAGCGTATAGCAGCCGATGTCTCCGAAGACGCGGGCGTTGGGATAGTCGAGCAGCACTTCGTTGAGTGCTGTATACACATCGCGGTGGCCGCAACCCTTGCAGAGCGCCGGCGGTCTTCCCACCACGTCGTCGCAAGCATTGTAACCCTCGAGCGGCTCCATGCCAAGGGCCTTGCGCACGCTGTCGGGATTGAGTTCGCCGGTGCGGGGCAGGTCGCCGGTGAGGCGTCCTACAATCTCGGCATCGCCGGGCATGATGCCTTTCAAGGCTTCTTCGATGACAGGCTGGCCTTCCTCCACGACGAGTACGCGCTCACAAGCCGCTGTCATCTGCCTCACCAGAGCCTTGGGAAGTGGATAGCGGGTGATTTTGAGGATGGGATAAGGACAGTCGGTGGGATAGCATTCGCGCACATAGTTGTAGGCGATGCCGCTGGCGATGATGCCCATGGAGTGGTCGGGACCGTCGAAAAAGGCATTGGTGGATGCTGCGGCGGCGTCATCCTCGAGGTGTTGCTGCTGGGCGGTGACATAGTCGTTGCGCCGGCGGGCGTTGACGGGCAGCAGCACCCAGTTGGCGGCCACGGAGTCGTAGTTGAGGGCGTTGGGCTCACGGGGGGCGTCCTTCACCTCTACCACGGCCCTGGAGTGGGCCATGCGCGTGGTGACTCGCATGAGGACGGGGAGGTGCTCCTTCTCGGAGTATTCGAATGCCTCGATGACCATGTCGTATGCCTCTTGCTGAGAACTGGGTTCAAAAACGGGCACCATGGCGAATTTGCCATAGAAGCGGCTGTCTTGTTCGTCCTGCGAGGAGTGCATGGAGGGGTCGTCGGCTGCCACGATGACGATACCTCCGTTGGTGCCGGTCATGGCGGCATTGACAAAGGGGTCGGCGCAGACGTTCAAACCCACGTGTTTCATGCACACAAGGGCGCGTTTTCCCATGTAAGACATGCCAAGGGCGGCCTCCATGGCCGTCTTCTCGTTGGTGCACCAGTTGCGGTGGACGTCACGCTGGATGGCGAGCGGCGAGTTCTGGATGTACTCGGTGATTTCGGTGGAGGGAGTGCCTGGATAGGCATAAACCCCGCTCAGACCGGCATCGAGTGCTCCCTGTGCGATGGCCTCGTCGCCCAAAAGAAGTCTTTTCATTTTTCTTGGTTTTATGATAATGATAGTGATGATAAAATCATAGGAAGTGCTAGGAAATTCTAGGAAAACTAGGAAAACTAGAAACTCTAGCCCCTATAAAATCCTTGCTTCCAGCGGGCTGTGCAACGCGTCGAGGAAGGAGTTGATGCGCAGCACCCACTCGTCGAAATTACGGACATCGTTCTTGCTCCACGCCGAACCGAAATAATAGGTGTAACGCTGGGCGTTGCGGTAGTCCTTGAGGACGCCTATGGCGTGACCGGCGATGCCGTTCATCGGGGTTTCGAGCATGAGTGGCTTGGTCTCTGTGACGCCGTTGGGATAGAGGGTGGCGACATAGATTTGGAAGTTCTGGGCATCGGGGTTGTCGGTGGGGTCGGCGTATGCCACGTAGTCGCGGCCGCATTTTATGCTCTGGGTGTCTTCCACGTGGATGACGACGCCTGAGGCGATGTCGATGGGTTTGGTGAGTCCTTCATACCACACCGTCATCTTGTTGAAGTTGGAACCTTTGTCAAGGCTGATGATTCTGTGCTCCACGATGTTCTTCTGCCCGGCGGCCTCCGTGGGGTTGTAGGTGAGTTCCACGGTGAAGCGGAGCGGACCGTTGTCCAAAATCTTATATTCCTTGTAGCTGTAAGGCATGACAAGGTAGCCGTTTTCCATCAGGGCGGGCGTGCCGCAGCCGAGCGACGGTCCCACCTTGTAGCAGTCGAGACCGTAGCCGTGGTCGAAATGGTAGGTGGTTGCTATCTCCACCTGGCGGGCTTCGTCTTTCTTGCCTTCCTTGAGGAGTTGCTGGATGCGTTCGTGGTTGGACAGTTCCACCTTGTAACGCTGGTCGACTTCAAGGTCGGGGGTGTTTTTCAACCACACGTCGATGCCGTAGGCCTTCTCGCCGGAACGCTGCAGGGCGGGACCGTAAAGCCTGTAGGCGGTGCGGTCGTTCTCCCAAGCGATGTCGTCGACCCTTTCCGGGTACATCTTTCCGGTGACGATGGTTTTCATTTCGTGTGGGGTGCCAGGGGTGACGGTGTACTTGGCTGTTCCGCAGGGACGGACGGATGCGTCGATGAGCAGAAGGCCGTCATGGGTGAGTTGGTAGCTCACTTCCTGGCCAAGGGCGTTTTTCACCACGAACGGTGTGTTTGCTGTTACACCGAGTTGGCGGTACACCTCGGAGGCACTCACCTCCACGAGTTCCTGGCGCTGCACGCGCTCGTTGTTGGTCACCACGATGGTGACATCCTTTGCCTGGACCGGAATGAGGGTGGCGGCCAAGGACAGGGCGAAAAAGAATCTTTTGACTTGCATATGATTTGTTTTTTTAAGTTTGTATCCTTTCTATTTGAGATGTTCTTCAAAGAAGGTGGCGATTTGCCTCAACAGATGGTTGCGGGTGTTGCCGCCATAGATGCTGTGGTTGCGGTTGGTGTAAACCTGCATCTTGAAGTCCTTGTCGGCTTGCACGAGGGCCTCCGTGTATTCGAAGGTGTTTTGGGGATGCACGTTGTCGTCGGCAAGGCCGTGGCAGATGAGCAGCGCGCCATGCAGGCGGTCGGCCCTGACGGTGGGGTTGGTGTCGTATCCATCGGGGTTCTCCTGGGGGGTGCGCATGAAACGCTCGGTGTAGATGGTGTCGTAGAAACGCCAGTCGGTGGGTGGTGCCACGGCCACGCCGGCCTTGAAGACCTCCCTACCCTCACTCATGCTCATCAGGGTGCAGAAGCCACCGTAGCTCCATCCCCAGATGCCGATGTTGTCGGCATCGACATAAGGTTGGCTGCCAAGCCAGATGGCGGCCTCCACCTGGTCGCGCGACTCCAGTTCGCCCAATTTCAGGTAGGTGCATTTCTCGAAGTCGGCTCCTCGGCCGCCCGTTCCACGTCCGTCGGTGCAGGCTACGATGAAACCTTGCTGGGCGAGATACTGGTCGAACATGCCACCCTGCCCCATCGAACCAAAGCTCCAGGAGTTGACCACCTGTTGGTTGCCGGGGCCGCTGTATTGGAACATAACGACCGGATACTTGCGGGAGGGGTCGAAATGCGGGGGCTTCACCATCCATCCGTTGAGCGTCACGCCCTCAGAGGTGGTGAAGGAGAAGAATTCCTTGGAGGGGGCTTCGAGGGTGGCGAGCGTCTCTTTCAACTCCTTGTTGTCCACCACGGAACGCAGGTGCTTGCCCTTGATGTCAAACACGTCGCATTCGAATGGCGTGTGCATGTCGCTCCACGTGAGGATGTAGTATTGGAAGTCGGAGGAGAAAAGGGCCTTGTTCCATCCTTTTCGCTTGGTGAGGCAGGTGGTGCGCCCCTTGCCGTTGGTCATATAGACCTCTCGCTCCATGGGCGAGACGCCGGCGGCCTGGTAATAGAGCGTATGTGTCTTCTCGTCATAGCCATAGACGTCGGTGACACCATATTGGGCGTTGGTGAGTTTTTTCTGTGCACGGAAATCCTGGGAGACAAGATAGACTTGCGTGGTGCCGTCGCGGTCGCTGGTCAGCAGCATCCCCTTGCCGTCTTTCAGGAAAGAGAGGTTGGAAAGGACGTCTTCGCTGATGTATTTCGGCACGGTCTCGGTGACGAGGAGGCGGCAGGCGAGCTTCTCGGCATTGGCGCTGTAGATGCACAAGGTGTCCTGATGGCGGTTCATGGTGCACAACACCACGTCCTGGCTGCCGATGCCGGGGAGGATGCGGGGGATGTAGCCCTCGGAGGGCAAAGGCAAGGGCAACTGTGCCGTGGCATGGGCGACAAGGTCGTGACGCCAGGCGGTGACAACGGCGTTGTCCTGACCGGCCTTGGGGTATTTGTAGGCATATTCGCCGGGATAGTCGCCAAATTCAAAATGGGAAGGCCTGAGTCCCTTGAACAGTTGCAAGGCATAGGTCTTCACACGCGACTCGTCGTATCTTATCCAACAGATGTGGCGGCTGTCGGCGGTGAAGGCCATGGAGGTGGCGAAACTGAACTCTTCTTCGTTCACCCAGTCGGGGATGCCGTTGATGACTTCATTGCGGCGGCCGTCGGTGGTCACCTGTGTCTCCTTGCCGCTCTCCACATCTACCACGAAGATGTTGTTGTCCCTGACAAAGGCCACCTTGCCGCCATCGGGAGACCACACGGGCGACTGCTGGGCTCCTTTCTCGGAAAGGGCTTTGAGATGGTGGGACTCAACATCGTAGATGTAGAACTCGGCCTTGTAGGAACGACGGTAGATGCTTTCGGTATGGGTGCCGACCAAAAGGCGCTTGCCGTCGGGACTGGGAATGTATTCGTCGACGTCGGTGATGACATCGCCCTTGGTGTCGTTGACATCGAAGATGACACCCGTCTGCTCTCCTGTGGCAAACGAGTATTTCAACACCTTCTCGTGCTGGCTGTCAAACTGTGCGAAACTGGACCCGTCGGCGAGGGGCGCCAGCGAGCGCATGCTCTCGGCGGCAAACTTTCCATGGGTGATTTGGAAGATGCTGATGGTGTCGCCGGCTGTCACCTGAATCGATACTGCCAGGAGGATGGTGCAAAAGAGGTAGGCTTTTCTCATTGTTATATTATTATGGTGGAGGGCATCGCCGACGGGGGAATCCGAGGACAATGACTATCAAACTGCAAAATTAACGTTTTTCCTTTTCATTGCCAAAAATTCATTCGTTTAACTCCCCTTTTCACTTCATTTCTTTGCCATGTGTGTTTTTTTTGCTAAGTTTGCAAAAACATTTATCTCCAATGAAGAAAATCATACTAATGGCCCTGATTGCCATCGCAACCGTGGCACGGGGCGCAGACACGCAGACTGTCACCTCGCCGGAAGGAAATTTGAAAGTAAACATCAACGTCGACCAAGGAAAGGCGAGTTATGAGGTATGGCTCGACGGGCGACAACTCGTCACCCCGTCGACTCTCGGCTTCGTTGCCGACATCGGCGACTTCACGCAAGGCCTCAGGCTCGACGGCACGAGAACCGCCAAGGTGGACAAGTCCTACACCATGGAGCAGGCAAAGGCTTCGCACATCCACTATGCTGCCAACCAACTCGACCTCGACTTCGTCAATGCCGAGGGGGGACGGATGACTGTCACCTTCCTCGTCTCCGCAAACGACGTGGCATACCGCTACACCGTGCCGCGCCAAAAGAACGACAACCCCAAATGCGCCGTCATCCTAAGGGAGGAGAGCACATTCAACTTCCCTTCGCAAACCACCACCTTCCTCTGCCCGCAGATAGGACCTTTCGAAGGCTGGGAGCGCACAAAACCGTCGTATGAGGAGGAATACACCGCCGACGCGCCGATGACCAAAAAGTCGCGTTTCGGACTGGGATACACCTTCCCCTGCCTCTTCCGCATTGGCGACGAAGGATGGGTGCTGGTGGGCGAGACCGGAGTGGGAAGCAACTACTGCGGTTCACGACTCAGCGACTACGAGAGCGGAAAGGGTTACACCATCACCTTCCCCGAACAAGGGGAGTTCAACGGCATAGGTAGCGTGTTCCCGGGCATTCCGCTGCCGGGAAACACGCCGTGGAGGACGCTAACTCTCGGCACGACGCTCAAACCCATCGTGGAAACCACCATCCCCTACGACGTGGTGGATCCGCTATATGAACGGACGTCTGCTTTCAATGCGGGAAGGTATACCTGGAGCTGGCTGATTTGGCAGGACAACTCCATCAACTACGACGACCAGGTGAAATTCATCGACCTCGCATCGGAAATGGGATTCGAGATGTGCCTCGTGGACAACTGGTGGGACAACAACATCGGAAGGGAACGAATGGCGGAACTCTCACGGTATGCGCAGTCGAAAGGGGTCAGGCTGATGCTCTGGTACAACTCCAACGGATTCTGGAACGACGCTCCACAGACGCCGCGTGACTGCATGTCGACTTCCATCGCAAGGGAGAAGGAGATGAAATGGCTGAAAAGCATCGGAGTGGCAGGCATCAAGGTCGACTTCTTCGGAAGCGACAAACAGGAGACCATGAGATTCTATGAAGACATTCTCAGCGATGCCAACAGATATGGACTGCAGGTCATCTTCCATGGATGCACCATGCCAAGGGGATGGGAGCGCATGTACCCCAACTACGTGGCGAGCGAGGCGGCTCTCGCTTCGGAAAACCTTGTCTTCAACCAGCACCACTGCGACAACGAGGGGTTCGAACTCACCATGCATCCCTTCAGCAGAAACGCATTGGGTGCTCTCGACTGGGGCGGCATCATCATGAACCGGCGTATGAGCAAGGACAACAACAGCCGAAACTACAGACGCTCATCCGACACATTCGAGATGGCGACGGGCATCGTGCTGCAAACGGCGGTCAACTGCGTGGCCATGCAACCCAACAACCTGAGCGAACTGCCGCAGTTTGAACTGGACTTCCTGAGACAACTGCCCACCACATGGGACGAGACTCGGTTCATCGACGGATACCCCACACGATATGCTGTGCTCGCACGCCGACACGGCGACAACTGGTATGTGGCGGGCATCAACGGCACAAAACAGCCGCTCACACTCACACTCGACTTGCCCATGATGGCGGGAAAGACAGTGAGCTATTATACCGACAAACCTGCAGCGAAAGTGGAGAACGCCATTCCGGAAGCCGAATTGCGCACGTTTAAAGTGGACAAGAAAGGAAAGGCAAAGGTCACCATACAACCCATGGGGGGTATCATCCTCAAATAACTCATCTTCACCCCCATTACCCCCTAACGAAGTGAACATACGTCCCTTTAACTCCCTTTTAACTCCTCTTTAACTCCTCTTTAACTCCTCTTTAGTAATCGTTAAAAAATAAGTTGGTATTATTTATGTCCTCAGTTGCATTTGACAAGGTAGTTCCATTTTGGCAGGATTTCGTCCTTGATGATATGCTTGTCACAC
>Ga0310694_10003204_pt1 | contig 16177 bp, 12 predicted proteins | sample 174DNAGHGhighgp2_FD_203884 | JGI IMG/M metagenome (GOLD analysis project Ga0310694, IMG submission 203884) | Sheep rumen microbial communities from Palmerston North, Manawatu-Wanganui, New Zealand - 1742 DNA GHGhigh gp2 (v2) (version 2) | ecosystem: Host-associated > Mammals > Digestive system... | reverse complement strand
CATAGCATGCATTGCCATAGTCGCGGAGGCGGCGTTTGCACCTACGCCGTGGGGCGAGAGGGTCACGAGCGAGAACTGCCTGCGCGACTACCCGCGTCCGCAGATGGTGCGCAATGACTGGACTTGTCTGAACGGCGACTGGGACTACGCGATAACGGCGGTGACAAACACTCCGGGGCGACCTGCGAAGTGGGACGGCAAAATACGTGTTCCCTTTGCGTTGGAAGCCCCGCTCTCAATGTGCGGAGGGCGGCTTCTAAATCCCGACGAATATCTCTGGTACACGCGCGACGTGGAACTTGACCCAAGACCGGGCGAAAGAATACTTCTCCACTTCGGGGCCGTTGATTTTAGGGCAATCGTCTATCTCGGACACGACGAAGTTGCGATTCACGAGGGAGGGCATCTGCCGTTCACGGTCGATCTGACGCCGTTTGCCAGGAAGGGCGTAAATGCGCTGACCATTCTCGTGTGGGATCCGACGGAGGACTATGTGCAGTCGTGCGGCAAGCAGGCGTTCAAGTCCAGCACATGTTTCTACACTCGCGTAAGCGGCATGTGGCAGACGGTCTGGATTGAGACTGTGCCGGAGAAGCACATCGCAGACTACAAGGTCGACACCGACATAGACAAGGGCGAAGTCACGTTGACGTTCAATGTCGACGGACTCGTGTACGGAGACAGAGAGGAAGGTGCCGTGGAGATTTATCCAATGTCTCTGCGCGGGACATTCCGTCCCGGCGAGCCGGTCACATTCCGACTCCCCTCGCCCGTTTCGCTGTGGTCGCCGGAATCGCCGGCACTCTACCATTTCACGGCGAGGTTCGGCAAGGACGATATAAAGGGCTACTTCGGGATGCGCAAGTTCGAGAAGCGGCGCGACGCAAAGGGCGTGCTGCGATTCTTCCTCAACAACAAGCCATATTACGTGATGGGAACGCTGGATCAGGGATGGTGGCCAGACGGGTTGCTCACTCCACCAAGCGAAGAGGCGATGGAGTTTGACATACAGACATTGAAGAAATGCGGTTTCAACGCCATGCGCAAGCACATCAAGGTAGAGCCGCTCAGATACTACGCGCTCTGCGACAGAATCGGTCTTCTGGTCCTGCAAGACATGCCTAGCCGTGGTGCAGACTGCATAGCCCCGTTTCATGCCGACTCGGTCAAGGGATATGGACTTTATCGAGAGGAAGTCAAGGGAATAATGGACTTGCTTATGAAGGTTCCGTCCGTCGTAATGTGGATTCCCTACAATGAGGGATGGGGGCAGCACGGCCAGAACTTGACCCACACTACTCTGGATTTCATCAAGCGTTATGATCCGTCCCGTCTTGTCGATGGTCCGTCTGGCTGGAACGACTTCGAGGGGGGCGAATGCCTTGATCCGGCAGATGCTCCGAAAAAGCTGACGCGGCTGACAACCGTTCATCTCCCGGATGGATTATGCGAGGCGGCGGATGTCGTGGATTACCATTACTATCCCGGTCCGGCAATGCCGCCCGTGAACAGTCGTCGGGTTTCCTTCCTCGGCGAGTTTGGCGGACTTGTGACATCGAAAGACATTGAGAAAACGTATCTCGGTCTTATGGACAAACTCGGTGACTTGGCCGAAAAAGGACTAGGCGGGTCTATCTACACGCAGAGCACGGACGTTGAGTTTGAGTCAAACGGTCTTCTTACCTATGACCGGAAAGTTCTCAAATACCATCCCGAAACACTAAAGACCGCCCACGCGGCTATTATCCGTCGCGCCGTAGGAGAATGATGATGTTGTTGTTAACAGGGGCTAATGCGAGATGAAAACGATACAATCAATGGCAGCGACGTGTTTGTGCATGGTGGCAACGGCTGCACACACGGCGACATTTCTTGGTGTGGATGACGGACGTGTGCTGACAAACCCTGACATGGGGCTGACGATGCACTATTACTCCAATGTGCCACATGAGTATGGTTCCAGAGTTGAACCGGGCGACGACATGACATGGTTTCCTGGATGCTCCGTGTGCTATCTGCGGCTGCCGTGGAGCATGATCGAGCCGGAAGAAGGCGTGTTCGACTGGGCAACCATCGACACGCCGGCCCAGCGCTGGATAGCCAAGGGCGGTCAGATAGCCCTGCGTTTCACCTGTTCGGAGGACTGGATGTACTACGCCACGCCGAAATGGGTGGAAGACGCAGGCGCGAAGGGCAAACACTACCGGCTTTGGGCAGGCAAAGGGCCGATTCGCACTCCCGATGGCAAGACGCTGCCGTGGGATCCGGATTTTGGCGATTCCGTGTTTCTTGAAAAACTGGATAAGTTCATCGCCGCCGTCGCTGCGCGATATGACGGACGCCCCGAGGTCGCATTCGTTGACATCGGCTCATACGGGCTTTGGGGCGAGGGACATACGTTCGGTTCCAGCCAGGTGCCGGAAGAAAAGCGCGCGGTCGATATTTCGCGACATATTGACTTGTGGCGCAAGTACTTCAAGCGGACGCAGCTCATTCTGTCCGACGACATCGACGGCAACGCCAACCAGACTGGAAAATATCCCATTTTAGACTATGCGCGTTCCAAGGGCGTTGGCTGGCGCGATGATTCAATTCTTGTAGAACCTCCGCCGAGGTCATGGTACCATGCAGACCAGGCTGAGCGCTACTGGCGAACGTTGCCTGTCGTTCTGGAGCATGAACACTATGAAGGAAGCGTGAAGCGCGGCGCGTGGTCTCCTGAACTTCTGGTCAGGTCGGTCGAAGAGCATCATGCAAGCTACATGTCGATCCACGGCGACCCGAAGAAACTGCTGGACAAAAACCGCGAGGCATTTGAGAAGATTGCGCGGCGTCTCGGATATCGCTTCGTTCCGAAGTCCGTGACATGGCCGGATATTGTGACGGTCGGCAAGGATGGCGACACGTTCGAGGTCTCGTTCACGTTTGTGAATGGCGGCGTCGCGCCGTGTTACCGCGACGCCTGGCCGTGTTTGACGATCAAGGACGAGAAGGGGCGTATCCTTGCCGTTCTCGCTGATGGCGACTGTAACCTTAAAGGGTTGCTGCCTAAAGCAGTAAAGTCGCATGCGGCAAAGTTCCGCCTTGGACGCTTCGGAGCGCCGACGTTCCCATCTGGCAAATATGACGTGTTCATTTCGGTGGGCAAAATCGACGGTACGCCTGTCTATGAATTGCCGATGAATGGCAGTGACGGACAGCGGCGGTATAAAACAGGCACAATTGTTATAGGCTATGCCGGCGGTGTTGGCGATATGATGTAATGCCGTCATCAAAAAACAAGCAAAGGGACAGTGGCAATGAGGTGGATGTGTTGTTTGGGCGTGTTGCTTGTCGCCGCAGTTGCGGCGGCGGCGACGTTTGTCTCGCCGCTGGAGAAGGCGCCCACAGATGGCGCGGCGGCGGTGTTCGAGCGGAGGTTCACAAACGCGGGTTCGGTCAGCCGCGCCACGTGGGACGTGACGGCGCAGGGCGTGTTCGAGGCGTTCGCCAACGGGCGGCGCGTCGGGGATGACTTCCTGAAGCCCGGCGTAACGGAGTGCGGCAAGTGCCGCCATGTGTATTCATACGACGTGACGGACAGTCTCGACAGAAGGGCGGGCGCGACAAACGTCCTCTCCGCGACCGTTACGCCCGGATGGTGGTGCGACCAGATGATGAGGGTGGACGAAGGCGTGAAGTCCCCTTGGCAACTTGGAAAGGAAGTTGCGTTTCGCGGCGAGCTGCGGCTTGAGCTGGACGACGGCTCGGTGCAGACGGTCGGCACGGACGAGAGCTGGCTTGCGGCTTACACGGGCCCAGTCGTCTCGGCGGGGATCTACGAAGGCGAGACGTACGACGCCCGGCGCAAGGTGGAAGGGCTGAAGGGCGTACGCCGCAACACGGAGTTCAAGGGCGAGTTCAGGCCGGCGGCGGCGAAGGTGGCGTTGCGCGAAGACCTCGCGCTGAAGCCGCGTGAAGCGTATGTCGTCAGGGGATCGGAGGGCGCGTCGAAGGATGCGTTCGGCGTCGCCAAGGTCGTCAGGCGATACGGGGACGGAGAAGAGGTCCGGCTCGCGCCCGGCGAGATGCTGGTTGTCGATTTCGGGCAGAACTGCTCCGCCGTGCCGTCGTTCGAGGTGGAGGGCTGTGCCGGAACGGAGCTTGAGATACGGACGTCCGAGATGCTGAACGAGTTGCGCGGCGAGAAGTCGCGCGGCAACGACGGCCCGGCGGGAACGCCGTACCTCGCCTCCTTGCGCGATGCATACGCAGGAATCCGCTACACGCTGAAGGACGGGGTGCAGTCGTACATGCCCCGCTACACGTACTTCGGCTACCGCTACGTTGGCGTCACGGCAACGGGGCCGGTCGTGTTCAGGCGCTGGCGCTCCACGCCCGTCTCGTCCGTCACGCGGGAGATGGAGCGCGGGAGCATCGTGACCGGCAACGCCAAGGTCAACAGGCTCATCGAGAACGTGCGCTGGGGAATGCTCTCGAACTACCTTTCGTCGCCGACGGACTGTCCGCAGCGCGACGAACGTCTTGGCTGGACGGCGGACACGCAGGTGTTCATGAACAGCGCGGCGTATCTTGCCGACACGCGGGAGTTCCTCGGCAAGTTTCTTGCCGACCTGCACGACGCGCAGCGCGCCGACGGCTGCTATCAGTGCTTCGTCCCGAACGTGCGGCACGTCTTCGAAGAACACGGGAGCGCGGGCTGGACGGATGCCGGGGTGATAATACCCTACCGCCTGTGGAAGTGGTACGGGGAGCGCAGGTTCATAGACGAATCGTGGGAGTCGATGGTGCGCTACATGGATTTCCTTGAAGGCAGCGAAGAGCCTTATGGCATCAACCATGGCGACTGGCTTGCGTTCGAGCATCACGTCAGGCTGGAGGACAACCTCTCCGGCGATGCGATGGACACGCGCCAGATTAAGCCGCTCAAGGCATATTTCCGCGTGTGGGTGGCGATGCTAATGCGCGAGATGGCGGCGGCGACGGGGCGGGCCGAGGCGGCGCGCCATTATGCGGAGGAAGAGACGAAGCTGCGCAAGGCGTTTGCGGCGGCGTACATGGGAGCGGACGGGACAATCAGGGACGAATACAAGGGACAGTGCAACGACCTCTACATGCTGAATCTCGGTCTTTGCGGCAGCCCTGCGGCAGTCGAGGCGACGAAGCGCGACCTGATCGAGAACATAAAATCGCACGGCGACCGTCTCCAGACCGGCTTTCTCGGCACTGCCATTCTTCTGCCGACGCTTACGTTCAAGGCGAACGCGCCGGAGCTGGCGTATTCGCTGCTGCTGCAGGAGGCGTTTCCGAGCTGGCTGTATTCGGTCAACCAGGGCGCGACGACGGTTTGGGAACGCTGGAACGGATATACGAAGGAGAAGGGGTTTGGTCCGGTGGGCATGAACAGCTTCAACCACTACGCATACGGATGTGTGCTGGAATGGCTGTTCTCGGCGGCGGCGGGAATACGACAGGAAGACGGCGCAGCGGGCTGGAAGCGGTTCGTGCTTGCGCCCTTGCCGGATCGGCGGCTTGGCAGCGTGGACGCAACGTTCGTTTCGCCGGAAGGGAAGATCACAAGCGCGTGGCGTTACGAAACTGACGGAACATTGACGTGGCGTTTCAGCATCCCGGCGGGAACGTCCGCAACGGTGTCCGTTCCCGGCGGCGAAACGCGGGTTTACGGCCCGGGCGCATATTCCGTAAAGGTGCCAATGCAGGTAAGTTTGTGCGGCACTTCTACATAGCTTGTGCGCCAATACTGTGGAGCCTTGACGCTGAGACGGCACTCCGCAAGCAACTTGTGATTGCACTATGTTGTACAACTTTCCCTCTTGTTTCTCGGACTGAATTATGAGATAATCAAATCCATGAAAAAAACGAAGATTACTATCTGCATGGGCAGTTCCTGCTTCGCGCGCGGGAATGAGAAGACCGTAGAGGCGTGCGAAAGTTTTCTTGCCGCGCGTGGGCTTCGCGATGAGGTGGACGTTGACCTCGGCGCGAGTCTGTGCACAGGCAACTGCGCAGACGGACCGATTGTAATCGTGGACGACAAGGTGTACAAGCATGTGGATTCGCTCGTGATGCGCGACATCCTGGAAGCGACGTTCCCGGAGAAAGGATGATGGAAGATGGTCACGAACCCGGTTTATACCACTGAGAACGAGTGTCAGGACTGCTACAAGTGCGTTCGGCACTGTCCCGTGAAGGCCATCCGCATTGTTGATGGCAAGGCGAGCGTGATTCCCGAGGCGTGTGTCGCCTGCGGCGAATGCGTGAAGGTGTGTCCCGCCCACGCGAAGAAGATCAGGAGCGATCTTGCGCGCCTGAAGGAACTTGTCGCGTCAGGCGCAAAACTGTACGCGTCCATCGCGCCGAGTTTCGCCGGCTACTTCAAGGGTGTGACGATCAGACAGATCGCCGCCGCGCTGAAGGCGGCGGGGTTTGCCGGCGTGAGCGAGACGGCGCACGGCGCGGAGTCGGTGAGCGCGCATGTCGCGAAGCTCCTCCAGGAAACGGATTCCCCGCTCGTGATCTCGTCGGCTTGTCCGGCGGCCGTCGATATGGTGCGCAAGTACCTGCCTGGGTACGCCGCGTTCATCTCGCCGCTTCCCTCGCCTGTCCGTGCGCACTGCCGCCTCATCAAGGAGAAGTATGGCCACGAGGCGAAGGTCGTGTTCTTTGGACCGTGCGCGGCGAAAAAGAACGAGTCCGACGCATATCCCGATGAACTGGCGCTGGCCGTCCTCTTCCCCGCGCTCGAGCAGTTCCTCGAAGAGAGGGGCATTCGTTTCGGCGAGGAGGCGGAGCTCGCGCTCGGACCCGCCGAGGAAGGACGCTTCTACTCCGTCGAGGGCGGCATGAACGATACGCTGCGTGACGGCAGGACGGACGTGCGGTACGTCTCCGTGTCCGGTCTGGAGGACTTCCGGCGGATGCTTGAGGACTTCGATCCCGCGGAGTTCAAGCGCCATCCCGAGAAGTTCCCGCGCACGCTGTTCGTCGAGGTGCTGGCGTGTCCGGGTGGCTGCGTGAACGGTCCGGCAATGCCGCGTGGCGCGTCGTGCCTTGAAACGTTGTTTGCGACGGACGCAACGGCGCCGATCCGCGCGTCGTCTGGACGGTGCTTCGCGCACTGCGGAACGTCTGCGTATCCGGCGGCGGCTGTCGTGGACGACGAACCGGACGAATCCGCCATCGCCGGCGCGCTTGCGCGTGTGGGGAAGACCTCGAAGGCGGACGAGATCAACTGTGGGGCTTGCGGCTACAACTCGTGCCGCGAGTTCGCCAAGGCGCTCCTCGCCGGCAAGGCCGAGGAGGCGATGTGCCACATCTACCTCAAGAAGAACTTCCAGAGAACATCCAACGCGCTCATCAAGTACATCCCGGCGGGCGTTGTGATCGTCGATGCGAAGGGGCTGATTGTCGAGTGCAACCGCCTCTTTGCCGAGATGGTGGGCGCGTTGGAGGAGTTCGACGCGCTTGGCAACCTCGACGGGATCGGCATGGATCGGTTCATGCCCGATTTCGCGGAACTCTTCGCGGGTGCTGTCGCGCACGGTAGCGAGATCGTCAAGTACCGTCAGCCATGGAAGGACCGCATCGTGACGATCAGCGTGTTCCCCATCAGCGTGGGCAAGTTCGCTGGTGCGGTGGTGCAGGACGTCACGAAGAACGAGGGACGCCGCGAGGAGATCGCCGCCAAGGCGCGAGACGTCATACGCAAGAATGTGTACACCGTCCAGCAGGTCGCCCGTCTCTTCGGCGAGCACATCGCCGAGACGGAGATCATGCTCAACGAGATCGCGGGCGCGTACGAGTCGCAGACCGTCGGCAAGCGTCTCCGGCAGGGCGGCAGCGAGGAATACCTCAATGGTTGACGCACCTACGCAAGGCTATGGCGCCGCAGGCGACCTTTTCATCGAGATGGAGGCGGCCCAGTACACCAAGACCGGACAGGGAGCCTGCGGCGACGACGTGCGCTTCATGACCGTCGAGAAGGAGAACCGGCATCTCGTCGCGCTCTCCGACGGACTTGGCAGCGGCGTGAAGGCGAACGTGCTCGCCACGATGACGACGTCGATGGCGATCAAGTTCCTGGAGTCGAACGTGCCGATGCTGGAAGCCGTCGAGATCATCATGGACTCCCTGCCCGTCTGCGAGGTGAGGAAGATCGGCTACGCCACTTTCTCGCTATTCGACTTCCGCCTCGGCGGCAAGGCGCGGATCAGCGAGATGGGCAATCCCGGCTACATCCATCTGCGTGGCACGGAGGAGATTGTGCCGCTCAAGGACGAGCAGATCGTCTCGTCGCACTGGCCAGACCGCGAGGTGCGCAAGTGCGAGGCCGATTTCCGGTCTGGCGACCGCATCATCCTCTGTTCGGACGGCGTGACGCAGTCCGGCCTTGGCGTACGGAAGGACATGAAGTTCGGCTGGCGGCGTTCGGGCGTGCTCAACTTCGCGCGCGAGAAGATTGCCGCCGATCCCGACATCTCGGCGCGTGACCTGAGCGCGGCCATCGCGCGAAAGGCGCTCAACCTCACGCCGGACGGCTGCAAGGACGATATCAGCTGCGTCGTCTGCTACTTGCGCCATCCGCGCGTGATGCGCATCCTCACGGGACCGCCGTTCTACAAGGAACACGATGCGGAGTACGCCCGCCAGGCGACGCTCGGCTTCGACCACGTCGTCGTGTGCGGCGGCACGACCGCCAACATCATGGAGCGCGAGCTGGGCGTGAAGGTGAAAGTGAAGCTCTCCGACATGCGAACGTCGGGCGGGCTCCCGCCCGTCGGCACGATGGAGGGCGTGGGCATCGCGACGGAGGGCATCCTCACGCTCGGGCGCGTCCTTTCGGCGCTTGAGCAGATGCGTCCGGCGGAACGCGAACCGGCGGCGGCTCGGGCGATTCTCGAGCGCATGATGCGCCACGACAGGATCGAGTTCGTGATTGGCACGAAGGTGAACGAATCGCACCAGGACCCGAACGTCCCGCAGGATCTGGAGCTTCGCCGCAGCGTCGTCAAGCGCATCGCCGCCGCCCTCGAAAAGAACTACCGCAAGAAAGTCACGATCGACTACTATTAAGCCTAAATGTCGCAGGTGAACATCGTTCTTCTTGTTTTTCTTAGCCGCAAAGAACGCAAAGATCGCAAAGCACCTAGGAAAGTTGAATGGTTGAAAAGTTGCAAAGTTCCGGGTTGCAAAGTTCCGAGTTGAAAAGTTCGAAAAGCCTTTCACCCTTTCAACCGTTCAACTTAATTGTCGGCAAATGGCAACTTGAACGGGAGATCGGTCAAGGTGCATACGGCGTAGTCTATCTCGCCGTTGGTGCGGGCGGGGAACGTGCTGCAGTGAAGGTCTGCCGCCGCGATGCCGTTGGCGATGAACGCTATGCCCGTGAATTGAGAGGGGCGAAGCTCTACGCGTCCGTATCAGCCTCCGAAGGGCTTGTTCGGATGCGAGAGGTCATTGAGACTGAGTGGGGCTTCTGCTCCGTAATGGACTTGGCAGACGACGAGTTCGACCGTGCGGACGCGCCACCCGAATCGTATCGTCCGAAGACTCTCGCCAAGGTGATCGAGGGAGAGAAGGCGTTGCCGCTCAAGGAGTGCGTGAAGCTCGGCATCGCGTTGTCCGAAGGGCTATCCGAGCTTCAGCGACACCATCTTCTGCACCGTGACATCAAGCCCGGAAACGTAATCTATATTGGCGGGAAACCCGTCCTTTCCGATCCTGGGCTCGTCGTTGAGGAATCCGAGGCGGCATCGATTGTAGGGACTCCGGGCTATGTGCCGCCAGAGAAGTTCACCGATGGCGCCAGTGACATCTACAGTCTTGGGCTTACGCTCAAGGCGGCGAGTTTCGGGAGAAAACTCGAAGACCTCGACAATGGCCCTGCGCTGGAGGCCGATACGGGCGCGGCTCTCTTCCCGGCGTGGTGGCGCATTCTCAACAAGGCGACCGATCCTACGCCGTCACGGCGATACCAGTCTGCCAAGGCTTTTGTTCGGGATCTGATGGCGCTGCGCCGGAAGATTGCCGTAATGTCAATTGTCGGGTCGCGTGTTGCTAAGATCGCATTCGCACTGATTCTGGCCAGTGGCGTCGTAATCGTCGCGTCATCCATCAATGTTGCCCGACACGCGAAGGAAGAAATCGTCAAACAATCTAAGGAACTCAAGCCCATAAAGGATTTGCAAGATCAAGTGAGACTGGCGAATTATATCCAGAAAGCAGAAGCTTGGCTAAAAGCCACCATACTCGAGGCACTGGATGTATACAGAGCCAGTAGGAGACTGTGCGCCGTTTTGCAAAATAAAATTGATGAAGCTCGCAGTGAAGACGAGAAAGAAAACTTGGGCAAGGTTCAGTCCGAGCTTTTGAAGTTGAGAAAACAGATGAGAAGCCTCTTGGTAAGGCTTTATCGGCTGGCAAAGAACTTTGAAACTGCAACCAAGACAATAGATGGTTCCACGCGCCAGACCGTGGAGGCGCAAATCGCGTCCGTGCAGAAACTTCTTGAAGAAGGAATGGTCTTTGAGAAACGAATTTTTGAGATCGGTGGCATGATATTTGGCGAGGAAGAGTGGAAGCCTGATTCCATCTGGGCAGGATTGGGCGGCAATTTTGGGGACGAACAATCTATCCGCATCGAAGGCGGCTGGTCTTATTAGGAATAACTGAAAGCATGCGATAATGACATACAAACACTTCAACAACGAAACGACGCGCTCCAGCGTGCTGAGGGCGGTTGCCGATACGGAAAACGAAGCGTCGTGGAACAGGTTTTTCGACCTCTACGCTGGATTCATCTATTCAATCGCCCGCAGCAAGGGGCTCAAGCCTGAAGACGCGGATGACATCGTGCAGATTGTCTTCACCGATCTTGCGCGCACCATGCCGACGTTCAGGTACGACCGCGCGAAGGGCAAGTTCAGGTCATACCTTGCCGGACTCGTCAGCTGGCGCGTCATGGATAGGCTCAGATTCGGAAAGCGAGACGCAGAACTCAAAGCCGATTTCATGGAGGAAGTGCGATCCGCAGGGGTTGACGGCGACGATGCCTTCGCCGAACGCGAATGGCAGGCGACCGCGATGGAAGAGGCGCTGCGCAGGATGAAGCCAGAGGTCCGCCCTGAACATTACGCGGCGTTCATCGCGAGCGCGGTCGAAGGGCAGGATACGGAAACTGTCAGGCGGCTTTACGGACTCTCCCGAGACAGCCTTTATCAGATCCGCAAGCGCCTTACCACGAAGCTGAAGGAGATTGCCACGGTAGTTCTTGCCGAGATGGACGCTCCCGGTGTGCCCGATCCTCGGTCTTGATTGCATCGGCAACCATTGACACGAGCCCGTGCTCGTTTTCTTCGTCAAGCCACGCCCACTGCCCGTTCGGGTTAAGTTCCAGGAACCACAACTTGCCGCCTTTTCGGATGAGGTCGAAGCGTCCGAACCTGTAGCCGGTTTCGTCCATAAAGCCTTTTATGGCGCACTCATCTTCGGGTGAGAGTTTGCGGCGTGGCCACGATTTTGGGTTTTCCAGAATTGCTTTTCGGGCGTCTTCGCCGCCGAATGAGTTGCGCGGTGCGCTTGCTGCGTATGTATTGCCGTCAACATAGACGACTGTCACCTCCTCTTCGCCTTCGATACGCTCCTGCATGAACCAGGGGTATCGTAGGTCGAGGGCGCGGGGATCAATTTCCTTCACGAAGAACACCTTGCCTTGACCAATGGGCGTGGATGTCATTGACTTTACGACCCATCTGCCGCGCTTTAGTTCTTCAGGCAGTTCACCGTGGAAGAAGTGCCACGGCGCAACATGGAAATACCGCTGGGCGACGAGCAGTTGGCGCAGCTTGCCATACTTGCTGTTCTGGCTGCGCACCAGCGCGGTCAGTCCGCGGCTCTGGCACTCGCGGAAGAAGTCGTTGAAAAGCTCGGTCGTCTCTTCACGGCACCAGTTTTCGACGCAACCGAATTTTGGGATGTCGATATGGTCGAAGTACATAGGCTTTCTGAGATAAAAGGATGTGAGGGTGCGATTGGTGATTTCCCGCCCAGAAGCCTTGTTGGCGATGCGGAAGCCTTCCCGGTGGAAATCCCATGTGAAATCATCAGGCTTGTCAATGTTGAAGCGTAGAACGTCGTTGGTGTCTAACTCCTTCATGACAATGTTGGTAGTGGTGTCCTGACTGCAGGTGGAGATGAAGATCATGAACAATACCTTTCTTTGCGGCTGAAATTTCAAACAGGGGTTGGCAAAGCCAACCCCTGTTTCTGCTTGTGCAGCTGTGAGACGCTTAGTCCCAAGTGTTCGAGTCGTCCAGCCGACCAAAGCAGTAGGTAAAGTTCGTGGACAGACCGACGATGTCCCCGACTTCACAAGGACCAAGATCAGAGATGTTGGTCGCAATGTCATTTGGTGTCATTTTTATGTTTCTCCTTTGTTGTTTGGTTAACCAATAGCAACGGACACCCATCCGTTACGCACTTATATACGAAGAACCTTCCGAAATCTGACAAAGAATCTTCTCGTCGCACAGATTGATGATCTCGTCATCATGGCTGACGATAAGAACGATACGCCCCGGCGCGAGGTCGCGGAGCAGTCTTGCGAAGGATGCGCGAGCCTCTGCGTCTAAGTGGTTGGTGGCTTCATCCAGCACAAGCACGCTTGGATTCCGCACCAGTGCGCGGGCGATGGCGAGACGCTGCAGCTCGCCGCCGGAAAGCAACTGCCCCCGCAGTCCGATGCGCGTATTTAGTCCGTTAGGCATCCGCTTCAGCATATTTTCAAGTCCGATCTGCCTGATTGCCCGCATGACGTCCATATCTGTGAACATCGGGTCCCGCAGTGTTATGTTGTCGCGCACGGAGCCCGAGACAAGGAGACTATCCTGGAAGACGATCCCCATTTCACGTCTGAAAGCGTCTTCGTCAACCGCCCTCATCGTCGTTCCGTTGACGAGTATCTCGCCCGATTGCGGCTTGATTGCGGCTGTAGTCAGCTTGAGGAACGTCGTTTTGCCTGTGCCATTGGCTCCGACAATCGCGTATATCCTGCCGGCGTGGAAAGTCGCCGAGAAGTCTTTGACGACGGGGTTCCCTCCCGCTCCCAGATAGGAGTAGGTCACATTGCGAAACTCAATCTTCACGATGGGGGAAGCCTTCACTCCGCCGCGTCTCGATGGGGCACGGGCGAGTATTTCATCAAGCGAGTCGATTCCTTCGCACAAAGACGCTGTCTCTGGCAGAAGGGAAACGATGCCTTGTACTGCCTGCATCGCTGCAATGAACAGCAACTGATAGACAACCACATCGCCGACCGGGATAGTGCCTTTCGCGGCGAGAACGCCAGCAAGACCCATTACCGCGATTTCGCCGCCCACAAGGATTGCGCCAATCAGAGCACCGAAAAGGACGGTTAGTCGATCCAGGACGCAGGTTCCGTTCTTGAGGACTGTTAGAGCATAGCATGGGGACTCTGCGAACCGGCGTTCTGCGCCGAGCGTACGGAGGAAAGGAAGCGAATGGAAGAATTCAAAAAGTGAGGCGAACGCATCGTCGCTTCGCTTACGCACGGAATGGGAGGCCGCCGAGAACCGCTGCGAGAACGGGAGAAAGATGGCAATCGCGAATGGGATGAACGCCATGAAGGAAATTCCCAGTGCGGCAGAACGCGAATAGAGAGCCGATCCTGCGGCGAACATCGTGACGACGGCTACGAGGAGGCGGGGATAGAGTCCGCTTACGAATCCGCCGATTGCGTAGGCATCGCGTGTCAACTTGGCGACAAGTTCGCCATTGGCGAGCGGAGATAGTTCGGCGGGGGAGAAGTCCATGACAGCATTGAGCGCCCGGTTCTGGAACGTTAGTTCTATGTTGCGAGCACGGGAGAGGATGAACCGTTGCAGGCAGGGTGTCAGTGTGGCCTTGGTGAGCAGCAGCGCGGCGAGGCCGGCGAAAGGGCTGATGGGCGCAGCCCCGTTGATGAGCGCATTGATGAAGCGTCCGGTCGCAAACGGAATGGCGATCTCGGCGATGGTCGTTGCGACCAGAAGAGGTGAATATGCGAATACGATTATTGGTGACGCCAGGATTGTGCGCGCCAGAAACCATGTGCGCCTGAACGGTTTGTGCAATATCTCATAGACTTTCATGCTGTACATATACGACAGGTCTCGTAAAATCTGACTTGCCAGATTTTCGGCCCTCACCCGTGTTGAAAGGTGAAAGGGTTTTGAACTTTAACTCTTCAACCTAATGCGCAATTGGCGGGAATCTGGTATAATGCCCAACTTTAATTCGCAAAAAAAAATGGTGCCGAATGAGTATCGAGGAAAACAATGCACTGTAGAATGGAGGAGCAGACACATGATATTCACTGAATTTGTGGCTGCGCTGTCGAAGGAGGTCGGCATAAAAATCGAAACCGATGGGGATATCTGTGCCGTGCGAACCGGCGCGGACGAACGCTCGTCCGTCACAGTGCTCATCCAAGGCTTCGACGAACGTGGCGCATTGCTGATGACCGCTGACCTCGGCCAGCCTCCGCCGACGCACCCCGAACGGCTATATCGCGAGATTCTGGAGGCAAACGACCTCTTTAGGGATACAGGCGGCGCAACTCTCTCAGTCAACCCGGCTACAGGCAACGTGCGCCTCCAGCGCTTCGATTCGTATGACGCGATTGCGGAAGCGGGCGCATTAAAGGCGCTGATTCTGTTCGCAAGCGTTGCCGCCGCATGGGCCAAGTTGGTGAGCGACTATCGCGACGCTCCGCGCGAGGAAGAAAATCAATCTTCACAAGACGGCAACCTTTTGGGTTTTCGCGTGTAGCTCGCCGCCCGCGCATCGCACGGGAATGTAAACGAGGTTAAGTTGTCATGGAACCTTGCCAACTTTTCAACCTCTCAACTTTTCAACTTGTAGGCAAGCCCTTCCGATGCGGCTTGCTGCGTTAACTGCAAAAACGCATTTTGCACTGAAATCTCAATTTAGCAGTTATTGAATCGCCTCACCGCGGGGCTACAGGTTCACCCCCCGGGGTAAAGCATCCTATTACCCCTACGGGTAAGAGGCTCTTATCCCCACGGGTAGCAAACTCATTCCCCCACGGGTAGCACGGGGTACACCCCCAGGGGTAGCGCAGCCTCACATCCCGATAACACGCCTGAATTACCGTGGAACACGCCGATCCGACCGCATTATAGACCGCGTAGAATCGCTCCGTTGCCGCAAATACACAATCTGGCGAAAAGCATATCTTCAAGAAATGCGCACTATCGTAGATAATTGCCAGCATCATTCGGAACGCCCCCAGTTTTCGCCCCATTTTCCGCTGGGTCGGCCAATCTGACATAAAACACGGAACACACAGGACACAAGGAAAGAACGATTCCGAAATTTCCGTGCATTCCGCAGTTCCTCGCCGGTAAAGTAACCCCCGCAAACCCCTTCCTGCATAAATGCAAAACGCAAAAAACCTCTTTTCTCAATTATATCCTCTGTGCCTCTGCATAGAATCTCTCTGCTACTCTGCCTCTCTGCTACTCTGCCTCTCTGCTACTCTGCGTTAAAACATATGGGACTGGTGATGATTTTATTGTTTCGGCAACAAATGGGATTGATATGTTGGGAGAGCCGCGCTCCGTCGCGGCCATATAGAGACACGATAGGGGGGGGGGGCCGCGCTCCGTCGCGGCCATATAGAACGGACGGGACGGAGCCCGTCCCTCCCAGATGCCGTCAATACCTTTAATTGCCGAATCAATAACGCAGAGAAGCATAGAGGCAGAGAAGCAGAGAACTTAATAGATGTTAGCCGCCTACGGCTCGCGATGACGCTCGTTCTCCCGCCCCGAATCAAGCGGAGCGCATCGCCATTCAAATTTCAGAGTCCTTTTTGGTTGAGAAAGAAATGGTTCTTTGTCGCGGTGATCAACGACCATGTGGACGCCCTCGTCGACTACCGCAACGGCTTCGAGATCCACCGCGAGATCGGCATGACGCCGGACGAGGCGTGGCGCAAGGCGATCCAGAAGGGGCGCAGCAAGCTCCGGGCGATCCCGCAGGACGGATGGTGGGAGCTCGTCTGGTCGGAGTGGTCTCGTACGGTCGTCGGCAGACGTGGACGGGTGTCCCTTGCGGACGGTCGGTTCTGCCCGAC
>Ga0310694_10003203_pt1 | contig 16179 bp, 9 predicted proteins | sample 174DNAGHGhighgp2_FD_203884 | JGI IMG/M metagenome (GOLD analysis project Ga0310694, IMG submission 203884) | Sheep rumen microbial communities from Palmerston North, Manawatu-Wanganui, New Zealand - 1742 DNA GHGhigh gp2 (v2) (version 2) | ecosystem: Host-associated > Mammals > Digestive system >... | reverse complement strand
CGCCGCATTGATAAATTCAAATTAGGATCACATTATACGATGGAACGATTCTGTGCGATATTTATCGCATTCGTTTTCGTATTGGGTTTGATTGCCGCAAGTGCCGTTCATCAGAAAGTTGAAAACAGTAAGATCACTTTAACGGAACAGGCTATTTATGGCGACGGAGAAACAGTATTTTCATTGACACAGGATGTCGTAAAAATTGATGGTTTGTGGGCAAATGAAGGTCGTACTAAGGGCCTCATTTTGATCCATTTGCCTGGCGGCATGGCTAATATGTCTACACAGGCAAGTGATTATCAGATTCTGATGACCGGTGTCAATGGTAAGTTGGAAAACCAGCCTACAGGTACGATTTACGTATTTGGTAGCACAGGCTATATCGGCCTTGGATTCACTGATTCAGCAGGATTTAAGCCTGCAGCATATAAGATTATTCTGAGAAATCTTTCTTATATGAGTGAAGGCAATCAGGAAGCAGCCGCTGCTGCGCATGAGGGCGAAGAGTCTTTCATGTATCGTAACCAGATTCAGATCATTGCAAACTTTGCAGCCACAGGCGCACCTGTTGCAAAATTCTATTCAAAACCTGATTACACAGCAACTGATATTTACAACGAACTTGTACAGAGCAAGTTGATTGAGGAAAAGGTTGCAGAATGTGATGAAATAATGATGGATATTGATACTTCTATGAGAAAAGCCAACGAGTATGCTCGTCGTCTCGAAATGGCAGGTATCACAATGGAAGACAATCTGCCTGCTGAAATTTATGGTGATGCAATCACTACAGTCGAAGATGCAAGTAGCCCGATGTTCTTTGATCCGAACTATATGATGTCGATGGGTTCCGGTTTCTTGAATTCTATGGACGGTTTCTTCACATGTGTGGATACCAATGATAGTTCAGCTTATCCGGAAGGTAGCCATTTGTATATGACAACAGACTATGTATTCCCTGGCGGTTTGAATTTTGAATATCAGAATTTGACGCCTGATTCTCTTTTATTGGAGCAGATTATTCCTGCCGGAGAAACATTCCCTCAGTTTATAGCTGATTTGAGTGACCAGCAGAGTCTGTACACAGTCAATGCAAATCCTTCATTTGGCAATTACATCGATACCAGAAATGGTACTGTATTCTCAAAGGATCAGCAGAATGTGGACCTTGTTGGTGAGAACTCAAAGTCTGATATTCAGAATTATGAGTCCGAGATTTCCAATATTTACTCAAAGAAGCGTGATCTTCAGTTGGTAAAACTTCGTGATCTTTTGAAGCTCTACTATGATTCAGCTTCCATGAGCGATATGACATCAGTTTATACCAACTCAGATGCATTGATTCTTTATTGATACTATTGATTGGAGGCACAGCTTTATGGCAAATTCAAACAATGTAAATCTTGATGATTTACCTTTTGACGAATATCAGGAAGCCATGGCTCGTATGGAAGCAGAAGCTGCTCAGGCAAAGCAGAATGCCGATTTGGGTATGGAAGCTATGCCGGAGAGTGATGAACATTCGAGTTTCGATGACTTCATGGCCGATCAGAAAAGTGCTGTGTTTGGTGATGATGACACACCGGGAGACGCCGATGAGGCGCCTTCCGCTGTTGTCGGTGATCAGGCAGGTGACGAATCTACCGGTGAACCCGATGAAATTACAGCGGAAGGTACTCCCGATGCATTTGAGGCAAAGCAGGCTATAGACGAACAGGCTGCTGAGCAAGCATCTTTGAGAACACAAGGTATTCAGAACACCGTAAGTGGTGCATTTCAGAATGCAATTAGCGGTATCAAAGGTTTGTTTGCATCAGGCGCCGCAGGAACAGCCCGAATGATTGCAAACATTGGGGCCAAGTTCGGTATGCCTAAAGCAGCAACTTATGGCTTAATTTTCATTTTGGGCGGGGGTACTTTCGCAGGTATCGCCGCACTTCTTGGTGCAAATAATGATTCATATAAATACGGTGGTGTGACGGATGATTGTACTGTCGCACTTGTGCGTTATCATGAGAATGCCGTGTACAAAGCACCTACGCAGGATCAGCTTGATGGTCGTGCGGGCGCTTTGTTTAATGCATTGAATTCGGATATGCATTTCCAGTACGGTATTCGTAACGGTGGTACCAAAGTTGGCACATCCATTATGGATGATACGATTGACGATGGCTATTCATATTACTACACGCAGGATCCTGCTGACCGCTATGACTGGAATGAGGACGGCGAGATTGATGCGGATGATGATAGATCTCGACTGATTGAAGGCGGTTATCATGATTATGACCATATGGTCGAGAAGTTCCAGGATGAGCAGATTCTCGGTATGATAATGGCAGCATCGGCTGAATCCAAGATCGATCCATCAACATACGAAATGAATTATCGTGTTGGACCACCTTCGGAAGATGCTATTGGCCAGAGTTCTGATTTTTATCTGGCACTTAGCGATAATACACGAGATATGATTTTGTCACGTACACATCATGTACAGTGGAATGCTTACTGTCAGCGTATGTTCGCATTATATGCTGCAGAGGGTTTGTCCATTTCCACAAGCACGTATACATATTTGGATCAGTGGGGTAATAGTACCAATGAAGAAGGACAGCAGAATTATTATCCCGGCGTAGGACTTTGGCAGTGGACTGGCCAGCGTGGATATAACCTTCACTGGTTTGCTAATCAGCTTGAACATGCAGCCGATTCAGATGGTGATGGCGCAAACGACGCAATGTATAGTCTGAATGTCCAGATTGCATATCTGCTTGAGATTGAAGCCAATCCGGTTGTTGTCAATGGAACATCTATCCCTATTGTTGATTGGGGACATGAAGAGGTTGCAACATATCAGATTGAGTATTATGTGAATGTACCATATAAGCCAAATACATCCACAACATATGATATCGGTACGGCGCCGTGCACACAGGGTAACTGGATTCCTATGCATGATTATCAGAAGCCATCCGAGCGTGGTCTTCAGGTTCCATGGGATGCTTATAAGCAGTTACGTCCGACCGCAAAGTATAAGTATGAGTCTAAATCTGGATCCAGAGTTTCAGATAAGAATTATGATGAACATCGTGACGGTGCATATTATCTTGATTCTGACAAATATGATGGTACCATGAGTGAGTGGGACGATTCACCATTCCCTGTAAAGGATTATGTGTATAATTCTAATGGATCTATCAAGAAGGCAACACAGCATAAACACGGTACTGGATCTATCGAAGATGGTACAGAATCGGGTGATGCAAACGGCGATGGTGTAGTTGCTACCGGAGAAACAGTTCCTCACTATGTAGATGTTGAAGGTTATGACATCGACGACGATGGAGACATCGATGAAGATGATTACATCATTGACGGCAGCACATTATATCCAAGTTACGCAGATTATAAAGCCGGTACAAATGGACATGATGGCTATGATATCGATGGCGACGGATCTGTTGATGTCTGGGATATGAACGACAATGGTGAAGTTGATGAAGATGAAGACTGGTATGTAGATCACATAGCCTATGCAGAAGGCTCTGATTGGAAAGAGCAGATTTTCAGCCCTGCATTGGAAGTTTATTATCAGAATATCGGTATCATGGTTCTTGCCTGCGCACCTGGCGATTATAATGCAACAGATTATATCTATGAAGACGATAGTCATTGCTTACGCCAGTATAAAGATACTGTGACACAGTATGATTATTCTTCAGATAAAACAAAGATCATCTATCAGTCACCGGGTATCACGGCCATGGATATATGGAAAACTAAACCTTGGGGCGATGGTACATATCAGGTGATTCCTGCACAGGCAGGTGCAACGGCATATAAAGCGATTCAGGAAGGTGACCAGTGGTGGGATGAGCTCGAAGCAGCAAGAATCCTCCGTATGCACGGTGACAGTTCTGGATATGGTAAGGAACTTGATGATCCGAGAGCTGAATTCAGAGAAGTCGCAGACGAGTGGCGTGATGAGATTTGGGTTTGGGCTAATGCACACGCAAGAGGAATGGTCGGCCGTAATAAGGGACTTGAGTTCTGTCTTGGATGGCTCGGTTGCCCTGCAGGCATGATCGAAGAGCATACGATGTTCGTAACTGGCAAGCCTTCATTTGCCGGTAGACTTGATATCACAAGATATGCAAAGAAAGCCGACTGTATAGAACATTATGCAGAATGTATGCTTGAGATTGACTGGCATGGTAACGAGACCACCGGTAAGAGCATCACTGATATCATGTATGAAGACATGAGTACGAGATATGTTAATAACGTACGTCATCAGGATGAGAGGATGTGTGGCGGCAATTTCGATAACTCGTCGATTGCCGCCTGTGCTGTAAGCTGGGCATGGCTCAAAGGCCGTGAAGCAGATGCGGACGTAAATCTCGCAGTACTTGATCCTGGCGGATGTGCGAAAGCATTCTTGTGTACATCACTTTATTGTGCAGTACATGATATTGTTTATCCGGGTGATCCTTACTATTCATCTTGCGATAGAGGTGCAGCAACAGCCGTAGCAGCGTCTGGTTCAGACGATGATTACCCTGCAGGTAGTCCTTATGAGCAGTTTGACTATATGAGATCCAAGCCGACATTGTGGCAGGATTGCGGTGATTTATCTTCCGTTTGGGGTTCCGGTATGGAACCGGGCGATATCATCTGCTCGACAACCCCTGATCCAAGACACATCATTGTGTTCGTAGGTCAGGATGCCGTTCATGAAAAGTGGGGTTCAGGTGTAGGCAACGCAGAGAAAGCCATAGTGCATTCTTCTCGTTCATCAACTGCACCGAGAGGTCCAAGATGTGACTTGGATGGTTCGTATTTGACGTCCGATGGCTCACACGCATATCATGTATTCAGATGTATGGATCCTGATGTGAACAGTTCAACAAAGAAATCCGATGTCGATGCACAGTCAGGTTTCCTCGGAGGATTGAATAACGGAGACGGCAACGGCGGTGGCTATTACGCACCACAGTACTAATGATTTGAATACCACGGTTGTGCTTTCGACATGACCGTGGTATACTTTCGTATATGAGGAGATTTCAAAATGGCACGAAACTATAATTTTGAAAAACCGAAGAAGTCGAAGCATGATGATAGAATTGTCAGTATATGCGTTTTTGCAGTAATCATTTGTGTTGTCATTACATACATGTATTGTTCTGCAATGAAGCGTGAGACAGATAATATAAAGAACATGCCGGCTTCGGAACAGCCAGCGTCTGCTGGTTTGGAAACAGTGACGCAGGGTATCGGTAATGAAGACGGACTTCCGTCGTCCGTGGGTACAATGATCGAGGCAGGTAATGCGTGTGCAGATATGCAAAACGAAATGATTGCCGAGAATGATGAGTACTTACTGGAAGTAAAGAATGCGACTGAGTCAGGATATTATCAAAGGATTATCATGTCACAGAGGTATCAAGAATTACTTGACACCTTTGATAAGAAATACATGCGAACTATTCCTTCAGGTGCATCTACAGTAATGTGGTCCGAATATGGCGTGTGGGAATTTAATGCCGATTATGATTATTCAGCAGAACTCAACGCCACAATGCCCGCAGTGTGGACTTGTTATGCAAAAGATGACACCGAGAAGAAACATCCGTATGCTTTCTTAACCGCAACATATGTCACAGCAAGCAATCAGTTCATTGAACCTAAGTTGTCAAAAACGGAATGGTATCCGACACACTCATCATTATATGAACCGATTGATGACGAGGGTATCGTGGCTGATCAGTGCGGAGATGATACAGCTGCCGGTGGTGGTAATGATGAGGCAAATATGACACAGGAACAGCTTGATACTTGGCAGGAATTGCAGAATCTCATGGCTGGTGAATCTGTCAAAGAAGATGCAGTTTCAATTTCTCACTAAAATCTGTTGATAAATGAGTAAATTGATGCTATAATAATTAAGGTTGTGAAATACTAATTGAAAGAAAGGACACATGACTATGGCACGTTCATATGGTAATGATACTGGTGCTACGTCCAGTGCACGTGAGGCTCTCCAGAAGCAACAGGCTCAGGAGAGGGCAGCAGCAAATAAGATAGAACTTATCGTGACTATCGCGGCAATTGCGATAGCCGTTTTAAGTATTGTCATAAATGCTGTCAGATGTGTCGGCGCAGTAGCCGCAAAAAGCGATTATAACAAACAGAAAGTAGAAGCCACAGCCACATATGAAGAATTATATGCAAAGCTCCAGGATCCTGCAGCTCAGAATTTTTCATATATGGATCCGACTGTCGGTAATATGACCGAGACCGGACAGGCTATTGCACTCATGCAGAATCAGATAATTACTGTTCGACAAGCAGGAGAGAATTTGAAATCGCCATCCAATATGGGAGATACACCTGGATCAACAACTGTGACAATCGATGATTCAGAAGATATTCATAATTCCACAACATCTGAAACTGGTGGTGCTGTTACTTTAGATCCAACAGACGGAGCGCCTACTGGTTCAGATGAGCCTGACAGCGATACCGTAGATGAGTCTGAGGTGACAATTTCAATCGATGATACAGACGTATCGGATGATTCTGCTGGAACATCCGGTACCGAATATACACCTATTGATGATTTTCAGAATACTCCTGTGGAATCTACAGAGGATGATACAGTATTTGAAAATGAAACATCTGATAGTAGTTCTTCATCATATGATGAAGCTTCATTACGAAAGGATTTTAAGACAAAATATTTTTCTCGCCCAGCTAATGTGGATACAATCGATCCTGATGGTGTCATATGGTCATGGTACGGTGTTTGGGAATTCAAGGCAACATATGATTTTTCGTTGCAAGGCGATGATGCTGTTCCACAAATGAAGGCTGTTTGGATTTGTTATGAACCATCGGATGTTGGTAAGTTGAGACCGCTTGCGTTCGTCACAGCCACATATTCTGCCGCACAGAAACGTTTCACAAATGCCAAAGCAACATATACCCAGTATTATGTGTGCTATAGTGAAGCGCAGAAAAATACATATGGACCAAGCTTTGCGGGTAATGATCCGTCTGCTGGCTCAACACAAAGTACTTTAGAAGCGAATGGCCAGGGTAGTGAGAACGAATATCGGCCAATAACTATTGATAATGGCGAATCCGATGATGATGAAAGTGCCATGAATAAGCCGTCAAATGGAAATGGTAATTCTAATAATAATTCAAATGACAATAATGGTTCTGGTTCTTCAAATACGGATCCCGCTAATAACCCGAATGGTGTTGCACCGTGGAATCCGGGCGGTGGAGCAAGTGATTCTTCAAGTGGCACATGGGTTCCTTCTGATGGAAGTAATCCCGGTACATGGGTTCCGTCAGATGGCTCTGGCACATGGGTACCATCCGATGGCTCATCGGCATCTAACGGTACAGGAACTTGGACACCTGCAAATTAAAGAGGAGAAGGAACAATGATTGAGATACTCGATTTTATTTCAGAACATAAAAAGGCCGTGGCCGCTGTACTCATTGCACTTTTGTGCCTGATTCTCAGCGGAGCCATTGCGAAAGGATTTACCAATAGCCGTGATGCGGCAGCCCGTGACTTACAGAATGTGAACAACAACATTTCTCAGGTGCAGGATCAGTTGAATCAGCCTATTACAAAGTATAGAGAGCTTGATCATGGTTATCATTTGGCTCGTGTTAACAGAGACAGAACCATTTTGGAAGGCAAGGGTACTGGCGAGAATAACACAAATGAGTGGTTATCAAGGTTCTTGACATGGAGCAGCGGTCAGGAATATACGGAGAACCGTAACTGGTTTGTGGAGAAACTTGGATCATCCAATGTATTTGTGACAGACATCATGAGACCTTACGATGAGACTCATTTATCCATTGATGATCATGATACAATATCTGACGCTGATGCTGTGGGTTGTACACTTAATAACACGGAAATATATGTCAATTCCATCAATGAGAATAATGATACATACAATTATGTAATATTTGCATATTTCAATGCAAAGACTGCTTTTTCAAACAACGAGTTTGATGCAATCGATAAGGTACAGTGTTATATCATTACTGTTTCTGTAGACAAGGATGGAAATGTATTGCCGGATACTTTCGTTGTATCAGCTGGACCCCCAAGCACCATTTTTTAAGAACCCGTAAATAATAAGAAAGGAAAGGAACACAATGGTAAAATCAATGGGAACATTCAAGGACACATTCAAAGCGGAAATGGAAGCACAGAAAGAGGAACGCTGTAAGGAGAAGGAAGCCCGCAAAAAGGCAAATGAAGCTAAGGGACCTCTTCTTGATCGCATTGCAATGCATGCAAAGAATTTTGGTATTGGCGGAACCTATTCCGTTATTTATCTGGTAGCCGTGTATTGTATTGTGATGTTTGGCACACTTTATCTTCCCTCACTGCTCAATGTGATCATTGGGTATTTTAACGCATCTACTACACTCGTTATTGCTGTGGATAATGCATGTTTGTTTTTCACAGCATGGATGTTTGTGATTTCATTTGTGATTGTTCGTTCAATCACACGTGTGTACATTCGCAGCATCAAGAAACTCTTCAAGGGAGATTCAACAGAAGATGCTGGCAAGTAATACTTTATAAGTACAATTATGACACGTCATAATCCAGTGTACAAAACCGTATACCGGTGTGGCGTGTCATTTTTTGGCGAAAAAATTAAGAAATCAACAAAATACTCTTGATAAATGAGCAAACATGTAGTATTATTCTATATGGGTATTTTGACACACTAACATTCCAAACCATTGATGCAGTAAGGTTTTGAATGTGAGACCAAGTCGAAAGGAGACTTTATAATATGGATACAGTTACCGTATACAATACCGATTCTGTGAAGGCGAGAGACATTCTTGCCAAGGTATCGTACGATGATGTTCTCACAGAGAACATTGAATGCACTGGCAAAGTTTATGTAGAACAGTGCTTTTTTGATGCAAAACGCCGATTTGATCAGGGCCTCTTCGATGTCGAAATGAGGATTATCGGAACTGTAAAGGAGTTGTTCATCGAAGATTACGATGATGCTCAATTCCCCTGTGGTACAAAAAAGATCACATTTACGGATGCTGAGCCTGTTATGATCAATTATCAGCTCACAGCCGAGGAGCAGGGCATTTTGTTCACCAAGGGTGTAAATCATCCCGGGTTCGAGCCGCCTGCAAATATGAAATACAATATCATGGAGATTCCTATGTACATCGAGTACAAGGGCATCTATGAGTCACCAATATGTTTCGCAAGGATCATTCGTCCTAATGAAATCCAGACCAGTACCAAGAAGTGCGGATATTATGGTTTGTTTGATCTGGCAGCAGATCATCCGGATGTCATCCGTGAGAGAGAAAACAACGGTATTGATATCAATCTTACCAAGAGTTCGCCTGAACTTCGTATGGAAGCTCCTATGAAGCAGATTTCAGATCCTTCCAAGACAATGATTGCCGATAAGGTTCTCAGAGAAAAGGAAGCAGCTGAAGCGCCTACAGAAGATAAGAGCGTTGCTGCTGTACGCAATACCATCGAAGATCGTATGTCTGCTAAGTCAGGCAAGTCGGGTATGCAGAAGGCTTCCGATACAACAGTTCAGATTTATCATGAATCTGTTGAGGAATATACTAAGGAGTCTGACGTTACTGATGCAACAAATGTATCAGATATCGGAGCAGACACCAGACCTCTCGGTGCAGATAATGTACTGCCTTATACTGTTCGTCAGATGGATTCCGGTCTGTACAGCGTACTTTCACAGAAAGTCGAAGAGCATGCTGAGAATGCAGGCAAGGAAGATAAGTCCAAGAAGGATGAAACAGGCGAAGGACAGTTCAACGAGGACAAGCAGACACAGACTGAAGGTCTTGCAGATACATCCGCCGGTTTGGGCCAGGAAGATAAGTCTATGTCCAAGGCTGAGCGTGAGAAGAAACGTCAGATCAATATTGCTCGTCAGGCAGATATCGCAGCCGATAACAAGGCTCTTAATGCGGACGCAAATGCTGACATTTCTGGTCACGGCGCTTCCACATCCAAGAAATCTGCAGCACAGGAATTGCTGGGTGACATTATGGGCAATCAGCCTAAATCTCCGTCTAACCAGCAGCAGTTCTTATGATGCGGGGTGTGACATATGTCATTGAAGCAATCGATTGTGGTCAAAAATGAATTTTCATTGAGGACTGCAAACGGCGGAACCAGAGGCGGAACACCAGGATATTACGTTCTCGGCTATATGTCACGAAAAGGCGCTACGGAAACATTATCGCCTAATCGTCTCAATGATCAGGCAGGGTGGATTCGTGATTATATGGCCCGAGAAGATGCCACAGAGCAGGCAATGTCTGTAGAAGATCTCAAAGGTCGCTTCAGAGAGTTCGAAAAACTCGGTGGCAGAGCCTTCGGATACGGTGACGTATCTATGTCTGATGCAAAACTCAGAGAGGCGTCTGCTGACATTCAGAAGAATTTTGATGCAGGCAAGACTGTTCTGAAGACAGTAATATCTTTTGATGAGGCTTATTTAAGAGAACAGGGTATTATTGCCCCGGATTTCCATTGTGAAAACCGTGGTGATTATAGAGGCAACATTGATCAGCTTAAACTTCGCATGGCCATCATGAATGGTATGCAGAAAGTTGCCAGAGATTATGACGACTTACAGTATGTAGGTGTCATACAGGTCGATACAAAGCACGTACATTGCCATCTCGCCATGGTCGATCGCGGTGTGGGAAATCTTATGAAGGATGGCACACAGCGCGGAAAGATTACAGACAAGGGCAAGCGTAATCTGCGTCGTGGCATCGACATGTTTCTGGATGAGAAGCAGACAGTGAAGATGATGACCTCGAACGTGCAGTATGATAAGCAGAATACTGTAGGTTATATCAAGAGATATACACACAAAACCATGAACAATAGGGGCTTCGCCCAGTTCATGATTGCGTGTTTGCCGGAAGACAGGACGCTTTGGCGTGCCGGATCCAATTCGCAGGATATGGCAAAAGCCAATAGTATCGTCAGGGAATATGTAACACAGTTGCTGGAGCAGCCCGATTCCGGTTTTGAAGAATCCAAACGCGAAATTCGTGAGTATGCGGATTACCGCATGTCACGTGAGGGTTTGACAAATGCAGATTACAAGCATCTTATTGAGAGCAAAGAAGAAGAGATCATACAGCAGAGCATGAATGCTGTGTATTCGATTCTGAAACAGATTCCTGAAGAAGATTGTGGCGTGAATACACCTTTGTTGGATGCCATGAGTATGGAATACGATGATGTTCTCCAGGCTGTTTCTGAAACAACGGATGCACCTGATGCGATGATGGAGTTCAGCTACAAACTTCGTACATATAAGATGCGTTTAGATCAACATACAAAAGGCTTTCAGGAGTTCCATGAAGCAAGAGTTGATTACGAGCGTAAGCTCAATTTGCCGGATGGAGATCCGAACAGGCCTACGGAAGAGTCAAAGGTACTGTATGAATTTTATCAGCTTGAAGAAGAATATAATAAAATGCTGATGACTAAGTACAGATATTTCCTTGATTTTATTCCACCTGATGAAGATTATCAGAAGGAATTGGAAGAACTGAAGCAGGACAGTGAATATATCACAGCTCTGGACAATATGTTGTCCGATTCGGATATACGTCGTATGACACCTGCCCGTGCTGAAGAATATGGTCTACGAGCATATGATATTACCGGCGGACAATATACGGTCACTGATAGACAGAGGCTTGTTGATGACCTTATGAGACGAAAAGACGCTTATGAGATTCGACGGGATGCATATGAGACCAAACTTATTGGATACGGTTTAACACTCAATGAAGATGATGTGTTGGAACGTAGGAAAGCATATGAGTTCGATGATGTAAAAGCATTGGATATACATCATATGTCGTATGACTTCTCATATGATTTTGAAATCCCAATTCCGCAGTCGCAGGCATTTACCGCAATGGCGGATAGAAGATATGAAGCATTTCAGGCAGCTAAAGAGTACCTGATAACTTCTCATCAGACAGAACGGTTGGCATCTTTGCCGGAGCATGATGTTATGCAACAGCACGAATTTGCCGACATGTTCAGACAGACAGCGGTAGAACTTCATACTGCAAGGGGCATGGATGAGCAGGAACAGTTGAGACACAAACAGGCAAATACGATTCGTCTTGATTACGGATTTTACGTAAGGCAGGAGGATGAGATCAAAGAAGTTGTGAAAACTGTTATAGAAAATACTGTTCAATCCTTGCAATATGAATAAATATGTTGTATAATCTGTTCATAAATGAGCAAATTTTGCAGAAAGGACATGCTATATGGGAAAAGAAACTTATTCAAGAAACCAGTGTTCGCTGCTCATTCGAGTAGATGGGGAAGAACTTGAAGTCCCTGTTAATTTCGGTTTGACAGCGGATGAGATTCGTGCGGTGTATCCATATTGTGCGAAGCTCGCCAATACCAAGATTCCGAATCCTGCACTGAAATTTGCAAAGGACGCCAAGGACGGTCGTTACAATGACATGTCTGAGGAAGAATATGCAGAGGTGCTGGAAAAGATTCGCAATCAGTCGGATTTTTGGTACCAGAAACCCGAAGCCAGTCTTTTGGAGCTGGCAATTCGTTTTGCGTTGGATATTCAGTTTAAGGGTATCCAGTCTATCCAGGATGCATTCGCAACCGTGACGCCTTTTGAGAACATCAAGGTCAAAGAGACTGTATCCAAGGAAGAAGCAACAAAGATTCTCAAGGATGCAGGCATGGAAACCGATACGGATAAGGAATTTGATCCCGGTGATGAACGTGATGTCGAGATGGGAACTGCCGGTAATATGTCAGTAGACATTTACGGATCAGGCGAAGATGTTGACTTCCTCTCCAAGGAACTTGATGCGATCGAGACTGCAAGAGCAGAAGATCGTTTTGAGAAGATCATCAAGGACAAACAGGCGTCGGATATTCCTGACAAGTACAAATCAAAGTATAAAGCAAAAGGCTTTGAAGAGGGGCAGATCGGCGAAGACGGTCTTCTCGATATTTATGCCAACACCGGATCTGTCGATGCTATTTTTGGCGACGAGCCGGATGACGGATCAACAGCGGAAGAGCTGTTAGGCGGTAAGAAGCAGGATAACGCTGAACCTGTTTCTGCAGAGACTGCAGGTGATGAAGATCCTGTTGATGATCTTGAAGCCGCACTTGATGATTTTGACGAAGAGGAACACATTGAGGACCCCGAATTTGAAGATGTCTATGATGATATTGAAGACGATTCGGAGGAATAACTTAAATGATTTTTCGAGACAATGACCCAAGGAAAGAGCAATATCCTTTCATGGCCGATTATACCGATTTCCTTAAGAAAATGGAACGTCCTCTGATCGGTCGTGAAAAAGAGATGCAGCAGCTTATGGCTGCTATGGCAAGGCCAGAACTTAGTAACGTTATCTTACTGGCTGAAGCAGGTACAGGTAAAACTGCTCTTGTACAGGGTACTATGCTTAATGATCCTGACAGAGCATACTTGGAAGTTAATCTTCCTAAGATGATTGCAAACTTGAAAAATGAGAACGAAATGGCTGATAAGCTGAAGAGTCTTTTCAGGGAAGTCGAGCGTTTCAGAAACGAAGAAGGCAAGGAGATTGTGCTTTTCATCGACGAGTTCCATCAGATTGTTCAGTTGTCTGCGGCAGCAGTGGAAGTGCTAAAGCCCTTGCTCGCTGACTCCGGTACTCGTGGTATCCGTGTTATCGCGGCAACTACATATATTGAGTATCAGCAGTATGTGGCGGCCAACCTTCCTCTCGTAGAACGTTTGCAAAGAATCAATATTCCACAGCCAAATCGTGATGTCGTAGTATCAATTTTGAGAGGTATGGCAGAGCGATACGGTGTGGCAAATCAGTTCATGGGTGATGGCATGTTTGAAGCTATCTATGAGTATACAAACAGGTACATTCCTGCAAATGCTCAGCCGAGAAAGTCAATCTTGATGCTTGACTCCATGATAGGTTGGCACAGAGTTAAGAAATGCCCTATTGATATGAAGTTGTTATCGGATGTTATCTATGAGACAGAAGGTATCAATATCGCATTTCGAGTAGATGCTACGAAGATCAAGTCACAGTTGGATAAGGTCGTTATTGCACAGGAGTTTGCGTCATCACAGATCGAGTCCAGATTGCAGATATGCTGTGCTGACTTGAACAACAAGAATAAACCTATGAGTAGTTTCCTGTTTACAGGTTCAACTGGTGTAGGTAAAACAGAAATGTCAAAACAGTTGGCAAACATTCTGTTTGAGGACGAAAGAGCATTGGTTCGTATGGATATGACCGAATATGCTCTGCCGGAATCCCTGGAGCGTTTCCGACTGGAACTTACGCAGGCTGTATGGACAAGACCATACTGTATCATCCTTTTGGACGAGATTGAAAAGGCTTGCGCCCCTGTTACCAGAATACTTCTGCAGGTGCTTGACGATGGTCGTTTGCTTGACAGAAATAACCGTGAGGTTACATTCAAGAACGCATACATTATCGTTACAACAAACGCCGGATCTGAAATTTACAAGAACATCGCACAGTACAATGCCGATGATAGAGGTTCCGGTAAGATGCTTGAGAAGTACGAAGCACTCATTCGTGAGTCCATCAAGGGTACAACAGGTGGTGGAAAGTTCCCGCCTGAGTTGTTAGGACGTATTGACTGTCTGGTTCCGTTCCAGCCTTTGTCAGAGTCCACAATGGCAACCATTTGTCTGATGAAGCTTAACAAGCTGAGAGAAGACATTGCAAAGAAGCATCACATTAAGGTTAATTATGAAAAGCGTGTTGTTCCTTATATTGTACAGGATAAGTTGACAACCGATTCAGATGCCGGTGGTGCCCGTGGCGTTGTAAGCCGTATTGAACGTGAGGTTACGACCGAGCTTTCAAGATATATCAATGCCCATCCTGAGCTTAGGACGGGTGGCAAGGTAGTTTATGTGTGTGTCGATGGCGAACTTGTTGTCGAGAACAAGAACAGGTTGGAAACCGGTGCTCACATTGTAATTTCAGACCATCCAAGAACTCGTGAGTCTAACGAGGGATGAGAATAACGAAGAAAGGACACAGATATGGGATTATTCAGTAAAAAGGCCAAGGGTGGAAATCCCGAAGCCGTAGACACAAAGGCATCTGCACCCAAGCAGGCTGCCCGCAACAAGAAAAATGAACTGGTTAAGGTTCTGGACGAATCCGTATGGGAGTCCGTGCGCGAGGAGTTTAGAAATAACACCCAGTTCATAATCACCGACGACAACGGAAATACTCGTTATGTAGCATTTCTGTTCGACACAAGACAGTGTGGAGGTTTAGCCGGAAGAGATGCCAGGAAAGATGAGTCCAAGGGCTCTATCATCGAAGCTATCAAGACCGGTGCGATCAAAACTTATATCCGTCTTGAAATGCTCATGGATGAAACTTTTGTTATCATCCCTGATCTTGACACTATAGACGCAATGGACGAGTTCGGCATCCTTGCCGACGGCGAATATATCCTTTGTACCATTTCTGAGGACGGTAATGATATCGCCACAGTAACAGATGGGGACGATGAGGTTGTAGTGAATTTTGATCAGATCAGGTCAACCATTCAGAACAGCCTTGATGTACATACTTTGTTCCCCGGTGGTGGCAGTACAATGGATGCAATGCTTGGTATGTCACCCAGCAAGAAGAAGGACGATGTGCTTAATGATGCACCTGCCGGAGCAGCATCCGATGGTGATCTTGAAGATATTATCGACGATGATGATATCGAAGATTTGCCGGATGATCTCGATGATATCCCTGATGATATCGAACCTCAGGCAGCACCTATACCTGCACCGATTCCTGCACCTACGGCAGCACCTGCCCAGGCTACACCACAACCTGTTGCTCCTGTAGCAACAGCAGCACCTGTTTCTCAGCCAGCCTCTGACGATCTTGATGACGACTTGTCAGATATCGCAGATGCGCCTGGTGATGAGGGTGATGATGGCAGTACAGGCGATGATGGCGGATACGATGAGTTCGAAGATATCACAGAGGAAGTTGTCGAAGAGTATGTTGCTCGTAGATTCTACTCTGATG
>Ga0310694_10003201_pt1 | contig 16181 bp, 14 predicted proteins | sample 174DNAGHGhighgp2_FD_203884 | JGI IMG/M metagenome (GOLD analysis project Ga0310694, IMG submission 203884) | Sheep rumen microbial communities from Palmerston North, Manawatu-Wanganui, New Zealand - 1742 DNA GHGhigh gp2 (v2) (version 2) | ecosystem: Host-associated > Mammals > Digestive system... | reverse complement strand
CAAAACGTCAAAAAGTCAAAGTTTTTTCTTGACATTTTGACGTTTTGTTTTATAATGAGAGCAAGAACAAAGCAATACAGTAACCGTTAAGGAGGATCTGCTTTATGGGACAGGAAAAATATACAGCCAAAACAATGGCGGCTCTGCAGTCGGCCCAGCAGTTGGCTGCGATGAAGTATCAGCAGGAAATCACTTCTGCTCATGTGATGCTGGCCCTGGCCAAGGAGCCGGAAGGGTTGCTGGCAACCATATTTGAGGATTGCCAGACGGATTTGCCTTTGCTGAAAGCCAAGCTGGAGCAGCTGCTAAACAAGATTCCCAGCGTCAGGGGGCAGGATCGCCTGGCAATGGGCATGGATATGGTGCGGGTGCTGGGCCGGGCCGAGGAATACGCAAAGTCCATGAAGGATGATTATGTCTCCACTGAGCATCTGCTGCTGGCGCTCGTCACGGATGGCAGCGAGGAAGTCCAGGAGGTGGCGAAGGAATTCAAGCTCACCAAGAGCCGCATCCAGGATTCCATCAAGAAGAACCGCAAGCAGAATGTGACTAATGAGAATCCGGAGGAAGGCTATAAGTCACTGGAGAAGTATGGCCGTGATTTGACGGATGCTGCCCGCAGGGGCAAGCTTGACCCGGTAATAGGCCGTGATGAGGAAATTCGCAGGACTATAGAGATCCTGTCCCGCCGCACCAAGAACAATCCGGTGCTGATCGGTGAGCCGGGTGTCGGCAAGACCGCCATTGTCGAGGGGCTGGCTCGCCGCATTGTGGCCGGCGATGTGCCGGAATCCTTGAAAAACAAGACGCTGTATTCCCTGGATATGGGCTCTCTGGTTGCGGGCGCAAAATTCCGCGGTGAGTTTGAGGAGCGCCTGAAGGCGGTGCTCAATGAAATCTCGAAATCGGATGGGCAAATCCTGCTGTTCATAGATGAGGTACATACGGTAGTCGGTGCCGGGGCGGCCGAAGGTGCCATGGATGCAGGCAACATCCTGAAGCCCATGCTGGCCAGGGGTGAGCTGCGCTGCATCGGCGCGACTACCTTGAACGAGTACCGCAAGTATATTGAAAAGGACACAGCTCTTGAGCGCCGCTTCCAGCCCGTGATGGTGGGTGAGCCGACGGTGGAAGATACTGTCTCCATACTGCGCGGCCTGAAAGAGCGCTACGAGGTGCATCACGGCGTGCGCATCCGCGATGCGGCCCTGGTGGCGGCAGCTACATTATCTGACCGCTATATCTCTGACCGTTTCTTGCCGGACAAGGCCATCGACCTGGTGGATGAAGCAGCGGCCAAGCTGCGTACCGAAATCGAATCCCTGCCGGCACCCATTGATGAGCTGCGCCGCAAAATCATGCAGTTGGAAATTGAGGAGCAGGCTTTGCAGAAGGAGACGGATGCAGCTTCTAGGGAGCGCCTCTCCAACTTGAATGCAGAGAAGGCTGATTTGCAGCGCCAGGAGCAGGAGCTGCAAGCCAAGTGGGAGAAGGAAAAGCAGGGCATTCTGCGGGTGCGTGCCATCAAGAAGGAAATCGACGAAGTGAACAGCCAGATGGAGGCGGCGGAACGGGCCTATGACCTGAACCGGCTGTCTGAGCTGAAATATGGCAGGCTGCCGCAACTGCAGAAAAACTTGCAGGAGGAGGAGAAGATTATTGCTGACCGCTCCCAGGGAGAGCAACTGCTGAAGGAGGAAGTAGGCGAGGAAGATATTGCGAAAGTTGTCAGTCGCTGGACTGGTATCCCGGTGGCGAAAATGCTGACCGGCGAGCGCGAGAAGCTCATCCATCTGGAGGATGTGCTGCATGAGCGGGTGGTCGGCCAGGATGAGGCGGTCAAGGCAGTCAGCGAGGCCATCCTGCGTGCCAGGGCGGGCATCAAGGACCCGAACCGCCCCATTGGCTCCTTTATCTTCCTCGGCCCCACGGGGGTGGGCAAGACCGAGCTGGCAAAGACCCTGGCGGAGGCGCTGTTTGACGATGAGCGCAGCATGATCCGCATTGATATGTCTGAGTACATGGAGAAGCATACGGTTTCCCGCTTGATCGGTGCGCCTCCGGGCTATGTGGGCTATGATGAAGGCGGCCAGTTGACAGAGGCAGTGCGTCGCCGTCCCTACAGCGTTATCCTGCTGGACGAGATTGAGAAGGCACACCGCGATGTGTTCAATGTGCTCTTGCAGATTTTGGATGACGGACGCCTGACCGATGGCAAGGGCCGCGTGGTGAATTTCAAGAATACGGTCATCATCATGACCAGCAACCTGGGTTCCCATGAAATCCTGAACAAGGATTATGAGGAAGCCAAGGGAGCGGTGAAAGAACTGCTGAAAGAATACTTCCGTCCTGAATTCCTGAACCGGGTGGATGATACCATCGTGTTCAAGGCCCTGGCTAAGGAACAGGTGAAACAGATTGCCGCCATTCTGCTGAAGGGCCTTGGAATGCGTCTCTCCCGCCAGGTCGGTATTGAGCTTTCCTGGAATGAGGCCGCATTGAGCGCACTGGCCGATCAGGGCTTCGACCCGAACTTTGGTGCCAGACCCCTGCGCCGCCTGCTGACGCATACGGTGGAAACGGCGCTCTCCAAGTCAATTATCAAGGGGGAGGTCAAGGAAGGCGATACCGTAGGCATCGGCTGCGAGAACGGCGAGTTCACCTTCAGCAAGGAATAAGCCTTACTCATTGTATTCTAAATCGTTTTCTTCGCAGAGATTACGGGCTACGTCCAAAAGTCCCTCTGCCCAGAAAGCTTCCCAGGCCGGTAGGAGCAGCAGGCGTTTCACTTGATGGCGGAAGCGGCTGGCTCCGCCGGGGCCTGCCAGGGCTTGCTGCAGGCGTGTGCGGACTTCTCCGCGCTCCCTGGAAGCTGCGAATTCCTCCATCAGTCGGCGTTCATGTTCGTCCACGGCATTGGGTAAGGGCAGGTAATGCTCCCAGTCATCCTCGATATCGAAGATATAATCGGTGGTTGCTTCTTCGTCCATATCTTCGTCAAGCAGCATTACCTTGCCCTTTTCAATGTCGATATAGCCCTGTTTCACATCTGATTGTGCAAGCGCCAGGGCTAGTTCCGTCAGGTTGATTTTCATGGTAGCACCTCTTTTGCTGAATGCCGCATAACCTGGCTGCAGGCAGGAAAACTCTATCCTGTCGCGAAAAATACAATAGGGTCTTTTTTATCCAGGGAGGTGCGGCGTGTGAAAAAATCGGGGATTGTCCTGTCGGCAATCTTTATTTATCTGGTCATGTTAGCCGCTGGCGGTGCTGCTTGGTATGTCATTTCCCAGCAGCCGCCCGCCCAGCCTGCTGCAGAGCGGCAGCCTGAGCTGACGGAGGCTGAAAAGGCAGAAAAGGCGGCGCGAGAGGCTGCTAGGGCCAAAGAACAGGCGGAACGGGAAGCAAAGGAACGCCAGGAGAGGGAGCGCATCAGCAAACGGGAAGCAAATATCAAGCAGCTTTCCGAAGGCCTGAAGAAGAAAACGAACAGGGATGTGACTTATTATACAGGCAACTATGAGGAGAAGCCCCCGCCAGGTGTCTATTTGCGTCCGATTCTGGCTCTGGGCGAAGATGTTGCCATATTGAAAATTGAGGTTTTCTACTATTACGATATACATGATTCGGAGGCTACAGCCTGGATTATGGGCGACCATCTGGAAATCAATGCTGATGGTCAGGTAATGACCTTAGCCTTTGACCCGTCCAAGCTGCAGAAGAAAGTTGCTTCTGATGCAGAATGGCTATGGGAGAAATACATGATCAACGCCAATGCAGCCGCGACGGATATCCTGCGGCGAGCGGCTGCAGCATCTTCAGTCAGTATCACCTACTATCAGGCAGCCAGCGGCAAGAGCCGCAGTCAGGCACTTTCTGCCACGGAACTGAAGGAGCTGCGGGAGGTAGTGGCACTGTATGATCTGTATAATCAAAAAATGAAGGAAGAAAACGGTGTTTAAAACAGGGGCGGCTGCTAAAAGCAGCTGCCCCTTTATCATTGTGCCTCAAAGAGAGGCAGGGTTTCAAGATAGATGATGTCATTACGTTTGCAGGCATCTCCTTCGGCCAGTACAGCAGCCTGGGCTATGACCGTACCTCCGACTTTTTCCACCAGGTTCGACAGCGCCCTCATGGAGCCGCCGGTGCTGATAACATCGTCCAGCAGCAGGACCTTATGGCCCCTGATGCGCTCGATGTCCGTGTCCATCAGGCAGAGCATCTGCTTGCCCTTGGTAGTGATGGAGATGTCGTCAACCCAGACGGGATTCTCCATATAGGCCTTGATGGATTTGCGCGCCACAACAAAATGCTGCATATTGAGCTGGTGCGCAAGCTCTGCAGCCAGCGGAATACCCTTGGTCTCAGCAGTCAGGATGATTTCCGTATCTGCGGGTACCTTCCCGGCCAGTTCCCTGGCGCAGGCATCGGTTAGTTCAACGTCACCCAGCATCACAAAGCCTGCGATGGCCAAAGTATCGGTAACATTGAGGATGGGCAGGCGGCGCTGCACGCCGGCCACGGTCAAATCATAAAATCTTTCAGCCATAATGCACCTCACAGTGATTTCGTACCAGTTAATTTTACAATTTTTTTTCAGTAAATGCAAGGAAATGAATTCGGGCTGAAAATTTCGCTTTGCGCAATCCAGAACAATGGCGTTATAATGTTTACCAGCATAGAAAGGGGGTACTCCTGATGCCGAGTGCTGACAAGGATAAGCTGCAGAGTTTTTCGCGCAGGACATTCCTGACGGCTGTTGCTGCCGGCAGCGTTTTGCTGGGAGCCGTCGGCGGCTATCTGACAGCCAGCGGAACCCTTAGCCGCTGGCTCGCAGGTGCGTCCCGGCCGGAGGATGAATCCGGCCTGGGAGTGACGGAACTGCGCCAGCTCATCACGGCAGACAGCGGCACGAGCCGCCGCCTGATGTGGCGCACGAAAGAGGCAGAGCCAGAGATGCAGCTGGAGTACCGCCTGCAGGGCAGTGAGGATATCCGGGGCCTGCAACCAGCGGATGCAAGCTTTTCTGACGACGGAGTGAGGGTGCAGCAGTATGCGGCTTTGCTCACAGGGCTGCAGCCGGGCAGGACATATGAGTACCGTCTTGTGGCAGGCAGCCGGGAAAGTGCCTGGCATAAGCTGCGTACTGACGCAGGCGGCAATTTCCGGGCACTTATTTTCCCGGGTTCCCAGTCCAGCGATTATTCGGATTGGCAGGCTCTTGTTAAGGGCGCAGCAGAGCGTCATCCTGAGACAGATTTCTTTGCAAACATGGGGGACTTGGTGGACAACGGCGAAGACAGCCATCAGTGGGAAGACTGGTTCGATGGTGCGGGCAGCCTCATGGATCACATTCCCTTCGTACCGGTTATGGGCAACCATGAGACTTACGATAAGGAAGGGAAAGTGCGATTGCCGGAAGCCTTTCTGCATTATTTCGATGTGCCGAAGAATGGCAGCCCCCATTTTGATAAATACTATTATGCTTTCGATTACGGCCCGGCGCATTTTGCCGTGCTGAATACCCAGTGGGAGGAATTAGGTGATTTTCAGGCAGGGCTTCTGGCAGAGCAGCAGGCCTGGCTGAAGAAAACTATGCAGGGCAGCAGGAAACCGTGGAAGATAGTGCTGATGCACAAGGATGTGCTGCAGTATCGCATGCATGAGCGTCCCGAGCACCGGGAAGGCATTTCAGAGGCGGGCAATGCGTTCATGCCCCTGTTTGAGCAGCTCGGCGTAGATGTGATCTTTTCAGCGCATCTGCATACTTACCGTAACCGCGGCCACATCAGGGGCGGTGTGCGTGACCCACGCGGCCCGCTCTACATTCTGAGCGGCGCAGCGGGCAATGTCCGCTATCCCGGTCGCTGGATTGATCACGCACTGGATGAAAAAGTTGCACCGCAGCCAGAGACAGGTAATTATCTGACAATGGCAGTGGACAGAAACAGGCTGGAAATTGCCTGCTTCCTGCCGGACGGCACCGAGATAGACCGGGTGCTGTCCACAAAGGCATAACTGGGCATCGCATCGCTGCAACACAGTGCGGAATATTTTCTTACAGATGTACTTGAATTAAAGGGCAACCAATAGTAGTATAGACGTAGTGTGAAATCGGGAAGTTTGATAAAGAGAGGGTGGCGGAATGGGCAAGCGTCTGGGCATGCTTCTGGGAATGGTGCTGTTGGCGGTAGCTTTGTGCGCGGGTTGCGGTTTGCCAGCAGCAGACGATAGTCCCGTATCTTCTTCCGCCAGTGCGTCCGGTGGTGCTGTTGGCGGAAAGCTGACTGTACAGATGCTGAATGTAGGTCAGGGGGACGCAATTCTTATAAAGACCGGTGAGCAGACGACGCTTATTGACACCAGTGACCTTGATGAACAGGACAAGCTGAAAAGGGAATTGGACAAGGCCGGTGTGAAGAAGATTGACAAGCTTATTCTCACGCACCCTCATGCTGACCATATCGGCGGCATGGATGTGATGCTGAAGGATTTCCAGGTCATCGAGGTTTATGATAATGGCATGCCTTCAACTTCCAAAATTTATCTGCGCTATATGAAGGCTTTGAAGAGCCAGAAGATTCCACGTCATGGACTGAAGGCTGGCGATGAGCTGGATCTTGGCAGCGGTGCCAGATTTACGGTGCTGGCGCCTGCGGGGGAACTGGTAAAAAAGGGGACCCAAAAGGGCTATGAGCATGACCCGAACAATGAATCCGTGGTCGGACAGCTTGTTTTTGGCGATTTTCGCATGATGTTTACGGGGGATGCCGAGGCCAGTGAGGAAAAGTCAATCCTGTCAGCCTTCGGCCAGGCACAGCTCCACAGCCAGGTGCTTAAATCCGGTCATCATGGCAGCAAAACTTCTTCTTCCAAGGAATGGCTGAGTGCCCTGCAGCCGGAGGCAGTGCTGATTTCCTGCGGGCGGAACAATGATTATGGCCATCCCCACAAGGAAACCATGAAAAAGTACAAGGGCATGAATCTGAAAATCTATGAAACCGATAAGAATGGCACAATCACGGTGACTTCAGACGGGCATAGCTATGAAATCAGCACAGAGGAGGGCAAGGCTCAATGATTTCCGCATATCTGGATAGATTTGAAGGTAATTTAGCCGTATTGTTGCTGGGGGATGAAGAAAGGAAGCTTAACTTTCCCAGGGAATTCCTGCCGGAAGGAGTGATTGAAGGGGATTACCTGAAGATTGAAATTGAGCCGGATGAGGAGGCAAAAGCGCGTGCCGAGGAGGAAGCCTTGGAATTATTGAGGGAATAAGGCAGCTTTTGCAGAAATATCCCAGAAACATCTTCTATTATTGTATACGCAAGTTTTTTCGGGGTCAGTCAGAGGAGGATGTACCTTTATGAGCAAAATTTTCCGCTTAAGGCAGCGGGTCTTGGCTTTTTTGGCCTTGCTGCTCCTGCCGTTGCTGTGCATGCAGCTTGGGCAGGCAGAGGCGGCGCGGCGTTCTGCTGTGCATGAGCTCAATTATTTTCGCTCGATGGAAACTGAGGTGGATGGAGAGCAGGTTCTGCGTCTGGAAATCGGCCTCAATCGGGATAATCTGGATTACACTGTCATAGAAAAGCAGAGACTGCGCAGGCAACTGGTACTGGACTTGCAGGAGACTAAGCCGGGCAGGGTGAAAAAAAATATCAAGCTGAACAATGAATTTGTTTCCGCTGTCAAGGTGCAGGAGCCTGAACGCCGTCACACGCAGATTCTGATTGATTTGACAGATAAGTATATTGAAGGAGCTTATAAGGTTTACACTGTTGAAGCGGATCGCAAAGAACGCAAGCCTTATCGCCTGGTAGTTGACATTTATAAGAAGCCAGTTGGTGCTGCGGGGTCTGTAGATGGGGTCAAGGGACACTCTATTGTAATCGATCCTGGTCATGGCGGCAGTGATTCCGGCGCGGTAGGGCCTTCCGGGTTGACTGAGAAGGCAGTGACGCTCGCGGTTTCTCAGCAGCTCAGGGATATTCTGGAGGCTTCCGGTGCCCATGTTAAGATGACGCGTGATACAGATAAAGATGTCTATGGCTGGGATGCTACGGCCAGCCAGGAACTGCAGGCACGGGTAAATGTAGGTGAGCGCATGCCGGGGGCAGAGATTTTTATTTCGGTCCATATTAACGCGTTCTCTAATCCAAATGCACATGGCATGGAGACCTACTATTATGGAGGGTCTTCTGGCGGGAAGCGCCTTGCCAGCCTGATTAACCAGGAACTGCAGGAGGCAGGCGGTCTCTTTAATCGCGGCGTCAAGACCGCTAATTTCTATGTGATTAAGCATTCCTCCATGCCAGCTACGCTTCTGGAGCTTGCTTTTATCACGAATCCGCGTGAGGAAAGGCTGCTGGCTGACGCTGATTATCAGCAGAAGCTGGCGCAGGCAATAGCGCGTGGCGTTGCCCGTTATTTCGGCAGAGGATGAGGTGAGAGTAATGAAAGCACGCATTTGCGGCACATGGCTGAGATTGCTGGCGGTGGTGAGCCTATCAGCGGCACTGCTGCTCTTGGGCGGCTGCACCGATGATAAGGGAGGCCGTGGAGCTGAGCCGGGCAATTCATCTCCTGCAACAGCAGTGAGCGAGAAGCAGGCCAATTCCGGTGATGTAGCACAGAAGCCCGAGAAAGAGAAGCAGGAGCAGAAACTGACTGTAAATGTATATTACCCGGATGATCAGGGAACGAAGCTGATAGCGGTCAAGCGCGATATCAAGGCCACGGCTCAGAAAGATAAATATACGGCGGCGATGGAGTCCCTGATGCAGGGCACGAAGGCCAAGGGCCAGACCACGATTATCCCTAAGCAGGCAAAACTTAGGAGCGTAAGGGTCGAAAGCGGCGTGGCGAAGGTGGATTTCTCCCAGGATATCGTCAAGCATTTTGTAGGCGGATCGACCGGCGAGGAAATGCTGGTCGGCTCTGTCGTAGATACGCTGACCGAATTCCCAGAGGTAAAAAAAGTGCAGATCCTGATTGAGGGCAAGTCTGTAGAGACACTGGCCGGTCATATGGATCTCAGTGAGCCTTTGAAGCGCATGGACAATCTGCTCAAGTAGGGAGTTGTTCATCAATTCAACTGAAACAATGAGTCCCGCTTCTAAAACGGGAGTAAAAAGCCTATATCGCGCGAGTGGGGGCGGAGCGAAGCGGTATCCCCCACTCACAAGAAGTCAATCCACGCGTTACAGGCTTGTCGTGCTCCTCGAACTACCGGCGTGGATTGAAACAATTTACTTTACATTGATATTTTGACTTTTTATATTGTAAACGCACAGAATCACTTGTATTTCTGTGCGTTTTGTGATATTCTTTAATATGTGTGGCATATCGGCGGCTCTGGCTGTACCGGCTGTCAGGCAAAGTAGATGTATAAAACAGGAGGTCATTTCAGACAATGAAAGTTACGGCAGAAAACGGCGAGAACCAGCAGGTCACTCTGACTATTGAGATCGAGGCAGAAGAGGTCGGCAAGGGCGTTGAACGGGCTTGCAAGCGTCTCGCAAACCGTGTTAATATTCCGGGATTCCGCAAGGGCAAGGCCCCGCGCAAGATTGTGGAGCGTCATGTGGGCATGGAAGGCGTAATGCAGGAGGCGTTTGATCTGCTCGCTCCGAAAGCCCTGAATGATGCTTTCGAGGAGCAGAAACTTGAGCCCGTTACCCGTCCGGAAGTTGATATCGTGACGCTTGAGAATGGCAAGGACATGGTATTCAAGGCTACGATCACTCCGCGTCCGGAGGTCAAGCTTGGCGAATACAAGGGACTCAAGGTAGAGAAGGAAGCTGTCAACGTCACTGACGAGGATGTAGAGGAGCATATTGAGCATATGCGCGGGCATCATGGCAAGATGATTGATGCTCCGGAAGGTGCTGAGGTCAAGGACGGCGACTTCACGACCCTTGATTTTGAGGGATTTGTTGATGGCGAAGCCTTCGAGGGCGGCAAAGGTCAGGATTATCCGCTGCAGATTGGTTCCAAGAGTTTCATACCCGGTTTTGAGGATCAGCTTATCGGCGCCAAGATAGGCGAGGAGCGTGATGTGAACGTCACCTTCCCGGAAGATTACCATGCGAAGGAGCTTGCTGGCAAGGCTGCTACATTCAAGTGTACGGTGCGTTCCATCAAGCAGAAGGAACTGCCGGAGCTGAACGATGAACTTGTCAAGAAGATGAGCAAGTTTGAGACTCTCCAGGAGTTGCGCGACGATGTTCGCAAGAATCTTACGGAACAGGCAGAGCGTAAGGCTGAGAATGATCAGAGGCAGGCTGCCATTGAGCAGGCCACCGAGAACATCGAAGTTGATATTCCCCCTGTGATGATTGATAACCGTGTGACCGCCATGATTCAGGAGATGGCCATGCGCCTTGAGCAGCAAGGCATGAACCTGGAGCAGTACTTGCAGTTCTCCGGCACAGATCTTGCGAAAATCAGGGAGGACTATCGCGAGGCGGCAGAGAAGAATGTGCGGACAGACTTGATGCTGGAGGAAGTAGCTAAGGCTGAGGATATCAAGGTCGAGCCCGAAGATCTCAGCAAGGAAGTTGCTGTCATGGCTCTGCAGTATGGTGCTACGCCGAAGCAGATACAGAAGATCATCAAGGAGCAGGGGCGTCTGGGCGATCTGGCTGCTACAGTGCTGCGCAAGAAGACTGCGCAGTTCATCATCGACAACATTGCCTGAGCTTAGGTGTCCATCCATAATTCCCTATTGGGGGGTAGACAAATGAGTTATGTACCAATGGTGGTTGAGCGGTCCAATCGTGGCGAACGGGCGTATGATATTTATTCCCGTTTGCTGAAAGACCGCATTATCTTCCTCGGCGGCCCTATTGATGACAATGTGGCCAATGTGGTTGTGGCGCAGATGTTGTTCCTGGAGTCGGAAGATCCGGACAAGGACATACATCTCTACATCAACAGCCCGGGCGGCGTTGTGACGGCAGGGCTTGCTATTTACGATACAATGCAGTATATCAAGCCTGACGTATCGACCATTTGCATCGGCCAGGCGGCTAGCATGGGGTCCCTGCTCCTGACTGCAGGCGCTAAGGGCAAGCGCTATGCCTTGCCTCAGGCGCGAATCATGATTCATCAGCCCTTGGGCGGTGCTCAGGGCCAGTCCACTGATATCCAGATTCAGGCCAAGGAAATCCTGCGTTTGCGCGAAGTCGGCAATGATATCTTGGTGAAACACACCGGGCAGGAACGTGAGAAGGTCGTGCAGGATACTGAGAGAGATAATTTCATGACTGCTGAGGAAGCTAAGGCTTATGGCCTGATCGACGAGGTTATCACGCGTCAGAAGAAGGGCAGCAAGTCCGCTAAGGAATAGGGGGTGATGTCATGCTGAAGTTTGGGGATGAAAAGGGTCAGCTGAAGTGTTCATTCTGCGGCAAGACGCAGGAACAGGTCAGGAAACTTGTGGCCGGACCGGGCGTCTACATCTGTGATGAATGTATTGAGCTCTGTAACGAAATTATCGAGGAGGAGTTCAGCGAGGACGTTGAGGTAGAGCTGAAGGACGTCCCGAAACCGAAGGACATCCGCGCTATCCTGGATCAGTACGTCATCGGGCAGGACGAGGCAAAAAAGACCCTGTCGGTGGCTGTTTATAACCACTACAAGCGCATCAACATAGGGCAGGGTAAGGGCGATGAGGTGGAACTGCAAAAGTCCAACATCCTGATGCTCGGCCCCACCGGCAGCGGCAAGACCTTGTTGGCCCAGACACTGGCGAAGATACTCAATGTGCCTTTTGCCATTGCGGACGCAACGGCACTGACTGAGGCTGGCTATGTGGGCGAGGACGTGGAAAATATTCTGCTGAAGCTTATACAGGCTGCAGATTATGATGTGGAGAAAGCTGAGCGGGGCATTATCTACATCGACGAAATCGACAAGATAGCCCGTAAGTCCGAAAACCCCTCCATCACCCGTGATGTTTCGGGGGAGGGCGTGCAGCAGGCTCTGTTGAAGATCCTGGAAGGCACGACAGCCTCTGTGCCCCCCCAGGGCGGGCGCAAGCATCCGCATCAGGAGCTTATCCAGATTGATACAACCAATATACTGTTTATCTGCGGCGGCGCCTTTGATGGTATCGACAAGGTCATAGAGTCGCGTCTGGGCAAGAGCCAGATGGGCTTCGGGGCGCAGATTAAGTCCCGCAAGCAGCGTAACATCGGCGAGATTCTCAGCAAGGTCTTGCCGGAGGATCTGCTGAAAAACGGCTTGATTCCTGAATTTATCGGGCGTTTGCCGATAGTGGTGACGCTTGACTCTTTGGATGAGGATACGCTGATCAGCATCCTTACCCAGCCGAAGAACGCGCTGGTCAAGCAGTACCAGCGTTTGCTGGATATGGATGGGGTGAAACTGTCCTTCGAGGATGAGGCTCTGCGCCAAATCGCGAAAGAAGCATTGAAGCGCAAGACTGGTGCCCGTGGGCTTCGCTCCATTCTGGAGTCCATCATGCGTAATGTGATGTATGAAGTACCGTCTGTAGATGGTGTCAAGGCATGCAAGGTTACTAAGGAAACTGTCACTAACCATAAGGATCCTGTCCTTAGCTTGGATCAGTCTGCCAAAGGCGGTAAAGAAGCCTCAGCGTGAGGCATGAAAAACAAGGCGCTGCCTTCGGCAGCGCCTTGTTTTTCACTGAAAGCATAGATTGATTGGGGGCGCGATAGATGGCGGAAACAAGAACAGTTCCATTGCTGCCGCTGAGAGGGATGACGGTCTTTCCCTATATGATTATCCATCTGGATGTAGGGCGGGAGCGCTCCGTAGCTGCCTTGGAGCAGGCAATGGTCGATAATCGATTGATCATGCTGGTGGCACAGAAGGACGCAGAAATAGATGAGCCGAATTTTAAGGACTTGTATGACGTGGGCACAGTTGCAGAAGTACGCCAACTGCTGAAGATGCCGGGCGGTACCATCAGGGTGCTGGTCGAGGGACTGCACCGCGCTGTCATCCAGGAGTTTAGTGCACTGGAGCACTATGATGAGGTCGAGATTGAAGAATTTCAGGATCAGATCGACAGCTCGATGGAGATGGAGGCACTGGCTCGCGGTGTCGGCCATGAATTTGAGGAGTGGGTGAAGCTCTCGAAGAAGATTCCGGCGGAAACGCTGGTATCCGTCGCAATCATTGATGATGCAGGCCGCCTGGCAGATCTGATTGCCAGCCATCTGAACCTGAAGCTGTCAACCAGGCAGGAGCTGCTGTCCTGCATTGATGTGAAGGCCAGGCTTGAAAAACTCTACGGTGTGCTGGCCCACGAGCTTGAAATCATGAAGATGGAGCACAAGATCGGTGTGCAGGTTCGTAAGCAGATGGATAAAGTCCAGAAGGATTTTTATCTTCGCGAGCAGATTAAGGCCATCCATAAGGAACTGGGCGACAAGGACGATCGTACCGAGGAAATAGAGGAATACAGGAAACGCCTGAAGGAAGGTGCCTACCCGGAAAATGTGCAGAAAACCATTGATAAGGAGCTAAAGCGCCTGGAAAGCATGAGCAACATGAATTCCGAGGCAGGTGTTATTCGCACATATCTGGATTGGCTGTTCGACCTGCCCTGGAGCAAGGAATCCGAGGATCGGATGGACATAGCCGAGGCCAAGAAAATCCTGGACAGTGATCATTATGGGCTGACGAAGGTCAAGGATCGTATCCTGGATTATCTGGCAGTACAGCAACTGGCAGAAGATAAGCGGGCACCGATTCTTTGCCTGGTGGGGCCTCCCGGCGTCGGCAAGACCTCCCTGGCCAGTTCGGTGGCGAAGGCCACCGGCCGGGAGTTCGTGCGGGCATCTCTGGGAGGCATACGCGATGAGGCGGAAATCCGGGGGCACCGCCGCACCTATATCGGCGCAATGCCGGGCCGCATTATCGAGAGCCTGAGAAACATCGGCACGAAAAACCCCGTTTTTCTGCTGGATGAGGTGGATAAGCTTTCCACTGATTACCATGGTGATCCGGGGGCGGCTTTGCTGGAGGTGCTGGACCCGGCGCAAAATTCCACTTTTAGCGATCATTATATTGAGTTGCCCTTTGATCTTTCCAAGGTCATGTGGATTGTCACTGCGAATAATCTCAGCACGATTCCCCGCGCTTTGCGCGACCGCATGGAGGTTATCACGCTGACCAGTTACACGGAGCTGGAAAAACTGGAAATTGCGAAACGCTATCTTGTGGGACGCCAGCGGGAACAGAACGGCCTGAAAGCCAGGGATATTTCCCTGGGAGCGGGAGTATTGCAGAAGATAATCCAGGAATATACCCGTGAGGCGGGGGTACGGGAGCTGGAGCGTGTAATCGGCCAGGCATGTCGCAAGGCTGCACGTAAGATAGTGGAAGGTGAGGAGCCGCCCATTAAAGTTACCAGGAAGAATCTCAGGGACTTCCTCGGCCGTCCGAAATTCCTGGAAACGAAGGCTGAGAAGAAGCCCCAGGCCGGTGTTGCCACCGGTATGGCCTGGACTGAGGTGGGCGGTGATATCCTGCCCACGGAGGCTACGGTGCTGAAGGGCAAGGGCAAGCTGATCCTCACCGGGCAGCTCGGTGATGTAATGCAGGAATCGGCCCAGGCCGGGCTTACCTATATCCGCAGCCGTGCCAAGAAGCTGGGCCTGGCCGATGATTTCTACGAAAAGGATGATATTCACATTCATCTGCCGGAAGGAGCTATCCCCAAGGACGGTCCCTCTGCCGGTATTACCATGGCCACTGCCATGATTTCAGCCCTGACAGGCCAGAAGGTCAGGAGTGATGTGGCGATGACCGGGGAAATTACCCTGCGGGGCAATGTACTGCCAATTGGCGGGCTGAAGGAAAAGGTACTGGCTGCTTACCGTGAGGGCATGAAGACTATTATCCTGCCGAAAGAAAATGAACGGGATATAGAGGATATACCGGAAGCAGTGCGGGATAAGCTGGAATTCGTGCCTGTTGAGAATATGGATCAGGTGCTGAAGACAGCCCTGCTTCAGTGAGTTGCAGCAAATTGCTGCAGGAGGTGGCTGTGTGCCTGATACGCAAACGGAAAAAATTATCATAACCCAGGGGCATTATATCACCTCTGCGGTCAAAAAGGAGCAGTATCCTGAGACCGGGCTGCCGGAAGTTGTCTTTATGGGGCGCTCAAATGTCGGCAAGTCCTCGCTCATCAATTCCCTGACGCGGATGAAGGGATTGGCCAGGGTGTCCTCCCAGCCTGGCAAGACCCAGACCATAAATTTCTATGAGCTGGGCGCAAAGCTGGCGGGAGAGGAGCAGCGCCGCTCCTTTTACCTGGTAGACCTGCCGGGCTATGGCTATGCGAGAACCGGCCGCGAGAAACGGAAAATCTGGTCGAAGTTCATTGAGGAATATTTGCTGACTTCCAGGAACCTGGTCTTTGTCTGCCAGTTGATTGATATACGCCATGAGCCGATGGCCTCCGATATTGAGAGGTTTCAGTGGCTGGTGCAGCATGGCCTGCCGGTGCTGGTCATAGCTACCAAAGCGGATAAGCTGGGTAAGACCGCCCGCCAGAAGCAGGTGGCAGCTATTCGCCGTGCCCTGGGGGTAGCTGATTTGCCGGTGCTGCCCTATTCTTCCCTAAAGGGAGACGGGCGCACCGAATTACTGGAGGTCATTGCAGAATCCCTGCAGGAAGCAGGAGAGGCTTAGGGACAGCGAAAGAGCCGTGACAGAAAATGTCATGGCTCTTTTCAAGTGATATCTGTTCCATCGTATACATAGTATGTATCACGTTTATACTTGGCTTTGTACAGCGCGATATCAGCGCGGGACATTACGGCTTCTATGTTCGTATCTTCCGGCTGGAAGCAGCTCGCACCAATGGAAATAGTGATAGGTACTATCTTGCCATCCTTAGTGGCAAATTCCCGGTTACGGATGCAAAGATTCAGCTTTTTCAATATGTGCTGTATGTGCTGGGGCGCTGCCGCAGAGAGGATCAGCACGAATTCATCACCGCCCCAGCGTATCAGTGTGTCACCGCTGCGGATGTTTTGGCTGATGGTCGCCACGACTTCCTTGAGCACATAGTCCCCGAATTCATGGCCGTAGTTGTCATTGACAGCCTTGAAGTGATCCAGATCAAACATGGCGATTACATCATGGCGCATTGTGCGGCGGTAACATTCCAGGCTGTC
>Ga0310694_10003198_pt1 | contig 16190 bp, 12 predicted proteins | sample 174DNAGHGhighgp2_FD_203884 | JGI IMG/M metagenome (GOLD analysis project Ga0310694, IMG submission 203884) | Sheep rumen microbial communities from Palmerston North, Manawatu-Wanganui, New Zealand - 1742 DNA GHGhigh gp2 (v2) (version 2) | ecosystem: Host-associated > Mammals > Digestive system... | reverse complement strand
GATACCTGCCATCGGTGTCGACGAGGTGGAAAGTGCCTTGATAAGTCGCCTCAATTGTGAGCCACAACAAGCCCATGATGCTGCCATGATTTCGGAAGGCAACTGGTTGAATGCCTGTCATTTCGTGCAGGAATCGGAAGACCGGAAGTTCTTCTTTACCACCTTCCAACAATGGATGCGCCTCTGTTTCAGAGGTGCTTACCCCGAGCTTATCGATTTTTCGGGCAACGTGAAAGCCCTCGGTCGCGAAAAACAAAAGGAACTATTGGACTATGGGTTGCGCATCATTCGTAACACGCTGTTGTTCAACAATAACTTAGCCGAGATTGTGATGCTGCCCGACGATGAAAAGAAGTTCAATTCCAACTTTGCGCCCTTTGTCACCCCGGCCAATCTGGCCCAAATTGCCGAACTATTCGAAGAAGCCATCCGACACATCGAACGCAATGGCAATGCCCAAATCATTTTCACCGATGTGGGTTTCAAGATGTCAGGATTATTGAAGAAGAAACAATAATAGAATAATGACCAAAAAAGTATTTGTATCGGGCTGCTACGACTTGTTGCACAGTGGGCATGTCGAGTTTTTCCGACAAGCTGCTCAGTTTGGCGACCTTTATGTGGGTATTGGCTCCGATGAAACCATTTTGCACTACAAGAAACACAAGACGCTATACCCTGAAAAAGAACGCCTCTTCATGGTGAAAGCTATCCGTTATGTGAAAGATGCTTTCATCAACGACGGCGATGGCGTGATGGATTTCATAGGGACGGTGGATCGTCTGAAGCCTGACATTTTTGTGGTCAACGAAGATGGCTCGTCGGAAGAGAAAAGGCAGTTCTGTGAGGAGCGGGGCATCGAATACGTGGTGTTGCAACGCACGCCTTCCGAAGGTTTGGAAGCACGTTCTTCGACAGCATTGAAGCATGACCTTTGTCAGATTCCCACCCGTTTGGACTTGGCCGGCACTTGGATCGACCAGCCATACGTTTCGTGCTTTGCTCCTGGTTGGGCCATCACCATCTCGTTGGAGCCTACTTTCGAGGTGCGCGAGCGTTGTGGCCTTTCCACATCGACGCGTAACATGATTCGCAAGATATGGCCTATGAAGTTGCCCGACATGGATCCTGAGACCCTTGCCAAGCTCGTTTTCTGTTTCGAGAACGACCCTGAGCGCAGCGATGGTATTATCAGTGGGGCGCAAGACTCGATTGGCATCTGTATGCCGGGTTTGGTGAGGCATTATTACGACAAGCTATATTGGCCTATCAAGGTCGAGACTTGTCAAAACGATACGATTTTGGATTGGCTCGAAAGCCATCTCGTCATGATTCCTATGGAACCGCGTCGTCCAGGGTGTTCGGTCGTCGAAGGCAAGGACATCACGGAACCAAAGGTAAAAGCTTTGACTCAAGCCGCCGATGATTGCTGGAATGCCATCATGAACAAAGATTTGGGAGCTTTTGCTGAGGCTTACAAGGCTTCTTTTGATGCCCAAACCGCCATGTTCCCTGCTATGATCCAAGGCTCGGTGCAAAGCTATATTGACCAATATTCTGCCATGGATGATGTATTGGCTTGGAAGATGCCTGGTGCAGGTGGAGGTGGCTATCTCGCCTGCGTGGTCAAGGATGCTCAAGTGTTTGCTAAAGAACATCCAGAAGCGATTGAATTAGTTATTAGAAGGAATTAATTATTATCAAGAATTTGAGAATTAGAGAAAATGAATTGCATAAAGAATACTGAAATACTGCACCTGCGGTGCGTTGAATTTGAGAATCGAAAATCGTCGATTTTCGTCTCAAATTCTTTAAATTCAAAAATACGACCCGAAATGGAAAATTCTGAAATTCTCTAATTCTTGATAAACAAAAATATTTGAAAATGAACAGAGTAGTAGAAAAGAAATACCTCTTGGCCTTTGTGCTGGTGACGTGTTGCTTTGCCTTGTGGGGCTTTGCCAACGACATCACCAACCCCATGGTAAAGGCCTTCTCGAAAATCTTCCGCATGAGCGTCACTGACGGTGCTCTGGTGCAGTTGGCCTTCTATGGTGGTTACTTTTGCATGGCCCTACCCGCTGCGCTTTTTGTCAAGAAACACTCGTACAAGGCGGGTCTGCTTATGGGTCTCGGCCTCTATGCCGTCGGCGCACTGATGTTTATTCCAGCCAAAGCCACTGGAAACTATTACCCTTTCTTGATGGCTTATTTTGTGCTCACCTGCGGTCTCTCTTTCCTCGAAACCACAGCTAATCCCTACATCCTATCAATGGGTAACAAGGAAACCGCCACACGCCGACTTAACCTCGCTCAGGCCTTCAATCCCATCGGATCGCTGGCAGGAATGTTTGTTGCCATGAAGTTCATCCAAGCCAAGCTCAACCCGATGAGCACTGAAGAACGTGCCTTGCTCAACCCCGAGCAGTTTGAGGCTGTGAAAAGTGCCGACCTCGCCGTATTGAGTCGCCCTTACATTGCCATAGGTGCCGTCTTGGTGGTGTTTTTCGTAGTCATTTTGCTGTTGGTGAAGAATCAAGGCAAAGAAGAAGACGTGTCGGCAGACCAGCATTTTGGTCCGACGGTGAAACGCCTTTGGCAAAACAAACCTTACCGCTACGGGGTATTGGCGCAGTTTTTCTACGTTGGCGTGCAAATCATGTGTTGGACCTTCATCATCCAATATGGCACGCGCGTCTTCATGAACGAAGGCATGAGCGAACAAGCCGCTGAGGTGCTTTCGCAACGATACAACATCGTGGCCATGGCCATCTTTTGTGCGAGTCGCTTCATTTGCACCTTCCTGCTGAAATACGTTCACCCGTCCAAGTTGCTGACTTACTTGGGCATAGCCGGTGGCGTTTTGGTTGTGGGGGTCATTTTCCTTGACGGTAGGGCGGGCATGTATTGCCTTGTGGCGGTTTCAGCCTGCATGAGCCTGATGTTCCCGACCATTTATGGCATCGCTTTGACCGACACGGGCGACGATGCCAAAATCGGTGCCGCAGGATTGATTATGGCCATCTTAGGCGGTTCGGTGTTGCCTCCTTTGCAGGCCCGCATCATCGACGGAAGCGGATTGGGAAGCATTGCCTCGGTGAATCTGAGTTTTGTTCTGCCATTTATCTGCTTCCTCGTCATCGTACTCTATGGAAAATTCATTACAAAACACAACAAATAATCTCACGCAGAATCCGCAGAAATGCAAAGCATTCAACGAAGTTAAATCGTAGAAGCGCAAAGCAACGCAAACCAAGCGTCCGGTAGGTTTCCCAAAATTCTGCGAGTTCTGCGTGAAAAAAATACTTCAATATGAAACGTTATTGTCAAACGCTTGAACTCGTCAACGACCCTGAACTCATTGCAAAATATTGTGAACTCCATGCCCATGTGTGGCCCGAAGTAATTGAAGGCCAACGTGCTGTCGGCATCCTTGATATGCAAATCTATCGTTTCGAAAACCATGTGTTTATGATATGCGATACGGTGGATGACTTTGACTGGGAAAAAGATATGGTTCGGCTGGCCCGATTGCCTCGTCAGGCTGAGTGGGAAGCCCATGTGGCCCAATGCCAAGGTGCCGATTCCAACCTGCCTTCAACAGGAAAATGGCGTCTGATGGAAAGAATTTTTTGAAAGAAATAAAATAAACTGTACTTTTGCGGCATAAATTATGAATTAATATGCGGAAACTTATTACTCAGTTTTGCAGTTTTATATTTGGCAAACACGAGAGCCATACCCTTCCGCGTGTGTGGATTCTTGCAGCTGATATGGCCATTGTCATCTTTGCATACATCGTTGCCAATCTGTTGCTGTCCTTTGATTATTTGCCGAATGTGACCATCAATTGGAAGCAGTCATGGCTGGTGCCAGTGTTCTACCTCGCCGCTTTTTTCATCAGTCGGACTTATGACGGCATGTTGCGTTATTCAGGATTTAACGATATCCGAAAGATCTTTACTTCTTGCACTTTTACACTTCTTGCACTTTTGATTAGTAAAATATTTTTCATCAAAGTGTATAACTCTTTTGCTGTCGACTATTACCCGCGCATGATTTTAATTTTATACCATTACCTCATCACTTTGGTATTGATGATTCTCATGCGTTTTACGATTCGTCGTTTGTACAACGAAGTCTACAAAAACAATCCCGACAAGATAAACACTCTCGTTTATGGTGCTGGCGATGGTGGTACGATGTTGATGCGCACTTTGAGCCAAGACCCATCATCGCGATTCCGCATTAGGGCTTTTGTCGACGATGACCCCAAGCGTATCAAGTCGCAAATCAACACAATTAAGGTGTATTCGCCCCAAACCGCGATGACTCAAGAATTTGTCGAAAAAAATAACATTGATGTGATGATTGTCGCTATTCCAAGCTTGAGCGAGCAACGCAAAAAGGAAATCATTGAGCAGGGAATGGCACTCAATCTCAACGTGAAATCGATTCCCTCGTTCGACAAGTGGGTTGACGGAAAACTTTCGACAAGCCAAATCGAGGATATAAGGATTGAAGACGTATTAGGGCGCAGGCCTATTATTTTAGGCAAGGAAAATGTCAAAAATGAAGTTAATGGTAAAGTGGTGCTCGTCACGGGTGCAGCAGGCTCGATTGGCAATGAGATTTGTCGTCAGTTGATGTACTACAGCCCATCGCGACTTATCATGCTTGACCAAGCAGAGTCGGCTCTTTTCGATTTTCAGTTTGAGATGAACAACAATGACAAATTTGCCGAAAATCGCGATAAGATGATATTTGTGGTCTCCGATGTGAAAGACCCGCTTCGCATGAGAGAAATTTTTGATCTCTATCACCCTCAAATTGTCTATCATGCAGCCGCATACAAGCATGTGCCTTTTATGGAGGAAAATGCTTACGAGGCTGTGTTGGTTAATGTGTTTGGTACCAAAAATATGGCCGACCTCGCAGTTGAATTTGGCATCGAGAAGTTTGTTATGTTCTCAACCGACAAGGCCGTCAATCCAACCAGCGTCATGGGTGCTTCGAAACGTATTGCCGAGATTTACACGCAAAGCCGTCAGAGTGCGACCAAATTTATCACCACGCGTTTCGGCAATGTGTTGGACAGCAATGGTTCGGTGGTGCCGCTGTTCCGTAAGCAGATTGCCCAAGGTGGTCCCATCACCGTCACTGACAGGCGCATCACGCGCTTTTTCATGACTATTCCCGAAGCCTGTAGTCTGGTCCTCGAAGCAGGGGCTATTGGAAATGGCGGCGATATCTTCGTTTTCGACATGGGTGAAAAGGTCCGCATTTGGGACCTTGCTGAAAAGATGCGCAAACTATCGCATCATCCTGAGATAGAAATCATAGAAACAGGACTTCGTCCGGGTGAAAAGCTCTACGAAGAATTGCTGTCCAACAATGAAAATACGATTAAGACCGGACACGATAAGATTTTACGTGCAGTGGTGCGCAACTACAATCCAGCTGAAGTAGATCTCATGATGGAGCAACTACGTGCCGAGCTTGAGACCTGTAATGCCATGAAGATTGTGGCTAAGATGAAATCCATTGTGCCAGAATACAAGAGCAACAACAGCATTTTTAGTGCGTTGGACAAATAAACCAAGATGTACACCCTCCATACCGACCCGCTCCATCGCATCGCCTACGCTACCGATGCATCGGCTTATCGTGAAGTGCCACAGGCAGTCACATACCCCGAAAACGAAAGAGATATCGTCAACCTCATTGAGGTGGCCAAAGAAAAGAAAACCCACCTCATCCCAAGAGCGGGCGGCACTTCCATCGCCGGTCAGGTGGTGGGTGGTGGCATCGTGGTTGACATCAGTAAGAATTTTAACAAAATACTGGAAATCAATAAGGAAGAACGATGGGCGAGGGTGCAACCTGGTATTGTCCTCGACGAACTCAACCTTGCCTTGGAGCCGTACGGACTCTTTTTCAGTCCTGAAACTTCGACAAGCAACCGCTGTTGCATTGGCGGCATGTTCGGCAACAACTCATGCGGCTCACATTCCTTGATTTACGGCAGCACCCGACATCATGTGTTAGAAGCCAGAGGCGTGCTTTGTGATGGCAGCATTGAGGTGTTTAAAACCTATACCATTAAGGAATTAGAAGAACGTTTTGGCAACCGATTCTGGGAAACTGAACGCTTAAGTCATTCCCAGCAGGGGTTTGCGGGGATGGAATCTATAAGCGTTCAGTTTCCCAAAACTTCATTAATCCAAAACATCTACGCACAACTCATCCAATGGGCATTGGACAAAAAAACAGTTTGGCTCATCGAAGAAAACTATCCTGACAAAAGCCTTCGTCGCCGCTCTTGCGGCTATGCCATCGACGAAGTGATTGAAGACCTGCACAACGAGGCGAAACCTTTGGAAGAACGTACCATCAACCTTTGCAAAGTGCTGGCTGGCAGCGAAGGCACCTTGGCATTCATCACCGAAATCAAAGTCGACCTCGACCCTTTGCCGCCCAAGGAGAAAATGGTGGTTTGCGCCCATTGCGACACGCTGCAAAAGAGTTTCTTGGGCAATCTGGTCGCTCTCAAATTCCATCCAGTCGCAGTTGAGTTGATGGACCGCAACATCTTGGAACTCAGCAAACAGAATGTCGAGCAACAAAAGAACCGTTTCTTCGTGAATGGTGCCCCAGCCGCCATTCTTATCATCGAGTTGCGCGGCGAGACAAGGGCCGAAATTGATGCCGTAGCCGACCAACTTGAAAAAGCCTTAATCGAAAACGAAGAACATTTAGTTTACTCTTGTTCAAGAGTTTACGGATCAGAAATTAGCAAAGTCTGGAGTCTCCGCAAAGCGGGCTTAGGCCTTCTCACAGGCATGAAAGGCGATGCCAAACCAATCGGTGTCATCGAAGACACGGCAGTGGCACCTGAAAAACTGCCCGACTATATGGCTGACTTCGGCGAGATGTTGGAAAACCTTGGTTTGAGTTGTGTTTATCACGCTCACATCAGCACGGGTGAGCTGCACTTGAGGCCTATCATTAATATCAAAGAAGCTGAAGGGTTGCGCAAATTCCGCGAGGTGGCCTATCAAACCGCTCTTTTGGTCAAGAAATACAATGGCTCGCTCAGCGGTGAGCATGGCGACGGTCGCTTGCGTGGTGAGTTCATCCAATTGCTTTATGGCGATGAAGTCTATGCCTTGATGCAAGACCTCAAAAAGTGTTGGGACCCGATGCAGGTGTTTAACCTCCACAAAATTGTCGACACCTTGCCTATGGACAGTATGTTGCGCTTTGATGTCGGACAGCAATATGCTATTGAGAAAGAATTAATGGACGGCCCTTCGATGCTTCGACTGTGCTCAGCAACCGCAGGCTCAGGGACCTGCCGTACATATTATAATTGGAAGGCTGCCTTCGACGAATGTAAGGTGGAAGGCGCCACAGGTGCCTGCTCGCAACTTCATGCGCTGATGTGCAGCATCGAGCAATGCAATGGTGCAGGCGACTGTCGTAAGTCTAATTTGATTGGTGGCACGCTCTGTCCTGCCTACAAGGTGAGCGGCGACGAGACCAAGGCCACCCGCGCTCGCGCCAACGTGCTTCGCGAAATCCTCACAAGAGGGTGGGAGAGTGAAGCTTTCACGGTCGAAAATGGCAGCCCGAAATTTGATAGTATCCTGAAGTCCAAGGAACTCGCTGAGGTTTTGGATAGCTGTCTCGCGTGCAAAGGCTGCCGCAGTGAGTGTCCATCCAATGTCGACATGACCCGTTTGCGCTCCGAAATCCTGCAACACAAATATGATGTCGATGGTATGCCTTTGCGCTCGTTTGCCGTGTCGCGGATGGCCACCGTTGAGCAGCTGGGGCATCTCGTTTGGCCCATCTATAATCTTTTTGCCTCGTGGAGTTTTTCATCGAATATCATCAAGAGGATCATCAAATTCTCGACCGAAAGAGACATTCCCACATTGAGTCGAGTGACGATGCGCACTGCCGTCCGACGCGAATGTCATAAACAAAAATCTGCTGCCACAAAAGGCAAGGTCTATCTTTTTGCTGATGAGTTCACGAACTTCCAGGAAGCCGAACTGGGTTTGACGTTCGCCAAATTGCTGTTACGCCTGGGCTACGAAGTGGAAATCCCGAAACATGTCGAAAGCGGTCGTGCCGCCATCTCGAAAGGCAACCTGAAACTTGGCAAAAAGTTTGCCATGAAGAATGTCAACTTACTGAAAGACAAGGTTTCGCAACAAACGCCTTTGGTTGGTATCGAGCCATCATGCATCCTCAGTTTCCGCGATGAATATCCCGACTTGGTTTCCGGTGAACTGCGTCAACAAGCCAAGGATTTAGGCCGCAACGCCTTGCTTTTCGATGAGTTCATCATGCGTGAAGTTGAGGCAGGACGCATCACGAGCGATGATTTCCGTGACGATGCCGTCGAAATCTGGCTCCACGGGCATTGCCATCAGAAAGCTTTGGTGGGCACAGAAAAGACCGTTAAAGCGTTGCAGTTGCTTAAAAACGTCAAGGTACACGTCATTCCTTCGGGTTGTTGCGGAATGGCGGGTTCGTTTGGCTACGAAAAAGAGCATTACCAGACCTCGTTGGCCATAGGTGAAATGGTATTGTTTCCTGCGGTTCGCAAAGCAGTTGAAAATACTGATGGCGTTGTCCCGCACATCGTTGCAGCCCCTGGCACTTCATGCCGTCAACAGATCTTGGACGGTACGGGTGTCCATGCGGTTCATCCCGTCGAAATCCTTTTCCGTTGGGTGAAATAAATGGTTTCTACTTGACGTTCTACGAAAAAGAACTATCTTTGCATCATTGAATCCTTAAAAATACGAGCCATGAAAAAACAATTGATCCCTATCGTGTTGCTGCTGGTGGCCATTGGTGGGGGCTGTACATGCACAAGAAGCGACTCCAATGAGGTGGAAGTGGAGTCTTATACCTTGAAAGACAGTATCCTCATCGAAACCAACTTTGGCGAAGAGTATTCCTACTATTCGGTCAATGCTGAAATTCCCATCACAAGGAACAAAGAGCTGAAAGAGACCATCATCAATTGGATGCTTGACGCCGACTCTATTGACTATGAGACTTATTTTGAGGACATGCGCGACACCTTTTTTTCTGAGGAAGGCGACGAGCCCGGCTCAAACCTGAAGAGCAATTATACCTTGGCGGAGCAAACCGACCTGTACGTGACCTACATCTCGGAAGGCTCGGTATATACTGGCGGTGCACACCCCATGCCCTGGTATTACGGCACCTCGTTCAGCAAAATCGACGGCGAAATCATCGGCTACGACATCTTCGAAGACCCTGAGCAAATTGTCGGACTGATTGCAGACAGTATCCGTCAGCAATATTTCGAGCCTAACAACACCATCGAGGAAGAGTATTTCATTGATCCAGATACGCCAATTGACCTGCCCACCAATCTTCCCTGGATTGAAGGTAGTAGCATAGTGTTTTGCTACCAGCCTTTCGAAATTGCGCCCTATTCGGCAGGTATGCCACTCTGCAAAATCACTATCGATGCTTTGAAACCTTATTTGAGCGAGAAAGGAAAAGAATTATTGAAAATCGAATAACCTTATAGAGACGCAATGATTGCGTCTCCACCAATATACCCTTTATGAATAATTATTGCATCATCATGGCCGGTGGCATCGGTAGCCGCTTTTGGCCCCTCAGCAAAGATAATTACCCAAAACAATTTCTCGATATCCTTGGCACAGGCAAAAGTTTCATCCGAAGCACCTATGAAAGGTTTAGTCCCGTCATCCCTGACGAGAATTTCCTCGTGGTGACCAACAAAGCCTACAAACAGTTGGTTTTGGAACATTTGCCTATGCTTCGTCCCGACCAAGTGTTGTGTGAACCGGCACGACGCAATACAGCCCCTTGCATCGCCTACGCGGCCTATCATATCCAGAGCCAGTGCAAAAATGCCAACATTGTTGTCACCCCCGCCGACCATTTGGTGACCAACGAAACCGAATTTCAACGCATCATCCGTCTCGGTTTCGACTTTTTGGCCAAGAATCCAAACGCTTTGATGACAATTGGCATTAAGCCCAGCCGACCTGAAACGGGTTATGGTTACATCCAAGTGCCTACGCAAGATGTGTTGCCTGAAGTTGTCAAAGTTGAAATGTTCAAGGAAAAACCCGATTACGAAACTGCAGTGAAGTTTGTCGCCGAAGGTAACTACTTTTGGAACAGCGGTATCTTCCTCTGGACCTTGGACGGCATCATGCAGGCTTTCAAACAGTATCTGCCTGAGATGGTTGAAGTCTTTGAAAAAGGCATTTATAAATTTGGCACACCCGAGGAACAAGACTTCATTAACGACCATTTTGTGGACTGCCCCAACATCAGCATCGACTACGGTGTGATGGAGAAGTCGCCCAACACCTTCACCATTCCTGCCGACTTCGGTTGGAGCGACATCGGCACCTGGGGTTCACTGTTCACTCATGCCCGAAAAGATGAAGATGGAAATGCCCTGCGTGGCAAGGTCGTCTCTGTCGATAACAAGAACACCATTATTAATATAGAAGACGGCACCGAAGCCGTGGTGGAAGGCTTGGAAGACTATCTGGTAGCCTACCGCGACCATTCATTGTTGGTGTGTCGCCTCAAGGACGAACAACAGATTAAGATTTGGATTGAAGGATTAAAATAAACTTGTATCCCGTGGAAAATCAGCCGCTTGTTTCGGTTATCGTGCCATGCTACAACATGGAAAAATTCATCGCTCACACGATAGAATCAGTGCTGCGGCAAACCTATACCCATTGGGAACTGCTCATCGTTGACGATGCCTCGACTGACCGGACCGTTAGCCTCGTCAACAGCCTTTGCGGACAAGATTACAGAATTCATGTTGACGTCAATACTGAACATTCTGGGGTTGCAACGGCCCGCAACCGAGCCATCCAGAAAGCACAAGGCCGTTTTTTGGCTTTCTTGGATGCCGACGACCTGTGGCATCATGAGAAACTTGAAAGGCAGCTGCAATACATGCTCTCGAAACACATAGGTTTTTGCTATACTGCTTATGACTGCATCGACGAAGACGATGTTTATTTGGAGCGACAGATTCGTACCATCGGCAAGGTCGACTACAACAAATATCTCAGAAACACCATCATAGGCTGTTCGACTGTCATGATCGACCGCGACATCGTGGGCGAGGTGACTGTGCCCAACTTTCGCACCAGTCAAGACACAGCCACATGGCTCAGGTTGCTGAAAAAAGGCTTTGTGGCCTACGACCTCGACCAGTTGCTGACGCATTATCGCGTTAGGAGACACTCCAACAGCTCCAATAAACTGAAAGCAGCCAGTGACCTGTGGCATGTGTATCGCGACCAAGAAGGCCTTTCTTTACTCAAAGCTTCGTATTGCTTCGGTTGTTATGCCTTCAATGCCATAAAAAAACGCTTGTGATGGACGTTTTTTTCTTATATCGCAAGGCATGGCGATTTGACGGCGCGCCCCATGAGGAACCTCGATTGCAGGAACAGGAGTGGAAGCAACTTCTCAAGCAAGGTGGCTTTTTGGTCAGGAATACATTTTGCTTCGATGGTCCTGCCGAGACCCATTTTTGGTATGTGATAAAAGACGGTTTCGAAGACTTGGAAATGCTTTCAAGTAACACAAGAAGAAAAGTAAGGCGGTCGTTGGAACAGTTAGAATTCAGGCAGATAGACATTGATGTGTTGAGAAATGAGGGCTTCGATATTTTGAAGGCGACATTCGACGACCATGCCGTTGACGACCGCCTGTTGACCACGAAAACCTATCGTGACTACTTGGATTCTTGCGAAAAACATACTTATGACTATTGGGGCATATTTGACAGAGAAAACGGCAATTTGGTGGGATTTTGCACCGTTTGGCTTTGGCATGATGCCTGCGAGATAGGCAAAATTGCCGTCATGCCGACCTACAAGCGTCAAAGTTCTGCTTATCCCTATTACGGGCTTTTTTTCTCGCTTTGTCAGCACTATCTTCAGAGGGTGGACTATCGCTACATCACTGATGGCTCGCGTACCATTACCGAACATAGCCAAATCCATGACTTTCTCATCCAAAACTTCCATTTTCGCCGCGCCTATTGCCAATTGGAAGTGCATTACTGCTGGTGGATGAAGATTGCGGTCAAAATGTTATACCCATTCAGAAAAATCATATCTTTGCCGCGCATTAAGGCAATTCTCAATATGGAGGCCATGCAACGTGGCGAAAAATAAACACAAAATAGGGTTCTTCTTCAAGTGGTGTTTCGACCGTGTCGTGGCACTTGTTGGACTTATTCTGTTGTTTGTCCCTTTGCTTGTTATCGCCATTCTCATCAAAATCGACTCAAAAGGGCCTGTCTTTTTCATGCAATGGCGCATCGGAAAGAATGGAAAACCTTTTAAAATCTGCAAATTCCGCACCATGTTTCATCATTCGGTGGGTGGCACCGTCACCACAGCCGACGACCCTCGCATCACGCGTATGGGTCACTGGTTGCGTCACAGCAAGGTGGACTGCCTTACCGAGTTGGTCAATGTCTTTATTGGACAGATGAGTTTTGTCGGGCCAAGGCCTGACGTGCCAGGTTATGCCGACCAGCTGCAAGGTGACGACCGCCGTATCTTGCAATTGCGTCCGGGCATTACGGGTCCAGCCAGCATCAAATACCGCAATGAAGAGGAATTGCTTGCCCAACAAGCCGACCCAAAGGCTTACAACGACCAAGTCATTTGGCCCGACAAGGTCAAAATCAACCTTGATTACTTGGACAATTGGACTTTTTGGGGTGATATCCGATTGATTATCAAGACGGTGTTTTAGTTTTTAATCCATTGTGTTACAATGTGTTATCGGTTAACATGAGTCCCTGTGCTTTATCGAATAAAAAAACCCCATAGAGTCGGGGAGACTCTATGAGGCCAAAAAATTAATAACATGAAACATAAAAATAGCGCCCCCTTCAGGACTTGAACCTGAGACCCCCTGATTAACAGTCAGATGCTCTGACCAACTGAGCTAAGGAGGCTGCACAATGTCATAGAACTAACATCTTCGTTTTGCGGTTGCAAAAGTACAGCTTTTTTCATTACTGACAATGGTTTTCCGATAATTTTTTTCAAATAATTTATATCTAACTGATAATCAATATGAAAATTTAGTCACTTTATATATAAATTTCTAAGGGAATGGTGTTTTTGTCTTATTGGTTACATGCAGTGGTTATGAACGTTTACGATCTTTACATTTTTCAATCGCCGCTATTTAGCTATAAAACACATTCCATTCCTGCAGGGAAACTCTTTTTTCTTACTTTTGCGCAAATTTTGAATCTTGAATTATAAATCTTTGAATCTCCTATGAAAAGAATCCTTGGAATCGGTAGCGCATTGGTCGACATCCTGACCCAAGTGCCCGACGAAACAATCATGAATGAATTAGGCCTCCCCAAGGGAAGCATGACCTACATCAAAGCTGACGACATTGTCAGAATCGGCGAGCGATTGGCGCAACAATATGGCAGTCAACGCGCTTCAGGCGGCTCGGCGGCCAATACGATGAGCGGCTTGGCCCGTCTTGGCGTTGAAGCTGGTTTCCTCAGCAAAATCGGCAAGGATGAGGTGGGCGAGTTTTTCAAGAAGCAGATGCTCGACACTAACGTGCAGCCTCAGTTGCTCACCACCGACACACCTTCGGGTCGCGTCATCGCATTAGTGACCCCTGACGGGGAGCGCACTTTTGCCACCTGCCTCGGCGCGGCAGCCGAAATGAGTCCCGACGACATCACCCCTGAACTCTTCGACGGCTGGGACATCCTCTACGTGGAAGGCTATCTTGTGGCCAATCCCAACATGCTGAGAAAAGTCATCGAGACCGCTAAAGCTAAAGGTTTGACGATTGCCATTGACTTGGCCAGCTACAATGTGGTCGAAGAAAGCCGCGACTTCCTCCTGGACCTTGTCAACAATTATGTCGACATCATCTTCGCCAACGAAAAAGAAGCTTTTGCCCTGACGGGAATGGAACCCGAGGCGGCTTTGCATTACCTCGCCGACCGTTGCCAAATCGCTGTGGTGAAAGTGGGGGCCAAAGGGGCTTTCGTGCAAAGAGGCCAGGAGGTTGTTACCGTTCCACCCATGGAGGCCGATGTGGTCGACACCACAGGGGCTGGCGACATGTGGGCTGCGGGCTTCCTTGCCGGATGGGTCAAAGGGGAAAACTTGCAGCGTTGCGGCATGATGGGTGCCATCGTGGCCAAAAACATCATCGAGGTGGTTGGCGCCAAGATGGATGACGCGCGGTGGAAGAAGATCCATACTTCAATAGCGTCGCTATGATGTGAGATTCCCTTCGGGAATGGAGAGCAATTAATCTATAGTAAACAGTGGCGGCAAATAACGTTCACGACCCGTAGACGCTATATGCCGCCGCATATTAAACAAGAGCATTAATTCCATTCCCCTTGGGAATCTCTTTATTTTACAAGTTTTATAACAATATTAGTTGAAGTAATCATTATTTTTTGTACCTTTGCGCCCACTATACTAATTTTCGCGAAAAGTAAATATTTAATAATTAGCTAGTTAGATAAAAATGAAGGAATTCCAGACAAAAGACATCCGCAATGTTGCCCTCATCGGCGCAGCAAAGTCGGGTAAGACCACCCTTGCCGAAAACATGCTTTTCGAAGGCAAGATCATCAACAGAAAAGGTAGCACCGACGAGAAGAACACCGTTTCCGACTACCGTCAAATCGAAATGGAGCGTCAGATTTCAGTGAACGCTTCCATGATGTACACCTTCTATAACGACAAGAAGATCAACATCTTGGACACTCCTGGTTTCAGCGACTTCTCGGGCGACATCGTTTCGTGCCTCACCGCTGCCGACATCGCCGTTTGCACTGTCAACGCTCAGTCGGGCGTCGAAGCCACGACCGAAAACGCTTGGCGCCACGCTGCCAACACGCACAAGCCCGTTGTGTTCTTCATGAACCAACTCGACCACAGCAATGCCAACTTCGACAACGCCATCCGCGAACTGAAGGATTATTTCGGCGACAAGGTGACCCCTATCCAATACCCTGTCAACGCTGGTGAAGACTTTAACGCCGTCATCGACCTCATTATGATGAAGATGCTGGTCTTCAAGAATGGCAATGGAGCTCCCGAAATCCAAGACATCCCTGCCGCCGAAATGGCCAAAGCCGAAGAGATGCACAACAGCCTCATCGAGCACGCTGCCGAAGGCGAAGAAGCCCTGATGGAGAAGTTCTTCGAAGAGATGACCCTGAGCGAGGAAGACATGGAACGCGGTATCCACCTCGGTATCGTCAACCGTGAGATGTTCCCCGTCATTTGCGGCGCTGCCAAACGTGGCGTGGGTGTGACCCGCTTAATGGAGTTCCTCATCAACGCCTGCCCGTCGCCTGCCGACATGCCCGCCATCAAGGCCAACAACGGACAAGAGTTCCACAATAGCAACGACGACCCCACCGCCATGTTCATCTTCAAGGTGACGACCGAGCAAAACCTCGGCGACGTGGCTTGGATGCGTGTCTACGGTGGTACTGTTACAAAGAGCCAAGACCTCATCAACCCGCGTACCGGCAACAAGGAGCGTATCTCCCAGTTGCTCGCCTTCCGTGGTAAAAACCGTGAAGAGGTTGAGAAAGTCAACGCTGGTGACATCATCTGCACCATCAAGCTGAAGGACGGCCGTATCGGCGACTCGCTGGTCGATGCCAAGGCTGCCGAAGCCACCTTCCCCGAGATCCCGTTCCCGACCCCGATCTTCTCGATTGCCGTCAAGGCCGTCAACTCACAAGAAGACGAAAAGCTGGGCAGCATCCTCAACGACATCCACAAGACCGACCCGACCGTCATCGCCGGTATGTCGCGCGAGCTTCGTCAGAACATCCTGCAATGCCAAGGCGAATATCACTTCAACACCCTGAAGTGGTACTTCGACAATGTCTATAAGATTGCCATCGAGACGGCTTCGCCGAAGATCCCGTATCGTGAGACCATCACCAAGAGCGCCAGCGCCAGCTACCGTCACAAGAAACAATCCGGTGGTAGCGGTCAGTTCGGTGAGGTGCACATGCAACTGGCTCCTTACTTCGAGGGTTACACCGACCCGAGCGAACTGCAGGTGCGTGACAAGCAGGAGTACGAACT
>Ga0310694_10003196_pt1 | contig 16200 bp, 6 predicted proteins | sample 174DNAGHGhighgp2_FD_203884 | JGI IMG/M metagenome (GOLD analysis project Ga0310694, IMG submission 203884) | Sheep rumen microbial communities from Palmerston North, Manawatu-Wanganui, New Zealand - 1742 DNA GHGhigh gp2 (v2) (version 2) | ecosystem: Host-associated > Mammals > Digestive system >... | reverse complement strand
TACGACGCTGGCGCCATGATCGTGCCGACGAACGAGGCATTGCTGAAATGGTGGAACAACGAGGGCAGAGACCTCCAGGACGAGTATGGCGACTGGGACAACATCCCCGACGCCACCCTGGCCAAGCTGCTCAACGTGAACATGCTCCCCACCTTCACCAACGCCATCCCGTCGAAGTTCCACCAGGTGCTGAACGATGCCAAGGAAGAGTTGGGCATCAAGAAGGAAGACGTGGACTCCTGCTTCATGGGATGCAACGGCGTGGTCTATTTGACCAACAAGGTGTTCACACCCGCCGAATACGCCTCCGTGGCCTACCCGGCACTGGCCCACGCCTCCACGATGAACGTCATCTACTGGGCCATCGACGAATTGAACTTCCTTCCCTACCTGCTCTCCATGGACTCAAGATACAGCCTCCTGCTTCCGACCAACGAAGCCATGATGTGGTATATCGACCCCGCATTCTACGGCAAGGTGGACAACACCTCCGGCATGGAAGCCCCATCGGTGCTTGAATTCTATTACGACCCTTCAAAGGGTACCAGCGACCGCGTGCAAGCCCGCCGCTACAATTGTACGGTTGACCCCGATGGCAATATCGAATTAGGCCTGCGCACCCAAGCCACAGTAGGCAGCGACGTGATCAGAGACCGTCTGAAGAGATTGATGGACCAACTCATCATCGTGGGCGATGTCGAGGACGGCCATGAGTATTACAAGTCGAAAGGCGGCACACTCCTCCGAGTGACAAGGGACAGCGAAGGACGTCTCGCTTTCGCTGGAGCATGGGACACCGACCACAACAAGGTGCTCTCCGTCAACCCCGACGAAATCTACACCAAGGTGAATGGTAAATCCTACCAGTTGAACGAACGAATGCCTCTTGGCGCACAGAAATCCTTCTACCTGACACTGAGCGGAAACGAGCAATTCTCGAAATTCCTGGAATTGATCGACCACGACGGCAGCGAACTGATGCGCACCGTCCTCGGCAGCAACAGTTCATCCACAAGGTATTATGCCGGCCTCACCGACCAGGGCAGCAAGAACTTCTCCCTGTTCGACAACTACAACTACACCGTATACGTGCCGACAAACGAGTCCATCCAGAAGCTCATCGACGACGGCTACCTTCCCACTTGGGAAGACTATGAGGCTCAGGACGAGCGCGTATGGGGCACCGAGGCCCTGGCAGACAGCGCCCAGAAAGTGCTGAAGAAAATCATTGTCGACTTCGTACGCTACCATGTGCAAGACCACTCCGTAGCCATCAACATGGCACCGGAGAACGGCAGTTATGTCAACATCTTCGAGAGCATGCTCCGCAATCCGGAAACCGGGCGATTCTTCCCCTTGCAGTCCGACAATTCCGGCGGCCAGCTCACCGTCACCGATGTGATGGGTAATGTGCGCCACGTCACCAAGAGCCAGGGTCTCTACAACCAAATATGCCGAGACTATTGGTTCAGGAATGGCAACCTGACCCCACCCAACACCGCCACCATTTACATGGCTTCCGACGCCGTGGTGCATCAGATCGACGGACCGCTGATGGCCCAGAAGATGATTCCATGGAGAGAGCAACTTAACAAGATCAAATGACAAGGAGGAAACAAGGAATGAGAAATCTAAGAACCATCATATTGACACTGATGATGCAGGCCATGGCGCTGGGCGCCAGTGCGCAAGCCATCACCTCCGTCCACGGAACAGTGAGCGATGACATAGAACCTCTTATCGGTGCCACTGTCTGTGAGGTCGACGGTAACGGACGTATCATCGAGAGTGCCGTCACCGACCTGAACGGTAACTTCACGATGAAGATCCAGAACCCCAAGGACAAGATTCGTTTCTCCTACGTGGGAATGAAGACCATCACCCTTCCCATCAACAAGACCACCTACGAAATCACGATGGAGTCGGCCACCGAACTTCAGGAAGTGACCGTGGTGTCGAAGCGTCGCGCCAAAGGCAACTCACTGCCCATCCCCGAGCGCGAGCTTTCCTATGCCACCCAGAGCCTTGACATGCAAGAATTCGAAGGTCTCGGCATCACCTCCGTCGACGAAGTCCTCCAAGGCCGTATCGCTGGTCTTGACCTCGTGGGCAACTCCGGCGACCTCGGTGCAGGGTCTACCATGCGTCTTCGTGGTGCCTCATCACTTTCCACGCTGACCAATTCCAACCCGCTCATCGTGGTGGACGGAAACCCCCGCGACGTCAACCTCGACAACTTCGACATGGCCTCTGCCAACAACGAGAAGTTTGCCGAACTGCTCAACATCAACCCTGAGGACATCGCCAGCATCAACGTGCTGAAAGACGCCGCTGCCACCGCGCTCTACGGTTCACAAGGCGGCAACGGTGTCATCGAGTTGACGACGAAGCGCGGTATCCCCGGCCCTCCGAAACTCACCTATTCATTGAAACTCACCGGCACCTTCCAGCCGAAAGGTTACAAGTTGCTCACCGGCGACGACTACACCATGCTGCTGAAGGAATCGTTGTTCAACCCCACACAGAACGACAACACCTCAGCCAACGTGCCGGAAATCAACTACGACCCCACGTTCTCGGAATATGAGCAATACAACAACAACACCGACTGGCGCGACGCAGTGACACAATGGGGTATGCGACAGAACCACTACCTCACCGTCAGCGGCGGTGGCGAGAAGGCTTCATTCCGCATCTCCGGCGGTTTCGACCACGAGACCGGTACCATCATCATGCAGAAGCTCAACCGCTTCACCACCCGCGTGGCATTGGACTACAACGTGAGCCGCCGCATCCGCGTCAGCACCAACTTCTCACTTACCTACACGAAGAACAACCGCAACAGCGACGACCTGCTCTCCATCGCCCTGAGGAAGATGCCTAACCTGAGCATCTACGAGCAAGACCCCTTCACCGGCGTGGACACCGACAAATACTACCAGGTGATCAACAGGCCGCAAAACCAAGGTGGTGCCTCCGATGTGTTCAACAACGACCAGAAAGGACTCGTCAACCCCGTTGCCTCAGCCCATCTGGCAAAGAACACACAAACCACCTATGACATGAACCCGGAATTGGTCATCAACTACCAGCTCCTGGGCACCAACTACGACAAGACACAGCTCAACTGGCGCGGTTCGGTATATATGAACATCCACAACGAATACCAAGACCGCTTCTACCCACAGGAACTGAAGACCGTGACATGGGACCAGGGCGTGAACACCAGCTATGCTTATTCTTACAAGAGTGTGGCTTTCAACACGAAACAGTCGCTCACCTTCATCCCGGCCTTCAGGAACAAGGACCATTCCCTCATGGCATTGGGACGTATGGAACTCACCTCCGGCTCTTCCAACAGCCAGACGACCAACGGTAGCGGCCTTCCCTCCGGCGGCATCGAGAAGCCCGACGCAGGCGGCCTGATCACAGAACTGGGCTCCAATTTCAACGAGTGGCGTTCGCTCTATTTCACGTTCTCCACCCACTATGCCTACAAGGAGCGTTACATCGCCGACTTCACCATCCGTGCCGACGGTACGACGAAATTCGGTCCGGGCAACCGCTGGGGTTACTTCCCCTCGGCATCACTGAAATGGATCATCAGCGACGAGCCATGGATGAAATGGTCTGACAAATGGCTGTCCATGTTTGCCATCCGTCCCAGCTGGGGACGCGTGGGCAACCAACCCGGCAGCAACTACCTCTACACCTCCAAGTACAGCACCACCGACAGGTATATTGACATGAGCGCGATGTATCCCAACAACATCCGCCTGACCAATATGAAATGGGAAATCATGTCGAGCTACAACCTCGGTATCGACCTCGGCTTCCTCAACGACCGCCTCACCATGAGCATCGAGGGCTACCGCAGCACCACCACTGACATGCTGCTGAGCAACTACCGCATTCCCTCGAACACCGGTTTCAACACCGTGCCCTACCGCAACAGCGGCAAGATGAGGAACACCGGTTGGGAGTTCCACATCCAGACCAACAGGCTCATCAAGTCTGGAAAGTTCTTCCTCGACTTGAACGCCAACTTCGGCAACAACCGCAACGAGATTCTGGAAATGGACGCCTACGTGCTGAAGAACCTCAACTCCACATTCGGATACTCCAACGCAGAGACCCTGCAACGCGTGCAGTTGAACAACCCGCTCGGTGCCATCTACGGCTTCAAGTACCTCGGTGTATACCAATACAACTACAGCACCTTCACCAAGATGACTCCGGAAGAGCAAGACGCATTCATCGCCAGCGGCAAGACCGCTCCCGTGGCTCTTAGCGAAGACGGCAAAATCATTCGTGACGCCCAAGGCAATCCCGTTCGCATGATGTACAACTACACCAACGACGGAACGGGCCGTAACTACCGCTTCTGCGGTGGCGACGCCATTTACGAGGATGTGAACCATGACGGACAGATCAACGCACTCGACATCGTCTACCTGGGCAGTTCACTCCCGAAGCTCACCGGTGGTTTCGGTTTCACCATCAACTACGGCGACTGGCGCCTTACCACACAGTTCACCTACCGTACCGGCAACAAGATCATCAACCTCGCCCGTCTGAACGCAGAGGCCATGACAGGTACGAACAACCAAAGCCAGGCCGTGAACTACCGCTGGCGCAAGGAGGGTGACATCACGACCATCCCACGTGCGATGTATGGCCCTACGAGCAACTTCAACACACAGGTGTGCGACCGCTTCGTGGAAGACGGCAGCTACCTCCGCATGAGCTACACCCAGATTTCATACACCCTGCGTGAGAAATACCTGAAATGGATTGGTCTGAACAAGGTGTCGTTCTATTTCAGTGCCAACAACCCCTTCGTGCTGACGAAGTACTCCGGTGTCGACCCCGACATCTCGCAAGGTGGTTACGCACCGGCCCAAGACCACGCACAGACCCCGCGCTCGCGTTCCTATACGTTAGGCATCACCGTGGAATTCTAAGAGAAACCGACAATGACCAATGACCAAAGAAAAGAAGTTATGAAATCATATCACATATCCAACAAGATGAAGAGCGCCCTCAGCGCATTGCTGGCAGTACCGGCAGCGTTGCTCTTCACAGGTTGCTCCGATTTTCTGGAATTGGAACCTCGCAACGAGATTGTCCTTGAAAGCTTCTGGACAGAGAAGGCCGACGTGGACAACATCGTGTCGGGCTGCTATTCCGGCTTGCAGTCCAGCGCCTGCATCCAACGCATGATCATCTGGGGCGAGGGCCGCAGCGAAAACCTCTACGTGGGTTTGAACACCAACCAGAACAGCGACCTGTTGAACCTGCTCAACGAAAACATCACAGCAATGAACGGCTTCACCACATGGGTTGACTTCTACAAAGTCATCAACAGGTGCAACACCGTCATCAAATACGCCCCTGGCGTCGCAGCCAACGACCCAGGCTATACAGACAGCGAATTGAACGCCACCATCGCCGAGATGGTAGGCCTGCGCTCCCTCTGCTACTTCTACCTCATCCGTACGTTCCGCGACGTGCCCTACTCCACTGTCGCATACACCGATGACGACCAGAAGATGGACTTGCCTGCCACACCTTTCAACCAAGTGCTCGACTCACTCATCACCGACTTGGAGAGTGTGCGCGACATGGCCGTGAAACGCTATCCTTCCACAAAGCCGCTTTACCAAAGCGGTCGCATCACACAGGACGCCATCAATGCCATGCTCTGCGAGATGTACCTGTGGAAACAAGACTACGACCGTTGCATCCAATATGCCGACCTGGTGATTGAATCGAAGAAACTGCTTGCCGAAGAGAACCTTCGCAGCGGCACGAACACCGGACGTGGCGGTGGCACCGGCGGTCGCGGCAGCAGCGTCAGCGAATACTACAGCCGCACCAACGGCTATCCCCTGACCCAGGCCAATGTGAGCCAAGGCAGCTACGGCAACACGTTCACCACCCTGTTCGCCCGTGACGACTACACCGCCACCGCCAACCAGGAAATCATCTTCCAACTGGTATTCAGCGACGACCCCAGGTCCAACAGCATGCCCGCCAACGGCGCCGTGAACAGCTTCTATGGCAACTCCAACGCCACCCGTGGCTTGATGGCTCCCTCCGACTACATCATAGAGGAAACAGGCAAGGAACAAAGCCGTGAAGTCTATGAAGACAAGAACAAATGGATGGACGCCCGCATGTATGAGAATTGCAACAAATCGTCGCAATGCGTTGCCAAATTCGTGTACCGTGGCGTCGACATCAATGCCTCCACCACACAGCCTACCGTCACCTACACCAGCGCATGGCCCCAAGACCAAGTGGGCAGCAACTGGATCATCTACCGCCTGTCCGACATCATGCTGATGAAAGCAGAGGCGCTGACCCAGAAGATGCGCGACGGCGTGGAGCAAGATGCCTTGGACTTCAACAGGCCTCTGCTGGCACAAGCCTTCTCCTTGGTGAACGCCGTGAACAAACGCTCCATCTGCCAACCCACCACGAGCCTCACCGACACGCTGTCGGCTGGCGACTACCAGACCAAGGTCCAGATGGAAGACCTGGTGCTGCGCGAGCGTGAGCGCGAATTGATGTTCGAAGGCAAACGCTGGTATGACCTCGTGCGCCTTTCACGCCGTGTGGGCAACACAACAACGCTGACCGCTGCAGCCATGAAGAAGGCTGGCACCGGTGCCTCACTCATACAGAACAAATTGTCGAAGATGGACGCCATCTATCTCCCGTACAACAACGACGAGATCAAGGTGAACCACAACCTCGTGCAGAACCCCGCGTTCCAAAGCGGTGAGAACAGCAGTTACGAATAAATGAAAACCTATCAAGAAACAATCATCATGAACAAGCCAAGACATACCATTCTCAGCATCGCCTGCCTGGCCTTGATGTGGTGCGGCGCGCTCACCTCCTGCTCCGACGAGCCCGACTCAGAGCACTTCTACACGTTCACCGGCGAGATGGCAAGCGACTACCTGAAGAATAGAAGTGAAACCTTCAGCGAGTTCACTGAAATCGTGAACCGCGCCGGCCTGATGGACCTGCTTTCCACCTATGGCCATTACACCTGCTTCGTTCCCACCAACGACGCGGTGAACGCATACCTGCAAAGCAAGGGCATCCCCAGCGTCAGTTCACTGACCGACGCAGACTGCGACACCATAGCACGCACACACCTGGTGAACAACATGTACACCACGATGGAGATGACCCAAGACCGTCTGGCCACAGCCAACATGCTGGGACGATACATCGCCACCACTCCGGGATTCGATGAGGAAAACAACGCCGTCATCTACCTGGAGGGCCTCGCTCGCATCATGTTCAAGACCCAGGACGACTCCGTGGAGAACGGCGTGATGCAACCTATCGACCATGTCATCGAGAAGTCCAACAACTACATCTCCGACCTGGTGCGCGACAACCCGAAACTCAGCACCTTCTACAAGGCTCTGGTGGAGACAGGCGTGGTCAACGATATCATGAAAGTGGAAGACCCGAACTATGACAGCAGGGCCTATCCCAAATACTACTACAAGTCGCACACCTGGACCGAGGTGGGCTGGGTGCCCGACACCAAGAAGTATGGTTTCACCATCTTCGTAGAGCCAGACAGCATCCTTCAGGCGAAATACCAAATCGCCCCGGGTGACATCCGCGCCCTCTACGACCTGGCCTGCAAGCTCTACGACCCCGTTTATCCCGAGGACGTATCCAAGGAAGGCCATAGCTTTGACAACCTGACGGACAGCATCAACCCGCTGCACCGCTTCGTGCAATACCACATTCTCTCACGCTATGCAGCCGGCACCGCCGACCTGACGCCGATGGAATTGAACAACTGGCATGGCGGCAGCCTCCAATGCGCAATCGGTTTCGACGAGAAACTCATCAACCCCAGCGACTGGTTCCACACCCTCCTCCCCCACACCCTCATCAAGGTGGAGAAAGCCACGGTGCCCAACTACATGGGAGACGCTTCGAAGGGTGACAAATTCATCAACCGTCGCTATGACGCACAATACAAGTTCCGCGGCTCACGCATCGACCCGTCGACGGACACGGAATACATTCACGACGGTCTCAACGGCCACTATTTCTACGTGGACGACATCGTGGCCTTCAGCTATGACGTGCAAAACAAGGTGCAGAACATGCGCATCCGCATGGACTTCTCCAGCGTGTTCCCGGAAATCATGACCAACGGCCTGCGCTTCGTGGGAACCTTGGAGGATGACCCGAACGCCGTGGCCGACGATGCCGCAGTGCCCAAGAACGGACGCAACTTCTACTTCCCGTTGGGCTATCTCGATGGTGTGACATTCACCAACTGCAACGTGGTGCTTCGCCGCCCGCACCCAGGCTTCTGGTCATGGCAAGGTGACGAATGGAACCTCTTCGGCGACTACGACTTCACCTTCCGCATCCCGCCCATCCCATACAGCGGCGACTGGCAGGTGCGCCTCGGCTTCTGCGCCATCGAGACACGTGGCGTGATGCAGGTCTATTTCGACGGCGTGCCACAAGGCATTCCTCTTGACATGACCAAGTATCTCAACTCCGACTTGTACATCGGCGACAGTTTCGTTGTTGACGAGTCGGCAGCCGACTACGACAAGAAGACCTCTGAGGAGAAAGCCGAAGAGCAGAAACTGTTGAAGAACCTCGGTGCATACCGCGCTCCACGCTCCATCTTCCATTATGGCCCCAATGCCGCGTATTTCGTCGGCAACGAGCGCACCTACCGACGCATCCTCTGCCAGACCTACATGGATGCCACCAAGGACCACTACATCCGCTTCCGCGTGGCTTCAGATGGCAAGCAAGGCAACAACAACGAGTTCATGCTCGACTATCTCGAGTTGGTGCCCAAGAGCGTCTATGGTGTCGATGGTGACGGACAGATGGAAGACGACCTCTAAACGTACATCGACCATATGAGAACAAGAGAATGAACAAAGAACATGATCATACGACATATGAAACGAAAGAATCTATATAAGACCGTGTTAGGGTTGGCGATGGCCACCCTTACACTGACAGGTTGCAGCGACGAGTGGGACGACCACTACTCCACCAGCCCCAAGGAGGTCCAAGGCGGCACCTTGTGGGATGCCATCAGGCAAGACCCGAACCTGAGCAACTTCGCCAGCGTGGCGACCGCCTGCGGCTACGACAAGGCATTGGCCAGCACACAGGTGTTCACCGTGTTCGCCCCCACGAACGATGTATTCAGCAGCAGCGACGCCGAGGCGCTCATCCAAACCTACAACAGCCAGAAAGGTCGCATCGACGATGACGAGAACACCACCATCAAGGAGTTCTTGCAAAACCACATCGCACTTTACAACTATTCGGTATCGAGCCGCAGCAACGACTCCATAGTGATGATGAACGGCAAATACGCACTTTTGGAGCCAGGCTCCATCAGCGGCACCCCGTTTGTCAAAGCCAACGAACTTCACAACAACGGTGTGCTGTTCAAGGTGGGCGCCCCTCTGAAATTCTTCCCCAACGTGTTTGAATACATGAGCAAGAACAGCGAGTTGGACAGCCTCTACAATTTCTTCTACAACGACCGCTTCTACCGCCGTGTCTTCAGGGCGGAAGAGAGTGTGCCCGGCGGCATCGTCGACGGCAAAACCGTCTATCTCGACTCCGTATTCGTCCAGCAAAACGAATTGTTCGACTACAGATTCCTCAACGCCCGCATCAACCGTGAGGACAGCACCTATTGGATGCTTGCCCCCACCAACAAAGTGTGGCGTGAGCTGCTCGACGAATACAGCCAGTATTTCTTGTACGACGCCAAGGTGCCCGACCGTGACTCGGTGATGTACACCAACCCACGTCTCGCCATCGTGCAAGGCACCATCTTCAGCAGGGGCATCAACCTTGACCACATGATCAACGACTCCTTGATGTCGACCAACGCCACCTATAATTTCCAACGTCGCGCCAACCAGTGGGGCAACGACTCCCTGCACTACTACGAATACTACCACCCGTTTGCCCCCGACGGCATCCTCTCCAACGTGCATGCCGAGGAATGCAGCAACGGCCAAGTGTTCGTGAGCGACGATTGGAAGGTGAACAAGCGAGAAACTTTCTACCAGACCCGCATCATCGAGGCAGAGAGCAACAACTCCATCAAGGAGGTGAGCAAGGTGGAGAACACACAAGGCGTACTTGAGGAGACCGTGAGTCCGAAATTCCGAGTGGTGGACAACAAGAGTCCGTTCTACGGGCAGATTTCCAACAACCGTTTCGTGGAATTCGAGCCGTTGAAAACCACCGTGCAACATTCGGTGACCTTCAACATCACCGACGTGCTCTCCAACATCGGCTACGACATCTACCTGGTGACCGCACCCGCCCTTGCCAACGACAGCAACGCCACGGAAATCCAGCGCCTCCCGACGCTGCTCCGATGCACGCTGAAATACCACAACGAGGAAGGCGTGGAGCAAGCCAAGCAATTGGCCAGCCGTGTGGAAACGAAAGGCGACGAGGTGGATTACCTCCTCCTGGCAGAAAACTTCAAATTCCCCGTGGCCTCCTATGGCCTCGTCGAGGAAGAGCCTCAAGTGACATTGATGGTGGAGACCCGTGTGAGTTCCGGGCAGGTGAACAAGACGCACACCCGTACGATGCGCATCGACTGCATCATCCTGAAACCCCACGAGGAATAAACCCGATTATTCATTACAATTGAAACGAAGATGAAACACCATAACAACACATCCATAAGCAGATGGCAACGCATGCTGTCAACGGTCAATGGCCAGTTGCTCGTTGCCATAGGTCTGATGATGGCCTTCACCCTCAACGTGTCCGCCCAAGAAGATGAAGAAGATGCCACCTTGCTGAACACGGTGAAAACGCTTGTCGCCAAGAAGAAAACCTATCCCACGCGCACCGTACGCGGACGCGTGTTCGACGCCACGACTCACCAACCCGTCAGCGGCAGCATCGTCTCCGCAGACGGTGTGGAGGGCTACAGCGCCCTCACCGACGACAACGGATTCTATGAGTTGAAAGTCCCGGAATTCGCCACAGCTATCTACGTGGTCTCCCCCGACTTCAACGCATTGCGCATGGGGCTCTTGGACACAGAGAACCAGAACGACGCCAACCTCTACCCCACCACCTTCCAGGCGGAATACGGCAAGGAATACAACACTCATAACACCTATTCCGCCACCGATTTCCAATACACCAACGAGGTGAACATCAAGGGTGAGGTGCAGAAGCAACTCGGCGCACAAGTCTACACCACCAACCGCAGCGGCATCCAAGGCGTGGGCGGAGTGATGTTCGTACAAGGCCTCAACTCCTTGAACGTGAACGCACAGCCTCTCATCGTGGTGGACGGAGTCATCTACGACCAACAATACGGCCGCACGATGCTGCACGACGGCTTCTACAACGACATCCTCTCGAACATCAATACCGCCGACATCCAGAAGGTCACCGTGCTGCGCAACGGAACAGCACTCTACGGTGCGAAAGGTGCCAACGGCGTGATACTCATCGAGACAAGGCGCAACAAGTCGATGGCCACCCGCATCACAGCCAACATCTCCGCCGGCGTGGTGATGGAGCCCAAATACATCGACATGATGGACGCCGGCCAATACAGAGGATATGCCTCCGAGTTGTTGAAGACCACCAACACCACCATCAGAGAGTTCAAGTTCCTCAACGAGGACCCCAACTACTATTACTACACTCAGTACCACCAGAACACCGACTGGAAAGACCTGGTGTACCACACGGCGATGACCCAGAACTACGGCATCAACGTGGAGGGTGGCGACAATATCGCCAACTACAACCTCTCTGTTGGCTACGTGAACCATAAGAGTGCGTTGAAGTATAACGACATGGGTCGAATCAACGTGCGATTCAACACCGACATCCGCCTGTTGAAACGCATGGACATCCGCTTCGACGCCTCCTTCGCCAACACCACCCGGAACCTCCGCGACGATGGCGCACCCGAGACCTACGACGAAGGCACGCCATCCAGCCCCGGCTTCCTGGCCTATGTGAAAAGCCCCTTCCTCAGCCCCTACAGCTATGGCCGTGGCTTGCTGAGCAAGACACACTACGACATTGAGCAAGAAAGCTACCTTTCCGAGGCTCTTGCCAACTACACCAACTACAACTGGCGCCTGGGCAACCCCGCCGCCATCAACGAGTATGCCGACTCCGAGAACAAGAACCACTTCGAGAACTCGATGCTCAACCTGACAGTGACGCCGAAGTGGACTTTCAACCCACATCTCTGGCTGTCGGAGCATTTCAGCTACAACCTGGTGAACACCAATGAGATGTATTACATCCCCATCAACGGAACACCAAGATACTATGTGAGCAGCATCGGCAACTTCCGCGACAACGAGGTGCGTTCACTCGCCTCAAAGCAGAACTCCGTGATGAGCGACACCCGCCTCGACTGGAACAACCGCTTCAACTCACATTTCTTCCATGTCTTCGGTGGCGTCCGCATCAACTGGGAAACCTACTCGATGAACTCACAGCTGGGTTATGACACGGGTAACGACAAGACCCCGTTCATGAGCAACAGCCTGAAAGACACCCAAGACGTGGGTGTGAACGATGCCTGGAACTCCATGGCATGGTACCTGCAAGCTGAATACAATTACCGCAACCGTTATTTCCTCCAGGGCAACCTCACCCTTGAAGGTTCCTCACGATTCGGCCAAGATGGAGGCGACATCAACATGTTCGACGCAGCATGGGGCATCTTCCCCGGCGTGCAAGCCTCCTGGGTGCTCTCCAACGAGCCTTGGATGGCCAAGGTGAAGGCAGTGAACTTCCTCCGCCTGACCGCAGGCTATGACGTGAGCGGAAACGACGACATCGACTACTACGTGGCCCGCAGCTTCTTCCGCGCCAAGCAATACCTGCACGCCATCGCCGGCTTGACACTTGAAGGCATCGGCAACACGGAAATCCAATGGGAGACCACCGGCCGTTTCAACGCAGGCATCGAAGCCAGCCTGTTCAACAACCGCCTCAACCTGAGTGCCAACTATTTCAACAGCACCACATCGAACTTGCTGACACAGCAGCAGCTCGGCTTCCTCTCGGGTCTTGACATGAACTGGACCAACGGAGGCAAGCTCAGCAACACAGGTTATGACGTGAACGCATCGGTAAAGGTGCTTGCCCTGAAAGACTGGCAGTGGCAAGTGGGTGGAAGCATCGGCCATTACACCAATGAAATCAAGGAATTGCCCGACGGCAAGTCATCCATCGAGCACCAGGTTTACGGAGCAACCATCCTCACGAAGAAAGGCGACGCCGCCAACCTGTTCTATGGTCACAAGTCACTCGGGGTGTTCGCCACGAGCGAAGAAGCAGCTTCGGCAAACCTCTTCCTCCTTGCAGACAACGGCATAGACCACATCACCTACAAAGCCGGTGACATCCATTTCGCCGACCTCGACGGCAACGGACGCATCGACGACAACGACCGCCAAGTGATTGGCGACCCGAACCCCGACTTCTATGGCAACATCTTCACCACGTTGAACTGGAAGCGCTTGAGGCTTGACGTCCGCTTCACCTATTCCGTAGGCAATGACGTTTACAACTACATGCGCCAGCAATTGGAGAGCGGTTCACGCTTCATGAACCAGACGACGGCCCTCGAGCGTCGCTGGCAGATGGAAGGCCAACACACAGACATCCCCAAATTGGCATTCCAAGACCCGATGGGCAACGCACGTTTCAGCGACCGTTGGATAGAGGATGGCAGCTACCTCCGCCTGAAGACCGTCACGCTGAGCTATGAGCTCCCCTTGAAGTCACAATTCATCCAAGGCTTGCAGTTCTGGGTGCAAGGCAACAACCTTCTCACGTTCACGAAATATCTGGGCAGCGACCCCGAATTCAGCATGACCTCCTCAGTGATAGGCCAAGGCATCGACTTGGGCCGTCTCGGCCAAAGCCGTTCCATCGTTGCCGGTATGAAGATCAATCTTTAAACCAAGAAAAGACTCAACGAACATGAAAAAAATCCTCATATTCATCAGCAGCGTCTGCATCCTTTCGAGCATGACCGGCTGTTCCGACTTCTTCAACCAAGAGTCCGATCACGTCATCTACACCGAGAACCGCACCATCAAAGATGCCACCGACACCATCTACAGCGTGACGGGCATCCTTGGCAAACTCCAGGCCTTGGCCGACCGAACCATCCTCTTGGGCGAGGTGCGTGGCGACCTTTGCACAGTGACGAACACTGCCAACGGCGACCTTCGCGACTTGGCAGAGTTCAATGCCGGCGATGACAACAGGTACAACTCACCCAGCGACTACTATGCTGTCATCAACAACAGCAACTACTTCATCCAGAATGCCGACACGGCATTGAAGAACAACCGCAACGAGTATGTCTTCATGCGCGAGTACGCCGCGGTGAAAGCCATCCGTGCATGGACATATCTTCAACTGGCCATCAACTACGGCTCCGTGCCCTTCGTCACCGACCCCATCCTGACCAAGGAACAGTCGGAGATAAACTATCCACGTTACGACATCGCCGCCATCTGCGAATATTTCATCAGCGACTTGCTTCCACTTGCAGAGAAGTATGGCAGGGAGTATCCCCGCTACAACAACATCCGCAACACGGACAGCCGCTTCTTCTACTTCCCCATCAACATCGTGCTTGGCGACCTCTACCTCTGGCACGGCAGCGTGACGGGCAACAAGGACAGCTACAAGCAAGCAGCCTTGCGTTACTACAAATACATCTCCGAGCGCAACGGCGACAACTCCAGCTATCCCACCGGAATAGAGAGGAACGAATGGTCGCAGAACAGCACTTCATGGGACCGCACCATGAGCGACTGGGGCGATTTCTTCATGCAAGAACGCTACAGCGCCGACTGCGAACTCATCACGATGATTCCTTGCGACTCCATCCCTGCCGAGGGCAACTACAGCCAGATGCGCTACTTGTTCACCGCCACCACAGACAACAACTACAAGTCGAGCATCATCCCCTCCAACCGCATGGCTGAGATATCTGAGGCGCAAGAGTACTGCTTGGTGAATTCCAACGGTTCTACAGTGACCTACGCACCTAAAGGGTTGCCCTACCACCGCAGTGGCGACCTTCGCCTTTACAGCATCTGGGACGAGTCCTACGCAACGGACAGGAGCACCGGCGACCTTTTCGAGGTGACCAGTATCCAGAAGTATTATACACGCAACGTGCACATCTATCGCAAGCAGATGGTTTACTTGCGTATGGCCGAAGCCCTCAACCAGGCTGGCTATCCACGCATGGCCTTCCTCGTCCTGTCGCGAGGCTTGACCAATGAGTCGATAAACGAGGATGTGATACCCTACCTGACAGGTGAAAATATTGAGAATGACCTCAATTTCATCACGCAGTTCGACTTCCCCAATACGCAGTACATCGAGTACTCGTTGGACCACATCACCGCTGGTGGCGCCGGTCTGCGCGAAGCCAACACGATGGGCATGCACAGCAGAGGTTCGGGCTTCACTCCGATGAACGAGTATTACCAGTTGCCTTACGACACGCTTCGCACCGAAACGGAGCAGATTCCTGAGATGCAACGCTTCGTGGAGGACAAGATTCTCACGGAAGGAGCATTGGAATTCGCCTACGAGGGGACACGCTATTACGACATCATGCGTTTCGCATTCCGCAGCGATAATCCCGGCCAGTTCATGGCTGAGAAAATCTACGCCCGCCGTGGCGCCGGCAACGAGGGCATCGTACAGGGTGAAATCAAGAAGGACCTGACCAACAAGGAGAACTGGTTCCTCAAATGGAAAGGGTCGATAGGATACTGACAATCCCCTACTCCACACCAAAAACTCCCCCGCAGGTGACTGCGGGGGAGTTTTCGTATGGAATATGATATTTGAAGTTATTGGTGTCAGCTATAAATGAATAACTGACTAACCTTTGTTTATGTTATTGAAGTTTTATTAGCAAAAACAAAGGTAACAAAAAAGGTCGAGTTCGAAGCGAGGGACTCGACCTAAATTTGTATAGGGTTCAAAAAGTTTTTGCGGACACCGATAATTTTTTATCAAAAAGTTTTAGCGGACACCAATAATTTGAAGTATTATTAATTATTAATGAACTAAGCAAATTCTTTTTAAAGAAAAGGCAAAATGACAAATCGT
>Ga0310694_10003195_pt1 | contig 16200 bp, 33 predicted proteins | sample 174DNAGHGhighgp2_FD_203884 | JGI IMG/M metagenome (GOLD analysis project Ga0310694, IMG submission 203884) | Sheep rumen microbial communities from Palmerston North, Manawatu-Wanganui, New Zealand - 1742 DNA GHGhigh gp2 (v2) (version 2) | ecosystem: Host-associated > Mammals > Digestive system... | reverse complement strand
TCGATCTCTGCCAGCCGTTGCGGTGTCAGTATCGGGTTATCCTCGCACCGCCAATGGATAAACCGGCAATCCTGAACATTCAGCACATTCTTTATGCAAGGATCAGCCGGGGAAGGTGGGTTAAGGTCGGCAATATGCCAACGGTCTTTTGCGGCGTATGTTCTGCGGAAACATTCCTGCACCATGCTATCATGCAACAGATTGATTTCGCAGAAATAAACGCTTCCGAGCGACATACCGGTTATTGCTTTGTGGCTATCTGCCTTGCCGCCGCCCTTCCAATAGACCTTTTTGTCACCATCCGGAAGGTGGATCAGCAGATGTGCCCCAGAGTCATCATGGCTTGTTCTGCAATGACCTTTGAAGATATGCAGAAGGCCCATGCCGTCCCCGTCCATAATCAGCCGGAAAGCCTGTTCTGCTGAATAAGCCGTCACAAGATGTATATTATCCCGGCTCCGTATAAGGTGACGGGCAAAACGCATGATTCCGGCGGTTGTTTTGCCGCTTCTGGGTGTTCCCTCCAGCCAGTCAAGAGTCCGGTCAAAGGGCTTCATAATCAGGTCAGACTGTTTGGCTCCCCATTCGATCATGATTCTGCCCGCCTTTCAAGGTCAAGCAGGCTTTGAAGCAGTTCGTTGCCTGTCTGCTCTGTTTGCACCATGTCAGCGGTCAGGTCTTTATAAGCCGCCGCAAGGTCTTTCAACTTGTACCCGATAGAAACTTCCTTGCGCTGTCTGTTGCCCTTTTTGGTCTTTCCATACTCAACAATGTTGTTAATTGATTCGCTCCCGATTTTTTCAGGAAGCCGGTCAATCTCTTTCTCTAACCGTTGCAGAAGTTTTGTTCTGATCCTGGCGGCAATGGTCACATTATCACAAATCGCGTCCGCGACCTTTTGCTGTGTTTTTGCTATTGCCTTGCTTGTGGCCTTATCTCGGTCTTGTTTCCAATGTTCCCGATTCGCCCTTTGCATCAGATTGTCAGCACTGACCCCGTGTTTTTCAGCAAGTTTCCTTTGGCTTATACCGCCTCCGATGTATTCTGCCCGGATGGCATCCCAATTTATCCCGTTGTTTTTTTCAATGAGGATCACCCCCGTTTTTTCATCCTGTTGAGCTTGTAAAGGTGAACGAAGATCAGAATCCCGTTCAAAACGATATTGCTATATGCGCCTATAAAGATTCCATAGACCACAAAGCAGGCAGAACCAATCATGTCGAAGATTCGGATCTTCTCTTCGCTGTTTGACAAAAATCCAATCAGGATAAGCAGAGTACCGGCCAAACCGATTATCTCATACTTCATCCGGTTCATCTCCATGTTTCAGCCGTTTTGCGAGATACAGGAAAGGCGTGTCGCAAATGCCTATGATGCACTCAAGCAGACAGGTCGCAAGGCCCATGCTGAAAATCTGCCCCATGCTGAAGGTCGGGTAAAATGCCAGAATATAGAACAGAAAATTTTCCAAGCAGTTGCACAGGATTGTTGCTACATTGTTTCGAAGCCACAAGTATCTGCCGCCGGTCAATTCCCGGATTTTTGCAAACAAGAGAACATCACACCAGTTTGAGATAAAGAACATGACTGCGCTGGCCGCTGTGATACGGAGGCTCATGGTAAATAACCTTTGAATAGCCGGGTCTGCACTATCAGCTACAGAGGGCACATAAAGGCGGCAAATTTGCGTTGTAGCAATCAAAGCAATATCTGCTGCGAGTCCAATCCAAACACCGGTTTTTGCGGCCTTTTTGCCGTAATATTCGGACAGTATGTCGGTTGCAAGAAAAACGGAACCGAACATAACGTGACCGGCGGCAAGGTTCAGTCCGAACAGGTCAATATTCTTTGCTTCAAAGATGTTTGCGAAAACGGTAGCCAGGGCGATCCATGCGAGAACGCCGACCTTGCCGAAAAACTTCTTCGCAGCGAGCAAAAGTCCAAACGCAACAATGATTTCGATGATAAGGTACAGATGATTCATTTTTCTTTCTTCCTTTCGTTTTGTGTCTTTCGACATTGCAGTTTCCGGAAGGTCAATCCTGGTTCCCTGCGTACTTGATATATTCCCGGCGAAGAATCAGCCCCGCCATGTAGTAGTAGTAGTAGATGCGTTTTTCCGTTGGCTCGATATCAATACTTCGCAATAGGTCTTTAATGTGTTCCCATTCTTCCTTGACTTTTTCAGGCTTTATATCGCGTGTTCGATATTTGCCGATCCCTCCGTACCGGTTGACCTGTTGCCATGTTGTAGAATCCGCACTGGTACAAAACCGGCACCGGCGGAGCATTTCTTTTTCTGTTCCTCCAAGTAGGTGAATATCAATTTCCGGTTTTTTCTCCTTGATGTAACAAGCCAGCCTGTAAACATCTTCTTTGTAGGTTTTCGGCTTTACGATCCGAAGTTCAGGAACGGAAATAGCGATATATTCCGCGAATTCAATCATCCGATCCAAGCCATATTTGCCGTCTTCGTAATGAAATACGTTGATGATCCTGTTTTTCGGTAGCTGGTCGCGCATTTGCTGTCGCAGTTCCCACGCAAGGTCAGTCCCGAGCAGTTTTTGACAATCGCATTCAACACAGGTGAGGTTGTACGCCTTATGCTCATCCACGAAGCCAACAATCGCATCTTTATACCTTCGGAGGAAGTTTTCGTCCGGCTGAACATCCTTGCAGGCTCCGAACATGAGCGTAAAAAGCCCGGAATCCATGATTACATGATTTCCAAGTTTCGGAAGATGTTCCCACGGGTTCATGTGCTTTGCGTTGGTGATCCGTCCCCATTTTATATTGAACTGATCCATGATAAACGGAAGCACGGTGAACAGGTAATACCGCACACCGGCCTCATGCAGAACGTATGCAAAATCCACATTTTCGCTTCCGGCAAAATGAACTTTGACATTCTGTCCAAGACAGCCGTGCATCTGCTCCGCTTTCATAATGCCTCCGGGTTAAACCCTGCATCCGAAAGCATTTGCATCACTTCTTCGACCTGGGCCTGTGTGCCGCAAATAACCTTCACGCCGAGAACCTCTGTTTTCTGCTTCGCTTCAACCCCACGGTCAAAGAAATCCTCCACGTAATTGTCATTTATACCATCAAAGGAGAACTTCAGTTCTTCGAACTCCTGTCCCTCGATAGCCAGGGCGGCACATTCTTCCTCAAGCGTCTGGAAATCCCATGCTGACAGCTCCGCCGTCCTGTTATGCCGGATCATGTACTCCCGCCGTTGTTTGTCGGACAGGTGATCCAGCCGGATGCATGGAACCTGTTCAAGGCCGAGTTCCGTTGCGGCGATCTGTCGCCCGTGGCCTTCGACAATCACGTTATCCTTGCCCCAGATGCCGATAGGATCATTGAAGCCATCCTCCAGGATTGACTTCTTGATTGCCTCGATATCATCCGGTGCATGTTTCCGGGCATTCTTTTCGTATGGTTTCAGATCGCCCGGCGGCAGATATACAATCTGCAATTTTCCCATGTTTTGACCTTCCTTTCCGGCAGTTTTGCGGATAACTGCCAACCGCTTTTTCCGGTTCCCACTAACGCAGGGACTTGCGTTGACCTTCAAAAATTGGTATCAGCAACCCCACCGAACAATGGCTGATTCCCGTCAACCCGGAGGAAGGTCAACCCCGGCAGACCCACCTTAAATTGTGAACATAAAGGAAGAACGGCAAGCCCCATCAGCTTGCCGCCCTATCATTTAGGAGGTGTTTCATGAATGTCAGAAACTCCGGATATACTATATCACAGGTTAATACTATAAAACACTATATTCTTTCTCACCGAATATAAAGTATCACTTTAATTCACATGGCTGGCGGGATGCGTTCCGGTTTTTATCCACCATTTAATCATCTTCGTCCGTAACGCTCCGTTTTACGGGTACACGGACTTGCATCCAGTGGAACCATTCATTTTGCCGATCTTCCCTTATTGTGTCATTTCCGTTCCCCGTCAGCACAGAACCAATCAGGTTTATGAAAATCGTTGTCGTGATTTACGCATCTTCCTTCATTTTCAAATGCTTGATGATACCATTTGCAATCCTTGCACCGGACAACCTCCGTTTGCCCTTCAAGCACAATCGCCAGCCGTTCTTCCAGTTCTTCAATCTGCATTTGCAGATCATTTATTACTTTCTCCCGATCAGACATACACTTTACGCTCCTATTGTGTCATAGTTACTTTTAACTTAATAAAGATTCTCGCTGAACAGTTCTTCTTTTTCTTCTCCAATCAGCGGTTGTTTGCACCGTTTTGCTTCTTGCATTGCTGATTTTCTGTTATGAAAATTACCATAATTGTCAAGAAAACCTTGCTCTACAATCTTGCATTGTCCGGGTTTGAAACCAAACGCTTTGAATATCTTTCCCGCATCTCCATGCCTATGCAAAGGAAGAATCTCATAGCTGTCAACGCCCGGAATATAAACTCTACAAGCTGCTTGCACTATCATGTTCATCTCTCATTCAAAGTTGCCTTTAAGTAAATAAAAATCAACGATAACGAATCTGGGAAAGAACATTGTTAATCTTTTATGTATCACTTAAAACTTCGTCTGCTTGTGTTTCTACATCAAAAAAGCATTCCCATATTTTGCATTCTTCCGGGTTGCAATCTTCTTTGTAATCTTCGCATATTTCAGCATACACGCATTTCCCGTTCTCTCGGTACAAATCTTTTCGTTTCCAGAAAGATTCTGCCATAATATCACCTCCGTTTGATATTATAACATTTTTCTGTCCTTTCCCAAATGTTAAGTTGTCAATGTTCGCTTTTGTAAGTTATTTCGTCAATTATTCTTTATCAACAACAACTTTATCGCCAATGTGAACCATATCCGGTATCGGTGTTCCAAACAGGAAATATTCCATATACGCACAGAATAATTCAGCCTTTTCAAAACTGCCGAAACTCGCCATCTTGAACGCTTCATTTCCTTTGTGAACCCACAACCCCGGATTCTTGCCAAACTCTTTTATATGCTCCACGGAAATCTTGTAATCACCCTTTCCGTATGTCATACTGCACACCTCGCTTAAAGTATTATTTTCGTTCCCCGTCAGCGCAGAACCATTCAGCGTTTACTTTTTTACTGCTAAGTGGTTCATACCCAACTGCAAGAATACTCCCCGGCACGAAATCCTCAGGTTCACTTGTCGGGAACTCCTTCACAATATCAAACGCCATATCCAGCCCCTTACAGAAAACCCGCTTCAGCTTCCGCACTTTCTTTTCGTCATTATCGTTCGGGGTATGCGCCAGCCAATTATCATTCAAGCACCGAAGGAGTTTTTCACGGTCAATATAACTCATCGTTTTTCCTCTTTTCCTGTTTATTTGCGTTTTAAGCCGTGTCAGATTATTCGCCGGTAAATTCTACCGCCAGAACGTTATCCAGCGTTTTTCACCTGTTTCTGACGTTCTAACAGCCATTTATTGATTACCAGTAAAGCCCGTCCGTGAATGACGTACACTCCCGGCTCTGAATAGTTCATATTCTCCGCAACCTGAGTGAAGGTTTCTCCGTTGATATACTTCCGGGTCAGAACTTCTTTCTGCTGTTCGTCCGGCACTGAATCAATAGCCGCAAGGATTTCCCGCAAAGCCGCTTCCGCTTGCGCCTTATATTCATAGAGGATTTCGCTGGCATCAACGGCGTTGCAAACGTCCCTTGCCATCGGGTCATGTTCAGCAGGAGAGGATTGCACCTTGATTTCCCGCAGTATAACGCCTGTATTGAAGGCTCTTTCCATAGCATCGTTAATCGCCCGTGAAAGAGCGTCCACACGCCCGGAAAGCCCTATATAACGCCGTAAAAACACCTTTGCGGGATTCTCCTTGCGTTTGTTCATCGTTTTACCCCTCCAACCGTTTCTGCCAGCGTTCCAGTTTCGCCGCTTTATAATCGGCTATAACCCGCCTGTTAATGCTTATCTGATCCAGATATAATTCAACGTCACCGATTTCTTCCAGAAAGCACTCATACTGAATATCCGGGTCTGCCGGTGTCGGGTTCGTCCCGTCATAACACCGCCGCAGTTTCAAAGCGGCCTGCGCCAGTTCGCAGCATTCTTCCGCAAGACCGGCCAGCAGTTCGCAAACAGGAACCTTTTCTTTGATATCCATCATCAGTTCCCCCACGGCAGATCGTCCGTTTCAACCTGTGTATATCCGCTTTCATCCGTTGCGGAATTGCTTTCCGCTTCCCCTTTCGATGAAAGGAACTCAACGTCATTCGCCATCACTTCAAGGCTTGCCGCCGCTTTCCCATCCTGCGTTGTATAGGCGTGAGCCGTAACCGATCCAACAACGCAGACCTTCCGGCCTTTCGCCAGAAATTTCTGGCAGTTTTCGCCCAGCTTATTCCAGGCAGATACCCGGAAGAAATCCGCATCCGGCTGACCTTGAACCTTTTTCCGGCGGTTTACCGCCACGGTGAAGGAACAAACCGTGCTTCCGCTTGTCGTTGTCCGGGTTTCCGGATCACGGGTTAAGTTTCCGATAATTGTTAATGACTGCATTTCTTTTACCCCTTTCTTTCTATCCGTCCAACCGCATCATCCCAATGCAGTTCAACGCCGGTCTTTTCATAGGCTTCATTTACCAATTCCTGATCTTCTACGCAAACAACCACTTGATGATCCATTTCAATCAGAAGATCAACGGCTTCATCTGCATCCATTCCGTGCTTATCAATCATGGTGATAAGGAATGCAGCATAGATCGTATGGAAAGCGAAATCCTCTGCAAACCTCCGTCCGTCCTGCGTCCCTTTTTCATACGCCTTTTGCACATCCTTTTCGGTGATCCCGTTCCGGAAGAACTTCAGCCGCAGTTCTTCCTGTGGGGTCAGCCGGATTTCTGCCAACGTGTTCCTGTCCTGTCGTTGTTTCTGCCGGCGCATTTCACGGCTTGATTTAGCCCTTCGCATTTCATACCTCCCTGATCCTGATGCCGTAAACCCTCAACATCAATTTCCGCTTGATAATGTATTCCCGGGTTCTGGTTGCTTCGCTCTTCACATCTTCTACAATATAATTTCCATATTCATCACGATACGTGAAATCTGCCCTGTACGTGACTGCCCTTTCCAACAGCTTTCCGGATTCGTCTTTCTGCGCCGGAATCAGTTCAAACGGGGTCTGCCGTTCCAGGCAGGAGATAACCCCCGCCCGGAGCAAATACCGCAATTCCTGCCACCGTCTGGCCTCCTTCTGACTGTCGAACGTCATTCCACCCAGTTCCCATTTTCTGGCGTGATACTTGTTCATTTCGCCCTCCTTATACCGCCAGCCGGAAATTGTTTTCCGGTGTCCGCTCAATCGTCAGCCAGTGTCCCTTCGACCTTTCATACACTCGGGAGAACACCCCTTCATCAGCCGGCAAAAGCTGGTTTATCAGATCCCATTCGGATGAAATAATTGTCGGTTTATTCTGGATATACCGGGCATTGAGGATTGTAAACGCAATCTTGATATCAGCTTCCGAAAAAACGGGATTTGGGGAATACTTCTGTTTCAGAAGATCGTCAATGTATAAAACCGACACGTTGATATAATCCGCAACCTCATCCTCGAAATCCTCATCATTTACAAAGGCTTTCAACTTCCGGGAAACGTCCAGCCATTGCATATACCGAACTCCGATATTTTTTTTCAGAAGTTCGCCGCAAACCGCCGTACAGATATGCGTTTTCCCGCTTCCCGGGTTCCCGCCGATATAAAGCCACGGCCTGCGGGGGCTTTTCGGATTCCCCAGAAGGTCAGAAAGATATCTTTCTGCGGTTTCCTTAATTCTCCGTTGAACGTCCGTCCGAATCTGGAAGCTTTCAAACGTTTGTGTATCCAGGGCTTCCGCAAGGCCGCTTCTCCGCATTCGTTCTTCCGCTTCCCGGGCGAGGCGGCAGGAACATTTCGCAACGGTATAATTTCCCATATCCAGCCAGCCGGTATCCTGGCACTTTTCGCATTTATACGCTTTCGGCATCGAGGAAACTGTATGCTGACCGTACTTTTCCATCAGGTGCTTGACTACCGCTTCCATATCCTGCATTGCCCGTCCCTCCTTTTACTTCATCTTCCCATCTCCGTTGATTGATCCATGTAGCCGGATGCGGGATAAATCGCCCGTTTTCTTCCTTCCATTGCGCCGTCCCTTTAGACCGTTCGATTGCTTCCAGCATCGTCTGCAAAAGGGCTTCATCCGGATTCAGCTTTTCAAACGCTTTCTTTGCGGTCTGTTTCGCTTCTTTCCGTGGATAGGATTCCCAGAAGCGGTCGAAATAGATATCTCTTCTATCCTCTTTCTTCTTTCTTTTTTCTTCTTTCTTGGGGATTTCGCTTTCTTCCGGTTCGGTTTGGTTATTTTCGGTTTCTTCCGGTTTATTTCGGTTTATTTCGGTTTCTTCAGGTTCTCTGTTCATAACCGGTCTGCCGCCACGGAAACCATTCGCAACCTTCGTTTCATAGGCCTTAATATCTTCATCAATCTGCGCCTTGAATACCGGGAAAACAAACCTTTCATTGCCGGTCAGGGTTCCTTCCGTTCCGTCCTTTGCGTACCGGAGCATTGCCAGCAGTAACCTGCCCTTTTCTTCGTCCGTGTATTCCCCGGCCTTTGTTTCGAAATCAAAATAGACCTTCAAATGTGACCGCATCCGTTACACCGCCTTTTCATAACGCATATACCGGACGGGTTCGCCATAGCGATTCTTTCCCTCTGTCGGAATCTTCCGGAATTTATGCCCCCGGCGAATCATTTCAGATATCCGGGTTGACAGTTTCGTGATTCCCAGATTGCTAAAAGCTTCCATCGGGGTTATGCTTCCGTGTGCTTCCAGATAATCCAGGATCGCTTTATACTGGTTCATGTTAGCCCTCCTTTATCCCAGATAATTCTTTCGGATAAGGTTCATCCACTCAACCCGTGAATGATCCTTTTCAAAAGTCCGTTGCGCTTCCTGCTTCAGCTTCAGATTCTTTTCCTTGTCGTACTGCGCCCCGGCTTTCCCGGTATGGCAGTTATGGCAGAGATAAACCCAAAGCCCGTATTTTTCGGATATCGGCCTGTTTGCGGTTCCGGCAAAGATGTGATGCCGTTCAAGATCGTTTATCCTTCCGCAGAAGTAGCAGGCTTTGACCTTCTGGACAACGCTTTTCCCCATTGTGCCAGCAACCTTTCTTCCTCGTTCCGTGATATCGGAATCGGGATTTCCATCTGTTCGGCCTGATCTATCAGCCAATCCAGAAGCGACCGCATTTCGCTGACCGAATAGGTTGAACTTCCGTAATACAGGTGAATAAGCTTCTTTCCAATGCCGGCATCATCTACAACGTCCAGAAACCATCCGACCCCGTGAGAACTCCACCGGCTTTTGATCGTTTCCACGTCCCACGAAATTACAGTTACCGGAGTAAAAACCCCAACCGCCCTGATGGCTTTCCGGTAAACGTCCTCTTTGTCAATCGGCGGGGTGATTGCCTTTCCGATATCCGAACAGAGAGCCCAGCAGAAAGCGTTTGCGTCACGGCTCCGCTTCTTATCTGCCCTCTGCATTTCGATATCCAGCAGGAACCCCTTCAGCCGGTCAAACAGCTTCCCGGGATGCTCCCGGGTGGTGAATGATACTAACCACTCACCACCCGAAAGCGGCAGAATCTCCTTCAGCTTGCCTTTCATGCCTTGATTTCCAGCCCTTCAGGATCGAACTTCTCATACATCATCTGGATAAGACTTTCAGCTTCCTGCATCGTGTAGTCCTTCAGATCTTTGTCCGGTGTAAGACCGGCATCAATCAGGGCTTTCCGCTGTCCGGCGAAAAGCGTATTGTTCTTCGATGGACTAATCCCACGGGCTTCACGAAGGGCTTTCATCTGGGCCAGCAGGAAAGTCTGAACGGGGGAAACCTCCGGTTTTTCCTCCGGCGTTTCCGGAGTCTGCGGCACCTTGTCCACCGTTCCTACAATAGCTTTCGGCTGGGAATCCTGTTTCTCGGGCTGAAATTGCCCCTTTTCGGCCTGTCCAGGTTTCTGGACTGGATTTTCTTCCCGCATCTGTTTCTGCGCCGTAATGGCGTTTACAAGCTCTTCTGCGGAACAGATTCCACCGCCGTTCAACCCAAGGCCGATCATACCCAAAGCACGGCCAACTGCGGAGGTTTCGCAATTCTCAATATGGGAAGTGCCGTTGACCATGCCCTTTCCCTGTACTTCCTTCGCCGTCCCGGAACCAAGAACAACCCGGCTCCCGTCCTCCCGGTAATATCCGGCTTCCGCCTTCATGATCACGATAGTTCCATCATCGGAAAGCTTGAGGATGCTTGTCGTGATGAATCCTTCCGGAAACAGTTTCCGGAAAGCCGTTACCCGTTCCGGAACCATGGCGTAATCTTTTCCCTTCAGGTCCAGCATTTTGATTTCGCCGTTGACCTTATCAATATCTGAATACTTCATTGTTAGCCCTTCCTTTCTCACTTTTTGATCTGCACCTTGAATACCGGTTCATGCTCAACCGCCCGGATGCACGGGATCAATTCAGCATTTTCGTCCGCCACCGTGCCGCCCATGACCGTCAACGTCTTTTTCAATCCGTCCCAGTCCAGGCTTTCACGTGTCTTGATGAACCCTTTGCCATGGGCCTTCAGCCAATCAATCACGTCCGCTTCGTCATAATCGAACGTGGTTTCCTGCGCTTTCAGCATGATCTTCCCGGACGGCAGCGGATAGTTTTCCTCCGTCTTCGTGCGCTTGTGCGGCACCGTCTGGAAATAGTCAAACAGGAAATATTCCATCCGGGAAATGGTTTCGTCCAGCGTGGCGTTCACGCTCTCCAACGCCGCCTTGTAATGCGCCTTCCACCGTTCCTTTTCCGCCTTTGCCCTGCTGATCTGCGTCAGGCACCATTCGGCATCCTGATCGTTTTCACACTTCCAGCCGTCTTTTGCTTCCTCCACAGGTTCATCAATGATTTTCCTTGCCGCTTCGCTCATTATTTTTGACCTCCCTTATTGATTCCGGGTTGCCCGGTGTGTTATAATATCCATGGCGTTTCGTTGTTAGCCCTTCGATCTGCCGCCCCGCTTTGCGGGGCTTTTTTAGTCCCATTCAATCCGCTGGTTGCACATCGGATAGACAACATCCGGTTTCGGGCTGAAATCCCATGTAAGGTTGATGGCAACCATAGCCGCCAATGCCAGAATGGCAACCATCATCGGAATTATCCGTTTCATTCCCTTTCCCCCCTTCCGTAGTGTTTGTTGAGCATCTTCAAATCAACCGCCAACGCTTCAAAAGAGTCGATGAATGATCGCACCATGTCCTCCATCGGAGTATCCCCGAGGATTACCGCCGCATCATTCAGCCAGTCCAGGCCGCTGTCAATCTGATCGAGGCCACTACGGATCATCTTTGATGCTTCCTTCATCTGCGCTTCCGCCGGGTCTGGCGCGTTAATCCTTTCCCATTCCCGCATAGCCGCAGCTTCCACCATGGCCTGTACCTGCCATCCGTTCATTGTTAGCCCCTCTTTCTCGGGACGATAACCCGCCCCGTGTCCTTTCGTTTGGTTATTTCCGCTTTTCTCCGGTTTCCGATCCCGTCCGGCATCCGTTCCCGGTTCGCTTCCCATTCCATCAACGCCCATTCCGGGGCGGTTAGCGGGTTTTCGTAATGGAACATCTGCCGCAGATACTTCCGGGCTGTCGGGTTCGTGCATCCGTATCGTTCCCGTATATCCCGAACCGTGACCAGCCTTTCCATCAGGCAACCTCCCAGATTTCTTCAACCCGAATTTCCAGCACCCGTGCAATCTTTTCGAGCGTTGCATAGCTACCCCGGCGGTTCCCTCTTTCGATATCCGAAAGATAAGGGGCGGTCTTGCCGATCTTTTCCGCAAGCTGTGCCAGGGTCATTCCTTTCTTTTCCCGGGCGGCACGGATTTTCAGCCCGTTCCTGTATCTCACTTCCTACCCTCCTTTCTATTAGCTGAAATCAGCCGTAATTAATCCCGGAAATGATTATAAGCTAATATAAGCAAAAAGTAAATAGGAAAATGAAAATTGGCTAATAATTTTTTCTTTATGATTTCCTTTTTATTTGCTAATATTAGCTTATAATAAACGGGGAGGGGCTATATAATGAACCGTGTTCGTGAATTGCGTATCAGGGCGGGGCTACAACAGAAAGAACTTGCTATCCTCGCCGGGGTATCTCATCCAACCGTCAGCGACTGGGAAACCGGAAAAAAGAATCCTTCCGGGGAACGTCTGAAAAAATTGTCACAAATATTCGGGGTGGATAACGCAACCATCCTCGGATATGACCCGATATATATACCGATCAAGCGGAATGCCGTTCCGATTATCGGAGAAATCGCCTGCGGAACCCCGATAACCGCAGAAGAGAATATAGAAGGGTATGCAGATGTTCCGGACGGAATCCGGGCTGATTTTGCCCTGATATGTAAAGGGGACTCAATGGAACCCACTTTTAAAGACGGGGACATTGTTCTGATCCGGAGGCAACCGGAAGTAGAAAACGGACAGATTGCCGCCGTAAGTATTGACGGGCAAGCCACACTAAAACACGTTTACCGCCTGCTGCCGGAAGGGCTTGTACTTGTTGCAGAAAATGCTGCTTATGCGCCTATGTATATACGTACAGATCAGGATAGCGTGGTTATTATTCACGGGCTGGCCGTCGGTTATACACGGCTTTTTTAAGGAAAGAAGGGGTGATATGAAAAAGGTTGCTGTTTTCGTTACCGCCGCCGTAATCGCTACAACCGCCCCGGCCTGCGCCGAATCTGATATTGATTTCCGGGTATTCGATCATAACCAGTATTGTTATCTGACCTCCGCAAAGGAAATCGCAGGAACCCCGGAAATAGACGAAAAGGAAAAAGAAACGCATTTCACTTTTAAGGTAACGGAAAATATTCATTGCGTGTTTACCGTCCGGGAAGGTTCCGTCATTAATTTTTCCTGCGTCTGTCTTTCGGATTCCGAAACAGATGAATTTCTCGCCCAGTGCGTTACCGGGTGTTATTCATTCTGCGGAACGGAAGCCGGGACAAGCTGTTATGATCCGATCCTGTACCGCTTTCTGTTGGCCCGTGGCGGTCACGAAATGGAAAATGATTCATCCATTCCGGGGATTGTCTTTTCTCTGGGGAAAGCCTCCTTTGGGTATTACTTCATCCTAACGAAAGCGGAGTGAGCCAATGCCACGAAAAAAAAAGGAACACCTAAAACGGCGTAAAGACGGACGGTTCAGGTGCAAATATCATGATATACCGTTTTATGGACGGACAGAGGAAGAAGCGTTTGCCGCCCGTGATGAATATATCCGGAATCAGGAAAAGGGTTTCCGGCGGCAGACCGTCACGGAATACGGCCTGCCCTGGCTCCGGCGTTCCTTCCCGGAAGTTGCCGACAAGACATATACCGGCCTTGCGATCCACCTTCAGCATCTTATTGACGAAATCGGGGATAAACAGATTGATTCCGTTGTCCCTTCCGATATTAAACAGGTGTATTCTGTTCAGTATAAAGGTCGGTCTAATTCCTATCTGAAAGCGGCCAAACAGCTTTTTTCATCCCTTTTTGATTCTGCCGTTGCAGACGGTCTGTGCCGATCCAATCCAGCCAGGGACAAGACAGCAAAGCCCCAGAAAGGGAATAAACCGAAGGAAAGAAAGCTGACCACGCAACAGCGGCACTGGATAGAAACCCTTTGCACGGATCACCGGGCATGGCCGGCGGTTATGACGATGCTTTATGCCGGGGTTCGTCCGCAGGAAATGAAAGCCATAGACATTGACCGGGATATTGATTTCAAAAACGATATCATCACGGTTAGGGAAACCGCACATATTGATCCCGATAACGGTCAGAAATACGCCTATACAGAGGAAGGAAAAACGGAATGGAGTAATAGACAGATACCGCTTTTCCCGCCGCTTAAAAAGGCATTAAAAGGCAAACACGGGTATCTGATAACATCGGCCCACGGGAAACGGGTAACAATCCAGACATGGAAAACGGCATGGAAATCCTATCGTTTCTGTATGGAAACCGCTATAAACGGAATCCAAAAACGCTGGTATGGTCGGACGAAAGAACATAAAAAAATTCTGGAAGCCGGAGGGAAACTTCCAGAATGGATTGATTTTGATATAGTTCCTTATACGTTACGCCACGCTTTCTGTGTTATGTGCCGGGATTCCGGCGTTGAACTGAATACATGCCGCCGCTGGATGGGCCACGCAGATGCAAATATGATTCTGAAGGTATATGACAGCGTTTCGGAAGATCGTTCAGAACAGGAACGGGAAAAGGTCAAAAACCGGCTAATTGGGGTTCAAAATGGGGTTCAGGACAAAAATGCAAAGCCGGAGATCGTTGATAAATAAGGCCGGGGGATTCCAGGCAATTTACGCTTCATACCCGGAGTGTCATAGGTTCGAGTCCTATTTGAGCCACTAAAGAAACCTCGGAAGAACAAGCTTCCGGGGTTTTCCTTTTGCCAGAATCGGAGGAAAAAACAGAAAAAAAGAACCCCGTTTGGGGTTCAATCGGGGTTCAGCCGTGACATATATTCGTCCCACAATTCGTTTACTGCATCATGATCATCAGCGATTCCACGTTCATCAATAATTTTGTTAAGTTCAGCGGCAATTTCTTCCCAGTTGTCCGGCAGATCAGCCCCGAATGATTCCATTGTGATATGATTATCCATTGTTAGCCCCCTCCATTTCTTTCCGAATCAGGTCTTTGATGTACTGCGTGACGTTACCTTGACTTTCCAGATGCCGGAAAAGTTCGGCATCTTCCGGCTGGGTCAGGTTGAATGGAATTTCCTTCCTGCGGATATTCTTCCGGGCATATTCCATATCATACCTGGCCTTCCGTTCCTTTTTATCCAATATATTCCCCTCCTGATTACAAGTGTATCATATATCGCAATCAACTTTCAATGCCCGATTATGCCGGGGATATACCGCCCCGGCTCGGTCTGTCTTTATGATACCCGTTCCACTTGGTCAAAGGTAAACCAGAACGCTTTCCGCATCCAGCATTTTCCGCCTGCTTCCGTTTCACCGTTCGCTTCCTCGCCTTCCCCTTTCTTCCCGGAATATTTCCAGATAGGGAATGTTGCTTTGGCGTGTTCGCCCTTCTTGACCTGATAGCCCAGATCCTTCCAGCCGTTATAGGTGTGAATGGGTTCCGGTTCCGGGAGTTCTACTTCCTTCCCGTCCGGTAATTCCTGGATAAATACCCGCCCCGTGGGTTTCAGCACCCCTTGCTTCAGCAGTTCCAACGATTCCCGCAGGATGATTTCACCGTTCGTCATCTTCTTCGTCCTCCCCGTCAGTTTCTTCGATATCCCGCATCGTGATACTTCCGTAGGTGTACCAGCCGTATGACTGGCGGTCATTCCCAACCATGATCGGGGTTTCCGGGTCGAAATCGCTGAGTGCGTCAATCAGTTCGCCAACGGTCATCGTGTTTCTGATCTGGTCGGTTCCGTAACCTTCCCGGTTTGCGTTAATGATGATTGCCATGTTAGCCCTTCTTTCTCCCGGGGATTAGCCGCCCCGGGTCGGCGTGTCGGTCATCTGTAGATCTCTTTCAGGCACTGCCCGCATACTGCGTTTTTTACTGCATCGTAGAATCTCTGATCGCTATAAAGCTTAAAATATCCGGCAAAGTCAAGAAAGATTTTCTTTTCTTCGTCAGTGAAGCAGGATAGGATCGCTTGCTTCTCAATGTCGCTCCCGTGAAGATACCGGTTTGCAACATCAAATGCCATTTCCTGCTGTGTCATGCCGCCTTGCCCTCCTTCCATTCCTTCAGCTTCCGCGCGTTTTCGCGCTCGATCTCCGCATGGATCTTCAGCTTCTCCTTCATGGTCATAGTGTTTGCCCTCACTTTCTCCGATACCAGATATCGGAAACCGAAGCCGTTTCTCAAACTCCATTTAACCCCTACCTTTGTCGGTGTTCTGACAGGCATCAAATCCTGTTTCGTAGATACTCGACCCGGGACTGAGCGGGAAATGCTACAACCCACGCCGTTACTTGAGAGCGCATTTTTAATCTCTCTCCGGCATCCTGCTTTGGGGCACTTCGGTTTCCGATGTCTGGCATCGGCTACGAGGTCTCCGATGGAGGCCCCGTCTGCCGGTG
>Ga0310694_10003193_pt1 | contig 16204 bp, 11 predicted proteins | sample 174DNAGHGhighgp2_FD_203884 | JGI IMG/M metagenome (GOLD analysis project Ga0310694, IMG submission 203884) | Sheep rumen microbial communities from Palmerston North, Manawatu-Wanganui, New Zealand - 1742 DNA GHGhigh gp2 (v2) (version 2) | ecosystem: Host-associated > Mammals > Digestive system... | reverse complement strand
ACGTCTACACTCCTCATGCTAGGTTTTATGTATTTGCTTTTCATAGTTATTGATAATTTACTTGATGATTACTTTCTTTCCGTTCACGATATAGAGACCCTTTGTGGGCGCAGTTACCATTCTGCCCTGCAAGTCATACACCTGCTCACTCTGCAGGTTCTCGTTGAGAACTGTCTTCACACCTGCAAGGGAATTATTCAACACGACCATCGCCCTTGCACCCTGGGCTTCGCCCGTCACCTCAAAGTAGGCGCGGAAACCCTTCATGTTGCCTGATGTGGCGCTGGGGTAGAACAACGTATTGTTGGCTCCGAGGAACAGGATGCTGTCAACATCCGCGAGTTAGAGGGGAAAACAGGTATCGACTTCTTCTGCAATCTCCCCGATGATGTAGAGAACAAAGTGGAGACCCTGTCCCTCGAGAATGTGATACGGGCATGGGGGCTATAAGAGAGATGGGTATGTTAATCTGACATGATATGGTCTCACACGTCGCATAGTGCCATCGATGCACCGTGTGGCGGGAGTCTTGTCGGTTTAGAAATTCACGGCGAGCCATTTCCAGACTGGGATGGCTTCAATGGTGATGCCGTCTTCTACTATTTGCCGTTCAGTATCCCACGTAACGATGATACCTTGATACTGCTTATAGGTTTTCAGGAATTTGATGAGTCCACCCACTTCGCGTTCATAAGTATCAAGGTCATCAATGCTGTAAGATACCTGAATTGCTTTATTCGCCTCAGGTATGCAGAAATCTATTTCCACACCTTTATTATAATAGAACAGACGCAGTTCATCTGGCGTATTGTGATAGCGTTTGTTCAGCTGGATAGCAACGATGTTTTCCAGCAATTTGGTTTCGCCGCTTGTCAGGAAAAGATTCAATATGCCATTATCGGCAAAATAGCGCTTTACGATGGTCTGTTGCTCAGTTAGTGGGGAGACAAGGTTGGGTATGGAGAATATGAGATAGGCATCCTCCATATAGTCGAGATAGTCTTTGAGCACCGTTGGACTGATACTGTCGCCTGTTGACTTAATGATGTGCTCCAAACGTTTTAGCGTTGTTGGCTGCATTACGCTGTCGGCCAGTTTCCTTGCCAATAGTCGGAAGCTGCGCGGGTTGCGGATTTTGTTGCGCTCAACGATGTCACCCATCAGTATTTTCTGATAGAGCGATGTCAGCCATTCCCGTTTGTCAGTCTTGTCGAATGACTCGGCAAATCCTCCACGAAAGAAGTATTCGTTGAAGTGGCGCACCACCGCGAGCCGTTTTTCCGGTTGGAACTCCCAGTTCTTGTCAAGCAGGATGCCATAATAGTTCAGATACTCTTCAAAGGAGAAAGGGTAGATGTAGCGCTGTATGTAGCTGCCGCCAAGTGTGGAGGCTATTTCACGACTGAGCATCTTTGCGTTGCTGCCTGTTATCATGACGCGGTATTTTTCCTCAGCCAGCCTGCGGGCGAACTTCTCCCATCCGTCAATGTTCTGAATCTCGTCAAGGTAGATGAGTGGATGCTTCTGGTCGTACATTTCCCAGTAGGCATCCAGCAACGTCCCAAGTTCATCAGACTTTAGCGATGCCAGACGCTCGTCTTCGAAATTGATGTAAAGGAAGTCCTCCACCTTGGCAGTTCCTGCAGAGATTCTGGCCTGCATATTCTGATAGAGCGTATACGACTTGCCTGCCCGGCGAATACCGACGAGCACATAGCACGAATGCTCATCGAACTGACCACTACGTTGCAACAGCCTGGTTCTGCCTATTTGCTGTTGCTTTTCACCAATAACAGTTTTAATGACTTGCTTGTCCACGTCAGAATTCTATAGTTTACTTTGCAAAAATAACAAATTATTTTGAACTATACTTTGCAATAATCAAAATGTGCTATCATTTTTCGGTTTGTTTAACCATTCGGAGGCTATATGATAAGCCAATTAACATTATTTAAGGGGCAACGAAATTTAGCAGAAAAAGTTGCTGTTTGCAACTCTGACTTCGTCGAAGGTACTTTTGCTCGAGAAAACTCAAATTATTTTTGGTTTTCTTCTCACTTCTTCGTACCTTTGCAAGCAAAGCTTCATGTTATGGCCGATTATATTATTATTGTAGCAGGTGGAAAAGGATTGCGCATGGGCGGCGACGTGCCCAAGCAGTTCATGCCGGTATGCGGTGTTCCCGTGCTGATGCGCACTTTGCTGCGCTTCCGTGAGTATTCTGACGCGTTGAGAATTATCCTTGTGCTGCCCCGCGAGCAGCAGGACTATTGGCGCACGCTGTGTCAGGAGCATCATTTCCTCGTGCCCTATCAGTTGGCTGACGGCGGCGCGACACGCTTCCATTCCGTGCAGAACGGGCTGAAGCTGATTCCCGACGACGAGCAGGGTGTGGTGGGCGTGCACGACGGTGTCAGGCCTTTCGTCAGTGTCGATGTCATCCGTCGCTGCTACGATGCGGCACGCGAACATGGAGCCGTCATCCCCGTGACACCTGTGGTGGAGACGCTGCGTCATGTGGAGAAAGGCAATGTCTTTCGTGGCGACTACCGCTTGGTGCAGACGCCGCAGACCTTCAGCATTCAGCTGTTGAAGGCGGCCAACCGCCAGCCCTACCGCGACACCTTTACTGACGACGCATCCGTTGTTGAGGCTTATGGACACACCGTGGCGATGGTGGAAGGCAATCGCGAGAACATCAAGCTCACCACGCCTTTCGACCTGCTCATTGCCAAGATACTGGCTGGCTCACTTACATGATTCAACTTTCGCAGGTTTTGGAGTTAAAGGAGTTAATGGGGTTAAAGACAATAGCTTTGCTGTGGATTTCCACCCATGTGAGAATCCTGCAGTTTCAAGGCGGCATGGGTTTTAAAAGTTTCCTGCCGAGAAACCATCGGTTTCTCGGCAGGAAACCAAAGGTTTCTCGGCAGGAAACCTAATGCATAAAAACCCCATATGGCAAAAAGATACATGCTGTACGGATGGAGTGACATAGTTATGGCGCTAATTAGGTCTGTTTGTTCCCCGAGTTCTGTCGTCCCTTCGGGAATAATGCTGCGCCTTGCCCGCTGCGTAGCTCAATGCGCAGCCATCCCCTCTTGAACCCTGCCCTTACGGGGAGGGGTTCTTGCCTTGCAAGCGTCCTTCGGCCGAGCGAGGGGTGGGGTCTGTAATGTCTGTAATATTCTATCAGCGAAGAAGAGGCAGCGAAGAAGAGGCAGCGAAGAAGAGGCAGCGAAGAAGAGGCAGCGAAGAAGAGGCAGCGAAGAAGAGGCAGCGAAGAAGTTACAGACCCCACCCCTGCCCCTCCCCTTGAAGGGAGGGGAGTGCCTCACGGAGTTCCTGCGGCGGGCAAGGCGATAGCTATTGTTCCAAATGAGAAAATTTCCCAAATTGTTTTTCTTGTTTTTATTGGTTTTTATTGGTTTTTTCTCAGGCCGCTTCGCGGTATAAACTCACATAGATAGCGACGAAGATATGCCAGTTCAAGGATAAAAGCCATCCGCATAGGTTGAATTATCTATGCCTCATTCAAGCTAAATGCTGCTACGTCTCCGAGTGGGGAGCGAGCGACTGTTCAAACATGCGCCGGTAGGCCTCAACCTTCTTGTCGAAGGCCAGCGGATAGGCCCGTGACGATGACGGCAGACGGTAGAGCATCATCTGCTGCCCGTCGCTGTTGCAGGTGCCGGGTATGGGTACGCTGGTGTTGACCTTCGGTGCTACGTCGATGCCGAGCGAGGCGCAGATGGTGTCGGTGGCTTTCTCGCCGGTGGTGACGATGGTGCGGCAGTGCGGCAGCTGGCGCAGCAGGGCGCGTATGTCGGTCGGCTCCACCACCTCGAGGAACTTGTCGGAGGCATTGTCCTTGAGCCGTCGCACAGCAGTGGCGGTGTCGTAGAAGGCGATGCCTTTCTCCTTGCAGAAAGCGATGATGTCTTCACGCTTGAATCGCTTGGCCTTGCTGTCAACGAAATGGTTGCGGTCGGCAAAGAACACCTCGCCCTCAATGCGCCAGTGGTCGTTGATGAAGTTGGGGTAGTAGAAGTCCATGCACCACCGTTTCCGCTGTGGCGGAAAACTGCCGAGGAACAGCACCGTGGCATTTCCTGGTAGGAACGGTTGCAGCGGATGTCGCTCCACGTCTGTGTCATAGCGTATGATGATGCCTGTGAAGATGCGTCCCGAATGGATGCCAAGGCGGCGCGCGGAGAAGAATGTTTCCGACTGTTTGACGGTGCAAACGCTTGTAATGGCGATTTTCGTGGATGTAACACCCGAGTCTATCAGCTGTTGGCGGTTGCACGCGGGCAGGTCGATATGCCATTTTTTGCCGATTCCATCGGTGGTTTCGTATTTCTTGCTGATGGCGTCCATGATGAATCCCTCGCTGGCGAAAGCCTCATACACCTCGTCGCCCACCTCAAAGCTGTCGAGGCTGATGCCAGGGCCTATCTGCGCAATCATGTCGCATGGGCGTGAGCCGTAGACGTCTGTCATCTTTGCGACGGCCTTTTCCACGATGCGCTTCACCGTGCCCCGCCATCCGGCATGTACGGCGCAGGCGGCATGGTGCACAGGGTCGTAGAGCAAAATGGGGATGCAGTCGGCCGTAGAGACGCCGATGCACACGCCGGGTATGTCGGTCATCAGCGCATCCACCCCCTCCAGCCGCTGTTGGCGGACTTCTGCCGTGAGGCTCAGCATCTCCTCGTCGACCACAGCCGTCTTTGTCTGATGCACCTGATGTGGCATCAGCAGGCGGCCGTCGTCAATGGCCAGCAGCCGGCACAGCGCTTCACGGTTCCGCCGGATGTCCTCTTCCTGGTCGCCGCAGAAGCGGTTGATGTTGAACTCGCTGTAAGGCCCCTTGCTGTAGCCTCCCTGTCGCGTGCTGCTGAAGGCTGTAACGCCTTCGCCCATCGGATAGTATTGCAGTGTTGGTATTGGCTCCATCATATCTTTTAATTCATTCAAGTATTCATCCGCATTTGTAACGACTCGCTCATGTGAGCACGGCTGCACAGGACGTCTTTTTTCTTGCCGGCACTTGACAGCCTTTCGTCGTTTTGTCCTGTGAAAAACCGAAGCTGCAAAATTACATGTTTTTCTTGAGAAACAGAAAAAAAGGGACGAAAATAATATTTAGCATGAAAAAGTTGGCTAATTGCCAAAATAGTTGTAACTTCGCGCCAAATTTCCAAAAACATGATTACTGACAACCCATTTGTGCTAAACGCCAACCCCATCGTTGCGTTTTTAGAGAAGCCTTCGTCAGAGTTTACGAAGGACGACATTATTAATTACATGGTGAAGAACGACATCCGCATGGTGAACTTCATGTACCCAGGCGGTGACGGCAAGTTGAAAACCCTCAATTTCGTGGTGAACGACCTGGCCTACCTCGATACCATCCTGACCTGCGGCGAGCGTGTTGATGGCAGCAGCCTCTTCTCGTTCATCCAAGCCGGTTCGAGCGACCTCTACGTCCTGCCCCGTTTCCGCACCGCCTTCGTCGACCCCTTCGCCGAGATACCCACCGTCACCTTGCTCTGCTCGTTCTTCGACAAGGACGGCCATCCCCTGGAGTCGTCGCCTGAGCACACGCTGCACAAGGCTGCCGAGGCCTTCCGCAAAGTCACGGGCATGGAGTTTCAGGCCATGGGCGAGCTGGAGTACTATGTCATCAGCGACGATGAGGGCGTCTATCCCGCCCAGGACCAGCGCGGCTACCATGAGTCGGCACCCTACGCCAAGGGCGGCGATTTCCGCACCCGTTGCATGCAGTACATTGCCCAGGCAGGCGGACAAATCAAGTACGGCCACTCTGAGGTGGGCAACTTCTCTCTCGACGGCAAGAACTACGAGCAGAACGAGATAGAGTTCCTGCCCGTACCCGTAGAGCAGGCGGCCGACCAGCTGATGGTGGCCAAGTGGGTGATTCGCAACCTGGGCTATCAGCTGGGCTACGATGTCACCTTCGCTCCTAAGATTACCACCGGCAAGGCCGGCTCGGGCCTGCACATCCACATGCGCATGGTGAAGGACGGGCAGAACCAGATGCTCAGTCATGGTGTGCTCTCTGAGAGCGCCCGCAAGATGATAGCCGGCATGATGGACCTTGCACCGGCCATCACCGCCTTTGGCAACAAGAACCCGATGAGCTACTTCCGCCTGGTGCCCCATCAGGAGGCGCCTACCAACGTCTGCTGGGGCGACCGCAACCGCTCTGTGCTGGTGCGTGTGCCGCTGGGTTGGGCTGCCGATGCCGACATGTGCCGTGCCGCTAATCCGCTGGAGCCTCAGACCAACTATGACACCAGCATCAAGCAGACCGTAGAGATGCGCTCGCCCGATGGCTCTGCCGACCTCTACCAGCTGCTGGCCGGCCTCTGCGTGGCCTGCCGTCACGGCTTCGAGATGAGCGATGCACTGGAAGTTGCCGAGCGCACCTACGTGAACGTGAATATCCATGCTGCCGAAAATGCTGACCGTCTGGCTTCTTTGGCTCAATTGCCCGACTCCTGCGTGGCCAGTGCCGACTGCCTCGACCGTCAGCGCAAGGTTTTCGAGGAGCATGGCGTCTTCGCACCGGCTATGATCGACGGCATCATCGACCAACTTCGCGCTTTCGACGATGTGAATCTCCGCAAGAACATTGAGGGCTTCCCTGACGAAATACAGAAGCTCGTCACGCAGTTCTTCCATTGCGGATAACGCTTATAAAAGGAAGTAAAAGGGGAAGTAAAAGAGGAAGTAAAAGAGGAAGTAAAAAAAGGAAGTAAAAGGGGAAGTAAAAAAGGAAGTGTCCAGCACGGAGTGCTTTACTTCCAGCCAGCAGGGCTGGCTTAACTTCCTTTTTAACTTCATTCTTTAACTTCAGATTTTTAACTTCAGAATAATAAAAATCAATAATGGAAAAGAAACTACGTCAAGGCTCGCTCTGCGTCCACGCAGGCTACAAAGCCAAGAACGGGGAGCCTATCGAGCTGCCCATCATCCAGTCCACCACTTTCAAATACGATGACTCCGACGAGATGGCCAAGCTCTTCGACCTGGAGAAAGAAGGCTATTTCTACACTCGTCTGCAGAATCCCACCAACGACGCCGTCGCCGCCAAGATTGCTGCATTGGAGGGTGGGGTAGGGGCTGTGCTGACATCGTCAGGACAGGCCGCCAACTTCTATGCTCTGTTTAATATCTGTGAGGCTGGCGACCACTTCATCACCTCGAACGAAATCTACGGCGGCACCTATAACCTCTTCGGCGTGACGCTCAAAAAGCTGGGCATCGACTGCACGTTCATCTCGCAGGAGGCCAGCGACGAGGAGATACAGGCAGCCTTCCGACCCAACACAAAGGCCATGTTCGGCGAGACCATCTCCAATCCTGGCTGTGCCGTCTTCGACATTGAGCGCTTTGCCAAGATAGCCCACAAGAACGGCGTGCCCCTTATCGTCGACAACACCTTCGCCACACCCATCAACTGCCGTCCCTTCGAGTGGGGCGCCGACATCGTGACCCACAGCACCACGAAATACATGGATGGCATGGCCACGCAGGTGGGTGGCTGCGTGGTGGACAGCGGCAACTTCGACTGGCTTGCCCATGCCGAGAAGTTCCCCGGCCTCTGCACGCCCGACGAGTCGTATCACGGCCTGACCTACGTGAAAGCCTTCGGCAAGATGGGCTACACCACGAAACTCGTGGCCCAGCTCATGCGCGACCTCGGTTCCATACCCGCACCGCAGAACTCGTTTCTGCTCAACCTCGGCCTGCAGACGCTGCATCTGCGCGTGGCACAGCACTGCAAGAACGCACTGCGCGTGGCACAGTTCCTGCACGACCATGAGAAGGTGGCGTGGGTGCACTATTGCGGCCTGCCCAGTGACGCCTATTATGAGCTTGGACAGAAATACCTGCCCAACGGCTCGTGCGGCGTCATTGCCTTTGGTCTGAAGGGCACTCGCGAGACCGCCATCAAGTGGATGGACTCGCTGAAGATGATCAACATTGTGACCCACGTGGCCGATGCCCGCAGCTGTGTGCTCCATCCTGCCAGCCACACCCATCGCCAACTCAGCGACGAGCAGCTGCGCCAGGCCGGCATCGCCCCTGATCTCATCCGCCTCTCTGTGGGTATCGAGGATGTGGAGGATATCCTCGACGACATTCGCCAGGGCTTAGAGCAGATTTAGGCCGGCTGGATGGGAAGGCTTTTGTTGACACTCATTGCTGTAATGCTGACGATGACTGCTGCCGATGCCGCTGGCAGGCAGACAGTCGTGGAAGTCGGCATTGACAGCGTTGTGCCAAACAGAAGCCCACAGATGCAGGACACGCTGCGTGAAGTGGTGGTGCGCTCGCAAGCCATGAAGCGTCACATCAACGACATGCAGATTGGCGTGGAGAAAGTAGACGTGGAGACGATGAGCCAGTTGCCGGCACTGCTCGGCGAGCGCGACATCATCAAGAGCCTGCAGCTGTTGCCCGGCGTAAAGGGCGAGGGCGACGGCTTGGGCGGCTATCAGGTGCGCGGCGGCACGTCGGCACAGAACAACATCATGCTCAACGGGGCCACCGTCTACAACGTAGGACACCTGATGGGGCTCTTCTCAGCCTTCAACGACGATGCGATGGGCAGTGTTGAGCTCTTCAAGGGGCTGATGGCGCCACGCTATGGCGGCGGCACATCGTCGGTGCTGAACGTCAGCACGCGCAGCGGCAATCCCGACAGCCATCATTTCACTACCACCGTTGGCCTGCTCTCGGCGAAGGCCGAGGCCGACGGGCCGTTGGGCAGAGACGGTTCCACCTACCTCGTGGCAGGACGAACCTCCTACGTCAACTTGTTTATCAAGGGAATGCCGAAGTACAGCAGCAACTCGCTGATGTTCTACGACATGAACTCACGTCTCAATTGCCGCCTTGGCGAGGCCGACCAGCTGTCGCTCTCACTCTTCCACAGCTACGACCGCATCGACATTGAGAAGATGATGCGCATGGCGTGGAGCAACAGCGCTGCCTCCTTGGGATGGCTGCACACCCGGTCGCCGCGCAGTTATTCTCACACCCAGCTGGTAGCCAGCAACTATGAGACCAGTCAGGGCATGGAAGTGTATAGCTTCAACGTCGACATGAAGGGCTTCAACCGTCAACTCACGCTGCGCCATCAGCAGACGTGGACTCCCAACACGACACATGCTTTCAACGCCGGCGGCGAGACGACGCTGATGGGCTTGCAGTCGGCTGCTTGGCGCCTCCAGACCAACTATGAGCGCGAGAAGCGCGACACGTGGATTGCCGCCCTTTGGCTCTCCGACGACATGACGCTCTTTCACCGCAGCCTGAATCTGTCGGCCGGCCTGCGCTGTGAGTGGATTTCGCCTTTAGGAGGCAAGCCTTACTACCATCTGGATGATGACGGCAACATCACAGATACTTTCTACCCTAAGAAATGGGACATCGTGAAGACCTACACCGTGTTGCAGCCCCGTCTCAGCGTGACGTGGAAGGTCACTCCCGCCGTGGCCGTCAAGGTGGGCTATAGCCGGCTGACGCAGACCGTGCAGCCATTGCGCAACAGCTCGATGACCCTGCCCGTGGACCGCCTCGCCTTTACCAGCAACAACATCAAGCCGCAGATTTCCGACCAGGTGGCGGCGGGCTTCTCAGTGGCCATGCCCGACGGCGTGTGGGACTTCGCTGCCGACGGCTACTGGAAGAAACTGCAGAATGTCTATGACTTCCGCGAGGGGAAGGTCTTCAATACCGACATTGAGATAGAGCGGCTCATCACCGGCGGACGCGGTCGTGCATACGGCCTGGAGCTGTCGGCACACAAGAACAAGGGCTTGGTGACAGGCTGGGCCACCTACAGCCTGTCGTGGGTGAATAACAAGATAATCGGCATAATGAACGGTGAGTGGTATACGGGACCCAACGACCGGCGTCACGACCTCGTTGTCGTGCTGATGTCGCAGCCCACGCCGCGATGGACCTTCTCTTCTGTCTGGCGCTACACCACTGGCCAGGCCATGACAGCGCCCTCGGGGAAGTTTGAGGTGGCCGGCGAGACCAACTATTACTTTGGAGAACGCAACACCAGCCGTGCACCGGCCTATCACCGCCTCGACCTGAGTGCGGCTTACAGCACGACGAAGGGCAAGGCCACGCGCACGTGGACCTTCGGCCTCTTCAATGCTTATAACCGTTACAATCCTTTCTTCATCAGCTTCAAGGAAGACGAGACGAAGCCGTCGGGCACCAAAGCCGTGGTCACCTCACTCTTCGGCATCGTGCCCACCGTGTCGTTCACCTACAAATACTAAACAGCGGATGGCATCTTTAACCACGAAATCAACCTGCTGCACCATCATGCTTGCCATGTGCTGCCTTATGGCGCTCTTTTCCTGCGAGCATGAAATCAGCTTCGACTATCCTGTTTCAGAAAAGAAGGTCTTTTTTGAGGGGCAGGTCAGCAATGAGGGCGTTTTTGTGCGCATCAGCGAGACGCGTCCCATGACCGACTCTGCAAAAAGCCAGTCTATCAGCGACGCGCAGGTGTGGATAGCCAGCGACGACGGCATGGAAGAACAACTCTACTTCGACAGCCGTCAGCAGTGCTTCCTCTCACCCAGCGGACTGGTTGGGACGGAAGGCCGTACCTACACCATGAGGGCCATGGTGGGCGGTAGGCAGTATGAGGCGTCGTCGACCATGCTACCGCCCGCAGCCGTCGACTCCGTCTTCTTCCGATGGGTCGATGTGCTGCAGGAGCGCATCTATTTCTTCTGCATCATGGGTACTGACGCCATACCCGATAGCAGAAACTACTACCTGTGCCGATTGTGGCGTGACGGCGAGCTCTTCAGATGGAATCCCAGGTCGGGGCGTACCAGTGTTGACGGTGTCTACGAGTACGACATTATCTGCAACTCGGAGAAAGAGATAAAGGATGGCGTTGACGAAGAAGGGCTGATACCTTTGAGAGAGGGTGACATCATCCATGCAGAGATCATCAGCTATGAGCGCGACTGCTGGGAGTTCTTCCAGTCGTTGTTCTATGGTCAGTCTACTACGGCCAATCCCATCACCAACATCAAGGGCGGTGCGCAGGGCATCTTCATGGCTGCCAACATCACCAGGCCCGAGCCCGTCGTCTTCCACCGCGCAGTAGAGGAGTAAAGCTTTGAAACAAGCAAAATGAAATAACCTATGAACAAGTCAATAATTGGTGGCAAAATGGCGGATTATCACTTTTTTTATTGCTTATTATTTGGAAGTATCGGTAATTGTTTGTAATTTTGCGCAAAATAATCGCTTGCTATGGGAAAGTTCATCAATCCGTTCACCGACCTGGGTTTCAAGATCATCTTCGGGCGCGAGTTCTCCAAGCCACAGTTGCTCGATTTCCTGAACACGCTGCTTGAGGGAGAGCGCACCATCACCGACCTGAAGTTCCTCGACAAGGAGCAGACGGCCATCTTCCAAGGCGACCGCTCGCCCATCTACGACATTCTGTGCGAGACGGACAGTGGCGAGAAGATCATCGTGGAGATGCAGAACCGTGAGCATCCCCATTTCAAGGAGCGCATGCTCTACTATGCGTCGGAGGCCATTGTACGGCAGGGCGAGAGTGGTAACGATTGGAACTATAACATCAAGGCCGTGTATATGGTGGCCTTCACCAACTTTGTGCAGACGGGCTATGCCAACCGGCTTCGCATCGACGTGAGGCTGACTGACAATGAGGGTGGGATGTTCTTAGACAAGATGCGCCTGATATTCCTTCAGATGCCTTGCTTCTTGAAGGAGGCCGATGAGTGTGAGAATCATTTTGAACGTTGGATTTATATACTGAAGAACATGGAGATACTGGAGAGAATGCCGTGGGCAGCACAGAACGCAGTGTTTCAGCGGCTGGCCGAGGTGGCTGAGGTGAGCAAGCTGTCGAAGGAGGACCGCCTGGAGTATGACCACGCCCTGAAGCGCTACCGCGACACCTACAACGCCTTAACGGGTGCGGAAGAGAAAGGAATGGCCGAGGGCCTCGCCAAGGGAAGAGCCGAGGGTCTCGCCAAAGGAAGAGCCGAGGGTGCTGAGGAGGCCAAACGTGACAATGCCCGCCGCATGAAGGCTGACGGCATGCCAGCGGAACTGATAGCAAAATACACTGGTTTGACAGTTGAGGAGATAGGACAGCTATAGCACGCCGCTCATCTCTTTTATCTCCTCACTAATCCGTTCCGCCTTTACGCGCTTTGCAAGAACTTATTGCACAGCTTGCAGAAGTTGGGCTATTTATAGAGCAGCTCTGCCAAGTCTGAGGCCATGGTCAAACCATTCTCTAAGTGTCCTGTCTCTGTCACCACATAGTCTACAGCTGTGCCGACAGAACGCAGATAGGCCACCAGCTTGTCGGAGCAGGCTATGGGGACGTATGTGTCGTTGCGGCCATGATAGATGTGCACGTCGCATGTGGGTACCCAGTCGTTGGGAATGGTGAAACGCTCTATGCTGGCGCGTAGTCTCAAGTAGTCTTCGTTGTCGTCCTTGAAGAAGTCAAGGTTCATGTATTGGCTGATGTCTGGTCCTAACTTTTGTGACACATCGGCCAGCGCCATGTTGCCCGTGCACCACTCTTCGTAGTGCTCGCGCAGTTCTCCTCTGAACATTTCCCGCAGGTCGAGTCCCAGGCTGTCGTAGTGGTTGACGGAATAGTAGACGCTGGGTGCGGAGACATATTCGGCGGTGAGCGTGCGCAGCTGATGGTCCAGCACGTCAATGGGCTGGTAGGCACCGCCGCCTATCCACACTTGGTTGACGTTGACGCCCAGCTCCGGGTGCTTGTGGTAGTAGCGTGCCAGCGCCCATGCTTCAGATGCGGCAAGTGAATAGCCTGAGATGAGCGTCCACGCTGGCATGGAGCGCCCGTAGACATTGCGCACCAGCTCGGTGGCTGCCAATCGCAGGTCAGCGCATACCTTGGCTGCATTGTCGTGGTAGTAATAAGGGAACACCATGTCGTCGGTGGCTCCGGCGCCTATCATGTCAGACACGATGACGATGAATCCCGCCATGCCCTGCATCAGCGAGAAATTGGCCAGCTGTTTCGATGGACATTCGTACTTGGTTTTGTTCAACGAGACGGCCTCGATGACGCCGCGTGGCTTGCCCGTCTTGGGATAGTAGACCACGCCCGAGGCCACGACAGGGTGGCCGTTGGGGTCGGTGGTGTGGTAGGTGACAACGTGGGCGTCGTATCTGCGGGTACGCATGGAGGCCATGTCCAGCTTTTTCCTGTAGGGCGCTATCTCTTCTTCTGTCATGTTGCCCTGGTCCATCAGCCCTTGCAGTCCCTCCTCAAACGTGATGGTGGTAGTCGCCTGGATGCCGACCAGAACCTGATAGGGCAGAGGCTCAAGATGTTCCTCGTCGCTTTTGCAGGATATGGTCAGCAGTATGGCGAACAGCATCATGGCTTTGTAGAAGAAGCCTGATGTGGCATCCTTGTCATTCATGGTGTTTTAAGCAGAACTATCTTTTTGCTGTCCTTCACGTAGATGCCCCTTGGCACTTGGCTCAAGGGCATTTGCTCTTCACCCGACGTTGTGGCGACAGGCCGTCCTTGCAAGTCGTAATAGCGTTGCGTGGCAGCGTGCAGCGGATGGACAGTGGCAGGCGCCGGCAGCGACGTTGACTGGAAGTCGTCGGGGAATGAGTCGGCTTCTTCCACCAGCAATTCTCCGTCGCGTATGGATACCTTCAGTACTTTTGTGCTCAGCGTGATGTCTTTCGCCAGCGTCTTCCCATTGTCGAAGGCTGTGACCGTGAACTTGTTGTTGCCCTTTATCTGGTTCAGCAGATAGATGACGGTGGAGTCGCCCTTCTCCTGAATGGCTTCTATGCCGATGCCGTGGATGAAGAACTTCAACGTGTTCACCACCGAGTGGTTCTGCTCAGCGGTGAAAGCGGCCGTGGAGCCTGCTCCCTCGATGGTGGTGCGGGTGGTGAAGACGGGTTTGCCGATGTGGTTGTAGACGCCCTTCAGCGTACAGTCCTTCTCGCCGTCGAAATTGCTCAGCAGCATGAAGTAGGTACATTCGGGGCCTTCGCCGTCGCCGTCGGGCACGATGACGCCGTTCCATCCCTCGGGCGTGGTATAGGTGAGCTGCAGCACGTCGTTGAAGAACTGGTTGGTGCGCTCGGCAGTGATGTTGGAGTAGTAGACCATGGCGCGGCGGTCTGCCACACTGTCTTTCTTCACTGTGCGGCTCTTGTCGCTATAGGAGGCGTAGAGCTTGGCAGTCATCACGGAGTTGTTGTTAGCTCTCTCGCCGAAGGCAGTCGATTTAGTAGTGACCACAGAGAACGTGTTGTCGATGTTCACCCACGGGCCGGGCAGGGTGGTGAAAGCGGAGCCGTCCAGTTTCTTGCTGGTGAAGCACTGGCAGTCGTAGTCGGCCGAATAGTCGGGATAGTAGAGTGTGCGGCGCGTCTTCGTCAGCTCGTCCACGCTGATGGCCATCAGTCCGCCTTTCTCTTTGTTGATGGTGACGTTCTGTTTCGCGCGTACATTATCTATATATATGATGGCGTTGCCTGGAGTGGAATAGATGGCGAAGCGGTGGTTCAGCGCTGCGTCGTTGGTGTTGAGCTCGCCGTTCATCACGTAGCTGTTGCCGCGCAGGTCGTAGACGGCGCTTCCCACCGGTGTGGCGTTGGTGCCTTTGCCCTGCACCTCATACCATCCGAGGAAGTTGCCCGTGTTGTTGGCGCGATAGGGCACGATGAGGTTAGAGCTGTGAGCTGTGAGCGATGGCAGCTGCGAGGCCGTGTGTGGCGCGATGTAGCCTGTGTAGCTCTTCAGACCGTTGCTCCAGGAGAAGCAGGTGAAGCGGCTGTCGGTAGAGGCGCGGACAATGTTTTGCGTTTTAAAGACCTTCGCTTGCTTGTATTGGCTGTTGAAGTCGACCCAGGCGGTGGGTGTCATGTCGGCGGTGCTCATCATGTCGTGCATCAGCCACGTCATCATCACGCGGTGGGCTTCTACGCCCATGCGGCGTGCTCCTACGTCAGCGCGCAGCAGCCACGAGCCGTCGGCTGTGGTGGTCTGGCGTGCTTTGATCATCTTGTAGGCCAGGTTCTCGAGCATCAGCGCGTGCGGGTCGCGCAGGAAGCAGGCGTTGGTGCTGTAAGAGGTAATCTGGTCGTAGAGGAACAGGCTCCAGTCGTTGCCGTTGGGCATGGCCAGCTCGCCGTCGGCCAGGGCCAGCCAGTAGAGCACCTCCTCCATCACCTTGTCGTTGTTGTGCATCAGGGCGTTGGTCTTCCATTGCTCCTTGCCGTGGAGTCCCTGCTGGAAGAGCTTCAGTGCCAGGGCTGCCTCGCCCAGTTCCTGTATGACCACGTTCTGATAGCTGGTGTGGAAATAGTTGTGGTTCTGCAGTGTGTAGTCGTCGTAGAGGTTCTTGCCCTTGTAGAGGTCTCTCACCGTCTTCGTGTCGTAGTCGGGGTCGATGACGGTGTCGTCCTTGGCATCATCCTTCTGCGAATAGCTGTTGATGGCAAACTCGCGCAGGCGCTGAAACCACCTCGGAGCCAGTACGTCGTCGGGGAAGAGCCCCAGCGTGGCCGCCAGGATGTCGGCCTCCCAGCCGTTTTCCTCGGCCTTGGTGTCGCCGGCATAGCCGGTAGGGATAGAGCGCTCCAACTCGTAGTTGCACTCGGCTTTCAGCAGCTGGTAGATGTAGTTCTTCTGCTTGTCGCTGAGCTTGTCCCACTGGAAGAAGGCACTGTAGGCCACGCTCATGGCCCAGAGCGAGCTTTCCCACACATGGTCGCTGTTCGACAGCGAGCCCCAGTAGTTGCCGCCCGAGCACACCTTCAGCTTGTTGGCCTTGTGGGTGGAGTAGGCGAAGACGAGGCTCTTCATGGCCATCTGCTCCAGGTCGTTCCACGTCACGCCGGAGGGCAGGGTGACCTTGTCCTTGCCGTATTTCACAAGAAAGGCACAAATCATCGACAGGTCGGCATTGGGACGCACACCCCGCTCGTCGTTGGCCATTGTGTTCTCGCCCTTGAAGCAGCCACAGACCTCGTCGATGCTGTTGGGCCACTGGCAGTCCTGGAAATCGTTCTTCATGTAGGTGGCGAAGTTGGCCAGCATCTGCAGCAGGTCGCCCTTCATGTCGTTCTC
>Ga0310694_10003192_pt1 | contig 16204 bp, 8 predicted proteins | sample 174DNAGHGhighgp2_FD_203884 | JGI IMG/M metagenome (GOLD analysis project Ga0310694, IMG submission 203884) | Sheep rumen microbial communities from Palmerston North, Manawatu-Wanganui, New Zealand - 1742 DNA GHGhigh gp2 (v2) (version 2) | ecosystem: Host-associated > Mammals > Digestive system >... | reverse complement strand
GGGTGCGCTCGCCCACGGTTTGCAGCACGGCATTGCGCGACGTGCTCTCCTTGTCGCCCACCGAGAGATAGATGCCCTGCAAGGGAACGGCAAGCTCATGGTCACGGGCAAACTCCAGCCACCCCGGGTACCACATCGACCCCGAGGCCGACAGGATGCGCGTGAACAAGTCCGTCTGGAAGGCCGTCCACACGGCAAACAGGCCCGCCAGCGAGTAACCCGCCAGGCAACGCCATGCAGGGGGTGCGTCGAGCAGGTGCTCGACCTGTGGCACCACCTCGCCAGTGAGCACCGGCAGCCACTGGCCCGCCTGGCCCTCAAAGCGGTCATCCCGTGAAACGACCGTCTCGACGGGCCATGGCGACAATTCCTGGTTCCAGTGCAGTCCGCTGATGGTCACCAGGTTAAAGCCACTACAGCCCACCTGACGGCAAGCCTCCAGCAGCAACTGTCCATTCTCATGATAATCAATGGAATAGACCAACGGCACACTGCCCTCCACTAACTTGTAAAGGCACACCCGACGGTGCCCAAAAGCTAATTCTTGCATCTCCATAGCTGCAAAATTACAAAAAAATCGCTTACCTTTGCCGCGTGTGAAAGAACACTGAAAACAGTAACAGATAATTAACAACTGACAATGAGACAGATGAAGCAATGGTTGACGGTTGCCGCTGTGATAGCACTGTGCGGCACGATGACGGGCTGCAAGGGCAATGCCCAACACCCCGTGAATGGAACGATGGAAGAGTCTGTCGCCCCGGGCGACGCGCCCCAGGCAGTGTATGACCTGATGAAACAAGTCAACCTCGATGAGCGCTACGAGACGGTCATGGAGGACAAGACGACGGGAGTGGCCGTCTATAGCCTGCTCAACTGCGGCGACACCGTGTCGAGCGAGGGTTACGGCATCGTCGTCGGCAAGGGCGATGTGAAGACTGCCCTGCCCCAGCTGCGCCACGGCCGCATGCCACGGGCACGCTATGATGCCGCCACAGGCGACCTGTGGATCCTGGGCAGCGACATGGAGGGCACTGGCGTCAACGTCGAGCGTCCCTATCTGCTACGATTTGACGACAACGGCTATGCGAGCATTGCCAACTCCATCGACCCCTACGAGATGCAGCAGGCACTGTGCAAGGTGCTCACCTACAGCATCAACGGTCAGGAGATCACTTTCTACGGCGATGGCAAGGAACTGGCTAAGGCGACCAACAAGATGGAAGACATGGGCGGCTTTATGGACGATGCCATCTACATCGGCGAGCAGCTCTCCTACAGCATCGAGGGCCCCATTACGGTTCATGTCACCCCTGGCGTGAACTTTGTGGTCGGCAAGGTGCTGCACTATGACGACATGCCCACCATCAGCGCCACAGTTACCCTGAAAGACGATGGCGGCTTCTCTCTGAGTGACTTCAAGGCCGAGCAGTAACCGGCAGTCACGAGACTACGTTTTAAAAGGCTAGCCCTGTGTGTTGACGATGCAGACACACAGGGCTAGCTTTTCTTGTCTTCCCCAAAAAACCAGGGAGCGGCGGGCGGTTTATTGTCCCATGGCAACCTTCTCGGGGTTGAGTTCGCCGATGGGCATGCCGCTGGTCTGGGATGAGCTGCGGCGCATGATGTCCTCCATGCTGTCGATGACGTTGACGATGAAGTCGCCCAGTTTCTCGGCCTCGCACACGATGTCCATGTAGAAGATACCCGCCTTGTAGGGGTATTTCTTCTGGTTGACGTTCTCGATGTTCTCGGTGCGGCAAGCGTTGCGGAAGTTGTTGATTTCGCGCTCCTTGTTGTAGCTGCGCATGAGGTCCTCGGCCGTCACGTTGTCGATGTCGCTGAGCACCATGAGCATATTGGTCATCGCCTCGCTCACGAGACGCAGCATCTCGTCGATGTTGGCATAGTTGTACTCGTTGAAGTGGGCGTCGGCCTCCTCCTTGCGCACGAGGGCCTTGGCGATGTTGTTGCAGCTGTCGCCGATGCTCTCCAGCTCGCTGATGATGCTCAACAGGCTGGCAACGCGGGCCTTGGCCTGGCTGCTCAGGCGACCGTCCAGCACCTTGTTCAGGTAACTGCCAATCTCAAACTCCATGCGGTCGGTGATGTCCTCATACTTCTGGATACGCGACAATATCTTGTTGAATTCGGGTGTACCGGTCTTGGTGTGCACGAGTTCCTTGACCATACCGAGCATGCGCTCCACGCGTCCAGCAAACACGACGATCTCGCGCTGTGCCGGGTCGATATTCAACTCGCTGGCGCTCATGAGACCACCCTGGATATACTTGAGCTGGAACTCCTCGTCCTCCTTCTTCTTGCTCTTGATGATGGCGTTGAGCAGCTTGACATACAGCTTGGTGAACCATATCATGATGAGCAGGTTGCACAGCTTGAAGATGGTGTGGAACATCGTCATGCCGATCGACATGGCTACCTGCTCCTGCATCAAGGCATTGCCCTCGACGCTGGCACCGCCCTTCACACTATTATATAATGCCAAGGGATCACCCAGGTGGAACAGGTCCTTGACCACCCAAGTCACCATCGACACAAAGGGCTGGAAAATAATCAGCACCCACACGGCACCGAACAGGTTGAACAGGGCGTGGCCCAATGCGGCCTTCTTGGCCTCGGCATTACCGCCCAGCGAGGCCAGCAGGGGCGTGATACTGGTACCGATGCTGGCACCCAGCACCATGGCACAGGCGATATCAAACGAAATCCATCCCTTGGCCGCCATAATCAGCACGATGGCAAATGTGGCTGCACTCGACTGGATTACCATGGTGACTACCCATCCCACCAGTGTGAAAAACACGATGGACAGGAAACCCATCGACGTGTACTGCTGCAGCGAGGCGAACACCTCAGGCGACTGGGACAGGTCAGGCACATTGGCGCTGATGGCATCCAGACCCATGAACAAGAAGGCAAAACCGATGAGCAACTCACCGATGTTCTTGTAGTTGTTCTTCTTGATAAACAGCATGGGAACTCCAAACGCCAGCAGTGGCAGCAGGAAGGCCGACATCTTGACCTTGAAGCCGAAGATGGCGATAATCCACTCGGTGAACGTGGTACCCAATGCGGCACCAAAGCTCACCGCCAGCGACTGCTCCAGCGGCATCAAGCCAGCGTTGACGAAGCTCACCACCATCGACACCGAAGCCGAGGAGCTCTGAATCAAAGCGGTGATGACGACACCCGTGATAATGGCAAGGACACGGTTCTTGGTCATCCAGGCGAGGATGGAACGCAAACGGCTACCTGCTGTTTTCTGCAGGCCTTCGCTCATGATCTTCATTCCGTAAAGGAATAGTCCCACAGCACCTAGCAGGGCAAGTAGGTCAAGAAAAGAGTAATCCATTGAATAACAAGTGTTTAAGTTGTTTCTAGCGTAATTTGTTACAAAATTATAACATATTTTTTAAATATCATAGTATTGATGGCAGTTTTTTGATGATTTATTCCATCAACTGACACAGGATGCACGTGAATGACCGATGCAAGCCAAAATCCATAAAACGCCCCGATATCAGTTAATTATTTCGGTCGTGACCGTCATCATTCAAAAAAATGGACTAATTTTGCCCCCCAAATAAATGTAACTGTATTATTCATCCTAAAAACCAAACAACATGAAGAAATTCTACTCATTCCTGCTCATGGCTGCCGTTGCAGTCGGAGCGATGGCCGATGACTTCGTCAGCGACGGTACCGGCAACGTGTACACCTTTAACTCCCTGAGCCAGATCGAGAGCACTGGCGTGACCCTGCAGGACGACGGCTCCTACCTGGTGAGCGCTAACTTCACCATCGCCGAGGGCGACGTGCTCAAGATCGAGAACAACGACCTCATCAAGATGGCTAACGGCGTGCAGATCACCGTTGACGGTGATGCCGACTTTGCACCTGCCGACACCGCTGTCGTTACCCGTGACGCCGAGGGCTCCAACCCCAAGGGTTTCTGGATGCTGGGCGAGAACGGCAATGCCGAGCTGAAGAACGTGACCTTTGAGTACGTGGGCGTGGTATTTGGCGGCCTGAACAGCAGCCTGCATGCCGACAACTGCACCTTCACCCTGCACAACGGCAAGTCGTCGAGTTCGGGTGCGCTGTCGTTCAATGCCTCATGCGACAACAACATCGTTGAGAACTGCTACTTCATCGAGAACACCCTCAACGCCATCGGCGGCGGTGCCACCAATCCCGTGGGCATCATCATCCGTGACAACGTCTTCTGGCACAACACCACTGCCAACCGCAACAAGCCTCAGATCAACATGACCTGCGCCGGCGCCTATGATATGATCATCACTGGTAACCAGGTGATTGGCGGCCAGTTCACCCTGTCGGGCGGTATCGGTGTGAGCAACATGATGGGCATGGGACACAGCGGCACGCTCTATATCGAGGACAACTACATTGCCGACAACCGCTATGGCATCACCACCATCGGTAGCGTGGATGCTGTCATTCGCAACAACGTGATGATTGACAACTGCTATGAGACCAATGCCAACAACGGTGGCAGCTGCATCAGCATCTATGACAGCAGCAGTAGCAGCAACATCTACATCGAGGGTAACTGGATGGAAGGTGGCCTGTGGGGCATCACCGTTCCCACCGGTGCTCCCAACATCAACCTGGGCAAGGTTGAGGATCCCACCGCCGAGGATTACAATCCCGGTAACAACACCTTTGTCAACAACGGTAACAACGGCGTCCTCTACGACCTGTTCAACAACGGCACCGCCACCATCTGGGCCCAGGGTAACACCTGGAACGTAGCCGAGCAGACCGAAGAGCTGATCGAGGAGGTTATCTACCACCAGGTGGACGACCCCAACAAGGGTCTGGTCATCTTCATGCCCGCCCACAGCGATGTTGGCAGCGGCGTGAACGAGGTTGAGGCAGCCAAACTCAACGACGGCCTGTACTACAACCTCATGGGTATCCCCAGCGAGGCTCCCACCGCCGCCGGCATCTACATCCACAACGGACAGAAGATCCTCGTGAAGTAACTTTACTATACTATCACAGGATAAAGCGAAAATGGCCAGACGCATGAATGTCGCGTCCGGCCATTTTCGCTTTTAATAGGGAGCAAAGTGGTTATGAATTGATGATCAGCTTGATGGTGTCAACATGGCTGCCGCTGCGTCCCTGCAGGATGTAGATGCCTGAAGGCAAGTGCTGAAGGCTCACTGCATCCTTACCCGAGCCGACATTCTGTCCATTCAGGTTATAGACAGTGATTGCGCCAGGATAGGAAGCCATCTTGCCACGCACCAGAATCCTAGGGGCTGCATCCATAATGCTCTCGGCTACGGTGGCTTCAATCTCGGTCACCTCGGTACCGGTGATGGTGAAGAAGTAGTCGCGGTTGGCCGTGATGTCATAGTCGGGCAGCTGCACGCCATTGTTCCAGTTGTTGAAAATCAAGTGATAATTGCCACTGTTGGCATCGAGCAGGAACACCTTGTAGGTGGTGCCGTTCACGATGGAGTCGCCCACACTGGCCTCGCCGGGCCAAGCGCCGAAGAGTTCGCTGTCACCCCAAGCATACAGGCCCAGGGCATCCCAGCCCGTCAGGTCGTTGACAAAGATGTAGTGCTGCGAAGCGGGAATCTTGGGCAGTTCACCACGGATGGCAAAGTCGTCGATACCCAGTGCCATAGCACCCTGTGCAGCATCGCCGCTGGCCACGCTGATATTCCATGCCAGATACAGGTCACAGCCACGAGCGAGCTTGGTGGGAAGCTTTCCGCTCACGGAAACCTCATCGCCAGGCACCGTCTCATAGCCGATGGTCTCGGCATCGGGGGCAAAGTAGGTGTAGAAGCCGTTGCCGGCGCTGGTCCAGTTGCGGCCGTCGATGGAGTAATAGAGCTGCACGGCAAAGCCAGCACTGTTGTTACCCTTGCGGTACTTCTCCACGTTGTAGCTGATGTTGACATTCTCGATGTCCTTCTTGCCGGTGTTGAGCAGGTGGGCATAGACGTTGACGCAGCGGGTGCCGTTGGCCACACCGGTCGAGATGCCACCCAAGGCACGGTCATCACCGGCGTTATCGCCAAAGTTCCATGTACCGTTCTTGGCATTACTGGGCAGGCTCACGCCGCCGCTGTACATCGTCTGGTCGTCGGCCTGGTCGAAGCGTCCCACGGTGCGCGGAGCGGTGAGGATGCGGTCGATGCGCCATGCTGCGGGCAGCGTGGCAGTGGCATCTTCGCCCATCACGTCAAAGTTCTGGTTGGCGCTCAGGGTCGTCTCGTTGAGTTCGATGGCAGGATAGGTCACCACCTCGGTCAGGGCGGCAGCCACCTTGACGGTCGCCGTCTGGGTGAAGTTGCCCGTCGTTGCCGTCACGGTGTATTCGCCGTTGGTGCCGTTGCTGGTGAACACCTGGTTGGCGTCAATCTCACCGCCGTCGCTCAGGGTCATTACCACGGGTTCGGGAGCCTCAATTTCCATGCCGAACTGGTCACGCACGGTCACCTTGTAGTGTACCTGACCAGCGGTGTGGTCCACATAGTTGGTGAAGCCGTTCAAGGCACGGCTGGCATAGCCGCGCATGGCGGCAGCATCGCTGGCATTCAGTCCGTTGGGTGCCCAAGTGATGTTCATCGGATCCTCGCCGTAAATCAGGCCGTATTCCATCGCAGCAGCCATATAGGTAGCCTTAAGGGTCGGATGGCGGTCGTCGAGGAACCAAGTGAGAGTACCCTCGCTGCCTTCCAGGTCATAGACCTCCTGATAGGCCACGCCCACGGGACACAGCGTCACGCCCAGGTCAAGGGCTACGTCCTGGTAGTTCTTGACAAAGGTAGCGTTAAAGGTGGTATAGTTTTCCCAGTCGCCACTGTAAGCCCAGTTCACGGGCAGGATGATGATGGCGTTGGGGTTGGGGCAATACTCGCGGATGTAGTCCACCCAGCGCTTCACGTTGGCGCGGAAGGTCTCAATGTCGGTGCGGGGCAGCGAACTCTGCTCCTGCAGGATGATGTGGCTCCAAGCCTCGCTGCGCACGAGCATCTTGGCACCGGGGTTGCCATCCTCGGCCACGCCGTCGCCCTCATCCCAGTGGGTCTTGAGCGACTTGCCCAGTAGGGTGTGCTTGGTCCAGTTGGCATCTTTGCCCATGGCCTGGGCGATACCGTTGAACACAGCGTCCTGGTCATTATAATAGATGAGGCTGTTGTTCAGCGAGAGCACCTTGACCTGCTCGGGCAGTTCGGGCACGAGCACGACATCGGCGGGTTGCAGCGTCATCGTGGTGGGCGTCGAGGCAGCCAGGGTAAGGCTGTAGGCGCCGGTCTCGAGGTTGAAGGTCACGTCATAGGTACCCGGAGCGGTCGATACGCGTCCCGTGGCGCCCTTGATGAGCGTGCCGCTGGTGTTGTCGCCCGTGAGGTCGCTCTCGGCACCCCACACGCCGCCCATACCCAGGCGCTGGTAGATGCGCCAGTGGCTATAGCCGTCGCCCACGGCGGGCATGGTCACCTGACCCTTGAAGGTCTTGCCCTCGACAAGATCCAGCTTGCCCGAGGCATCCATGTAGTTCCAGCCGTTGTTGTCGCCGATGACATAGACGGCGGTCAGACCCGTGTCGTCATCGTCACTCTCGAGCAGCAGCGTGGCAGCACCGTTGTTGATGGTGAGCACGATGCGCTTGCACATGAAGGAGTTACTGCCGCACGAGATGTTGTCGTTGGTGCCCAGCACGAGGCTGTAGGGAACGCCCATCTGGACGCTGGTGCCGTTGCTGCCATAGTTGCAGGCGCTGGTCCAGCCCGAGTCGGCCACCTTGAAGGCGCCGCTCAGCGTCTTGTCATAGAGCACATAGGTGCCATTGCCCTCGTTGCTGAACTCCCAGTCGGTAACGGCACCCCAGCTGTTCACCTCGCCGCGCAGGTAGATGCCCGATGCGACAAACGGGGGACGTGTGGGATCAACATAACCCGTGTAGTTCTCGGGGTCGGTGATCTGGGTCACCTCCTCCTTGGTCACGCACAGGTGGTTGTCGCTGTCAGCCGTGATGCTGGTGCTCAGGGTGTTGCCGTTGTTGTCGGTGAAGGTGAGCGCATGCTCGGCACCGTCCATGGCGATTTCCCACACCTTGTAGGTCACACCGTTGACCACGGCGCTGCTCGAGGGCGCTGCGGCCTCACCGCCGTCAACTGCCATATAGAGGGCGCTCCACTTGGTCACGTCTTCCACATAGATGTAGCAGGCCTGATCCTGGGAGGCAAAGGTGGCATCGATCACCACATTGTCGATGGCCAGACCCATGGCCTTGTTGGGGCTGCTGCCGCTGGCCACACTGATGTTCCATGCCAGGTAGAGGTCGCTGCCGGCAGCCACATCGACTTTGAGCTGCTTGCCGGCGATGGCCGTCGTGCTAATGGGCACGACAGCAGCACCTGCGGTAGCGGCATCGGGAGCGAAGTAGGTGTAGAAGTCCTCACCTGCATTGTTCCACGTGGCACCATCGGTCGAGATGTAGAGCTGGACGGCAAAGCCGGCGGCATTGTCGCCGTCGCGGTACTTCTCGATGTCATAGTCCAGGGTCAGCTTGGTGATGGCCTCGTCGCCGGCATTGTGCAGGCAGGTCATCACGTTGATGCAGCGAGTGCCACCGTCAACGGTGGTCGAGAGGCCGCCCACCGAGCAATCGCTGGGCACGCTGCTCGAAGCGAAGTTCCAAGTGCCGTTCTTGGCATTGCTGGCCAGGCTTGTGCCTCCGGTGTACATCACCTGGGTAGCTGCATTGGCATAGTTGCCCACGGTGCGCGGAGCACTCATCTGGCGATCGACACGCCAGCCCTGCGGCATGTCGAGAGTTGCGGCCTGGGCATCAGCGTCCCACATGTCGTCAAAGTTCTGCAAGACCTGGTTGGCGTCAGCATTGAGCTGCAGCGCGTCCTGGGCCCACATGTTGCCGCTTCCTGCACCGATAAACAGTGCGACAGCGGCAAGAATCATTAAAGTCATTTTTCGTTTCATAGGTCAATAGTTTAAAATTGATATCCTTGTCACAAAATTATTATGATAATGTGAGCCCAACAATACCTACAAACAAAAATCTAACCTTGAAAAAATCCTAAGCACCTAAAAATAAACTATTTAAATTACTGACCCATCGCCAAAAATCTAAACGCCCCTCAACCACAAAACCACCACATCCTCCTGAAGTTTCCAAGCATGCATATCTCCGATGGACCACAATTTGAGATTGGATAAAGGAAGATGAGGTTACTCGTTCCAGGCGAGCAGGCAGGTCGTAGGCCTGCACAAGGCCAGTAGGCCTTGAATAGGCGCAACCCCAGGGCGCACTGGCCGAAGGTCAGTGTGGCCTGGGGAGTGGGTGCGAAATGGTTTGGGCCTCGAAGAGGGCCACCCGCTGTCATCATTTGTGGCCCCCTCGGGGGCCCGAGGTGTAGGTATGGTCCCTGTCACCAAGCCACGAGGACCTACGGCCCTCGCGCCATGGTGTTAAATCAAGTCAAGGCTTACAGCCTTGTGCAGACCTTCGGCCTGCTTATTCTGCAACATAGCTTCTTTCTACCGGACAATAATGATAATAACAAATCCCTGGCTTCGTTTTTGGCGAAGTCAGGGATTGATGTTTGTGGGTGTTGTAAAGATCAGTTCTTCTTGGCCTTTTCCTTGCATTCGGGGCACTGCTGGTCGGCGGGCTTTTCGCACTTCTTGCCGTCCTTCATGTCCTTGCAGCAGTCTTTCTTCATTTCGGCCTTCTTCTCGCACTGCTTGCCAGCGGCCTTCTCGCACTGCTTGCCTGCAGCCTTTTCACACTGCTTGCCAGCGGCCTTTTCACACTGCTTGCCAGCGGCTTTCTCGCACTGCTTGCCTTGGCCTTCCTTGCACTCGTGCTTCATCTTAGCGGTCTTCTCACACTGCTTACCGGCAGCCTTCTCGCACTGCTTGCCAGCGGCCTTTTCACACTGCTTAGCAGCCTTCTCCTTGCAATCGGGGCACTGCTGATCGGCAGGCTTGGTGCAGGGCTGTCCGTCCTTATGGTCCTTGCACTCGTGCTTCTTCTGAGCAACGGTCTGGGGCTTGTCATAACCTGTGGGCACGTCGGTGCCGGTAGGATTCTTGGACAGGGCCTTCATCTGAACGCGATCGGGCTCCTCGATGGTACCCGTGGTGTTTGTCTGAGCAATCATTGAGGTGGCAGCGAGAGCTGCAACAGCGAGTGTCAATAAGAATTTCTTCATTTTCTTTTTAATTGGTTTAATAATGATAAGATGTTGATTTTGCGGGGCCAAAATTAGTGCAAGTTGGCCACAAAAACAAATTTTTGGTTGATTTTGTTGAAATGCGGCCCGTTTTACCCAAAAATAGCCCTAAAAACCAAATTATAAGACGTTTTATGCTTTTTTTGGTTTAATAGTTGGGCAAAATTTTGTCTATTGCGTTCAAACGAGTACATTTGCAGGTTTTTTATTAACAAATACTTATTTTTTATCAACACAGAACAATCATGTCAACCTATACAGTATCAGACCCCCGCAAGGTCACAACCAAACGCATTGCCGACATGCGCCTTGCCGGCGAGAAAATCGCGATGATCACCGCCTATGACTACACCATGGCCACCCTGGTGGACCAGGCCGGCATCGACATCATCCTGGTGGGCGACAGTGCCAGCAACGTCATGCAGGGCAACGCCACCACCATCCCCATCACCATCGACGACATGATTGTGTATGGCCGCACCGTGGCACACGCCGTCAAGCGCGCGATGGTCATCGTGGACATGCCCTTCGGCACCTACCAGGGCGACCCCATCGAGGCACAGCGCAACGCGGTGCGCATCATGCGGGAAACGGGCGCCGACGGCGTGAAGCTGGAGGGCGGCCGCGAGATGCGCGGAGCCATCGAGATGATCCTGCGTGCCGGCATCCCCGTGATGGGTCACCTGGGACTGACACCGCAGTCCATCAACAAATTCGGCACCTATGCCACACGCGCCGAGGACGAGGCCGAAGCCACCCGCCTGCTGGCCGACGCCAAGGTGCTGGGCGAGATTGGCTGCTTTGGCATCGTGCTGGAGAAAATTCCCGCAACGCTGGCCGCCAAGGTGACACAGAGCATCAACGTGCCCACCATCGGCATCGGCGGCGGTGGCGCCTGCAGCGGACAGGTGCTCGTGCTGCACGACATGCTGGGACTGAACCGCGAATTCAAGCCCAAGTTCCTGCGCGTCTATAACAACCTGGGCGAGCAGATCATCGACAGCGTGGGCAACTACATCACCGACGTCAAGAGCGGCGACTTCCCCAACGAGAACGAACAGTACTGATGATGCGGGCTACGCCCGCAGGATAAAGGATAATGGTTAATGATTAATGAACTGACGCGTTCATAAATCAAAGGCAACTATAACAACTTGAACAACTTTTTCCATGGTTGTTCGAGTTGTTTTTTTTAAAACCCTACACAAGCATTTTTTTTGAGTTGTTTGAGTTGTCTTTAAATCAGTGGAACACAATGCGTTGGTAGCATTGCGTTGCTTTATGGTTTACGTTTTCTCAGGGAGCGGAAAAAGTGGGCGGTGAGGGGGATGGCGAGCAGGAAGGCGAGGACGTCGCAGACGGCCTGGCAGATTTCGACGCCGAAGAGGCCCAGCACGCGGGGCAGGATGAGGATCAGGGGGATGAAGAAGATGCCATTGCGGGCGGCGGCGAGGATGTTGGCCGACACGCTCTGGCCGGTGGTCTGCAGCGTCATGTTGCACACGGTGACCACGGCAGCCATGGGCAAGGCGACGAGCTGCCAGCGCAGGGCCACGGCGCCCACGTCAACGACCTCGGGGTCGTCACGCAGGATGTCCACCAGCTGCTCGGCAAAGACAAAGGCCGGGCCGCACATCACCAGCAGCACCGCCATGTCGAGCAGGATGGTAAAATAAAATCCGCGCAGCAGGCGTTTGTACAGGCCTGCACCATAGTTGAAGCCGCAGAAGGGCTGATAGCCCTGCCCCACCCCGATGATGATGGCAAAGATGATGAAGGCCAAGCGCGAGACAATCGACATGCCGGCAATGGCCGCGTCGCCATACACGCCCGCGGCCACGTTGAGCATCAGCGTGGCGATGCTGGCCAAGGCCTGGCGCGTGAGCGACGGCGTGCCGCCCTTGAGGATCTCTTTTTGGAAGTGCCACTTGCGTGACGACTGCGACAGCTGGATGGGGATATTCTCCCCGCGCCGCGACATCACCCACAGCACGATGAAGCCGAACAACTGGCTCAGCACGGTGCCGATGGCAGTGCCCAGGATGCCCAGCTCGAAGGTGAACATGAACAGCGGCACAAGCACCACGTTGAGCACCGCACCCGAAATCATGCCGTACATCGCCTGGGTGGCGTTGCCCTGGAAACGCATCTGGTTGTTGATGACCATCGAGGCGGTCATCAGCGGCGCACCCAGCAGGATGACGCCCATGAACTGCATCGTGTAGGGCAGGATGGTGGGCGTCGAGCCCAGGGCGATGGATAGCGGTTTCAGGAAAACGAGTCCTAAAATGGTGATGGCCAGGCCGCAGACGATACTGCCGACAAACGAGGTGGCCGCCATCTGGCGTGCCTCGTCGATGCGGCGTGCCCCCAGGTGGCGCGACATGTAGGTGCCGGAGCCTTGACCGAACAGGAAACCGATGGACTGGATGATGGCCATCACGGGGAATACCACGCCCACGGCAGCGGTGGCCTGGGTGTTGATCAGTCCCACAAAATAGGTGTCCACCAGGTTGTAGATACTCGTGACAAGCATGCTGACGATGGTGGGTAACGCCATCGCGGGAATCACGCGACGAACGGGTGCCGTGGTCAGGAACGTATAGTTATCTTGCTTGCGCATGTACTTGCCATTTTGGAGCTGCAAAGGTACAAAAAAGACTTTAGACAGCAGACCTTAGACCTTAGTTTTTCACTGCTGCCCGCATAAAAAAAACATGTTGTCGGCAAAACTACATTTGATATGGTTTTAATCGGCCTAACGGCTGAGAATAAACCCAAACACTTGGTTTTGATACATTTTTCTGTTTACCGATTACTAATGATTGACAATTACGGATTTACTGACAGTTTGAGCACTTTTATAGGATTTCTATAAAAACAAATACATGGGTGGTATTTAACGACAACTTGGACAACTTGAACAACTATTAAAAAGAAAACAATAAGTACAAGGCCGTCCGGTTTGTAACAGTTGTTTTTCACAAGGCCATTCGGATTGTAACAGCTATTTTTAATAACAACAGAATTATCTGAATATTCTGAATGTCTCCAAGGGCAACTAATAACTCGACCTCACCCGACAACCTATATACTATTATCAGTATCCGGTAAAAAACGCATTGGTATATGAGCTGCATGCAGTAGGGCCTTGCCACAGGAGACCCCGGTACATGTGTCTTGGTTTCAAATAATTAGCAATCAGGATGTTACAACGTATTGCATAATTTTTAGCGGCCGGTCATGACTAAAAACTGAGGTCTAAGGTCTAAAGTCTAAAGTCTTTTTCGTACCTTTGCACCCCAAATAAGAAACTAACATTAAGATATAGAAAATAATATGGAGAAGGAGAAGAAATTTGCACGCACGCTGGTGACGACGGCGTTGCCCTATGCTAACGGACCTGTACACATCGGCCACCTGGCTGGCGTGTATGTACCTGCCGACATCTATGTGCGCTACCTGCGCCTGCAGGGCGAGGACGTGCTGTTTGTGGGCGGCAGCGATGAACACGGTGTACCCGTGACGCAACGCGCCCGCAAGGAGGGCATCACCCCGCAGCAGGTCGTGGACCGCTACCACAATATCATCAAGGAGTCGTTCCAGGAGTTAGGTATCTCTTATGACATCTACAGCCGCACGACGAGCAAGACGCATCACCAGTTTGCCGCCGAGTTCTTCCGCAAACTCTATGACGAGGGCAAGCTCATCGAGAAGGTGACCAAGCAGTTCTATGATGAGCAGGACGGCAAGTTCCTGACCGACCGCGACGTCGAGGGCGAGTGCCCCTATTGCCACCACCCCGCCGCCAAGGGTAACCAGTGTGAGGACGGCTGCGGCCGCGACCTGGACCCCACCGAACTCATCAACCCGCACGCCAAGGATAGCGACCATCCGCTCGTGCTCAAGGACACCACCAACTGGTTCCTGCCCCTCAACGAGTATGAGGGCTGGCTCAAGGAGTGGATCCTCGAGGGTCACAAGGAATGGCGCAGCAACGTCTATGGCCAGTGCAAGTCGTGGCTCGACAACGGACTGCAGCCCCGCGCGATGACGCGCGACCTGGACTGGGGTATCCCCGTGCCCGTCGAGGGTGCCGACGGCAAGGTGCTGTACGTGTGGTTTGACGCGCCCATCGGCTACATCAGCAACACCAAGGAGCTGTGCGAGGCCCAACCCGAGCGCTGGGGCACGTGGCAGCAGTGGTGGCAGCAGCAGGACACGCGCCTGATCCACTTCATCGGCAAGGACAACATCGTGTTCCACTGCATCATCTTCCCGACGATGATGAAGGCCCACGGCGACTACGTGATGCCCGACAACGTGCCTGCCAACGAGTTCCTGAATCTCGAGGGCGACAAGATCTCGACCAGCCGCAACTGGGCGGTTTGGCTGCATGAGTACCTCAAGGACTTCCCCGGCAAGCAGGACGTGCTGCGCTATGTGCTCACCGCCAATGCGCCCGAGACCAAAGACAACGACTTCACCTGGAAGGATTTCCAGGCCCGCAACAACAACGAGCTGGTGGCCATCCTGGGTAACTTTGTGAACCGCGCCCTGGTGCTGACGCACAAGTTCTGCGGCGGCATCGTGCCCGAGGCCGGCGAATTGACCGACGTGGACCGCGCCGCCATCGAGGAGTTCAAGAACGTGAAGGCCGTGCTGAGCGACCACATTGAGCACTTCCACTTCCGTGAGGCCCTGAAGGACGCTATGGACCTGGCCCGCTGCGGCAACAAGTACCTGGCCGATACCGAACCCTGGAAACTGGCCAAGACCGACATGGCGCGCGTGCAGACCATCATGAATCTGGCCCTGCAGATCACCGCCAACCTGGCCATCGCCTTTGAGCCGTTCCTGCCCTTCAGCTGCGAACGTCTGCGCAAGATGATCGGCATGGAAGGCACCGACTGGAACCGTCTGGGCGACATCGACATCCTGCCCGCCGGCCGCCAGCTGGAGCAGCCCGAACTGCTGTTCGAGAAGATCGAGGACGCTGTCATCGACGCTCAGATCCAGCGACTGGAGCGCATCAAGCAGGAGAACATCATCAACAACTTCAAACCCAAGCCCGTCACCACGTCCTGCACCATCGACGACTTTGCCAAGCTCGACATCCGTGTGGGCACCGTCCTCGCGTGCGAGAAGGTGAAAAAGGCCGACAAGCTGCTGAAGTTCACCATCGATGACGGAATGGCCGGCCGCACGATCATCAGCGGCATCGCCAAGTGGTATGAGCCCGAGGAGCTGGTGGGCAAGCAGGTATGCTTCATCGCCAACTTCCCCCCGCGCAAACTCAAGGGCATCGAGAGCCAAGGCATGATCCTGAGCGCCGAGGATGCCGGCGGACGCCTCGTGGTCATCGGCCCGACAGGCCCCGTCAAGCCCGGCTGCCAAGTAGGTTAATTCAAGCGGCCCATGCCGTTTGAAGTTTAGGGTTTAGAGTTTAGTGGTTAGAGGGGCACCCTCTGGCCACTAGCTTTTTTATCATTGATGCCCGGGGAAGTCTAGCAGGCCTCCGACCTCGTGCCTCCAGCAATTGTCCGCTAAGCCGATAAATGCTTAGAATAGCGGCCACGCCAAGGCGAGGCCCTACATATAAGGTGCGATTCGATGGGTAGATAATCAGCCTTGTTGATGCAGTTATGTTAAAAAAGGTTAAATAATGAGCTAAATTTGGTTTATATTATAAACCGCTTTATCTTTGCAGCGTGAAATAAGAACGGTAATCGCGAGTGCTGTTCTTTTTTCGGAGAGTTTTAGTTTATTTTTTAAACCGCTTTATAGCCAAAAAAACAATTCAAGTTATGGAAGAGAAGAAAATGACCGAGAAAGAAAGTCTCGAACTGATTACCACGATGATTCAGCGCACCCGTGAGCGCTATGTGGGCGACGGCAACATCATGCTGATGTGGGGTTACCTGTCGGTAGCG
>Ga0310694_10003189_pt1 | contig 16211 bp, 11 predicted proteins | sample 174DNAGHGhighgp2_FD_203884 | JGI IMG/M metagenome (GOLD analysis project Ga0310694, IMG submission 203884) | Sheep rumen microbial communities from Palmerston North, Manawatu-Wanganui, New Zealand - 1742 DNA GHGhigh gp2 (v2) (version 2) | ecosystem: Host-associated > Mammals > Digestive system... | reverse complement strand
AAAACGCGGGTGACCGTACTCGTCGAGGTCGGAGCTGGCATATACCATGCCAAGTTCCTGCTTCTCGTCATCCCACCAGCGAACACCTTCGGAAACAGCGATGATGAGGCTGTGTTTCGGGGAACGCATGTACATCTCCTTCACGGATTCGAAGAAGAACTCCTTGCGCTCTTTGGTCATCTCGACTTCAGGCACGAGGGCCATCTGGGCGCCGCCGAAGGAGGCCGTACCGGTAAGCCAACCCGCGTCTCGGCCCATCACTTCGAGCACCATAATGCGTTGGTGCGACTCGTTGGTGGTGTGCAGTTTGGCCGTCAGTTTTTTGATGGCCATGGCGCCAGACGGGAAACCGGGGCAGAGCACGGTTTCGAACTGTTGGCCGTTGTAGTGGTGATAGGTGCGGGTACGCAGGTCGTTGTCGATGGTCTTCGGGAAGCCGATGACCGGGATGCCGTAGGTTTCATACATCTTCTTGGCCGCACCGTTGGTGTCGTCGCCGCCGATAGTGACCAAAACGTCGATTTTGTAGCGCTCGATGTTGCGGAGGATCTGTTGGGAGCGGTCCTCAGGACTTTTCTTGCTCGGGAAGGGGTTGGTACGGCTGGAGAGCAGCGCGGTGCCGCCGTAAAGGCCGTTATAGGGAATATTGGTCAGATCGACGATGTCACCGTCGCCAAGGAGGCCTTTCCAGCCGCGCAGCACGCCATAGACGCGGAAGCCGAGCATAGAAGCGCGGTTGCGCACCGCCTCGATGCTGGAGTTGATGGCCGGGGTGTCACCGCCGCCGGAAAGAATCGCTAACGTTTTGCCGTTGAAGAGTTTGTCTTTTCTCATAATGATATTTTTTTAATGTTATTAATTGTCGTTTCCGTTGTAGAGACGTGGCGCACCGCGTCTCTACAGTTCCCCATTTCGATGTTATTCCGCCAGGGGTTCCGTCGTCTCGGTCCTGTGTTCGGGATCCGTGCGGATATTCTCCTCCTCTATCTCCATTTCCTCAAAAATACCTTCCAACATCTTATCCACGATATAGTTCTGGATGTCGAAATTCACCGGGACATCAGAGTATAGATAGTATGTTAACAGCATCTCTGCCCAGGTCTCGTTAACACCGAAGAGGTTCATGCGGATAGACACCGGCGACTGCATCGCAGATTTGATGACATTGTACTCGAAAAGCTCGAAATAGTGGGTGATGGCCCCGTCTTCCGCTTTCAGCTTCTGATGGTCAGTGATTTCCAGAGAGTCGATAGCCGATTTGAGGATCGGGAGCAACTGACCGCCGCAGTTCTCCGCCAAGCGGTTGGTGTAGGTCACCAGCGAATCGCACAAATCGCCGGCGCCATGATTGCGGAGGGTGTCGAAGAGCGAACTTTGCAGACCGGCATAGTCGATCCGATAGACCGAATCATTGTAGCTGTAATAGCCGTCGGGAACGCAGAGGTGGTTGACCGCCGAGTCGGCAGAAGTCCTCAGACAAGCCTTGATAGCCGTCTCCAACTGTGTATTGGTATATAATTGTTCCACATACGCGCCCGAATCGTCATTGCAGGCGGTAAACATGACAGCCGCCAGTGCGACCATTCCAAAAAGGATTCTCAACTTTTTCATATCTCTTTTTTCAACTTTCAAATTCAAGCTGCAAAAATAGTATTTTTGCCGTTCAGTTCGAACATCAATGAAACATTTCGGAAAAGATATACCCTCAACCAACAGCATGCTGATGCAAATGGCGAGAGAGCATCGCCGCAACGGCGCACCACTCCCCGATTTATATGCCCTATACACCGACTTCCAGCGTGCGGGGCGCGGGGCGGGCACAAACACATGGCACAGCACGCGCGGACTCAACATCCTGACCAGCATCTACTTCGAGACGGGGCTGGCCGCCGCCGACCAGTTCGTCTTCAACCTCTGGTTCGCCACCGCCACGCGCCGGTTCCTAGCCAAATACGTGCCCGATCTCCTCATCAAATGGCCCAACGACCTATACGTCCACGACCGCAAGCTCGCAGGCGACCTCACCGAGCACTCCGTCTGTGGCAACCGCCTCGACTTCACCGTGGCGGGCATCGGCATCAACATCAACGAAGAGGAATTCCCGTCAGCAATCCCGAACCCTACCTCGCTACTCCTTGAAACCGGCCGCCGCTATGAGGTGGATGCCCTTCTGGACGAATACCTCAACGTGCTGCAAGAACGCCGTCCGCTCCTGACGCTCGACCACGCCCAGGAGCTCCGCGACGATTACCTTTCGCACCTCTATCGCCTCAACGAACCCCATCTGTATCTCATTGGCGGACAGCGAATCACCGCCACCATCCGCGACATCGACCGTTTCGGCCGTCTCGTGCTGGAACTGCCGGAGGGGAAGCTGGAGGCGTTTGGGTTCAAGGAGGTGGGGTACGTGGTTAATGTAGAATGAAGAATGTAGAATGAAGAATTACAAGGACAATATCGCCTGGGAATCGAACCTCGACACCGATTTCGGCTTGACATGAATCGACCAAGAACTCATAGAGCACACGAAGATATTGTGCGGTTTTTTCCATTGGAGCGGTTCCTCCAAATCGTCCTCATGCAGCGTCAGCTCAAAGCCGTTGCGGTATTTGTCCAACCCCATGGCCTTCAACCGCCGTGCCATCACCTCCGCGTAGCAGTGCGCACAACCCGCTGATTTCTTGGTGCATCCCGTGATGGGGTTCCAAGTCTTGTCCGTCCATTCAATTTTGGTGGTTTTCATTATTTGCGTTTCTTTACTATCTCACCAATTCCATCAGAGCCGCATAGCTGTCCACCATGCCGTAGCGAACCCGACCGTCGCTCAAACGGTCGAACAGTTTCTTTGCACAGTCAATCTTTGCCTTCTCCACGCCTTTCAGTTGCATGGAATCCATCGAGCCTTTGGTTTCGGCAATGAAGAACACGTGTTTTATGCCCATGTTGTCGTTGAAGGCGATGGCCCAGTCGGGAGCGTAGTTGCCTACGGGTGTTGGGATGTGGAAAGACCGCGGCAGTTTGGCATAGACACACACTTCTTCCGCTTTGTCCAAGTCTTCTGCGAAAGTGCGCTCGCCTTGGCTGTCAGGGAAGACATAATCTAGAATGTGTTTTTGGGCAGGATACGCCTTGTCAATAGTTTGCCGGCTCTTCTCCTTGGTGAAGATGTCGGAATCGTATTGGTTTTCCGTACGGTTGTAGCTGATGTGCTCCACAATCATCGTGGCTTTCTGCTCGCGGATGATATGGCTTACCTTGCGGATAAACTCCTCGGGGTTGTTCTTGAACATGTACAACTTCGACCGCTGGATTCCTTTCAAAATGCGGGTGACCGTGCGGCGGGTCAATGTGGCTGCTTTGGCGATGTCGCCCACCAAGTCGTAGGGCACATTGCTGGTTGACACATCGCGCATTTCTTTTGTCCGCGTGTTCTGTTCGCCAGTGAAGTCCAAGTCGTCAGTGCCTTGCATGCCCGTGGTCACCACATACTTCAACTGCGTGACATTCAACTCGCTGTTGATGGCGGCAATGGCTTTCTGTATCAGCTCCTCGCTGTCGTAATGCACCGTATAGACATAGCGGTGGTTGATTTCGTTCCACAATGCCTTGAATTCCATCTTCTCGGCATTGTCGTTCAAACGCTCGTTCACTACTTCTGCCTTGCCGTTTGCATCTTCCACCATGTCTTCCAAAGCGGAGGGGTCAAAGATACTTTGGATCAGTTTGTGGACTTGTTCTTCGATGGGTTGCAACTTCTTGCTCATCGGGGCCAAAGTACCCTTCTCCATGTCGGTATGATAGTCTTGCAGGATGTTGCCTTTCTCGTCGATATAGTCGTTGTCGAACAAATAGCTGACGATGCTGGCGGCCTCCTGTTCCGAAATGGTGTGTTTCTCCTCGCCCACTTTGACGATAACGCCTTTGAAGTAATCCACCGTGGCTTGTGTCGGACGTTCGCGAAGGGTATCTTTGGTTTCCTTCTGCAAAGCATCAACAAAAGAACTGTAATTCTCGTTGGCGATGACGGTCAGTTTGTTGGTGTCATGTACGGCATCCCCCAAGCGTTCCTTGTCCATGCGGTTACCATCGTTATCCACGCAGATGCGCAAACCACGACCCACCTCCTGACGTTTGGCGGTGCTGGAGTTGGCATGGCGCAATGTGCAGATTTGGAACACGTTGGGATTGTCCCAGCCTTCGCGCAAGGCAGAATGGGAGAAGATGAATCGTGTCGGCTCATCGAAACTCAACAGGCGTTCCTTGTTTTTCAGAATCAAGTCGTAAGCTGAAATGTCGTCCGATATGTCTTTGCCACGTTTCACCTCGCTATCAATCGAATGGCCTTTCTTGTCGATGGAGAAATAGCCGTTGTGCACTTGTGCAGCCGAAAAACGGTGCAAGTATTTCTGATAATCGTCCTCAAACAGGGTCAAGTTCTCGTTCAGATAGCGATTGTATTCGTCCTCAAACATTTTCCACAGCGGACCTTGCACCTCGTTTCCGTCTGCATCATAGCTCTTGTAGTTGGCCACCTCGTCGATGAAGAACAGCGAAAGGGTCTTGATACCTTGCTGGAACAAGGCTCTCTCCTTCTCAAAATGCGACTTGATGGTTTCCCGTATTTGTATTAGTTGGATGGCTTTCTCGCTGACATCGCCCATCACCTCGCCCTGACGCAGTTGTTTGCCGTTTTGGAAATAGACAGTATTCGTCAAGGGATTGATTTCGGTAATCATAAAGTCTTTGTAGGCAGGAAGTTGCGAAACGGCAAATAGCGAATCGCCTTGCTCAAACTTACAGAGTTGTCGACGGGTGGCAGCGGCACCTTTCACCTCGATTTCCAGTTTGACGATCGGTGCATGGTTCTTCGAAAGAATGATACTGTCGAAATAGATGTAGCTCTGCGTGCCCAACAGGTTCTGCACCGTGATGCCCTTCACTTGTATTTTCTTCACCAAGCGTTGCTTGTAGGCATCGTAGGCATCAAGCGCATAGATGCAGTTGTGCGACGTCTTATGTGTGGCGGAATAGTTGAGCACAAACAGCGGCTTGAAGTTGCGCAAGGCCTTTTGCGTGGCTTCGCCCTCCATCTTCTGCGGCTCGTCCATGATGATGATAGGACGGTTGGCGGCAATCACGTCGATAGGACGACGGCTTTGGAAATCGTCACGTTTGGAGTAGATGATACGCGCCTCCTTGTTTGCCGCACCTTCCTTGAACGAGGTGTTGAACGCCTGCACGTTGATAATCATTACATAGATGCTGGCGTCGCTGCTGAACGAGTCGATTTGGGTAAGGTTGGCGCTGTTGTAAATGAAATAGCGGGCTTTCTTGCCGTAGAGTTCCATGAAATGCTCCTCCAGCATGGTGAAGCTCTTATAGACACCCTCTCGAATGGCGATGCTGGGCACCACTACGATAAACTTCGACCAGCCGAAGCGTTTGTTCATCTCGAACATGGTCTTGATATAAACGTAGGTCTTGCCCGTGCCCGTCTCCATCTCCACATCCAACGAGCAGGCACCGAGACCGTTGGTGGCCGTTAAGGACTTGCTCAGCGGAATGTCGTTCTGCACCTGCTGATGGTGGATGTTTTCCAACAATTGATTGTTGTTGAGTTCCACATCGGCATTGCGGTAACCCACATACTCCTCCTCAAACTCAGCTTTCAACTGCTGTTTCTGCTTGCCCAAGTCGCGGCGGTACTGCGCGTTGGTTTTCGAGGGTTGTCCCGCGAACACACTCACCGTGCTTTCCACCGCATCGGTTTGGTATTGCTGTATTTTGAATTTAAATTTCATAAGGCTTCAGCAATTCTTTGCCCTTCTCCGTAAGGGCATATCGTTGGTTTGGACTACTTGGTGTATCGGTCAGCGTAGGAACGACCAATTCTGCTTCTATCAAATGTGACAACAAGTTGCGTTTGAATCTGTTCCTGTTCTTTTCGTTGACAACTTTCATGAGCGCAGTCATGGGTAAACCAGCTTGTTCTACTGCACGCATAACGGCAATGGCATCTTCCACATACTTGAAAAACATCTTAGGACAAGCTTGGGACAAAACCTGGGACAAGCTTAGGACAGCTTGGGACAAATCTGTATTTACGACATTACTTGCAACCTTTTCCTCATCTTGTGACAAGACTTGTGACAGACTTGTGACATCGGGAAGCGATTTGGGGACATCCTCCACATTCACTCTAAATGCCGTTATGAGGTCCACCACAAACTCGGCAGGTGGGTTCCCGTTTTCTTTCAGGTCGGTTTGCACTTGACCGACACCTCGATTGAACATATTCACATAGCCCATCGTCTTCATAGCACTGGCGATAAGCGGATTGCGATAGTCGTTGATTGTCGGGAAATTCTCCGGCCGTGCGTTGCCATACAAGCCGCCGGCATTCGTGATTTCAAGGCGATGTGCAAACTCGTATATTCGCAACGGCATGTTGCTTTGCAGGTCGCGGTGCATACAGCCGTTCATCACCAGCTCGCGGATGGCCGTATAGGGGAAGTTGCTGACCATTTCTTCGCGTAACATGGAAACGAACACAGGCTTCTTCTTGATGACGGATAGTTCCAGCAGAGACTCCAATCGTGGCAGCAGTTCACAGTAATTGCCTTCCAGCTGTATCTCGTTTTCCACCTCGCTACTCACATCCTCACCTTTGAAACGAACATATTGCACATACAGGCCTGGCATGAAACGCCGTGGACGCTTACCGAACAACACCATGGCGGCATTGGTGGGACAGTTGTTCTCGATGTCGTACATGCCAACAGCTGACAACTGTTCCTCAACGGGGCGTTTGTCCTCCGACAACAGCTCCTTTCCGAAAAGTTTCTCCAAATATTTGCTACACACAAGTTCCGTATCAATATCAGTAAGCTTGGCAGCCAGACAGGGCATCGTGTCAAAAGTGGCCATATAGGATGTGCGCTTTTCGGCCAAAATGCGTTCCTCTGCTTCTGTGGCAATATCACGGCGAGGGCCGATGCGGATGAATGTGCGGCCGCGATAGCGGACGGGCGGCAACATGGATGGTGTAACCTCCGCCACCAGCAGTTCGCCTTCGGGAAGCACAAACCGATCCACGCTCATCACGGGAACGGGCAATATATTGCCGTCGGAACGGATGGCCGCTATCTTCTTCAGCAAAGCATCCGTGACCTTTAATCCCGATAAGGTGCCATTGTCGTAGGCACCCAAGATCAGATAGCCGTTCTTCCTTGAGTTGGGCAGGTCGTTCGAGAACGCACAGATAGCTTCCTGAAACTTGTCCATGTCATTTGTCGACGTAGTGCGTTCCACCCGGAATGTTTCCGTGCTTTGTAACAGTTCCTGTAGTTCTTCTTTCGTGATCATATACGTTTCTTTTATTGGACGACAAAAATAGTTTTTTTAGTTAAGCTCACCGTGTTTTTCATTGTTTCGGTCTGGTATTGCTGTAATCTCGAATTTGACTTTCATTAATTTAGCTCTTTAGTTGTTACTTGTGTATGATTGCCACATGAGCAAGTCCAACTTTGTCTCTAACCACATTCAATATCAGATTTTTAGAAAACTTGAACAACAGCAATCCTTCCTCTTTGCTTAAAGAATCATGAGGAGTCAATTGCGTCTTATTCTTTATATAATGTCTAGTCTCTTTACGGTTATTGCAAAGTCCCATTAAATCTTTAATTGTATAACCTTCACAAACATCCTCAAGCTCAGGAAAATAATCATATATCCTATTATCTTTTTTAACTTTTAGAGGATATATTGCATTAATTATTTCCAAAGCTTTTCCAATTAACATATACACATTGGAATCCGTTGAAGTTAAAATGGCATTATTCAAAAAAATAAGGAATTTTATCTCTTCACCTAACAAATCATATTTGTTCATTAATGTATTCAAGTCTCCTAAAGGAGAACTATCCATAATAGAATAAGGCCTAAAACCTTCAACAGAAACAGTAAATGTGTGCTTTGTTTTTTGTGGAGCCCTAAATATTTCTTTCATCTCGTTATAATTCATTTCCCAACCTTTAGGCGCCTTTTGGTAATCAATATAGGAGACGTCTCTACATGAACTCATAGATTTAGGACTACTGAGAGCAGGTAATCCACAGAATGGGATAAAATGTGTTATTCTGTTCACCACCTTTCCACCTTTAATTCTATAATCATTCAGTTCTTCTTCTGTTTCAATATTGGGAGAAGTGACAACTATCGAGTATTTGGACAAATGAGGCTGTTTCTCATCCAATACGTACTTATCAGACACTATCCACTTATCGTATTCAAACTTACAGTCCGAATAATTCTTTATTTCGACATCTAATGCTTCTGATATGAATGTTAAACTCTTTCCCATCACATAATCCTCCTAATTGTCTCCTTACTATACTCCTCCCAAATCTGCTCAAAGTTGTCCGCCACATTGTCCGTGGCGAGGCTGCTGTCGCGGAGCACGAAGTAGTAGGGATGCTGGCGGGCGATTTCGGTGATAGCGGTCTCGTTCACGTCCTTGTCGAAGCAGGCCATGAGGTAGTTGTCGGCGACGCTCCAGACGGTCTTGCCCGCGATTTCGCGTTGCTCTATCTTGGCCGAAAGCTCGATGCCGAGCTCTATCATGGCTTGGAAGAGCAGGTCCTCGTCGGTGCGGTCGTGCTTGATGTTGTCCTCGAAGAGCAGGTTCTCGTTGAACTGCTCGGGCGAGTAATACACATCCTGCATGTTGCTGGAATCTAACTTCAAGACCCTAAATCCTATATCCAATGCGGAACATCCAGGCTGTAGAGACGCAAAATTTTGCGTCTCTACGTCGTTCTCACTGAACAAATCCGGTTTCCGTTGTTGTTGCGACACTCCGCGACACGTTTCCACGATTTTCTTGCCTGCACGGCGAATGCGCTCCTTGCCGATTTCGCAGATGTTCTTGTAACCCGCCTTGTAGGCTTCGCTCTTTTCGTCTGTTGCCTCAGGCAGCTGCACCATGATGAACTTACGGTTGCCGCCGTCCTCGGCATTGAGTTGCATGACGGCGTGGGCGGTGGTAGCGGAACCAGAAAAGAAGTCTATCACGATAAAGTCTTTAGAACCCATCAACCGAAGCATTCGTTGAATTATCTGAATTGGTTTGGGGTAATCAAAAACATCTTTTCCAAGAATACTATCTACTAATTTTGTTCCTTCATCTAAAGTTGCCGTATCTTTATAGTACCACAGATTAATAGGAACAATTCCTTCGTCCAGTTCGGATAGAAATCTTTTCAGTCTAGGATATGAATTGCCACCGTCCTTCCCCCAGTAAAGCCTGTTGTCGGCCGCAAGCTGCTCGTATTGTTGCTTGCTATATTTCCATGCATTGGTTGGATGCTCTACCATTTCACCAGTGAAAGGATTTTTTATGGGATACGACAAGTTAGGCCGTTCTTCTTTAGTTCTTTGACTAGTAAAAAGAACGCTAGTCCATACTCCTCTTGGGTCATCATCCGGATTTGAATATGTAGAATTTTGTTTATCTGTTCTTGGTTCTCTTAACTTGATGAGTTTATCAGATCTTCGGTAGCATAGGATGTGGTCTATGACTGTGGACATTAGTTTTGCATCATTATTTCTTGTGTATCTTTTTTCCCAAATGATATCTGTAATAAAATTGCTCTGCCCGAAAATTTCATTGCACACTTTAGTCAGGTTGGCTACCTCATTATCATCAATACTAATAAAAATCACCCCATCCTCGCTCAGCAAATCCTTTGCCACTTTAAGTCGAGGATAAATCATGTTGAGCCAATCGGTGTGGAAGCGGCCGTTGCTCTCGGTGTTCCGTGTGTAAACATCAGTAAGCAAATTTCCCTCTTCATCATAATTCCCACTCTTAGCTCTAAACTCTAAATTCTCAGTTCTAAAACTGTCGTTATACACGAAGTCGTTGCCCGTGTTGTAGGGCGGGTCGATGTAGATCATCTTCACTTTGCCGAGGTAGTTCTCGCGGAGCAGCTTCAGCACTTCGAGGTTGTCGCCCTCGATGTAGAGGTTTTGGGTGTTGTCGAAGTCCACGCTCTCCTCGCGGCAGGGGCGCAGCGTGTCGGTGGTGGGCGCATTGGCCAAGCGGATGGCGTTGCGCTTGTCTGGCCAGGTGAACTGGTAGCGTTCCGCCGGGCCTTCCACGATGTCCTTCGAGAGCTCCTGCCGGAGCTGGTCGAAGTCAATCGCCGCTTCCGGCTTCCCGTTCTCGTCGAGGCGCTCGGTGAGGCAGTTGGGGAAGAGTTCGGCAATCTTCTTTATGTTTTCGTCCACGATGTTGTGGGTTTGCATGTGAAGTTTTTCCATATTATCAATTTGTTTACTTGTTCAATAATTTAACCAATTCATCTGCTATCTCAGCTGGGGTCATAACTGCAGTTGACATAGCTTTTTTCCCAGCTAAAGATGGACTGAAATTTTGTACCTCTGTTTTGGTGATGTCATGCCAAATTGGCAATATGGTTTTACCATGCGTCATTTCAAGGTTAAAGAGTCCATCCAATTCATGATTGGTCCATCCCTTGCTTATAAAACTTCGAGAAATAACAACTATACCAAAACGTGAATGATTTAATCCAGAATCAATTTTGGCTCTAAGTGAATCGCCCCATTTAATCTCATCGTTATCATACCAAACTTTCACTCCTCTTTTTTTTAATTCATCAACAAAAGGTGTAGCGAACCCTTCTTTGTCTTCGTGTGCATGAGAAATGAAAACATCATAAATAGTAGGGTCTTCTTGAATTTGAGAATATAATGTGGTGACAGGTCTCATTTGAGTGCGCACGGATCTATTCAAAGCACCAGTTAATTCATTGATGCGCTTTTGATAACTATCGGTCAGTTTTTTTTGCTCTTGTTGTTTTTTCTTATTCTCTCTATCCAATTCTGTTTGGTATTGTTGAAAAACCTTGGTTTCATCAACTCGCTTTTGAGCTATCTTTTTTTCGATATCAGCGACTTTAACTTGAAGTCTCGCTATCTCTTCGTTCAAAGAGTCAATTTGACCCAGTTTTGATTTTACAGATGAAGCCGATGTGCTTTTAAGGGACTTTTGAATACTGACAATTCTTGTGTTTTTGTCGGCAATCTGTTTAGAAAAATCCGCTCTTTTCTTCTCAAGATCAGCGATTTCTTTTGATATTTTATTCTTCCTTTCCAAATATGTACTACTGCTCATGATGCAACATTCCTTTCTAAAATACCTATTACTTTATAAACATTCGTATAAGACTCCCCGTCTGTCCCGAAGGCCCCCGCCCGTGCGCAAGCTTCCTCCAGTCGGCCTTCGCCTGTCATCTCCGCGACCCATTTCTCTTGTTGCAAAAACTTTTCCGACTTGTCATATTGCGGGATGAAATCTTTCAGGTCTTCTGTCACGGCTTGCGAAGTGCCATAATAGCGGTTGGTGTTTCTGTAATGCAATAAAAACCAGTATTCTATAGATGGCAATGAATCGCAAAGCAATACGGAAGGGTTGTCTTTGTATTTCCGTCGCAACGCGTTCAATTTCAGACGTTCTGCCTCGTTCCATGTTGAAACATCAGCGTCGAAAACGCAGATGGCAAAACCGCCACCATGTAACACTTCTTCGATCCGCTTGGCCAAACCTTTGGCTGTTTCCGTACCAAAATAACGGGGTCGTATTTTCACACGATAGTCTTTAAGCCTATGAAGATGCGTGAAATACCATTGTTCCGTAATGCCCGCTCCAATGATGGTCGGAATCGGGCTTCTTTTTGTTCTTATGGATGTTTTTCTTGCCATAGATCTATTTATTTCTTGATGTTAGGCAAGGCGCCGAAAACGCCATTCCGATAAGCTTTTTGCAAAGAAGAAATGCGGTTCAACCCTTTGTATTCCACCAAAGAGTAGAGGTCCGTATTGCCGGTTTCGTCTTTTTCGGTGAACCATACGGAATCTTTTCGTATGAGGTCGTCTCCGACAGTGTTTAATAACGGGTCGTAATGCGTGGTGACAAGCAGCTGGGATCTGTTACTTTGCGAGAGGAACTGCTCAATAACAAATTCAACCAAGTCGGGATGCAGGGAGGATTCTATCTCGTCAATGAAAAGGAAAGCCTGTTTCTGCAATGCTTCGAAAACGGCAGCTTCAATACCGATGGTGCGTCTTGTTCCTTCCGATTGATAGATGTCGGGAAGAGTGTAGGTTTCGTCGCCACGGTTGTTATGGACCTGATGAACAAAAGAGGTACGTACCTGCTCAAACGCCTTCTCTTGTTTTAGCTTTTCTTTCACCTCCGAAGGTGCATCATCATCCAACAACATCATGTTCAGCATTTTTTGCGGAATGGGCTGTTTCTCCATAACGGTCTTAACGTCTGAGATATTAAAATCCGCCCTGTGTATGAAATCGAGCAAATATTCCTTGAGGATGTTGTTCTCAAGCATTTTCTCGCTGGCGTATTCAAACATCCTTGTTCGAGGTTGTACGATTGGCATTATGCCGTTTCGGAACCATTCACGGGCAGCGTCGATTTCGGGCATGGCAACATTCACTTGCGCTCTTGCTGCAAAGAAAGACATGTTTGGAAGGCATTTCAGCGACAGCTCTTCAATAGCGGCAGAGCTGATCTTTATCACAGATGGATTAAAGAAAAGAACAGATTCACCTCTCTCCCAAGTTCGTTCAAACAGTTTGGTGGGGCGGTTGGAGGCATAATAGTACAGTCGCTCCAAATAGACTCTCTGCTGATCCAGTTGGAGCTCATAGCAATATCGTGTGCCGTTGATGTAGAATTTAAGGCAGAATTCCGAGGGCTCGTTTGGGGTTGTGGCATCTAATCTGAAAGGCACTGTCCCCGTTTTCTCTTCCAGATCGTTTGCTTTAGAGAAGATGAATTCTTGGAGAAAGTCCAAGGCATACAGCAGGTTGGATTTGCCCGATGCATTGGCTCCATATACCATGGCGAAACGGAGCAACCGAACTCCCGGCTCCACTTCGACAAGGTGTGTCTTGTCAAAAGTCTTGTCTTTCGTCGCTTCGAAGTTGAGCGTCACTTCGTCGCGGAACGACAAATAATTCTTTATTTTCAGTTCTTGTATCATAATAGTCCGAATACGACTTGTGTAAAAATTTTATTTTGCAAAAATACAAAATATTTGCATATATTCACATGTCGTTCTTTAAAATTTGAATTTTATTTTTCGATACGGCGCTTTTCGTGGTGATTTGACAAAATGGATGTGGGGCCGGTTTTTGTTGTTTTTTAAGATGCTGATCCTCTTTTGAAGCAGATTGATCTTTTCACAGCTCTTTTCCCAGTCTCCGAATCTCCGCCACCAATTCCCATTTCTTCCGTGGCTGCTTTTCTATGCGGGCACGCTTCTCCAGTTGGGCGATTTTTTGCTCCGTCTGCCGGCGTTTCCAATCCTTGTCAAGCTGCTCGTCTATGCTGATGGTGTTGTCCAAGACAATGCTGCCCACTGCCGCCACAATGTTTTCCCATACCTTGTCGAAGTCCAAGCCGAGGATAGGAATGTCCACATCATCCTCATTCATCCATTCGGAAGTGAGCAGCCGGGAATGATGTACGGCCAGCTGCATTTTGTCGTCATGCTCCAATACGAGGACCATTTTTTGCGGAATTAGCCGCGAAAGCAGTTCGATGCTTTTGCCAGACACGTATTGCTTTCGTTTCAACTGAACCGTAACCACATAAATAGTTTTCACGCTTTGTCCTTCCGCAACAGCAGGCAATGTGTGCGATGAGAGCACGTTTGTGATGACCATGCGGCTCACATCCGCATCAAAGGCTTTCTGCTGCGACGGCTTCAGCTCAAACTTCTCATAGAGGACGGTCTTGGGAAGCGCTTTGTTGATTTCTGTGCTTTGTGGCAGGTTATGCATGGTCTGTGATCACTAAAAAGCAAATCAGTTCAAAATCGTCCAATCCGTTTATCTCTTCGGTGAACAGCTCCGACTGAATACCGCTGAGGAAGCAGTCGAGGTCGCTTTTCTCTTTCACGCTGACAATGGAGGCGATGGCGTCACTCAACAGTTTGGAGTATTTCCGCATATCCGTCCCGTCTTTGGTTTCCTGGTTAAATGCCGCGCACAATGTCTTGTCAGGCTCTGGTCGGTTTTTGCACAAGAAACGCATCTTGTCCAGCAATTCTTTCGGAGACAGGTGGTTTACCTCAATCTGGCCGTCATTTTTTACATATACCAGATAGAACGGATGGAGACGGTTTTTATGGTCAATGTTTACGCCTTCGGAACGGTTTTTCAATACGAAGACCACGCCGGACGGGGTGTCTTTGGCCGCCGGCACCACCGCATGAAGTCCGAAGGGAGTATGCTCGATGTCGGGCTCCTGCTTCATATATTCCAGCAAATCAAGACGGAACTCGTTCAGTCCCAAGTCCATGATGGATACACCAGTGTTCATGTCTTCAATATCCACCACCTCCTCCTGAAGCTTCTTCAGTTGGGCTCTACGGTATTCCAAGTCGCCCTTCTCCTCCACGGAAATCGGGTTGTCGTCACCGGTGGCTGTCATCACCGATACTTTCATCCTGGCCTCCACACGACCTTTCAGATCAATGTATTCGTCTAATGTCATATCTGGCCAGTAGTTCATCAGCTGGATTACCTCATTTTGTGACCCGATACGGTCAATACGTCCGAAACGCTGGATGATGCGCACGGGATTCCAATGGATGTCGTAGTTGATAAGGTAGTCGCAGTCCTGCAGGTTCTGACCTTCGGAAATGCAGTCGGTGGCAATGAGCACGTCAATGTTGTCCTTGATGTTGGGGTAAACCACGTCACGTTCTTTGGAAATGGGAGAAAATAGGGTCAATATCGTGTTGAAATCCATTTTCTCTTTTCGCTTGAGTGTGGTTTTCTCACTTCCCGTGCCTGTCACCAGAGCGACGTTCAAACCGTGGTTGTCTTTAATGCGTGGGGCCAACTCCTTGTATAGATATTCTGCCGTGTCTGCAAAAGCGGTGAAAATGATTACTTTTTTGTTGTCGTTGTTGATGGGATTGGCAAATTTATTCCGCAAATCTTCAACCAATTGTTGCAATTTGGCATCATGCTCGGGCGTGATGTCTTCCAACATCATGATGAGCAAGTCTAATGTCTCCAAATCCTGCTTCAAATATCCTTTCCAAGAAATATAATCCAGATCCTCCAACAGAATCTTATTCTTCTTGTTGCCAATGAAGACGTCTGTGTCCTCACTGTCCAAGTCGTATTGGTAGTCGGCGTCAAAATCCTCCACGTAAGTGGCTTTGTTTTTATCAAAGTGGTCAATGGTTTCGATCGTATTCCGCACCAGCTCTTTCACGTGGCGTAGGGAGAGTCGGAACGAATTGACGGAACTTTCCAGACGTTTCAACAGATTGATGCTCATCAGGCGGCGGATGCCCATTTCGCGGCTATGGATAGAAAGCCGGTTGGATTTCTCCCCGTCCTCATCCAACTCCAAGTATTTCATCGCCGCACTGGGAAGGATGAAGTCGGAAGGAGTGTAAACAGCGAGGTTCAACTTTTGAATCAGGTCGAAAATTTCATTGTAGTTGATGGCGGAATCCAAATCGGTGAGGCTGGGACGTCGGGAAAGGGGAGTCAATCGGGCAGGGAACTTTCCGATTTCGGTGGTGTCATAATAGCGTTCCACGTGTTTGCGGCTACGGGCTATGGTCACCGAATCCAGCAATTCAAAGAAGTCGAAGCTGAGCATTTCAAGCAGCCGTTTGGTGGTGCGTTCCGCTGGCGACATTTTAGCCCAATGGTTGTAAGCGGCCTGAGCCTGTTTGAATATCTGTTCAATGCTGGTGTTGGTGTCCAAAAGCGCGTCCATTTTCTCCGATTCCCCTTCGTAAGCCAGCTGAATCTGGTTTTTCAGATCGTTAAAACGGTTGTTGACAGGAGTGGCCGAAAGCATCAGCACTTTGGTCTTTACCCCTGCGCGTATAACCGTGTTCATTAGTCTCAAGTAGCGGTTTTCATGTGGGTTATCATCATCGTCGGAAGTGATTTTCCCGCCGTTTCTGAAGTTGTGTGATTCATCGATGACCACCAAATCATAGTTTCCCCAGTTGATGTGGTTCAGGTCGTAGCCGTTGGAATATCCGCCCCGACGGGAAAGGTCGGAATGGAAGAAAACATCATAGCGGAGCCTGTCCTTGGCTATGGGATTGTTCAAGTAGTTGCTTCGATAG